>ENA-UONZ01000926-UONZ01000926.1-human-gut-metagenome-genome-assembly--contig:-C93old-NODE-926-length-39465-cov-12.706394_pt1 | contig 39465 bp, 32 predicted proteins | sample MGYA00242468_ERZ724015 | MGnify/ENA metagenome assembly ERZ724015
AAAAATAATAAATATATAAAAAATAATGCTAAAATCAAAAGCATGAAATTATGATACCTGCGGATTTATATCTTTTAACCCTGCATCATAAAAATTACAAATAAAATGACAAAAAAGAACAGGAAAAGATATGACGTTTAATCTTGGTTCGCTTTGTATGGCGATTTTATGGAACAGTATTTTTATTGGAATTGTTTTCTGGATAGGAAAAAAGAAAATTTACACGACGCGAAAAGGGATTCATCTGACATTGATGTTTTATTTACTTGGGGTTGTCAGGATGATATTTCCCATTGATTTTCGACCATCTATAGGGATTCAAGTGTGGAAAGGGGTATTTCCTACAGTTAATTATGCTTTAAGTATTCAAAATTACAATTTATGGGGAAGGCAGTTTACAATAGCAGATGCTCTGGTAGCAATCTGGCTGATTATTGCAGGGGTTTTCATGTTGCGTTATTTTGTGAAATACCAGGAAATGCGTCGCATTTTTCAAAAGTATTCCACAGAGGCAAATGAGCAGTACCAATCAGTTCTTAGCAGAATCACACAGGAAAAAAAGATTAAAAAGAAAATAGCGGTATATCAGAATCCGGGGATTACTATTCCTTGTGCGGAAGGTGTATTCCGGTGGAATATTTATCTTCCGGACTACGATTATTCGGAAGAAGAATTATATTATGCTTTGCTCCATGAATGTACACATTTCACAAATGGAGATCTGTACATAAAATGGCTGACGCAGCTCTGTCGTTGTCTTTGCTGGTGGAATCCACTGGTTTACAAAATGCAGGATACACTGGAAAAAAATCTGGAAATCCGGTGTGATCTTACTGTGACCGAAAACCTCAGTCAGAAAGAGCAGTTGAGCTATCTTGGAACGATAGTTAAGACCTTGAAAAATGCACAGAAAAAAAGAGGCAGCGGTGTTTTATACGGAGTCCATCTGGCAGATAAAAATGGAGAAGAGTTAAAAGAACGATTTGAGATTATCTGCAAAAATCAGGATAAAAAAACAGGACGAAATCAAAAGAGAAAATATATGGTATATTTTTTCCTTATGATTGTTCTTTCATATACGGTGGTTATACAGCCAGCTTATGATCCGCCGGAAGATGAGATTATAACAGAAGAAGGTATGGAAGAACTTACTCCGGATAATACCTATGTTCAAAAAGAGGGAGATAAATATTATATGATATATAAAAACGATAAAGATGAGATATCGAAGGAAGATGCAGAAGAAATGAAAATGAGTGGATTTGAGGTGAAAGAAAATGAAGAGAAATAAGGTGGAAAGTATATTGTTGATTGCAGTGCTGGCTCTCAGTATACAGACAGGGAGTTATAGTGCAGCAATAACCGATAGAGAGCTGGATCAATATTATGCAAAGAACATTCAAGAGAAAAGCACAGATGTTATTGTATGGAAGTATCGGGTATGGAATGGAAAGAAGCAGAAAAGGAGGTGGAATGTAACAAAAAGTAGATGGGAAGATCCAGCATGGAAAGACGTATGACGGACAGCGTGTAGCAAACAGAAGAGAAAAGGAGAAGAACTATGGCAAATAAAAAGGGAGATACAACAAGGATTCAGGCAGTTCCAGATGTAAATAAATGTACAAATCTGGGATGTTATTCTATGAAAGAAAGGGAAGCATATGCAGTAAAGACACGCAAAGATCAAATGCTCAGCACCATATATTACTTTCCGGATTTTGAAAAACCGTATACTAAAACATTTAAGGTAGAGAAGGGGGCACTGGGACACGGAAATGGTATGTGTTGTGCAGAGAAATATATATTTTTTGGCTGCTGGGTAAAAGATCCAGATAAAAGTGGAAGAGAGCAGCAGAATTATTTGATTCGTGTCAAATATGGAAAATTGACGGATAATCTGACAAATGGAATTAACATTAGCGTTCCAGAAGCCACAGGAGCTATTGCTTTTTACAAAAAAAGCCATTTGATTATCAAAGTGAAATCTCGAAATGGATATTTGACTTTTATGATGGGTAAGATATTAATCAATGAAAAAGGAACGGCTGGAAGATTTGATACTCTTTGGACATTTTATGTAAAGAACACAACGGGTTTTTCAAGGGGACAGGATATCTATTACGATGCACAGACAGATTGTTTGTTTATACCGCAATGTAATAATGCTAATAATGTAAATAAAATTATGGTAGTAAATCTGTCCGGCGAATCAGAAACATATAAAGGAAATAAACTGTATACTCCACAGGATATTATTACGGTTGATAAGCAGAAAGACTATAGCAAATATGAAATAGAGTCATTAGTAATAGCACCGAAGAGACATATTGTTATGGTGGCAAATATTGTTCCAAAAGGTACTAAAACAGCAGATGATGCAGTGGAAAGGATATCAAATTTAAAATTTTAAAGGAGGAACTTTTATGTTCAGACAACTCAAAAATATCATGTTAAAGGGCATAATGTTGTTTGCTTTGTTTTGTATACTTCCGGTAATGGTTACAAATGCGGCGGATAATGAAGCAAATCCGTTTGAAGGAAAAATTTATAGCTCGGGTTATGCGTATTTTGAAAATGCAGTGGCGGTAAATCATGTAGTCTATCGGTATATGCCAGAGACAGACAGTGTTCTTGCAGAATGTATTGATCTGAACAGTACTTTGAAAAAACATATGACGCTCACCATAGAAAAAAGTGTTCTCGGGAAACCGGTTACGAGGATTGGTGGATATTTTACGGATCCTTATTATATGGATGCAAAAATAGGATATCTTTTTGATAAAATTTATATTCCGGATTCGGTAAAAATTATTACCGGTTCGGCTTTTAGCGAGTGCACAAATGTAAAAAGTATCTATATTCCGGACAGTGTAGAAAAAATAGGAGATAAAGCATTTGAAGAGTGTACGAACTTGCAGAGTGTTCGCTTACCGAATGATCTGGACAAGATAGAGTTTGGATGTTTCTATAATTGCAAAAATCTGCGAAAAATTGTCATTCCAAATGGTGTGCAGAAAATCGAGTCTAATGCATTTGTGGGATGTGAAAAACTTGAAATTTATATTCCGGCGAGTGTCAAAAAAATCGGAAAATATATTACCCTGACGGATGTAAAAAAAATTTACTGTCAGAAAAATACAGTAGCTCAGAAGTATGCGAAAAAGAATAAGGTAGCTGTTGAGATTACAGGGACTAAGAGAACACAGCAGAATTATGTTGCACAGAAACTTCTGCTGAAGAAAAATGCAGTTACCTTAAAGCCAGACAGTTCCTATCGGGTTGAGGCAGAAATGGTTCCTTTCTATGCCTCTAAACAGGAGCTGGCATACAGCAGCAACAAACCGGAAATTGCAGCAGTAAGTGATGAGGGATTTGTTACAGCAAAGAAGGCGGGATCTGCTGTTATCACGGTAAAGACAACGGACGGAAGCAAAAAGAAAGTCAAACTGAAAGTAACAGTACGACCAGGAAAACCGGTGAATTTTATTGTTCAGAAAAAAGGAAAAAAGAAAGCTGTTTTCAGCTGGGATCCGGTAGCAGGTGCAGCGGGATATGAGGTTGCCCAGGCAGATTCTCAGAAAGGAAAATATACCACCATCTGGCAGCAGAAAAAGAAAACCAGCGTGGAACTGAAAATATCGAAAGATAAATATTATAAGGTTCGTGCATGGTATAAAAAAGATGGAGAATTAATCTATGGAGCTTTCAGCAAGGCAATAAAAGCATCATAAAAATTTTGCAAAATAAATGGGCTGCGACCGAAGAGGTGGCAGCCTGTTTTATGGAAAATACACAGAAGGCTTATAGTGAGTTTGACGGAGATATTTGATTCGTTTAAAATTATACATTATGAAGAAAATAAGATAGTTTGGATGAAAGACGGCAAAAATGGAAGGAGCAGAAAATGAAGGAACTGACAAAAAGTGAAGAACAGATGATGGATATTTTCTGGGACAGCAAGGAGGCACTGACCAGTGTAGATATTGTAAAAATGCAGGTGAAAGCAACCTGGACAAATGGGCTGGTACATAATATCATTCGTTCGCTTGTTCAGAATGGATATCTGAAAGAATGTGGAATGGAGCAGTTCGGACGGCAGTATGCCAGAAAGCTGATGCCGGCACTGACAAGGGAAGAATATATTGCAAAACTGATGATTCAGAAAAGCGAAGGGAAGAGTTCTGTGAAACAGATGGTGGTGGCTCTGGCGAAAGAAAGTGAGGACATGGAACAGGTCATCGAAGAACTGGAGGAGATCATTCGAAAGCTGAAGGAAGAACAGTAATACAAGTTGAACGACATATAAATTATTTGAAAATTACATGAAATTAACACAATTATCAAAGAATAAATGTCTGAATATTTAGAAAATAAAATAATTAAATAAAAATATAAAAATAGTGTTGACAAATGAGAAGAAGCGTGCTACTATAATGACAACAACAAAGAAAGCCAAAGACAAACAAAAAACTACCTGTCAGGAGACGAGAAATCCTGGTAGAATAGAAAAAAGTCAGAGGCAAGGTTGTAAAAGGAACTGAATAACACGTAAGAACAGAAAGTAGAGGTCAAGTCCAATGGATGGGTCAGAAATAACAACTGTTCAGTATAGACGTGGTATGGCTGGTGTTTCCTGCGAAAACAACCTTTAACGATATAATTTCAGAAGAGATCGAATTTATAACAGATAATCGGAGATGGGAAAATCTGAAAGATATGGTTAAAGAGTAACGAAACAGCCACTATATTGAAGGATTACCACATTATTCAAAGGTTTTTAGATTATGTGTAAAGAAATATAATCTAAAAAATATAAGTATTTTATATATCATTCTCAGATATGGTTTTTACAGAACAGTCGGTTACTTTCATACAGTCGAAAGGAATAGAACCACATTTGAAGAAGAAATATATAGAAGAACGTATAGAAAATAGATATTCGGAAAAAGATATTTGAAACTTTGGGTTAAATAAAAAGCAAATATTATATATCGACTATAATATTTAACATAAATAGCAGGAAACTTTGAATAGAATCCTCCGATTACATTCTAAATAAAAATACAATTAAATATTGAAAATAAGGGAAACCGTTACGGAAAGTAGTGGAAGTAACGGTTTCCTTTTTTGTTCTTAAAAACAATTCTGTTACGAAAACAATTCCAAAAAATATAAAAAGGTGCAGCATGAAAAAAATAATGATTCTGGTAAGCGTAATCTTTTTGATGTGTACAGGTATATGGTTTCGATTTCATACGAAAGAGTGCCGTGTAGTATCGGATCTGGCATATGATAAAAATAAAAAGGGTGATCATCTGATATATATCCGGGAAGGGCATGAACTGGTTCCATTTCTGGTATTGACTTCTGATTATAATGGCGAGACACTACTGTTGAGGAAAGAAGTACTGAAAATGAATATGCAGATAAATTCTTATGAAGCGTATTATGAAAACAGTTTTATGGATGATTATTTAAACCATGAATATATCAGACAGCTTCCGGATGGGATGCCTGTTTTGGAATCTGAGATTAAGATAACGGATGAAAAATCATTGGGAGTTTCGGGAACAGGGACAAAAAGTATAAAGAGAAAGATTTTTTTGCTGGCATACAGTGAGGTGATGGAAGATCAGAATATAAATGCAGCATCGGAAGGAACGTTTCTTAGATTTTTTGAGAAGGAAGAACAGCGTATTGTTTTGAAAGAAAATCAAAAAAGCAGCTGGTGGCTGCGAACGCCGAACACATATTATACTTCCTGCGTTTATGTTATTGGGGCGAATAACAAGATCGGCTTTTCCAATGCATATGATAAAAATGGAGTGCGGCCGGCATTTTGTGTGCCGGGGGACTGCAAAATGGAAACCGATCAGGATGGACACAGAGTATTGCAGCAGAGGCAGTAAAGGAGTTTGGGAATATGAGAAAAATGAAAAGGATCATCAGCCTTTGGCTGGCTGTTATTTTAGTGATCACCGGTGTGGATCTGCCATTTGGCATCCTGGAAATCCATGCGGCAACAAATGTGAAGCGGTATACGGTATTGGTGCTGGATACCTCGGATACAGCAGAATTTACATATAATAATGAGACGATTTACATAGCAGATACGGCATTATCTGATGTCAAGAGTGCTGCCGGGAAATTTATCCGGGATATCAGTGCAACGGGCGGAGATAATTATGTGGCGGTCATTTCTTATAAAGATTATGCAACTACTGTATCTGGTTTTTCAAAAGAATACAGCTCGCTGATCAATAAGATTAATAATCTTTCCGCTTCCAGCACGACCAGAGATATATCAAGTGGTCTGGAACTGGCAAATTCTATGTTAAATCATGCAGATAGTGAAAATGTGATTAAAAATGTTGTGCTTTTTTCTACCGGAATGACCAACGAAGGCGATTATAATTATGATGGTTATTACGATGGAAATGTTGTGGGAAATGCATGGCACAGAAATGATACAAATGTTCACCTGTATGCATATGCAAATCATACACTGGAAGAAGCAGATCTGTTAAAAGATCAGGGAATTAACCTGTATTCTATCGGTCTGTTTAAGACGATGGCAAATATGCCGCAAGAAGGAAAGAATATTGCAGAATTTTTCAAAATGACTGCGTCTGATATCGCAACATCCGAGGATTATTTTTATCCGGTGTATTCGGTGGATGATCTGGAATTTACGTTTGGAGAGGTCGCAGATGATATTCTGTCTTCGGTAAAGGAGATAACGTTTACCTATAGTGGAGACAGTACAGCCAAATGTTATTATTCGGACAATTATTTTGCAAAGAGTGCCTATAATTATAGTCCGAGTCTGGCAACGATGTCGCTCAGTTTTGCAATGTCGGCATTTGGAAGCAGTGATGGCGGTCAGACGGATTACACCAATAAAAGCAGCAATGCCAGAGCGTTGTTGAAAGAAATGGGATTTGCAGATGAAAATATAGCAGTAAATGACTGGTTTACGAAGAAACCGACGACGGATTCGATTGGCGTTATCATCGGAAATAAACCTGTGAAAGTAAAAGATGAGGAATATACACTGATTGCAGTTGCTGTCAGAGGCGGCGGTTATGAGCAGGAATGGGCAAGCAATTTTACGATTGGTACATCCGGACAGCATCAGGGATTTAATACTGCGAAAAATAATGTTCTTTCTTATCTGAAACAATATATTTCCAAGCAGGGAATTTCCGGACAGGTTAAAATATGGGTCACGGGATACAGCCGTGCAGCGGCAACAGCGAATCTGGTGAGCGGTGAACTTGATAAGGGAATCGCTTTGGGAAACGATATCTCGTATCAGAGAAAAGATGTTTATGGTTATTGTTTTGAAACGCCGGCAGGTGCATTGAGCGAAGAGGTAAATGGGGATTCAAAGTATGATAATATATTTAATATTATTAATCAGAGTGATCCTGTGCCTTATGTAGCACCGGCAGCCATGGGATTTGGCAGATATGGTATTGATCGATATTTGCCGTCTGCGGAGTCAGAACCGAAAGATTATGCAGATCTGAAAAAGAAAATGCTGGCGGTCTACCAGGCGATGCCAACAACAGAGAAGTATGTTGTAGATGATTTTCAAATGAAAAAAATCTCTGTGGACAATCTGACCTGGAATGCGGTTGGGTTCTTAAAAGATGGGCTGATCGTCAATGATACGAAACATAATTATTCTCAGGGCGTATTTCTGTCAGATTATGTTACAATCTTATCTAAAAAATTTATCGTAAACAGAGAAAATTATGTTGATCGTTATCAGAATGAGATTCGGGAGATTTGTTCCGTAGTTTTTGGTTGTACCGATGAACAGTCAGGACGTCTGACGGATTCGATTGTATCGCAGGTAAAGAGTGAATGGTATAAATTTGTGGGTGCATATATCTGGAATACCGGGATCAATCCATGGGGAACGGAAGAAAAGGCATTGAAAATCGTATCGGGATGGCTCAGGAAAGCACTTCAGGATGCAGGAATCACAGATTATAATGAGCTTGTCATTGATTATGCGGGTGTGAAACTGAGTGATCTGATGCTTGCACTTGTCAGCAATCATCCGAATTATTTTACAACGGCTGTTTTAAATGGAGAAGGACTCGGGGCAGCTCATTATCCGGAACTGTGTTATGCATGGCTGGCATCGATGGACAGCAATTATGTCGGAACAACTGCAAATCGCCTGAACAATGGCGGATTCCGGATCATTCGAATCAACTGTGAGGTTGATGTTAAGGTTTTTGATGCAGAACAAAATAAGATTGCATCGATCATCAATGAGCAGTCGGATGAAACAGGAAGTTATATTGCAGGGGTGGATAACAATGGGCAGAAATATGTTGTCCTTCCGGTGGATGAAACTTTTTATGTGGAAATGACTGCACGTGAAAAAGACAGCGTCAATTACAGCATCAATGAATACAGTGCTCTGGCCGGTGAGTATACGCGAAACATCAATTATTTCAATATTGAGATGGAAAAAGGAGAAGTGGTGGAAGGCGTTCTCCCAGCATACGATAAAGCGGAGCTGGAGAAGGATACTCCGGAAGGTTCCGATGCGGACTACAGACTTTATGATGCAGATGGAAACACAATAAATTCGGATTCGGATTTGTCCGGAGACGATGCAAGAAATGCATATTTTACGGTGGAAGCACTTGTATCTGATGAAAAAGCCGGAACTGTGATTGGCGGAGGTATTTACCAGTATGGGCAGTTTGCGAAACTTCAGGCAATTCCGGAGGAAGAATATGTTTTCGAAGGATGGTACAGAGAAGGAATACTGCTTTCAAAAGAAGAGGATTACAGGATACAGATACTGTCTGATGAAAGCATTACTGCGAAGTTTGTGAAAAAGCGGACACCAAAAGTGGTAAAACTTTCAAAGACGAAATATGTATACGATGGAAAGACAAAAAATCCAGGCGTTATTGTACTTGATGGTGATGGTAACAGAGTATCTTCCGATCATTATACGGTATCGTATCAGGCAGGAAGAAAGAAGGTTGGTCAGTACCATGTAAATGTAAAAATGAAAAATAAATACTGTGGCAGCAAAACACTTTCTTTCAAAATTGTTCCGAAAGCGACGAAGATCACCAAAGTCATCAAAAAGAAGAAGGCACTGAGTATTTCCTGGAAAAAACAGAAAAAGCAGGTGTCAGGATATCAGATTCAGGTATCAACAAGCAGAAAATTCAAATCAAAAAAGACAAAAAATATCAGTGGTATGAAAAAGAACAGTACTACGGTATCCAAGTTAAAATCCAGAAAGAAATATTATATCCGGATCAGAACCTGGAAAAAGAAAAACAGAAAGAAATACTATTCTGCCTGGTCAAAAGTTAAAATCGGTAAGACCAAATAAGAGTATCGGGGAGCCGCAAAAAAACAGCGGCTTCCTTTTTGGATATTTCCGGGGAAAAAGAACCGGTCAGACGGAAAAATTGCGAAAACCCTCGGTTTGACAATGTATTTTTGGTGTAGTATACTTTAAAAACATGAAGAGTAATAGTAGAATAAAATAGGATAATAACAGGCAGGAACATATACGAGGTGAAACAGTGGATAAATACGAATACAACCTTAAGTTAGAAGAAATAACAAAGCTGGCTGATCAGGGATATTATGAAGATGCGGCAGATATTATTGATACGATTGACTGGCGGAGAGTAAGAAATGTCAGAACGCTTTGTATGATCAGCGAAATTTATGAAGAAGTCGGAAGATTGCAGGACAGTAAGGCACTTTTGCTTCGTGCATACCGCAAATCTCAGGCAGTGAGAAACATTTTGTTCCATTTAACGGAGATTTCCGTAAAACTGCGGGAGTTTGATGATGCAGCGGAATTTTACAGTGAATTTGTTGAAGCAGCACCGCACGACAATTCACGTTATCTTTTAAAATATATGATCTATCGAGGCAGAGGTGCGGCGATCGAGGATCAGATTGAGATTCTGGAAGAATATAATCAGAAAGAATACACGGAAAAATATGCCTATGAGCTTGCAAAACTTTATTATCGTGCCGGACAGAAGGAGAAATGTGTTGATGCTTGCGATGATCTGGTTGTGTGGTTCAGACAGGGCAAATATGTTATCCGTGCACTCGAACTGAAACAGAGGATCAAAGCACTGACACCGGTACAGCAGGCGATTTATGACAACCGCAACGAAGCTACCATGCCAAAAGCGGAAATGGTAGAAAATGTTGCACCGGATCTGGAAAAAGCTATTCTGGAAAATATGCCAGAATCCAGCAAAGAAGTGATCACGGATGATGTGATTTCTGTAACGGAAAAAGAGATCGCACAGAGCGTCGCAGAACATACAGCTGAAAAAGAAGAAAATGATGATTACGGAATTTTTGCAGCATTTTCTGAAAATCAGGAAAAAACCGATCAGGAAGAACAGGATTTCCATAAGGAATTGCCGGTAACGACCCCGGAAAAGACTGTCGATAATGAGAATGCCGCAGAGAAGGCAGCGGATGATGCAGAGGTCGATGAGAAAATTGTGGATGACGCAGATTCCGAAGCGGAAAACGTATCAAAAGAAAAGGCAGATGCAGCCGGTCAGGATGCACCGGCAAAAGCGGATAAAAAATATGAATTTAATACAGAAGACCTTCAGGCAGAACTTGCAAAGAGTATGCGGGATATTCTCTCCGGTATTCAGAGAAAACCGGATGAGAGTGACATTATCGAACCGATGAATGATGTGACTGCCGAGGCAGAAGAAGCAGCTGAAGAAGTTCCGGCAGAAGAGATCAAGAGAAACAATATTGATGATATTCTGCTGTCCATGAGCCTTGCACAGAAAGAAGCGGCAATCGCAGCAGTTCTGGGCAAAAAGGTTGAAGCAGAAGCACAGCCAGTGAAAGCAGCAGAATCACATGTGGAGGAAGTCGCTGAAGTTGAGCCGGAAACAGAGGTTGAACTGGCTGAGAAAATAGTTGAGGTTGCACCAGAAGTTGAACCACAGGTTGAAGAAGTGGCTGAGGCTGAACCAGAAGAGGCAGCACCGATTGAGAAAGTAATTGAAGAAGTAGCAGAGCCAGAAGAGACACCACAAGTTGAAGAAGTAGTTGAGGCTGAACAGGAAGTAGAAGTGCAGCCGATTGAGGAAGTTGCGGAAGTATCTCAGGCTGAGCCGGAAACAGAAGTGAAAGAGGACGCAGCCGAAGGCGCAAGTGCGAAAAAGGCGGCTCTTGGAAATACAAGGGATATTGCAAAAGAGATTGAAGCGGAGCTTGAGAAACAGGCGGCGGAGCTCGAAAAGCAAGAGAAGGAAAAGCAGGCCGAAAAAGAAAAGGAAGAAAAAAAAGAAGCAGCATCTGTAAAGGAAGAGGATGCAGTTCCGACGGATCTGACGGAAGAACAGAAGTATAATTTCTCTTATTTTGCAACGGTGGCAGGGCTGAGTCAGCAGATTGCTTCGGCATTATATATGGTAATGAAGAAGATGAAATCTACAGATCAGACGTCCAGAGTCGGCAATCTGATCATTCTTGGTGCAGAGGGCAGTGGAAAGTCTACGCTCGGTATTCGTTTTGCAAAGACGATCAGTGAAGAAAAAGGCGAGGAATCTGTAAAGATTGCAAAGATTTATGCAGAGGATTTCAATAAAAAGGATATCCCGTCTACGGTTGCCAAGATTGCGGGTGGTACGCTGATCATTGAGGAAGCCGGTGATCTGGATGATGCCGTTGTGGAACAGCTTTCCAAAGCGATGGAGTTCCGTACAGATGCACTTCTTGTGGTTCTGGAAGATGAGAAGAAATATCTGAAAGAGCTGTTTGAGAAGCATCCGGATTTCGCAGAGAAGTTTACAAGCGAGATTGTTATTCCGGTATTTACCAATGATGAACTTGTCGAATTTGGACGTACTTATGCTTACGAGGAAGATTACACGATCGACGAAGAAGCAATCCCGACGCTCTATGAGAGAATCAGTGAGCTGCAGGAAGCGGGCAGACCGGTTACTGTGATCGACGTCAAAGAGATTGTGGATGAGGCCATCCGCCAGTCTGAAAAGATCGGATTCCGGAAACTGAGCATGGTTCTCTCCAAGAAGAGATACGATGCGGATGATCGTGTGATCCTCTACGAAAAGGATTTCAGATAGAAAAAGGAGTCTTCTACGACTGAGTTTGAATAGTAACAAAATGCCGAAGAGCCGCTTAGATAGCGGCTCTTTGTTTTTTCATCTATAAAATGTCTATATAAAATTAATAGTTCGCCTCAATCTCGCTTTTTATGTTGATATTAAAAGAAGCCAAATCTTTTTTATACTGAAGTTCAAACATTTCAGTATACCTGTCATTCAGAAGATATTTTTTATGCTCAGAAATTTGGACAGATTCATAATTCTGTTGCCGGAGATGTACATGTCAGAGGGTATTATCCGGGCTTTGCTGCAAGATTTTTCGAAGAAAATGAAATAAATCTGGAGACGATGCCGGAAGATGATGAAATTCTCAAGAATGGAACAGGAGATTTTTCCAGAATTCGAAAAGATTCTTTTTACTGGTACAAAAAAGTCATTGAATCCTGCAGGGAAAAATTATAAAAAGATTCAGACAGAAAGCCCTTTTGGAGAATAATATTTTTTCAAAAGGATTTTTGATATATATATATGGATAATTCCTGATGAAAATCTTTGTTAAACCATGTATAATAGGATTTGTGGATAATAAAAAATAAAAATGGATGAGGAATGAAAATGGAGGGAAATTTAACAAAAGATCCTATTCTAAAAACGCTGACGAAACTTGCGGTTCCGATTATGGCGTCATCGTTTCTGGGGACTTTGTACAACATCACGGACATGGCCTGGATTGGTCTGCTTGGTTCGAAGGCAGTTGCAGGTGTAGGTGTTGGAGGTATGTTTACCTGGCTTTCGCAGGGACTTGCAGCTATGGCTAGAATGGGTGGACAGGTGCATGTGGCACAGTGTATCGGACGTGGAGACAGAGAAAAGGCACACGGATTTGCACAGGCGGCAGTACAGCTTGCTGCATTTATGGGAATGGCATATGGAATTCTTTCGCTGCTTTTTACCAGACAGATGGTAGGATTTTTTCAGCTTGCAGATGCACAGGCTCATGCGGCGGCAATGTCATATACGAAGATTGCCTGTGGGCTGATCGTATTTTCTTTTATGACGCTGACACTGACTGGACTTTATACGGCACAGGGAGATTCAAAGACACCTTTTATAGCGAATCTTGTCGGCCTGGCCACAAATATGGTTCTGGATCCTGTGTTGATTCTTGGAGTGGGGATGTTTCCGAAGCTTGGTGTTGTCGGAGCTGCAATTGCGACAGTGACAGCACAGGCGATCGTTATGAGTATCATGATAGTCGGAATTGTCATACAAAAGAAAGAAAATGTACTAAAAGGAACTAGGCTTTTGGCAAAAATCCCGCGGAAATATCTGCAGGGAATCTGTAAGATCGGAATTCCGACAGCAATACAGGGAATGGCATATTGTGCAATCTCCATGGTGCTGACACGTATGATCTCCGGGTATGGTGCAGAAGCTGTTGCAACGCAGAGAGTCGGAGGTCAGATTGAATCGATATCATGGAATACTGCAGACGGTTTTGCAGCGGCATTAAATGCCTTTATCGCACAGAACTATGGTGCGGGCAAAAATGACCGTGTCAAAAAAGGATATAAGGCTTCTTTGTGGACGGTTGGTATCTGGGGACTGTTGATCTCAGCTGTATTTATATGTATTCCGGAACCGATTGCCAGAATCTTTTTTTATGAACCCAAAGCAATCGCAACAGCAGTTGAATATCTGATCATCATAGGTTTCAGTGAAGCTTTTATGTGTGTGGAACTGACGACAGTCGGTGCATTATCAGGGCTCGGCAGAACCCGACTTTGCAGTATCATCAGTATAGCTTTTACCAGTGCAAGAATTCCGCTGTCGATCATTCTTGGAGGTATTATGGGTCTGGATGGAATATGGTGGGCTATTTCTTCAACCTCCATTGTAAAGGGAATTATTTTTACCTGTACATTTTTATGGATCACAAGAAAACGACGGTAAACTTTCAAAAACAATGTGTGTAATACAGAACAGCAGAAAGAAAAGATTGCGGAATGGATATTTCAGGCAATCAGAGAGTATTATATGAAAAAATGCACTTTTCCGAATGACAAACTGCATCATCCGGAACTTGCCGGAAAGCCAATGGCAGTCGGTGGTGATCCGGAGGCAAGACATGGAATTGTGCTGACTGCGAATTATATTGCAAAGCGAGCCGGAGTAAAAACAGGTATGGCATTGTGGCAGGCAAGGCAGGTTTGCCCGGAAATAATTTTTGTACCGCCTCGCATGGATCTTTATTTGAGGTTTTCCAGAATGGCACAGGAGATTTACAGTGAATACACGGATCAGAGAGGATTTATGTATCAAGATAAGATACTGGCACAGCTGAATGCTAAGGAACACATGATTCATCCACAAGCATATTTTCATGAATAGGAGAGAGCAGGTGTTTTGTAATGACAGCTAAAGTGTATGTAGATGTCCTGGCGGTATTCAGCCGGGAAGGAGAATTGATCCCTACAGCGTTTGTCTGGGAAGATGGACGTAAGTATAGTTCCGCTTAAGAGACGACGGTCAAACCAGGAGCTTTTGGCAATGTGCAAACGAACGGTATCTTTTTTTGCAGTATTGATGCCGTCGTTAAATCCATCGGCAACAGCAGCCTCATATTCTGCTTTTCTGAGTTTTCGTTCTTCCTCTTCTTTGTCGTATTCGAATATACTCATCGAGATCACCTCCGATTTATTTGCACGAAGAAATTCAGAAAGATATGCTTGAAAATAATATTAACGCATAACTCTCATTATTTTAATATATTTTTAAAATACAATTAAAGTCAACATAAACAATAAGAATCCGGACAAATCTTCCAAATGGTACATTGTATCCGGCTCCGCTTCGTGGTAGACTGTTTTCATAGTGATTTTTATGAAAAAAGGGAAGGAGTGTTTTTATGAGAAGTAAGATAAAAGCAATACAGATTCTTCAGGCAGCAGGCTATATCCTTCTGGGACTGTTTCTGGTGCTGAAGCCTGATACCAGTGTGCGGGCGATCTGTTATGGCTGCGGCGTGATTGCGGCGGCATACGGACTTCTGCATGTGCTCCAGTGCCGGAAAGGTAAGGCAAAGGGCGAACTGATCCTCGGTGTGATCTTTATTGCACTTGGCATGTTCTGTCTGATCACGCCGCAGACGGTGGTATCGTTTTTGCCGTTTCTGCTTGGCGTGGTACTGATGCTGGACGGTATCAGCAAAATCCAGAGAGCACTGGATCTGCGTGTGTTGGATGCAATCGGCTGGGGCAAGCTTCTGACGATCGGGATTCTTTTGATGATCGTTGGTGTGGCTTTGCTTTTCAACCCATTCGGGGCTGTGAAGATGACGATGGTATTCTTCGGAGCCTGCCTGCTGATCGACGGGGCACTGGATTTGTTATTTTTGCTTATCGTTTTGTAAGATGTCAGGGTAAAAAGGTTCAAAAGTCGGTTTTTTCTTGTAAGAAAAGACATTTAACTTTGACATTTTTGAAATTCCAGGAGTGTGATCTATGAAACCGGAACTTGACAATCAGTCTGTTCACCTCTATGTGAGGGTATATAATTATTACAAACAGCTTATTCTGTCGCAACAGCTTGCACCTGGAAGCAGGCTGCCGTCGATCCGGCGGTGTGCGGCAGAATTGCAGATGAGCCGGACAACGGTGGAGACGGCATACATGGTGCTTGCGGCAGAGGGCTATATTATTTCCAGGCCGCAGAGCGGATTTTATGTGACGGACATCGGCAGGACGCGAAAAACGGCAGAATTTCAGAAAAGTGCCGCTCAAAAAGAAAAGAAGCCGGTGCTTTACAATTTTGCGTCTGCAAGTGTTGACAGAGAAACCTTCCGGTTTGAACTGTGGAGGCGGTATATCAAAAGTGCACTGCGGCAGGATGAGCGTCTGCTCTCTTATGGAGAACCGCAGGGAGAATACGATCTGCGGGAGGTTCTGTGCAGATATTTGCAAAACAACCGAAATGTGGTTTGTACGCCGGAACATATTGTGATCGGAGCGGGTGTTCAGAGCCTGCTTCACATTCTGTGTCCGTTGATTGAGGGACGTAAAAAAATTGCGTTTTATAATCCGGGATTTCGGCAGGGGCGTGCCGTTTTTGAGGATCATGGTTTTGAACTGTGCGATCGAAAACAGGAGCAGCCGGATGTCTGCTATGTGTCACCTTCGCAGGCGACTGCCTGGGGCGATGTTCTTTCGGTCGGAGAGCGGATGAAGATACTGCGTGAAGCATCTGAAAAAAATATTTTGCTGATCGAGGATGACTACAACAGTGAATTCTGTTATTATCATCATCCATCGCCGTCCATTCAGGGTCTGGCGGGCGGAAACGGAGTCATTTATCTCGGAACATTTTCCAGGCTTTTGCTGCCGTCGATCCGCTTAAGTTTTATGGTGCTTCCGCCGGATCTTCTGGAAAAATATCAGAGACGCAGAGATTTTTATAATCAGACGGCATCCAAAACGGAACAGATCGCATTGTGTCAGTTTATCCGGGATGGTCATCTGGAAAGTCAGATTCGCAAATCCAGGAAACACTATTTGGCGAAAACAAAAATTTTGTGCAGTGAAGCGAAAAGGATTTTTGTAGAAGAGGCAAAAGTTACGGCCGGGGAGACTGGATTTGTAAGCCTTCTGGAAATTTTCGGAGCAGGAAATCTGCGGGAAGTTCTGTACAGAGCAGAAGAAAAAGGTTTTGCTTTTTTATCTGCGGATGAAAGTGAGCAAGGGATCCGTCTTGCTCTTTCCTGTGCAGCAGTTCCGGTGGAGAAGTTTTCAGAGGCGTTACAGCTGCTGAAGCAGTGTTTCTGAATTTTGCAATGAGATTTAAAAATGCTTTCGATGGAAATACCGTTTCGCATGCAGATGTGGTGATGCGAAAACATTATGAAAGGAAAAGAAAATGGCGAGACAAAAGAATAAAATATTGATGTTTTTGTTTTCTCTGATCCCGGGAGCAGGACAGATGTATATGGGATTTATGAAGCAGGGATTGTCTTTAATGACAATCTTTGCAACGTTATGTGCAGTGGGTATCTGGCTGGATATCAAGCCGCTGCTTTTCTTTGCACCGATCGTTCTGCTGTACAGCTTTTTCGATGCAACCAACAAGAATTCGATGGACGCAGAAGCGTTTAAAAAATTGGAGGATCATTATCTCTGGGGCGATGACTGGATGGACTGGAGCGAAGGCTTAAAGGACAGCATCAGCAGACGGGATGGTAAAAAGGCCATGGGAACGGTTCTGTATATCGTGGCGGCGTGCATGATCTGGAGTGTTGTCAAATATTTTGCGGACATCATCTACGGGCCGACCAGTCTGCCGGGTGCTGTGATCGCAAAGATTCCGGTTGCCGTTGTTGCTGTATTTGTTTTATGGGCAGGCCGCAAACTGATGAAGAGTGCTTCTGATGAAGAAAAAAGATTCTATCGTGGAATGCCGTATCCGTATGCACAGAGCATGGGGATCCATATGAACGGTGAGCGTATGCCAAATCCATGGGAGCGTGTGTGGAGTGATCCGCAGAGAATGCAGCATCCGGAGCAGGAGCCGGTCAGAGAAACGGTTGTGGAAGAAGCTGCAGCTGCACAGGAAACCGCAGAAAAAGCAAAAGTAGAACTTCGCAAAGAAAACGAAACAAAAGAGGTTGTGAAAGCACAGGAAGAAAAAGCGGAGACTGCACAGGAAAATGAGACACAGACAGGCACAGAGGAAACCGATGTGGTCGAAGAAGTGGCAGAAGCTGAAAAAGAAAGAGAAATCAAAGAAACGCTTGAAACCATGGAAGCAGAAGCTGCTGTGGAAAAATCCTGAAGCATGTTTTTGTGTTTCTGGCAGCAGAGATGAGCAAGTAGCGAAGCGGATTGTGAATGTCCGCTTTACCTGAATAGTTACAAAAATCCCTTCATAAGATACAGTAAACGGACGGACTTATGGAGGGATTTTTCTGTCATTTCTGCTCTTTTTGTCGATGTATATGATACCGTTTGTTCTGCTTTACGTTGTCGGTTATGCCTTTCTGAAAAAGAGAGATGCATACGGTGATTTTGTGCGTGGTGCCGGGGAAGGAATCCACACGGCATTTGCGATCCTGCCGACACTTGTCGGGCTGATGACAGCCGTAGGGATCCTGCGGGCATCGGGTTTCCTTAAATGGCTCTCGGATATCCTTGGCAGGCTTTTTGCCGGAATCGGATTTCCGGTGCAGCTTGTGCCGCTTGCAGTGGTGCGTCTGTTTTCCGCCAGTGCGGCGACCGGATTTCTTCTGGATATTTTTAAAGAATTCGGGCCGGATTCCAAGATCGGAATCATCGCATCACTGATGCTCAGCTGCACGGAAACGGTATTTTATACGATGAGCGTTTATTTTATGGCAGCAAAAGTGACAAAAACACGGTATACGCTGGCAGGTGCACTGCTTTCTGTTTTTGCCGGGATTGCCGCCAGCTTTTTCCTTGGAAATTTTCTACAGCTTTAAGGACCATTCCTGGCAGTTCCAGACGGTTGTTACGATATCCTGATAGAATTCCGGCTCATGGCAGATCAGCAGAATACTTCCCTTATATTCCTGAAGAGCTTTTTTCAGTTCTGCTTTTGCGTCAACATCGAGGTGGTTGGTCGGCTCGTCCAGCAGCAGAATATTGCTCTCACGGTTCAAAATCTTGCAGAGACGTACTTTTGCCTGCTCGCCGCCGCTCAGTACACGCACCTGACTCTCGATGTGTTTGGTGGTCAGACCGCATTTTGCCAGCATGGAACGGATCTCGTACTGTGTCATTGCCGGAAATTCGCTCCAGATCTCTTCGATACAGGTCGAAGTGTTCTGCGTATCGGACTCCTGCTCAAAATAACCGATATGCTGATAATCGCCAAGATGCACTTCGCCGGAATACGGTTTGATCAGCTGCAGAATGCTTTTCAGAAGCGTGGTCTTACCGATACCGTTTGCACCGGTCAGGGCAATGCGTTCGCCGCGTTCCATGCGGATATTTAACGGTTTTGTCAGCGGTTCGTCGTAACCGATCACCAGATCGTTTGTCTCGAAGATCATCTTTCCGGAAGTACGGGCCGTTTTAAAGTGAAACTCCGGCTTTGGTTTTTCACGATCCAGTTCGATGATGTCCATTTTGTCCAGTTTTTTCTGGCGTGCCATCGCCATATTCCTTGTAGCGACGCGGGCTTTGTTGCGGGCAACGAAATCCTTGAGGTCGCTGATCTCCTGCTGCTGGCGGTTGTAGGCAGCCTCAAGCTGGGCTTTCTTCATGGCATAGACTTCCTGGAATTTATTGTAATCGCCCGGATAGCGGTCAAGTCTGCAGTTTTCCATATGATAGATCAGGTTGATGACGCTGTTCAGGAACGGAATATCATGGGAGATCAGAATAAAGGCATTTTCATAATCCTGGAGATAGCGTTTCAGCCATTCAATGTGCTGCTCATCCAGATAGTTGGTCGGCTCGTCCAGAAGCAGGATGTCTGGTTTTTCCAGCAGAAGCTTTGCCATCAGTACACGAGTACGCTGTCCGCCGGAGAGGTCGGTTACATCACGGTCAAGCCCAAGCTCTTCCAGACCGAGTGCACGGGCGATCTCGTCTACTTTTGTGTCGATCATATAGAAATCGTGCTGCTCTAAAAGCTCCTGATATGTGCCGGTCTCGGCGAGCAGACGTTCCATTTCTTCCGGTGTGGCATCGCCCATCTGTTCATACATACGGTTCATTTCCGCTTCCATTGCAAATAAAAACTGAAAAGCAGAACGCAGGACATCACCGATCGTCATGCCCTTTTCCAGGACAGAATGCTGATCCAGATAGCCGACACGGACATTTTTTGCCCATTCGACCGTTCCCTCATCCGGTGTCAGTTTTCCGGTGATGATATTCATAAACGTGGACTTGCCTTCTCCGTTTGCACCGATCAGGCCGATATGTTCGCCTTTGAGGAGACGAAAAGAAACATTGTCGAAAATCGCACGGTCACCAAAACCATGCGTCAGATTTTTTACATTTAAGATCATAATTACTCCTGTCAAATTTTGTGAAGTTATGAAAGTTGTGAGATACCATATGAATTGTTTCGTACTTCGTACTTTCACAATTCTTTCTACGCTCCGCTTCGGTCGGGGCGGGTTTCAAGGTCTTTCATCCACTTATGAGCAAGCTCATGTGGATTTAGATCTTTTGTTCCTGGCATCTTATTATCTTACCATAAAAGAAAGGGGTTGCACAATCGAAAAAAAAGGAATATCCTTACTGCGATTCTTGTGATAAAATAACGGGTACAAAAAGATTTTTGGAAATATATAAGGAGGAGCATATGACAAAAAAACAGCTTGCGCTGGAAGTGATCGAGCGTTTAAAGAAGGAATATCCTCTGGCAGACTGTACGCTTGATTATGATGCGGCATGGAAACTGCTGGTTAGTGTCCGGCTTGCGGCACAGTGTACGGATGCCAGGGTAAATGTTGTGGTTCAGGATCTCTATGCGAAATATCCGGATGTAGATGCTCTTGCGGAAGCGACACCGGAAGAGATCGAGGCGATCGTAAGGCCATGCGGTCTTGGAAAAAGCAAGGCACGTGATATCAGTGCATGCATGAAAATGCTGCGTGATGAGTACGATGGCAAAGTGCCGTGTGATTTTGATGCGATTTTAAAGCTTCCGGGCGTGGGAAGAAAGAGTGCAAACCTGATCATGGGCGATGTTTTCAAAAAGCCTGCGATCGTCACGGATACGCACTGCATTCGTCTGACAAACCGTATCGGTCTGGTAGATGGGATCAAAGATCCGAAAAAAGTCGAAATGGCACTCTGGAAGATCATTCCACCGGAAGAAGGTAGTGATTTCTGCCACAGACTCGTTTATCATGGCAGAGAGGTCTGTACAGCAAGAACAAAGCCTTATTGTGACAGATGCTGCCTGGCGGATATCTGTGCAAAAAATGGAATTTAAAATATGGAGGTAATAAGGAAATGAGAAACGCAGCAACAGATCTGACAGAAGGTACACCTTGGAAGATTATCATGCGATTTTCGATTCCATTGTTTTTTACGTTTTTACTGCAGCAGTTTTATAACATGGTAGATACGATCGTTGTAGGCCAGTTCCTTGGAAAAGATGCACTGGCGGGCGTTGGTTCTACCGGGGCGATCAATTTTATGATCATCGGATTCTGTATGGGACTTGCCAATGGTTTTGTCATTCCGGTCGCACAGCGTTACGGGGCAAAAGATTATAAAGATATGAGAAGGTTTGTGGCAAACAGCATCTGGCTGACTGTTTTTTTTGCGGCGATCATGAGCATCACAGTCTGTATTTTATGCCGCAGCGTGCTGATCGCCATGAAGACACCGGCAGATATCCTGGATCTTGCATATGATTATATTTTTATCATTTTTGCAGGGATACCGATCACACTTGCCTACAATCTCCTGACCGGGATCATCCGTTCTCTTGGGGATTCCAAATCGCCGCTGATCTTTCTGCTGATGGCAGCAGTGGCAAATATCGGATTTGATATCCTGTCAGTAACAGTTTTGAAACTCGGCGTTCGTGGACCGGCTTTTGCGACACTGCTTGCACAGGCATTTTCCGTGGTACTGTCTCTGTGGTGTATAAAGACAAAGTTTCCGATCCTGAAAATGGAGCCGGGAGAATGGAAATTGCATGGCAAACACATCGGTATCCTCTGCAAAATGGGTATTCCGATGGGACTTCAGTATTCGATCACAGCGATCGGCAGTGTCGTGCTTCAGACCGGTATCAATACACTTGGTTCGGCAGCCGTTGCCTCGGTTTCGGCGGCATCGAAGCTTTCGATGTTCCTGGCGTGTCCGTTTGATGCGATCGGTTCGGCCATGGCAACTTACACCGGACAGAATGTCGGGGCAGGCAAGATCGAGCGTATCGGTCAGGGATTAAAGGCATCCGTTCTGATCGGTATCACATACTCGATTCTGATTTTCCTGGTCATGCTTTTTTCTGCAAAATACTGGATGCTTCTGTTCATAAATGCATCCGAAACGGAGATCATACATAATGCAGTGCTGTTTATTCTTGCAAACAGCGGATTTTACATTGCACTTGTTTTTGTCAATGCGGTTCGCTTTACCATTCAGGGAGCGGGATTCAGCGGTCTGGCAATCCTTGCAGGTGTCATGGAAATGATCGCAAGAGCCATTATCGGCGTGATCATGGTTCCGTATCTGGGATTCGCAAGCGTATGTTTTGCCAGTCCTCTGGCATGGATCATGGCAGACTGTTTCCTGATTCCGGCGTACTGTCATGTGATCCGAAAGCTGAAACAGAGAAGGGCACAGGGTGTGCCAAATATGTAGATTTTGTTAAGAAGTGTTAAGAAAAGTTGACATTAACCGCATCTTCATTGTACAATGAAAAAGGGAGTGGACTTGAAACACACTGAAAATCAGAGAGAAAAGGGGGATTTTTTATGTATAATAAAAAGAAAATTGCGACATTACTGGTAATCGGAATGGCCGCAATGTTTATGATGAACGGCTGCCAGAAAAAGGCATCTGAGACGGAGACGACGAAACAGACGACAGCTCAGAGCGAAAGTACTGCACAGACCGAAGCAACCACAACATATACCTCAGAGAGCAATTCATTTTCTTTTGATCTTCCGGATTCTGCATGGGTGGCGACAAAGGAAGGCATTGAGAATAAATGGGCATTTATGAAAGAAGGCGTCGGCATGATCCGGATCACGCACAAAAAGTCAAAGATCAAGGAGAAGAATCTGCCGCAGTCTCAGGAAGATGCGATTGCTCTTTTAAACGATATCCAGGAGAATGCATTTTCTCAGGTAGAATATAAAAAAGACAGCACCAATGGTACAGAGCTTTATTATTATGCTGCATCCACGCAGGACGCAGATCTTGGTTACGTTTATCTGATCAAGTATCTGATCAATACGGACACCGAGAGTTATACGATCACGGCAAAACTGACATCCAGTGACAGTACGGTGCAGCAGGCAGTGAAAAGTGCCGTTACCAGCTTCAAAGTTTTAAATGATGACAGTAAAAAGGCAGATTCTGGTGCAAACTCCGGATCTTCGGCAGACGGCAGTACATCTTCGGATAATGCCGGTAACAGTTCTGATCCGGAAAGTACAGGTGATACTGCTTCAGACAATACTTCCGGTGAAAGTACAGGCGATTCTTCCGGTGCATCGACCGATGAGGAATACCGCTATTTCTTTGATGCAAACGGAAATACGATCTACGCTTATCCGTCTGAGGACGGCAGCTGGCGTGATGATAACGGAACTTCTTATATTTTCCTGGAAAACGGCGTAGAAGATTCCAACGGCACACAGTATTATTATGATCCGCCTCAGGGAACAACAGGTTCCGGATCAGAGTCGGATTCTTTGACAGGTTCCGGCAATTCTTCAGATAATGGCATGGTCATTGGTTTCTATGATATCAATGGAAACTATCAGACAGCGACACAGGATGCAAACGGAAACTGGATCGGCAGTGATGGAAAAACCTACACTTTCGATGAAAAAGGGGCAACAGACAGCGACGGCAATTTCAGCAAATGGTAAAACAGGATATAAAGGAGTGTAAATATTATTATGAAAAATAAGGCATTACATTTTATGGCAGCAGCAGTCCTCTCATCGGCTCTTCTGATGACAGGATGCGGCAGCCACAGTGGGGATACGAACAGCAGCACAAAACAGACCCAGGCTCAGACACAGCGGGGAGCAGGTCAGGATTCTGCCCAGACTTCAGCCGCAGAGGATCAGAATCAGGCATCGGATGACCAGAATCAGAGCCAGGATACGCAAACACCGGAAACACATCCGGATCTGGAGACAAGAGTGGAAACAGAGGTAGTGCAGCAGCCGGAAACACAGGCACCGGATACCGAGAATAACGTCGATAATCCGGCAGCCGATAATGGTGAAGGCGATACCAATGGCTTCTATGATGATGGTGGAACCTGGATCACCGTTCACAAAAACAGCCAGGGACAGTGGGTTGATGAAAGCGGTATGACCTACCAGTTTGGCGATGATGGCGTAACCGATCAGAATGGCGTTTTCTATCCATATTAAACCGGTTTTTGATTGACATTATATCTGCGAAAGCGTAGAATATGGAAGTCAAAGAAGGTAACAACCAGAATGGAGGAGTATAGATGAAAATGAGATCAAAAATCGTAACTTGTCTGGCACTCGCTCTGTCCATTTCCTGTCTGGCTACCGGCTGTAAAAAGAAAGCACAGGAAACTGAGACGAGCAGCGAAACGATTCGTGTTACAGAGAAACAGACAGAGAGCGAAACAGCAAAGAAAGCTACAAATACATCCACAACATTTAAATCAAAAGATGGCAGTATTTCTATCAAACTTCCGGATGACACCTGGACAATGAAAAAAGAAGGCACAAAAGAATGGACCTTTGAGTCACCGAACCAGGGAACGATCACGATCGTACATTATTCCGGAGATGAGACGAACGGACTTGTTTTCCCGTCCTCTGAAGAAGAAGTACTGAATAATCTGGAGAAAGCCGGAAAATCCAAAACCGATTATGCAGTTGTAGAATACAAGAAAAATACCATGGGTTCTTACGAGGCATATCACACAACCATCAAATGTAAGAGTACAAATAGTAAGTATGCGTACTCGGTAGCATATAACCTGGTAGGAGATGAGGATATTTATTCGGTCAATGGTCAGGTTATGCAGGATGATGCAACGGCAATGGAAGCGATCCGTACTTCTGTGGAGAGTCTGAAACTGCTGAAAACATCGAGCACAACAACATCTGAGACTAAAAAGAATAATACAACATCTTCCGAGTCGAACAGTACAACACAGTCCGAGTCCGGAAGCACAGCTTCTACCGATGGCAATTCTGATTCCAACCAGAACGGTCAGTATGTTTATGACAGCAACGGCAACGCAGTTTATATCTATCAGGACAGCGACGGAAACTGGGTAGACAGCAGCGGAGCGATTTATTATTTTAATGCAAACGGTATCACAAACAGCAACGGTGCAAGCTTTACCTACAATCCGCAGGGTGGAAACAGCGACAATAATAACAACAACAACGGCGGAAATGGCAATAACGGCGGTGATAACAACAATAACAACGGCGGAGCTACTCAGACCAGCAGTTTCTATGACAATCAGGGAAATCTGATCACAGTTTATAAAAACAGCAACGGAAACTGGGTAGATGGAAACGGCATTGTTTACACCTTTGGTCAGTATGGTGTAACCGATAATTACGGCAATTATTATCCATATGACAACAGCGGAAATAATAACGGCAACAACGGAAATAATGGCAACAATGGAAATAATGGCAACAATGGAAACAATGGCAATACCGGTGGAAACACAGGTGGAAACACAGGAGGTAATACCGGCGGCAGCACCAACGGTTTTTATGATGACCAGGGCAATTATATTTCCGTGACACAGGATGCAAACGGAAACTGGGTAGACAGCGGCGGAATGCAGTATACATTCGGTAACGATGGCGTAACCGATGCAAACGGAAACTTCTATCCATACTAAAAACAGAAAAGTGCAGAGACGCACATCATGTAATCATGCAGAATATACAAAGGACAGCAGAGAAAATCTGTTGTCCTTTTTACGTTAATTGGAAAAGATTCAAACTTTTATAAGTGGTGGGCAACAGATTTGTCTGAGTGGGGTTTCATTTTCGAATAGTAAGATTCTTTACATGGATTTTACATGGCATTGCAGAGGATTTGATCTTGTGGCAGTAAAATAAATTTATGGTTAAAGGTAGAATGCCATTTTTATGGGATTTAGCCCAGGTCTCACGTGTGTCTGGCTTAAATGCACGCAACGAAAAAGCTGTTAAGGGCATCACATTTTATTGAGGAGGACAGAATAATAAATGAGAAAAGTATATATGAACCGGGAACTGTCGTGGCTGAAATTTAATGAACGTGTTTTGGAAGAGGCGGAAAATAAAAAAGTGCCGCTCTGTGAAAGACTGAATTTTGCAGCAATCTATCAGAGCAATCTTGATGAATTTTTTATGGTGCGTGTGGGATCGCTCGTAGATCAGATGCTTTTGAAAAAAGATATCCGTGATAATAAAACAAATCTTACACCGGAGGAGCAGATCAAAAAGATCCTTGCGGAAGTCGGAAAACTGAACCGTCGCAGAAATGTCGTTTACGATGAAATCATGGAAGAACTGGAAGAATATGATATCTGCATCACGGATTTCAAGAAGATGAATGAAAAAGAAAGCGAATACGTTAAACGCTATTTTCAGGGTGAAATCGCACCGATCATTTTCCCGACGATCGTGGCAAAAAGACAGCCGTTTCCATTTCTGCGAAATAAAGAAATCTATGCAGTCGTAGTGCTGGAGACAAAGAGCGGAAAAGAGAAGCTGGGTATCATTCCATGCAGCAGTGGTATGTTCAAACGTCTGATAGAACTTCCCGGCAAACGCGGCACTTATATTCTGGCAGAAGAAGTGATTCTCCATTATATGCCGGAAATTTTTAAGGGTTATCGTGTAAAAGCAAAATCACTGATCCGCATCACCAGAAATGCAGATATTGACGCAGACGCACTGTATGACGAAGATCTGGATTATCGTGATTTTATGGTGGAAGTGATCAAACAGAGGAAAAAACTGGCTCCGATCCGTCTGGAATTGTCACGGGAAATGGATGGTGAAGTGATCAGTACTCTGTGTCATTATCTGGATCTTGACCGTGACTATGTTTTCTATAATGAGGGACCGCTGGATCTGTCATTTGTCTATGAAATCCAGGATAAACTGCGTTACGTGCCGGAACTGTTCTATCAAAAACGGATTCCGCAGAAATCTGTGCAGTTTGAAGAAGGCAGACCGATTCTGGATCAGATTCTGGAGGGGGACAAATTTTTATCTTATCCGTATGACAGCATGAAACCGTTTCTTACGATGCTGCATGAAGCTGCAAACGACAAAGATGTCCTTTCCGTAAAAATGACGCTCTACCGTGTGGCAAAACAGAGTAAAGTGGTGGAAGCTCTGATCGAGGCAGCGGAAAATGGCAAGGAAGTGCTGGCACTTGTAGAATTAAAGGCAAGATTTGACGAGGAAAATAACATCGAGTGGTCAAGAAGGCTGGAGCGTGCCGGATGTCATGTGATCTATGGGCTGGATGGATTTAAAGTACATTCCAAACTGTGCCAGATCACCAGAAAAGCCGGCGATGAAGTGCAGTATATCATGCAGATCGGAACAGGAAATTATAACGAAAAAACAGCGTGCCTTTACACAGACCTTTCACTGATGACAGCCGATACAGAGATCGCAAAAGAGGCGAGAAGAGTTTTCCAGGCACTGGCGATGGGAGAAATCGTAGAACACACAGACAAATTGCTGGTAGCACCGCTCTGTCTGCAAAATAAAGTGCTGGCGATGATCGATGATGAGATTGCAGCTGCACTTGCCGGAAAAGATGCTTATATCGGGCTGAAAATGAACGCACTTACTGACAAAAAGATCATAGACAGGCTGATCGAAGCTTCCTGCGCCGGAGTAAAAATTGATCTGATCATCCGCGGTATCTGCTGTCTGATCCCGGGCGTAAAAGATGCAACGGAAAATATTCGTGTGATCAGCATTGTAGGAAGATTTCTGGAACATTCGAGAATTTATATTTTCGGAAGTAAGGGAAGAGAGAAAGTTTATATTGCGTCAGCCGATTATATGACGCGAAATACCTTAAGACGTGTGGAAGTCGCAGCTCCTGTCTGCGATCCGGCAATCAAGGAACGTCTGCTTGAGATGTTCCGGATCATGTTAAATGATAATCAGAAGGCTCGCCATGAGGATTCAGAAGGAAATTACAGAATCCCGATGACGATCGAGCGTCCGGTGGATGCTCAGGAAACCTTCTATCAGCAGGCGTATGAAGCAGCAGCGTCAAAAAACGTGTGACGACGACTGTTTTGCGTTTATAATAGTCTTATTTTCAGGTATGATAAATGTAAAATGTATCTGCTCACGACAAATTTTCCGCCGCAGGGCAATGGACGCAATGTGCTCCATCTGAACTGCCATGCGGAGGCATTTCGGCATAAAAAAAGGACACCGCAATTTTGCGGTGTCCTTTTGTATAAGCTTTTGAAAAGTTTGATTTCGGCAGTCTTATTCTTATTTCTGAGGACCAGCGGAAACCAGAGCTTTACCGGCAGCATTTCCTTCGTATTTAGCAAAGTTCTTGATGAATCTGTCAGCCAGATCTTTTGCTTTTGTTTCCCATTCGGAAGCATCAGCGTATGTGTCACGTGGATCCAGGATAGCTGGATCAACGCCTGGCAGTTCTGTAGGAACTTCGAAGTTGAAGTATGGAATGGTCTTTGTAGGAGCATTCTTGATAGCTCCGTTCAGGATAGCATCGATGATACCACGAGTATCTTTGATGGAGATACGTTTGCCTGTTCCGTTCCATCCTGTATTTACCAGGTATGCTTTTGCACCGCTCTTTTCCATTTTCTTAACCAGTTCTTCTGCATATTTTGTAGGATGCAGTTCCAGGAATGCCTGGCCGAAGCAAGCTGAGAATGTCGGAGTCGGTTCTGTGATACCACGTTCTGTACCAGCCAGTTTAGCTGTGAAACCAGACAGGAAGTAGTACTGTGTCTGAGCTTCTGTCAGGATAGATACTGGAGGCAGTACGCCGAATGCATCTGCGGACAGGAAGATTACGTTCTTCGCAGCCGGTGCAGAAGAGATCGGGCGAACGATGTTCTGGATATGGTCGATCGGGTAAGATACACGAGTATTTTCTGTTACGCTCTTGTCAGCGAAGTCGATCTTGCCGTTTTCGTCCAGAGTAACGTTCTCAAGCAGAGCGTTACGTTTGATTGCATTGTAGATATCCGGTTCGGATTCTTTGTCCAGGTTGATAACTTTTGCGTAGCATCCGCCTTCGAAGTTGAATACGCCGTTGTCATCCCAGCCGTGCTCGTCATCACCGATCAGCAGACGTTTCGGGTCTGTAGAAAGAGTTGTTTTACCTGTTCCGGACAGACCGAAGAAGATTGCTGTGTTTTCACCGTTCATGTCAGTGTTTGCGGAGCAGTGCATGGAAGCCATGCCTTTCAGCGGCAGGAAGTAGTTCATCATAGAGAACATACCTTTTTTCATTTCTCCGCCGTACCATGTATTTACGATAACCTGTTCTTTGCTTGTAATGTTGAACATAACAGCTGTTTCAGAGTTCAGACCCAGCTCTTTGTAGTTCTCAACTTTTGCTTTGGAAGCGTTGTATACAACGAAATCCGGCTCGAAGTTTTCCAGTTCTTCAGCAGTCGGTTTGATGAACATGTTTGTTACAAAGTGAGCCTGCCAAGCAACCTCAACGATGAAACGGATTGCCATACGGGTGTCTTTGTTGGCACCGCAGAAAGCATCTACTACGAACAGTCTCTTGTTAGACAGTTCTTTGATAGCCAGTGCTTTTACAGCATCCCATGCTTCCTGAGTAGCCGGATGGTTGTCGTTTTTATATTCATCTGTTGTCCACCATACAGTGTCTTTGGAATTCTCATCTTTTACGATAAATTTGTCTTTCGGAGAACGACCTGTGTAGATACCAGTCATAACGTTGACAGCACCCAGTTCACTTTCCTGGCCTTTTTCAAAGCCTTCCAGAGTAGGTTTTGTCTCTTCTTCGAACAACATCTCATAAGATGGATTGTACACGATCTCAGTAGTTCCAGTGATGCCATACTTGCTTAAATCAATTTTTGCCATCTGATTAACCTCTTTTCTTTTATACTTAAAGTTAAAGAAATGATGCCCACTTCTCTATCATCATTATACATATTTACCCGGCAAAATCAATAAAAACTTTCTGAACTTTTTGCTGAAAATGTATGAAATCTGCTGTTTCTGAATGAGTTTGAACGAATAACAGCAAAAAAAGCGGGGAAGAAACGCCAGATTATGCACGAGAGTTGCTCAGTTTTGAACGTTTAGTCAGGCGAACATATAAATAGAATATTTTTTTCATGTGAAAATTATATAATGATGCCAGGGTCAAAAGGTCTAAATCCACATGAGCTTGCTCATAGGTGGATGAAAGACCTTGGGACCCGCCCCGATATGAGCATAAAAGTGGGATGATAATCCCACGATATGCGAATACTGGGGAGGATTGTGGGAGTGCAACGCACGGAACAATCCGTAGGCATCATAGTTGGGGACTTTTGACACCCACATCATGTAATGATGCCAGGGTCAAAAGGTCTAAATGTCGTTCCTGCCTGTACGGGAGTGATTATGTGGCTCAATTTGTGGTAATTGTGTCTTGCACAGTTTGAGAAAGTATTTTAAACTTAGCAGATGTAAAAATGAATATTAGGAGGTAAAACAAATGGCACTGAATAATATAGGAAATATGATGAAGATTATGAATGCATGGAATATATTTAAAAGAAACCACCCGAAATTCCCGGCATTCTGCAATGCAGTTTCCAAACGGGCTTTAAAGGAGGGCAGCATCATGGCGATCACGGTTACTACACCGGATGGCGAAAAGATTGAGACGAATCTGAGAATAAAGGCAGAGGATCTGGAGCTTTTGAAGGAACTGACCAACTGACAGAGTGCGAAAGAGGATTGTGAATGTCCGCTTTGCATCAAAGACTGAGATTGCTCAGGGTTTCTGAAAAAGGAGTGAAAATAAAATATGAATGATATAAAGCGGCTGGCAGGATATATCGGGCCATATAAAAAAGATATGATGCTTGGTGCTTTGATGGTAATGATCGAGACAGCGTTTGAGCTTGTCATTCCGATCATGATCGCGGATCTGATCGATGTCGGGGTGGCAAACCACGATCTTGCCTACATTTATTCCAAGGGCTTTCAAATGGGGATCTGTGCACTTCTGGCTCTGGTGACGGGGCTTCTGTATGCACGGTTTGCAGCGAGGGCTTCTTATGGATGGGGAGCGAAGATCAGGGAGGCAGAATATGCAAAAGTGATGCAGTATTCTTTCTCGAATCTGGATCATTTTGATACCTCGTCTCTGATCACGCGAATGACCACGGATGTCACGGTTCTGCAGAATCTGATCAATTCCGGCTTCCGTCCGGTGACGAGAGGTCCGTCGCTTCTGATCCTCGGCATCGGTCTTTCTTTCTGGATGAATCCGAAACTTGCCATTGTTTTTCTGGTGTGTACGCCGGTTCTTGGCATTGTTTTATTTCTGATCGTCCGGAAAGTGGCTCCTATGTATACAAAGCTTCAGACAATCGTTGACCGTCTGAACCATGTTGTGCAGGAGGGTGTGACAGCGATCCGTGCGGTCAAGGCGTTTGTCCGCGGAGAGTACGAAGAAGAAAAATTTGATGCAGTAAATACAGATCTGAGTGTTTCAAGTGAACAGACTTTTCACTATGCGGTGCTGAATCTTCCGGCATTTCAGGTTGTCATGTACAGTGCGATCGTACTGATCATGTGGTTTGGCGGAAATATGATCTTAAGCGGTAGTCTTAAGGTTGGTGATCTGACCGGATTTTTAAGTTATGTCATGCAGGTTGTCAACGCTCTGATGATGATCGCAAATGTTTTTCTGCTGCTGACGAGATCTCTTGCCAGTGCACATCGTATCGCAGAAGTGCTGGATGAGAGGATTGTTCTGAAGTCTCCGGAAAACGGGGTACAGAAGGTCAAAGATGGAAGTGTGGATTTTGAACAGGTATCTTTTAAATATCACAAAGATGCGAAAGCGTATGCACTGTCAGATGTTGATCTGCACATCAAGGCCGGGCAGACGATCGGTGTGATCGGTGGAACCGGAGCCGCCAAAACGACGCTCGTGCAGCTGATCCCGAGGCTTTATGATGCGACCTGCGGCACGGTGAGAGTTGGCGGTGTGGATGTAAAAGCATATGATCTTCATGCACTGCGGGCGGCAGTCGGAATTATTCTGCAGAAAAATGAGCTTTTTTCCGGAACGATACGTGATAACCTGAAATGGGGCGATCCGGATGCAGATGACGAAAAAATCTGGCATGCATGCCGTGTGGCATGTGCGGATGAGTTCCTGGAGCGTTTTCCGGACGGACTGGACACCATGCTTGTGCAGGGAGGAAATAACCTGTCCGGCGGGCAGAAACAGAGACTCTGTATCGCAAGAGCACTTCTTGCCAGTGCGAAGATTCTGATCTTTGATGATTCTACCAGTGCAGTCGATACGGCGACGGAAAAGAAGATCCGCAAAGAGCTGGCAAAACTTGGCGATGTGACAAAGATCATCATTGCACAGAGAATTTCTTCTGTGATCCATACGGATCGGATCGTGATCCTGGATGACGGTAAGATCCATAATATCGGAACGCATGAACAGCTTCTTAAGGAGGATGCAATTTATCAGGAAATTTATGCTTCTCAGATGAAAGGAGGAAACAGCGATGGCATCGAAAACGAAGAATGTTAAACGGCCGGAAAATATGCAGCACACACTGCGGATTTTTGTTTCTTATCTTGGACGGCATAAATTTATGCTTCTGATCGTCAGTATTCTGGTAACGGTAAGTGCCCTTGCAAACCTTCTTGGAACTTACATGATACGTCCGGTTGTCAATAATCTTGCAAATGGGGATCTGCATTCACTTGCCATCGGAGTGCTTGTGGCAGCCGGCATTTTTGCCATCGGAGCACTGGCAGCCTGGGGCTATTCTCAGACGATGGTAAAAGCTGCCCAGCAGGTTGTTTTTGATATTCGAAGAGATTTGTTTGCACATATGCAGACACTGCCGCTTCGCTTTTTTGACCAGAAGCGACACGGCGATATCATGAGTCTGTTCACAAACGATATTGATACAATCGCAGATGCTCTCAATAACAGTTTTGCGATGGCAATCCAGAGTTTTATCCAGATGATCGGAACCCTTGTGATCCTATATATTCTGAACTGGAAACTGTCGCTGATCGTGACGGTCTGCTATGGCATCATGTTCTGGTATATGAAATTCAGCGGAGCAAAAAGTAAGGTTTTTTATGCGAAACAGCAGCAGAGCCTTGGTGAGCTGGACGGCTATATTGAAGAAATGGTCAGCGGTCAGAAAGTAGTTAAAGTCTTTAATCATGAACAGGCAAGTCTTCAGGAATTTCTGGAGAAAAATGAAAAACTGCGAAAAGAAGGAACCGGTGCACAGTCTTATGCGGCAACGATGGTTCCGGTAGTCGTAAGTATATCTTATATTAATTATGCAATCGTGGCAGTTCTCGGAGGAATTCTGGCGATGCGTGGAATGGCGGATGTCGGAAGTCTTGCAAGTTATCTGGTGTTTGTGCGTCAGGCGGCACTCCCGATCAATCAGTTTACACAGCAGAGCAATTTCCTGCTCTCCGCACTTGCCGGAGCAGAGCGGGTGTTTGATGTGATGAATCTGGAGCCGGAAGTGGACGAAGGGGATGTGACGCTTGTCAATGTCAGAAAAGAAAATGGCATCCTGAAAGAATGTCAGGAAAAGACCGGAAAATGGGCATGGCGTTCAAAAGATGGAGAACTGACAATGCTTCGTGGTGATGTCCGTTTTGAAAATGTTGATTTTGGTTATACGAAAGAGCATATGATCCTGAAGAATATCAGTCTGTATGCAAAACCGGGACAGAAAATTGCTTTTGTCGGATCGACCGGAGCCGGAAAAACCACGATCACCAACCTGATCAACCGCTTTTATGATGTGCAGGGAGGAACGGTGGTTTACGATGGAATTGATGTGCGAAAGATAAAGAAAGATGCACTGCGACACTCTCTTGGCATCGTGCTTCAGGATACGCATCTGTTTACCGGAACCGTAGCGGATAACATCCGCTTTGGAAAACTGGATGCAACGCAGGAAGAGATCGAGAAGGCGGCACGCATTGCAAATGCACACTCTTTTATCAGACGACTGCCAGATGGTTACGATACCATGGTGACGGCAGATGGGGCAAATCTTTCCCAGGGACAGCGCCAGCTTCTGGCGATCGCAAGGGCAGCGGTAGCCGATCCGCCGGTTCTGATTCTTGATGAGGCGACATCCTCTGTTGATACACGAACCGAAGAACTGATCGAAAAAGGCATGGATCAGCTGATGGAAGGAAGGACCGTGTTTGTTATCGCACATCGATTAAGTACCGTGCGAAATGCCAATGCGATCATGGTACTGGAGCAGGGGAAGATTGTCGAGAGAGGGGATCATGCAGAACTGTTGGAACAGAGAGGGAAATATTATCAGCTTTATCATGGAATGTTTGAGCTGAGCTGAGATTTTGGCAATGTGCAAAATGAATGTAGTAAAAAATAGTCTGTAAAATAGCCACGCCATGATGATTCGAAAACAATCTCCTGACACGCTTCGTTTCCTGTTCGGTTCGCTCGTGTGTTAGCCGCCCTTCGCCTAAACTCGCCTCTTCGAGGCTCAGACAGCGGCTCTCTTGGGCGGCAACATCGCAAACCTCACGACGGAAGCCTTGCTACCGTCAGAGCGATTTGTTTTCGAATTCATCATGGCTGTATTATTTTATGCACATGCATTATTGTTCTTTCTTAGACAGTATTCTAATAACACTCCCAGCATTTCAATTCCTTACACCCGCCAGGAAACCACCGACAACTTCTTATCTGCCGTTCTGAAAATATATCTGCTCTTCTTTTATCGGGGAATAGCGAATCAGTTCTTTTGCTTCCAGATTTTCTTTATGCATATCAACGGCACTGATCTGATGATTATCATACGTCGTGTAATAATAAATCCCTTTATCGGCATTGCAGCAGGAGGTGTAGATCGTGATTTCATATTTTCCTTCGGCAACTTCGCAGCAGCCTCTGCTCTGTTCCACGGAACCTAAAATATGGAAAAACTGGCTTACACTGGAAGCTTCGCTTTCATCAGAAATGGCGTGCATTTTGGTGAATGCCACACGGATGAAACGTGACTGAGAGGAGAGGTCTCCCGGAAGTCCGAGTGCCCCCATGCCGCGGCTGTAAGTGTTCAGGTTTAATTTATCGGAGAAATGATTCTCCGGTGATTTGGCGGAAAGCTGCATATAATTGTTGAGCTGAAACAGCTGCAGGTCAAACGGTGGATTGTTGGTCAGTACACCGACCGGGTTGTCATAAATTTTCATGCCATCTGCAACACATTCTACGGTGATGCTTTCGCTGCGGTCAGCGATCAGCCAGTGCAGGCTGGATGATGGAAACTGGTCGCTGAACGGTGTGTCACATAAATTCATGCGGCCAAGAAAGCTCCTTACTTCTTTTACGGTGGCACACTGTCCTAAAATCCATGGAATAAATTCAAAAGATGCGATATTTTCTTCTGAATCAGAAAGCGGCTGGTAATGAGCATTTCCGACAAAATTCAGTCCTGCCATGCCAAGTCCTTTTTCGTTGATGGCATCGTAATAGAGCGGATAATTGTCGGCACAGCACGCCATGCCAATCAGTGCATAGTGATTTTCCAGTGTTTTTGTGTGGCGGAAAACGAAAGGATAGTTTCGTGGTGTAATGATGATCTCATCACCATAGGAAAATTCATAGTCTAAAGTACGTCCGAAATAAAAATCTTTTGTTTTATAAGTTGCTGCGGTACACATATTCAATTCCTCCAATATAGTTGGGGACTTTTGCCCCAATATCATACATTTTGATGTGTGAAAAATTCAGAGCATCTCATTTTTTAAAACAAATTCGTTTTTGTGAAAATCTAAGATCCCTTCTTTTTTCATACGGGAAAGTTCTTTTGACAGGGCACTGCGATCCAGATTCAGGTAGTCTGCCATTTGCTGCCGGTCGAACGGAATCTGAAAACGATGGTTGCCGTGTTTTCGGGACTGTGCGGACAGATAGGTCAGCAGTCGGCTGCGAACTGTTTTTGAAGAAGTGCAGAAAATCCGTTCTGAGAGCATCAAATTTTTGCGGCTGCACATTGCAAGAAGGCTGCGTTGTATTTTCGAATACCAGGAAGAAGTGCAGTTTTTTTCCTGTAAAACTTTCAGATTCAAAAAAAGAATTTCGCAGTTGCTGGCGGCAACGGCATCTACCATCATCGGTTCCCGGCACAGGGCATAGGTTTCTGCAAAAATATGTCCTTCATTCATATTTCCCAGAATGCTCTTATTTCCCCAGAAATCAATGTTTTCTACATTTACGCTTCCGGATAAAACAATGCCGATTTCAGAAACAGTGGAACCGGTAGAAAATATAATATCATTCTTTTTGTAAGAAGCCGTCCGCAGACAGCCGGAAGTCTTCATTTGTTCCAGTTCCTGATCGGAAAGGCTCTGAAACAGAGGCAGTTCTAAAAAGTTCATAAAGTCTCCTGTCAGGTCAAAACAACAGTATGCGGAAAAATAGTACTGTTGATATTTAACGGTATTTTGATTGTGATTCAGTGGTTATAACCACCGATTTTTCTCAGATGTTATGTTAGGATCAGGTCAAAGTCAGGCAGAGATTTTAGACCGGAAAAAATGGTTTGACAGAAAATCTGCTGGCTTTGTTCAGCATCATACTACACGGAAAACAGAAAAGCAAGGGGCACTGTGAAGGTATGGACAATGATTGAAAAAAATTGCTGTCTGCCCGGCAGTGAAAAAAAGATTTCAGGCGTGATTATTAGGAGGAATATAGATAAATGATAAGAAAAATTATTGAGATAAACGAAGAAAAATGCAATGGATGTGGTTTATGTGCGAAAGCCTGTCATGAAAATGCGATTGGTATGGTAAATGGAAAGGCAAAATTATTGCGGGATGATTATTGTGACGGACTGGGAGACTGTCTGCCGACCTGCCCAACCGGAGCGATCACGTTTGTTAAGCGGGAAGCAGCGGCATATGACGAAGCAGCTGTGGAAGCAAATAAGAGAAAAAAGAACAGGCAGTGGCCGATCCAAATTCAGCTTACGCCGGTCAATGCCCCTTATTTTGACGGGGCAGATCTTTTAATCGCAGCAGACTGTACTGCGTTTGCATACGCAAATTTTGCAAAAGAGATCCAGAAGGGAAAAATCACGCTGATCGGATGTCCGAAACTGGATCCGGTTGATTACAGTGAGAAACTTACGGCAATCCTGGAACAGAATGATGTGAAAAGTGTGACAATCATAAGGATGGAAGTGCCATGCTGCGGCGGAATTCAAAATGCAGCTGTGACAGCAATGAAAAAAAGTGGTAAATTTATACCATGGCAGGTGCTTACAGTGTCGGTAGAGGGAGAAGTTTTATGAAAAGAGCAGTTTAAAATGTAGCTGGTCGTTGTGTTCTAGGCATCGTCTTCATCGTGAGATTTGCTGCCGATTACACCGGCAACCACAGCAACCACGCAGGAAACGATCACAGCCGCAAGGACGGCGATAGAGATAATAGCAATGATCATATAAATTCCACCTTTCTTTTCGGTTTGAGAATGGTAATGCCAGAGATAAAGTACCTGATCGTCTTTTGACCCTGTCATCAGTGGGATTATTATAGCACAAAATCAGAAAAAAAACAGTGAAAACTTTACAGGAAAGAAAGAGAAGTGCTATAATGAGCAAAAATGACAATGGGATAGAAAGTTTTATCCAGGAATGATGGGAGGATTTAAAAATGCAGTTAGAAGCATTAAGAAAAGACATGGTAGCAGCTATGAAGGCAAAAGATAAAGAACGCAAGGAAGCAATTTCTTCTCTGGTTTCTGCAGTAAAAAAAGCAGCGATCGATGCCGGATGCAGAGATGATATTCCGGAAAGCATGGTTGATCAGGTAATTCTGAAAGAGCTGAAAACAGCAAAAGAACAGATCGATACCTGTCCGGACTCCCGGCAGGATCTTAAAGCAGAATATCAGTTCCGTTACGATGTGATCAAAGAATATGCACCGGCTCAGATGAGTGCAGAAGAGGTTAAAGCTTACATTCAGGAAAAATTTGCCGAGGTCGTTGCTACAAAAAATAAAGGCATGATCATGAAAAATGTAATGGCAGATATGAAAGGAAAAGCAGACGGAAAAGTCATCAACCAGGTGGTTGCAGAACTCTGCAAATAATCATTCATGGAAAAAAACAAAACAAAAAAAGCAGCAGTCTGTCCGGTGGCGAAAAAATGCGGCGGATGTGAATTTCAGGGAATGCCTTATGCAGAACAGCTGAAGCACAAAGAGAAACGTGTGCGGATCCTTCTGGATTCTTTTGGAAAAGTACATCCGATCATCGGAATGAAAGATCCGTATCATTACCGCAATAAAGTGCATGCTGTGTTTGACCGTGACCGCAGAGGCAATGCGATTTCCGGTGTTTACCAGAAAGGCACACACAAGGTTGTTCCGGTGGACTCCTGCATGATCGAGGATCAGAAAGCAGATGAGATCATCGTCACGATCCGAGGACTTCTGAAATCTTTTAAAATCAAAACGTACGATGAAGATACACAGTATGGGCTTTTGCGTCATGTGCTGATCCGGCACGGATTTTCTACCGGAGAGATCATGGTCGTGCTCGTCACGGCATCGCCGGTATTTCCATCCAAGAACAATTTTGTCAAAGCACTGCGAAAAGTTCATCCGGAGATTACGACGGTCGTTCAGAATATCAACGACCGGGGAACCAGCATGGTACTTGGAACACGAGACGTCGTTCTCTATGGAAAAGGATTTATCGAAGATAAACTCTGTGGCTGCACGTTCCGCATTTCTGCACAGTCGTTCTATCAGGTCAATCCGGTACAGACGGAGATCCTCTATCAGAAAGCAATCGAAGCGGCGGGGCTGACCGGAAAAGAAACCGTGCTCGATGCGTACTGTGGGATCGGCACGATCGGTCTGATTGCAGCATCAAAGGCAAAACAGGTGACCGGCGTAGAACTTAATAAAGAAGCTGTCCGTGATGCCATTAAAAATGCAAAGCGAAATCAGACAAAAAATATCACTTTCTACTGCGAAGATGCCGGAGAATTTATGCTGAAAATGGCTGCAGAAGATCAGCAGCTGGATGTTGTTTTCATGGATCCGCCGCGCAGTGGCAGCAGTGAAGTATTTCTGGATTGCCTTGCAAAACTGGCACCGAAAAAGGTGGTTTATGTTTCCTGTAATCCGGAAACGCTGGCAAGAGATCTTCGTATTTTAAAGAAAAAAGGCTATCAGATGCAGGAGGCCTGGCCGGTTGATATGTTTCCGTTTTGTGATCATATTGAGACGGTCTGTTTGCTGTCAAGAAAAGATAAATAAGAGCTGAAAAGTGGCGTATTTCCGGGCTTTTTGCGAGGTTGGTATCATCAGAGAAGCCTTGCGGAAAGCTCGGTTTTCTTGTATGGAAAC
>ENA-UONZ01000928-UONZ01000928.1-human-gut-metagenome-genome-assembly--contig:-C93old-NODE-928-length-39394-cov-8.335570_pt1 | contig 39394 bp, 30 predicted proteins | sample MGYA00242468_ERZ724015 | MGnify/ENA metagenome assembly ERZ724015
GCCAACCGAGGCACAGCGGCCCGGCGCAGTTGCGCCGGGCCGCGTCCTTTCCGGTTTCGCAAGCCGCCTTCCGCATCGAAGAAGCGTTACATGGCTTTCGGTCGCTTTCCCGTCCGCCACATTCCGTCCGCTCCGAAGGCAACAGACGTCCCCTCGCATCCGGAACGGAACGGGTACGATCCGTTCGTGTCAAACAATTAGACATTCTTGTAAAGAAATCAGACAATCGCATGTCGTTTCAAATTACACAAACGACTATAAACAAGAAAATTACACACATGGCATGATTTTATCTTTCCGGTCCATCGAACGATTTCCCTTTTCCAAGACGAACTAACCTAGTAACAGTATGAAACGCTTCCTATTCGGGACATGGCTCCTGATATCCGCAGGCATATGCGACGCAGAGAACCAAACGAGCAATTACCTCTGGCCGATCAAAGGGGCCGAAGCGGGAGAGAATATCATCTGTGCTCCGCAGGGATATATCGGCGATGAATTCAACTTTGACTATCTGTTCATCGGCGCCGAGGAAGGAACGACAGTTCTGGCCCCGACCGGCGGCGTCATTACGGATTTCGGCGTCGGATATCACACAACCCTATATCAATCGACTGGCTATAAATCGGATAAACCGAATTTCGATGAAAAGATAAAAGAAGTAAAACCCTATCTCGACCGGTCGCTCGATCCCCGATACTTGTGCGGCGACATAACGATAAGCGTCGGTAACGGAATCAAAATCTACATAGAGGGACTAAACGGAGATATAGCCTTCAAGAAGGGCCAGCGGATCGGCAAAGGCGATCCGATCGGCGAGGTCGCCTACAGCTATCATAAAATCAAGAGACCGTCCATCCGCTTGAGTATCGGGCACAACGACAAATCCTCCGATCCGATGACGCCATTCGGGCTGAAGAGCAGTTTCATTCCTCCGAAAACTACGCCGCCGGTCACGGAAGTGACAAGCAAGCAGGCCAAAGAGGATTTCCTGCTTCATATCGGGGTGCTGAAAGAACTGTTTCCCGGTCTCTACAACGTTATTACCCCCGAAGAACTCGACCGGTATGTCGATGCGACGGTCGCCCGGATCGACGCCCGTCCGGGCAAATGGCCGATCGGCGAGTTCCGCGACCTGATGCGGGAAGCCGTCGCCAAGATTCACGACAGCCATATCTACATGTTCCCTCCGACTACCGCACAAACGGGACCTTCGCACCTGCCTGCAATCCGTCTCGGCTGGATCGGCGATACGTTGATCTGCACGAACGCGACTACCCGTTACCGGCGGTTGATCGGAAAGCCCGTCGCATCGGTCAACGGTCTGTCGGCCGATTCGATGGAAGCCGCAGCGTCCGCCCGGATCGGCGGCTACGACATGCAGGCGGCAGAGTATAAGAATTTCATACTGGCGACGGAAGCCGACCGCATACTCTTCGAGAAGCCCGTTGAAGACGGAACATTCGATATGAACGTCAGGTTTTCGGACGGCGAAACGGTCGAAATCAAGGGGCACGATACGAGAAACGGAACTCCCGCCTATGTGTACGGCGATCGGTTTCTCTATGCAAATACGCATCCTAAATCCTATACGTTGCGTATCCTGAACGATTCGACGGCCTATATCGGCTTTACCAACCTTTCGCAGGGAGCGCCCCAGCAAGAGGAGATCGCTGCTTTCATCCGGTCGATCGCGGACAAACCCAACCTGATTATCGACGTGCGCAACAACGACGGAGGACTGGGCGACGTGACCGAGAAGATCTATTCGTTTATCGCGAACAAGCCGGTCGTAGTCAGCGCGTATGAAAAAGCGAAAAAGACGAAGGAGATGAAAACCCTGCAATTCTCGACGAACTACGCAGGAATGACCGAACTGTTTCCCGATTTCGAACCGGTCGAAGGGAAAGAGGGCTATTACAACCGCTCGGCGGAAGGACGGCTGATCGTGCCGGATTCGGCGACCAACTACAAGGGCAGGGTGTACGTACTGGTCAACGAACGTTCGGCTTCGGCGGCCGCCTCGATCGCGGCGCTGGTTATGAAAGAAGGCCGCGGAACGATCATCGGCCGAGAAACCCGTACGAGCTATCATCACATGACAGCCGAGAAGTTCGCGGAAACGCTTTTGCCGCATTCGCAAATCAAGATCAAAACGCCATTGATCGAGCTGGGATTCGATACGGCCGTTACCGAAAGAATCCCTTACGGACGGGGCGTGATACCCGATCATATCGTTCCGCTCACGCTGGACGAACTCAACTACCGCAACGGGGACGCCATACTGAACTATGCGCTCGGCCTGATCGACGGGGACACGGGGAAAGGCGCGGAAGAATCCCCGACGCCGGCATGGGTCTGGTTCCTGATCGTCGGCGGAACGTTGATCGGGAGCGGATTTCTGCTTTTTACAAACGGCGGCCGGACTTTTCTCAACCAATCGGAAAAGAAGAAACGCCGCGGTCCGATCAAGCGGGAAACGGGAACGGGACGGCCGATCGGATCGGACTGAACGTTCCCGACACCGGATTCCGAGACCCGACGATTCGTCCGACTAACATATTGCATATCAATAATTTTCACAAAAATAGCGACAACCGCAGCATAATTCGTCCGCCGGAACAGAACGGAACCGTGCACCGAACCTTCCCCGTACGCACAATACGCATAAGCCGAGGAACCGTTCCGAACCGTGAGTTGCCACACGGGCCGCTTCCGCCCGCAAGCGACCGAAACCCGCGCGCAGCGGAATCCATGCGCCCCGACAAGACAATTCCTTCGCAGGCCGGAGATGACAAGCGCTTGCAGCCGACGATACCCGTCGCAAAAAGGGAAAGCCATAGACAGGCATCCCCGTAGCGCCCCCGGCGTTTACGATTTCTTTCCCTTCCTTTTCGGATTGGCGGGAAACCAACCCTTGGCCACCCGCTCGCGCTGCTCGAACAGTTCCTTGATCGTCCATAACGACGAAAAGGCGAATACCCCCGCCAACGCGGCCAGAAGCACGTTGTCGGTCAGCAGCGAAACGGCCATGCCGCCCAAGCCGAGCAACAGAAAAACCCACCAGCATCGCGTTCCCCAGTAATACTCCGCCTTGACGACGACCGGATGGAACAGGCCGATAATCAAAAACGTACAGACACCTATAAACAAGCCCAGCAGGCGGTACTCGATCAGAAACTCCATCATTTTTCAGTCGTTTTAATGTTCTCATACAGAGACCGGGCCGTCTGCGGACGGCCCGGTCTTTCCGAAAACCGTCCTGCGGACCGCTCGCGCCCACGCGGCGACGGAGGACTTCCGGCAAATGCCGGCGCCAACAGCCGGCGAAGCCGGTCCGACCCGACCCGATTATGTCCCGGGCTCCCAGCGCCATCGACCGAGGCAAGCCGGGAAACGACGGACCGACATCCGGAACGCTCCCGCTCTCTATTCCGACCGGTCTGAAAAGGTCGCCGGCCGAAGGGGAAAACGGCGAGCACGGACGAAGCAAGCCGGGCGCGCTACAGATTCCTTTGCACGAACTCGATGCAGCGCTCCATCAGGTGATGGCGCGACGGACCCATTCCGTGATTCCGGTCGGGATAGACGTAGAGCTCGAAGGGTTTGTCGTACTCGACGAGCTTGGAAATCATCTCGTAGGTGTTTTGGATATGCACGTTGTCGTCGCCCGTACCGTGCGCGATCAGCAGCTTGCCCTTCAGGCGGTCGGCGAAATGGATCGGCGAGTTGTCGTCGTATCCCGACGGGTTATCCTGAGGCAGGCCGTTGTAGATTTCGGTATAAATCGTATCGTAGAACCTCCATGACGTGACGGGAGCGACGGCGATCGCGGCACGGAACACGTCGTTACCCTTCAGAATGCAGTTCAGCGCCATGAAACCGCCGTAGCTCCAGCCGTAGATACCGATGCGGTCCGGATCGACGTAAGGCAGCGAGGCGAGGTAGCGGGCGGCCTCGATCTGGTCGACCGTCTCGTATTTTCCCAACTCGCCGTAGGTGCACTTCTTGAACTCCTCGCCGCGGAAACCCGTTCCGCGCCCGTCGACGCAGGCTACGATATACCCCTGCTGCACGAGCACGTCTTCCCAGCCGATCGTCCAGCGGTCGGCCGCCTGCTGCGAGCCGGGGCCGCTGTACTGAGTCATCAGCACCGGATACCGGCGCGACGAGTCGAAGCCGTTCGGGCGGACCATGTAACCGTTCAACTCCACTCCTTCGGAAGTGGCGAACCGGAAAAACTCCTTGACGGGCACCTGCAACTCGTCGAGCTTGGCCCGCAGCGCCGCATTGTCCTCCAGCGTACGCACCAAACGCCCGTCCGAGCGGTGCAGCGTCACCCGGTTGGGCGTCCGCACGTTCGAGAAATAGCTGATAAAATAGCGGAATCCGCGCGAAGGGGCGATCCGGTACGTCCCGTCGCCGCCGGTCAGCCGCCGCTTGCCGCGGCCGTCGAGCCGGACGGTATACAGGTCGCGCCGCAGCGGCGACGTCTCGGTGGAGAGATAATATACCCGGTCGCCCTCAATGCCGAGCAGCTCGGTCACTTCCCACTCGCCCGACGTGATCCGGCCGAGCAGCCCTTCCGAAACGCTGTATAAGTAAAGATGCATGAATCCGTCCCGCTCACTGCGGACGACGAAGCGGTCGCCGTCGGGAAGGAAAGTCACGGTCCGCCCGTCTACCCGTTCGACATAGCGGTCGTTGCGCTCGTCGTACACGACGCGGGACGCTCCCGACGAATCGCACAACAACACTTCGAAATGGTTCTGCAGACGGTTCAGCCGATAAAAGCCCAACTGCCCCGTCGGGGTCCAGAACAGACGGGGAATGTACTGGTCGGTCTGCTCCCCCGTATCCATCCGTACCGTACTCCCGTCCGCCGCGTCGCAGCAGTAAAGCTCCACGACCGAGTTCTGCTCGCCGGCCTTCGGATATTTGAACGTATAGTTCTCGGGATAGAGCCCGCCGGCGAAGCGGTTCATGTTATACTGCTTCACGCGGCTCTCGTCGAACCGCAGGTAGGCTATCTTCCTGCCGTCGGGCGACCAGGCGAACGCCCGCGCGAACGAAAATTCTTCCTCGTAGACCCAATCGGGCAGGCCGTTGATAATATGGTTGAACCGACCGTCGAAAGTCAGCTGCCGCTCCGATCCGGCCGCCGGATCGGCGACGAACAGGTTGCCTCCGCGCACGAAAGCCACCCGGCTGCCGTCAGGCGAAAACTGCGCCTGCTGCTGCGGCCCGCCCTGCGAAAGCCGCCGCAGCGATCCGTCCTGCCTGTCGTAAATCCAGTACTCGGCAGTAAACGAATGCCGGTAAATCGGCTCGACGTCCGTGGTCAGCAGCAACCGTCTTTCGTCCGCGCTCAGGACGTAATCCGTAAACTCGATCCGGGGCTCGGCGGCCGAAACGTCGAACAGGACGCCCGCCGGCTCGCCGGTGCGGTACGAGAAACATAGCACGCGGCCGTCGCTCATCGTCGTGTAGCGCTCGCCGTCGGAAAGGCTGCGCACGCCGCTCACGGTCTTCTGCTCGAACGTCCCGTCGCGCAGGGCGGAGTAATCGAAGGCGGGTCGCGCCGAAACGGTTATCGTATTCAAGGTGCAGAGTGCAAAAAAAACGGTCAGTAAATTCCGCATGGTATCTTCATAATATTATGCAGGTTCGGCCGGCGACGATCGCTCAGCAGGCTTTCAGGCTCAGGTCCAGACTCTTGATCTGGTGCGTCAGAGCTCCAACCGAAATAAAGTCGACGCCGCAGGCGGCGTACTCGCGCAAATTATCGAGCGTGATGCCGCCCGAGGACTCGACCTCGCAGCGGCCCGCGATCAGTTCGACAGCCTCGCGCGTGAGAGCGGGCGTGAAATTGTCGAGCATGATGCGGTCGACGCCGTCGAGGCGGAGCACCTCGCGGACATCGTCCAGCGAGCGGACCTCGACCTCGATCGGAATCCGCTTGCCCTTGGCTCCGAGGTAGGCTTTCGTCTGTTCGACGGCAGCCGTGATGCCGCCCGCGAAATCGATGTGGTTGTCTTTCAGAATCACCATATCGAACAGGCCCATGCGGTGATTCTCGCCCCCGCCCAGCTTGACCGCCATTTTGTCCAGTACGCGCATGCCGGGCGTCGTCTTGCGCGTATCCAGAACGCGAGTCTTCAGGCCCTCCAGCTCTTTCACGTAGCGCGCGGTTTGCGTCGCCACGCCGCTCATGCGCTGCATGATGTTGAGCAGAATGCGCTCGGCCTGCAACAGCGAGACCACGCGTCCCTCGACATAAAAGGCGACATCGCCCGGCCGCACATGCGCGCCGTCCTCGATCCGCTTGTCGAACGCCACGTCCGGATCGAGCCGGCGGAGCACCATCTCGGCCACCTCGACTCCGGCCAGAACGCCCTCCTGCTTGACGAGCAGCTTCATACGTCCCCGCTCGTCGGGAGGGATGCACGCAAGCGACGAATGGTCTCCGTCGCCTATATCCTCGCGGACAGCCAGTTCGATCAGATCGTTCGTAAAAGGTATATACTCCGGTTTCATACTTTCTTTCCAATTTTTACCGTTCGTGCATACGAACGTCGCAAAGTTACAAAAAACCGCGGATTTCGCCGCGACAGTACGCCGGACGGAGAAAAAAGGAAGCAAAATTTTTACGCTTTTTTGTAAAAATTTCTACCTTTGCCGTATAAAATTAACACGACGACATTTCCGGAAGGTTAGTCGTAGTGTTCTTTTTGCAAGTAAGCGACTGTATATCATACAAATGATGCGTCCGATGCAGGATTGAGCGTCATAGGGCGCACGGCAAAAGGCGTTCAAAAACGAAAACATTTGCTTATTTTGCGAAAATCGAAGAGGAGCACGAAGAAAAAACGAAAATCATGAAAGATCTCAGAAGCGGCACTACGACGCAGGGGCGCAAAATGGCCGGGGCAAGAAGCCTATGGCGAGCGAACGGAATGAAAGACGAGCAGATAGGCCAGCCGGTGATTGCCGTCGTCAACTCGTTTACGCAGTTCGTGCCCGGGCATGTGCACCTTCACGAGATCGGGCAGCAAGTCAAGCAATGGATCGAACGCGAAGGCTGCTTCGCCGCCGAATTCAACACGATCGCCATCGACGACGGCATCGCCATGGGTCACGACGGCATGCTCTACTCGCTGCCGTCGCGCGACCTGATCGCCGACAGCGTCGAGTACATGTGCAACGCGCACAAGGTGGACGCGATGGTCTGCATATCGAACTGCGACAAGATCACGCCGGGCATGCTGATGGCCGCCATGCGGCTGAACATACCGACCGTTTTCGTCTCGGGCGGGCCGATGGAGGCGGGACGCATGGGCGAGAGCAGCTACGACCTGATCGACGTGATGGTCAAGGGAGCCGACGCGAGCTATCCGGACAAGGAGCTCGACGCGCTGGAGCATGCGGCCTGCCCTACCTGCGGGTCGTGCTCGGGTATGTTCACGGCCAACTCGATGAACTGCCTGACCGAAGCGCTCGGGCTGTCGCTGCCGGGCAACGGCACGGTCTTGGCGACGCACGAGGCGCGCACGGAGCTGTTCCGCAAGGCGGCCAAGCTGATCGTGAAAAACGCGCGGGAATACTATTTCGACGACAACGACGCGGTGCTGCCGCGCTCGATCGCCACGCGGGCGGCCTTTCTGAACGCCATGTCGATGGACATCGCCATGGGCGGCTCGTCGAACACGGTGCTGCACCTGCTGGCCGTCGCTCAGGAGGCGGGCGTGGACTTCACGATGAGCGACATCGACCGCCTGTCGCGCCGCATCCCCGTCATCTGCAAGGTAGCGCCCAACTCGCATTACCACATACAGGACGTCAACCGGGCTGGAGGCATTCTCTCCATCTTAGGCGAACTGAACCGGGGGGGACTGATCGACACGGCGGTCGGACGAGTGGACTGCGCGACGCTCGCCGAAGCGATCCGACTGAACGACCTGCGAAGTCCCGACGTGTCCGTCGAAGCGAAAGTCCGCGCACGGGTCGCGCCGGCCGAAAAGCATAACCTGAAGCTCGGCTCGCAGAACGCCACCTATCCGTCGGCCGATCTAGACCGGGAAAAAGGCTGCATACGCGACTTGGAGCATCCTTACCTGAAGGACGGCGGTCTGGCCGTGCTGTTCGGCAATATCGCCCGCAACGGCTGCATCGTCAAGACGGCAGGCGTCGACGAGTCGATCCTCCGCTTCGAGGGGAAAGCTCGCGTGTTCGAGTCGCAGGAATCCGCCTGCGCCGGCATTCTGGGCGGAAAGGTAAACGCCGGAGACGTCGTCATCATCCGCTACGAGGGTCCCAAGGGTGGTCCCGGCATGCAGGAAATGCTCTACCCGACCTCGTATCTGAAAAGCGTCCGGCTCGACAAGGCCTGCGCGCTGGTGACCGACGGACGGTTCTCGGGCGGCACGTCCGGACTGTCGATCGGACACGTATCGCCCGAAGCGGCGGCCGGAGGCGACATCGCGCTGGTACGGGACGACGACCGGATCGTCATCGACATACCGAACCGCACGATCGACGTCGTGCTGCCCGAAGGCGAACTGGACCGCCGCCGCGAGGCGATCGTCCGCTTCGAACCCGTCGGGCGCAACCGAGTCGTCAGCCGGGCCCTGAAGGCCTATGCGTCGATGGTCACGTCGGCCGACCGGGGCGGAGTGCGCGAAGACATCTGACAAAAGACCATTCCACGTTCTATCCGAGCGCCGGACATCCGAGGACGACCGCCGTCCCCGACGGCTCCGCTAGCGGGCGGACGTCCGACGCCGTCAAAACCGATTGACTTATGGCTAACAAGCAAAAAATAAAGGGAGCGGAAGCGCTGCTGCTGTCGCTCATCGCCGAGGGAACCGATACGATCTTCGGTTATCCCGGCGGACAGGTCATTCCGATCTACGATCATCTGTACCATCATACCGACCGGCTGCACCACATCCTGACGCGTCACGAACAGGGCGCCGTACACGCGGCGCAAGGCTACGCCCGTGCGACAGGCAAGGTGGGCGTCTGTCTGGCCACCTCCGGTCCCGGCGCGACGAATCTCGTCACCGGAATAGCCGACGCGATGCTCGACTCGACGCCGATCGTCTGCATCACGGGGCAGGTTCCCGCCGCACTGCTCGGCACGGACGCGTTTCAGGAGGCCGACACGATCAGCATGACGATGCCCATTTCGAAATGGAACTATCAGGTCACCAAGGCTTCCGAGATTCCGAGAGCGATCGCGCGGGCTTATTACATCGCACGGACCGGCCGGCCGGGCCCCGTCGTGATCGATATCTCGAAAAACGCTCAGGTCGAAGAGTTCGACTTCAGCTACAAACCGTGCATCTACCTGCGCAGCTATCATCCGAAACCGGAACTGGACAAGCAAGCCGTCGCCCGGGCCGTCGAAATGCTCAATGCGTCGGAAAAGCCGCTGATTCTGGTCGGACAGGGCGTCAAGCTCGCCGGAGCCGAGCGCCGGCTCGTCGAGCTGGCCGAGGCGGCCGGCGCGCCGATGGCCTCAACGCTGATGGGCATTTCGGCCGTGCCGAGCGGGCACCCGCTGTTCGTCGGCAATTTGGGCATGCACGGCAACATCGCCGCGAACGAGATGACACAGCAGAGCGACCTGATTCTGGCCGTCGGCATGCGCTTCAGCGACCGTGTGACGGGCGACGTGAAAAACTACGCCCCGCACGCGAAGATCATCCACATCGACATCGACTCGGCCGAGCTGGGCAAGAATCTGCCCGTCGAGCTGCCGATCCATGCCGACGCGGGCGAAGCGCTCGAGGCGATGAAATCGGGCATCCGGCACAAGGACCGCTCGGCGTGGATCGACGTGGCCAAAGGCTGCGACCGGCGCGAATACGAGGAAGTCGTCCGCCCGAGCAGCGACCCGCAAGGGCGGTTTATCTCGATGTACGACGCGATCAGCACGCTGGCCGAGGTCGAGAAGGGCGACGCGGTGATCGTCACGGACGTCGGCCAGAATCAGATGTTCAGCGCCCGCTACTCGAAATTCAACTCGACGCGCAGTTTCATCACCTCCGGAGGGCTCGGCACGATGGGCTTCGGCCTGCCGGCCGCGCTGGGGGCCAAGCTCGGCGTGCCCGACCGCGAGGTCGTCTGCGTGATGGGCGACGGAGGTTTCCAGATGACGATGCAGGAACTGGGCACGATCATGCAGAACCGCATCGGCGTCAAGATGATCGTGCTGAACAACTCGTATCTGGGCATGGTGCGCCAATGGCAGCAACTCTTTTTCGGGAAGCGTTACTCGTTCACGCATATCGAAAGCCCCGACCTGACGCTGATCGCCGCGGCCTACGGCATCCCGAACCGCCGGGTCACCGAGCCCGGACAGCTCAGGGAGGCCATCGAGGAACTGGCCGCCGCGCCGGGAGCCTACCTGCTCGAGGTGGCCGTGCTCCCCGAGGAAAACGTATTCCCGATGGTACCGGCCGGCGCCTCGCTGTCGGACATCATTTGCACGGACTAAAAACGAACCGACTATGACCAAGGAATATATCGTCATTGCCTTCACCGAAAACCAGATCGGAGTGCTCAACCGCATCACGGCCCTCTATCTGAGGCGGAAAATCAACATCGAAAGCCTGAAAGTGTCCGAATCTTCAATCCGGGGTATCAGCATGTTCGTCATCTCGGCCTTCACGACCCGCGAGACGATCGACAAGCTCGTCAAACAGCTTCGCAACATCATCGACGTGATTCAGGTCGAGTATTACTCGAACGAAGAACTGATCACGCAGGAAATCGCGCTGTACAAGATCACGTCGAAGATTTTCCGCGAGAGCGGCACGGTCGACCGGATCGTCCGCGAGTGGAACGCTCGCATCATCGAGATGAACCCGCAATACGTCGTCGTCGAGAAAACCGGAACGCGGGAAGACATCGACGCAATGCGCTCCGAGTTGGAGCAACAGCAGCTGCTCACCGAGTTCACCCGCTCGGGAACCGTCGTGCTGCACCGCGACTCGGTCGAAGACAAGCTGCAGGCCAATCTGTAACGGAAACAACAACGAAACACGAATATCGGATTTAAAACCAGAGAATCATGGCAAAAATGAATTTCGGAGGAGTCATCGAGAACGTGATCACGCGCGAAGAATTCCCCCTGAGCAAAGCGCTCGAAACCCTCAAAGACGAAACGATAGCCGTCATCGGATACGGCGTGCAGGGCCCCGGCCAGTCGCTGAACCTGAAGGATAACGGGTTCAACGTGATCGTCGGCCAGCGCAAGAACTCCAAGACATGGGACAAGGCCGTAGCCGACGGCTGGGTCCCGGGCAAGACGCTGTTCGAGATCGAGGAGGCGTGCGAGCGCGCGACGATCATCCAATATCTGCTCTCCGACGCCGCCCAGATCGCCGTATGGCCTTCGGTCAAGAAACACCTGACCCCGGGCAAGGCGCTCTATTTCTCGCACGGTTTCGGCGCCACCTATTCGGACCGCACGGGCATCGTGCCGCCCAAAGACATCGACGTAATCATGATCGCCCCCAAGGGCTCGGGCACCTCGCTGCGCCGACTGTTCCTCGAGGGACGGGGACTGAACTCGAGCTACGCCGTAATGCAGGACGCTACGGGACGGGCGATGGACCGCGTGATCGCGCTGGGCATCGGCGTAGGATCGGGCTATCTGTTCGAGACGACGTTCAAGCGCGAGGTATATTCCGACCTGACCGGCGAACGGGGCACGCTGATGGGCGCTATTCAGGGTATTTTCGCCGCACAGTACCAGGTGCTGCGCGAGAACGGCCATACGCCGTCGGAAGCCTTCAACGAGACGGTCGAGGAACTGACCCAAAGTCTGATGCCGCTGGTCGGCGAGAACGGTATGGACTGGATGTACGCCAACTGCTCGACGACGGCTCAGCGGGGCGCGCTCGACTGGTGGAAGCCTTTCCGCGATGCGACGCTGCCGGTATTCAAGAAGCTCTATGCCGAAGTGGCCGCAGGCAACGAGGCTCAGCGTTCGATCGACTCGAACAGCAAACCCGACTATCGCGAGAAGCTGAACGAGGAGCTCAAGGAAATGCGCGAGAGCGAAATGTGGCAGGCCGGCGCTACGGTGCGCAGCCTGCGTCCCGAAAGGAACAAATAGCATCGTTTCTACATATCCCAAACCGCTCCTTCCGGGAAAGCGGTCGAACAGTGCAACAAGTTACGATAACTTGTTGCACTGTTCATGTAGATGAGTGACGAATCCTACTTATCGGCAGATCGATTCTTCGGATCGATCTGCCGAGTCGCTTTCGCGGATTTTTCCCTTTCGTTCGGGCAAGGCCCAGTACGGCCTGAACGGAATTCAAGACAGGGAAAACTTTCGGGCCATTCGGAAAGAAACGACTTCCTCCTTGCCGAAGGGTCCTCTGCCCGTCATCGCAACGAACGGAAAAGAACGAGCGCGGCACGGTAGCCCAACCAATCGTTCTGCCGGTTTCGCGCACGAACGCCCCGCCGAGCCTCGAAATTACAGAACAAAAAAGGTCCGGGCCGGCTGTCACAGAAGCGATAGGCCGGGAGGGGAAGTCATGCCTTATCTTTGCCGTCGGCTTTGCATTTCAACCGGAATTGGCTAACTTTGATATCAAACCGTCCGACCATGATACGCACGCTGACGACCCTGGTCGTCCTTCTTTCCGCCGCAACCGGCCTGTCCGCAGGAAACCCGCCGGAATGGGAACGGCCCGAACAGGCCGAATTCCCTGTCGTTCAAGGACAGGGATGGACTCGGGAACTGGGCGGAAGCTACCGGAGATTGCCCGACCGGGCCGAGGTTCTCGTACCGCCGGCCGTATGGAAACTATCCGCTCACTCGGCCGGAGAGGCCCTCCATTTCGTCACGAACTCGCCCGAGATCCGCGTACGTTACGGGGTGCAAGGCCCCGTGGACATGAGCCATATGCCCGCTACGGGCGTATCGGGCATCGACCTGTACCAAATAGACAACGACGGAACATGGCTGTTCGTTCCGCGCCTGATCGACGAGACATTCTCCGACACGGTGAGTTATCGGTTCTGCCCGGTGCCGGGCGAAGGATACGATCGGCTGGGATACGAATTCCGGCTCTACCTTCCGCTCTACAACGAAGTCGAATGGATCGAAGTGGGCATCGATTCGGCTGCCCGGTTCGAATGGCTGCCCCTAAGGGAAGAACGGCCCGTCGTGGCATACGGCACCTCCATTCTGCAAGGCGGATGCGCCTCGCGTCCCGGCATGGCATGGACCAACATCCTGTCGAGAAAGATCGACCGGACCGTCATGAATTTCGGATTCTCGGGCAGCGGAAGGATGGAACGGGAAACGGTGGAGCTGATCGCCGAAAACGACGCGAAAGCATGGATCATCGACTGCGTACCCAACATGAACCATCTCGAGGACTCGTTGTTCGAAGCCCGCTATCTCGAAGGCGTGCGGCTGATCCGCAACCGCAGCGAGGCGCCGATCCTGCTGGTCGAGAGCGCCACGGCATCGACGGGTTACGCCGATCAGGCCACTTTGCGCAAGAACCGGCTGTTGAAGTCCTGTTATGAAAAACTGATCGCCGAAAACACGAGAAACATTCACTACCTGAGCGCGGAACGGATCGCTCTGCCGGAAGACGCCACCGTGGACGGAATTCATCCTACGGACTGGGGCATGGAAATCATCGCGACGGCCTACGAAACGAAGCTACGCGAAATACTGAAAGAACCTCGGGGAGACTACCCGACCACCCGGGCCGTCACGCAGCGGCGCGAAGCAGCCGGATACGATTGGCAAGAGCGGCATCGGGAGTTGATCCGCGCAAACCGCAAGCAGAAACCGCATGCCGTACTGATCGGCAACTCGATTACCCATTACTGGGGAGGTACCGGCGGACGCTATCCGGAGAACGGCTCCCGCAGTTGGCAAAGAATCATGGCGCCGGCCGGTTTTCGCAACATGGGCTGCGGATGGGACCGGATCGAGAACATGCTGTGGCGAATCTACCACGACGAATTGGACTGCGGTACGATCGACCGGATCGTGCTGATGGCAGGTACGAACAACGTCGGCCGAGACACGCCTGCCCAAATCGCCGCAGGCATCACCCGCATGGTCGAAGCCGTTCGCTCCCGACAGCCGAAAGCCCGCATCAAGGTGATCGGCATTTTGCCCGCCGCCGGCCAGCAGGAACGGATCGCCGAAATCAACGACCGGATCGAGCAGGAGATCGGAAATCAGGGAATTGCCTGCTTTCAGGACGTCGGCATTTATCTGCTCGATCCCCGAACGGGACGCCTCGACGACAGGCTTTTTATGGATGGATTGCATCCCAACGAACGGGGCTACCGGAAAATCGCCCGAGCCATTGCGGAAATAACGGTTCCGGAAGCGAACACTCCGTAAAACGAGTTATTTTCATCATCCGGCGACCGGTACGGTCACACTCGCACACGACGCCGCCGGAACAGGAACAGATAAGCAAACGGAAAATCATTTTCAATGACTTGCAACAAATAAGCCGAACGGAGCATCTTATAAGTAAGAACGACGCCCCCCCTATCGGCAAAATACAAAACGATGGATCCCAAAAAATCGACACCAGCTCAATCTGACAACAAAAGCAAGATTCTGATAACGATCCTTTTCATAGCGATTTTCATCGGAACGATTGTTTTTTCTTTGAGCATGTAGATTCCTGGGCTTACTGAATTCGCCGACCAAGCGAAGGAAAGGAGAAATGCCGACAGGAAGCTACCGTAATCAGATGTTTCCGCCACAACCCAGGGCAAAGCCGTCGTTACGAAAACCGGATTAGTATCCGAATCATTCTCTTTTCTCACACGGCAGGAGCGGACAGAAATCGCCCGAAACGTCCCGCCCCTGCATCGCGAAAACCTTCCTCGCAACGATCTTACCAATAGCGGACTCTCTTTCCGACCGCAAAAACAGAAAAGGCGAAGACGGCCGGCACATCGGTCATACGACTTGAGAACGGGACAAACGCAACCTGCGTTACAGCCGAGGAGTTCAAAACCGTACGCGATATTCCGCTATTTTCGTAATTTTGTCCTGTCAAACAATTGCCAAAGCCATGGATTTCGGATTTCTGAGAATCGCCGCCGCCATACCTTCGGTCCAAGTCGCCGGATGCCGTCATAACGTCTCACGCATCGAAAAGCTGATCCGCCAGACCGCCGAACGACAGGCAGCGCTCGTCGCTTTCCCGGAGCTCGCCGTAACGGGATATACTTGCGGAGACCTTTTCACCCAACGCGCGCTGCTCGACGGAGCGGAAAGCGCATTGGCCGATCTGCTGAAATCGACCTCCGACTGCCCGACGGTCTGCATTGCAGGCATGCCTGTGGCCGCGGGCAACCGACTCTACAATACGGCCGTCGTCTTCTGCCGGGGACGCGTGCTCGGAATCGTGCCGAAAACCTATCTTCCCAACTACGGCGAGTTTTACGAGAGCCGCTGGTTCGCATCGGGAACCGACTTCGACGGAGACAGCGCGACGCTATGCGGGCAGCGGGTTCCGATGTCGACGGGACTGCTTTTCGGAGATGACGCTCTCTGCTTCGGCATCGAACTGTGCGAAGACCTTTGGGTGCCCGTGCCTCCCTCGTCGCTTCAGGCCGCGGCCGGCGCGCATCTGATCGTCAACCTGTCGGCCAGCGACGAAATGGCCGGCAAGCACGCCTACCTGCGCTCGCTCGTCGAACAGCAATCGGCTCGCGCTATGTCGGCCTACCTGTACTGCTCGGCCGGATTCGGCGAGTCGACGACCGATATGGTCTTCGCCGGCAATGCGCTCATCGCCGAAAACGGAACCATGCTGGGCGAATCGGAACGCTTCTCGTTCGACGAACAGCTGCTCATTCGCGAAGTAGACATCGAACGGTTGCAGGCCGTGCGGCGCAGAACCAACACATTCGGGCTGAAAGGCAGCGCCCCCTCCTTCCGGCGCATCGCGGTGGAATGGCCCCGGTATGCCGGATCCGACACTTTGCTCCGCACGTTCGACCCGCATCCGTTCGTCCCGTCCGACGATTCGCGCCGCGACGAGCGCTGCCGCGAAATATTCAACATCCAAGTCAGCGGTCTGGCCCAGCGAATACGCCACACCGGGGCGCGCTCGGCCGTCATCGGCATATCGGGAGGACTCGATTCGACGCTGGCGCTGCTCGTGACGGTGCGCACCTTCGACAAGCTGGACATCCCGCGCCGCCGTATCACCGGCGTCACGATGCCCGGATTCGGAACTACCGGCCGCACCTACGGCAACGCGCTGAACCTGATGCGAACGTTGGGCGTCGACATGCGCGAGATCGGAATCAAGGCCGCATGCGAACAGCATTTCAACGACATAGGCCTCGACCCTTCCGACCGCAGCACGACTTACGAGAACGCACAGGCCCGCGAGCGAACCCAGATTCTGATGGACTTCGCCAACCGGACCGGCGGTCTGGTCGTCGGGACGGGCGACCTGTCGGAACTGGCTTTGGGCTGGGCCACCTACAACGGCGATCACATGTCGATGTACGGCGTCAACTGCGGTATTCCCAAAACGCTGGTTCGGTATCTCGTCCGCTGGGCGGCCGACAACGATACGGAAGCCGACGCCCGTCCCTATCTGCTCGACATCATCGACACGCCGATCAGTCCCGAACTGCTGCCGGCCGGCGACGGTGACGAGATCGCCCAGCGTACCGAGGACACGGTGGGGCCGTACGAACTGCACGACTTTTTCCTGTATCACTTCATTCGCTACGGATTCTCTCCGGCCAAACTGTTTTTCATGGCCTGCCGGGCCTTCGACGGCCGGTATGACCGCGCGACAGTCAAAAAGTGGCTCGTCACGTTCCTGCGACGTTTCTTTTCCCAGCAATTCAAACGATCTGCCCTACCCGACGGCCCGAAAGTCGGCTCGATCAGCCTCTCCCCCCGCGGCGATTGGCGCATGCCTAGCGACGCTACGGCCCAGCTCTGGATCGCCGAGGCGGAAGCGCTTCCCGTATGATAAGAGCTCAGCGAAAGCGGATTCGCTCGGGCAATCCGTTTCATTCCGGTAAAGCGAGCATCTATCGTACCTTATTTCGTTTCGGAGTCGTCTGCCGCATTGCATCATAGAATACAGATATACAGCGACAAAACCTATTCCGCCACACAATAAAGTTCCAAGAAACGAAATATTTTTCCGGAAAGAATTTGGAAAATTAAATTTTCATCGTACATTTGCATCACCAAAAGCGAGGGACACAGGAGGAAGCAAGTCCTACGGGTCCACAAACTAAGAAATAACCGCCTTTCAGTTTAAAGGTGCAACGCGGAAATAGCTCAGTTGGTAGAGCGCAACCTTGCCAAGGTTGAGGTCGCGGGTCCGAGTCCCGTTTTCCGCTCAGAAGCAGTTGGAAACAACTGCTTTTTTATTTTCAACGTATACCATTTATGCGTTTGAAAGCACGGTGCTCCCCAGCGAAAAATTGACAAGAACGGTTTTCGGGGGGGGGGAACCGGTCGCAAGAAACAAATCCCGACCTATTAAAAATCGGGCAATATTTACCTTAACCGTCGAAACGGTTTTCGTTCCGAGACTATGTCTGCTAAACCCAAGAACGAATTCGTCATACAATACCGTTACTCCATCTCATTTCGCTTTCCTTCCTAACATATAATCCGAAAATTTCTATAAACGTACACTCGTCACCGGACTCACCGTATGAAAGACGCACGAAGCACATTCTTATATTTCCCAGCCCGGTTACCGTATAAGGTCTCGCTTTAGCGACTTGCGGACACAGCAGCCCATTCCGGCACACGGATTGTTCAGAAGTCCGGGACGGAGCGCTCGCTCCGCCGCATGGAACGCAACCAAATACCCTACGAAATATGTTTACGGGAACCGATATCGTCAAATTCTTTCAAGAGAATTCCGCGCTGGCCGTCTTTCTGACCGTAGCGATCGGCTTCTGGATCGGCAAGTTCCGCTTCGGAAACTTCTCGCTCGGCATCGTAACCAGCGTACTGCTCGTAGGCGTCGTCGTCGGACAAATGAACATCCGGATACCGGAGCCGGCCAAGACGCTTTTCTTTCTGATGTTTCTATTCTCGATCGGCTACTCGGTAGGGCCCCAATTCTTCAGGGGGCTCAGAAAAGACGGTCTCCCGCAGGTCGGCTTCGCGGTAGTCGTCTGCGTGATGTGTCTGCTCTCGGTATGGGGCTGCGCGATCGTCATGGGCTACGACGCGGCGCAGGCGGCCGGCCTGCTGGCCGGCTCGCAGACGATGTCGGCCGTCATCGGAGCCGCCACCGATACGATTCACGAGCTGCCCGGCGGACGCGACACGGACCTGAGCGTGATGCCGGTCTGCTACGCGGTCACCTACATCTACGGCACGGCCGGATCGGCCTGGGTACTCGGCACCCTCGGCCCGAGGCTGCTCGGCGGCGTCGCGAAAGTAAAGCAGGCGGCCAAACAGATGGAATCGCAAATGGGGGACGACATGAGCCTCAGTCCGGGATTCGACCCGGCGGCGCGTACGATCGTTTTCCGCGCCTTCAGCGCCGACAACGAGTGGTTCGAGCCGGGGCGGACGGTACGCGAGTTCGAGCAATACATGGCCGGGCAGCAGAAGAGGATTTTCGTCGAGCGCCTCCGACAGCAGGGATCGGTCAAGGATCCCTCCCCGAAAACCGTCATCCGCCGGGGCGACGAAATCGTCGTCAGCGGGCGCCGCCGGTTCGTCATCGAAGAGGAAACATGGATCGGACGCGAGGTCGAGGACAAGGAACTGGTCAATTTCTCGGTCGAAACGCTGCCGGTCGTCGTCAATAAAAAAGGGGTAGCGGGCAAGACCGTCCGCACCCTGCTGAAAGAAAAATACATGCACGGCGTATCGATCCGCTCGATCCGTCGGGCAAACGTGCAGATACCCGTGCTGGGCGGCGGCAAGCTCGACGCCGGCGACCGGATCGAACTGGTCGGACTGCGGCAGGACGTCGAGCGGGCGGCCGAAGAGATCGGATTCAGCGACGCGCCGACCGAGAAAAGCAGCATGACGCTCGTGGGAATGGGAATCTTCCTCGGCGGGCTGATTTTCGGATGGGCGTTCGTCACCCGGATCGGCAACGTACCGCTGAGCCTGACCGTCAGCGGGGGCGTGTTGATCGCCGGGCTGATCTGCGGCTGGCTGCGGGCCAAGCGTCCGACGCTGGGAGGCGTGCCCGAACCGTCCGTCTGGTTCATGAACAACGTAGGCCTGAACGTATTCATCGCCATCGTCGGCATCACGACCGGTCCGAGCTTCGTCCGAGGGTTTCAGGAAGTGGGCTGGAGCCTGTTTCTGGTCGGAGCCGTCGCCACGACGATTCCGCTGGTGGCGGGCATTTTCATCGGGAAATACCTGTTCCGCTTCAACGAGGCCATCGTACTCGGCTGCGTATCGGGCTCGCGCACGACGACGGCCGCTCTCGGCGCCGTCGAGGAAACCCTCGAGAGCAACGTGCCCGCGATGGGCTATACGATCACCTACGCCATAGGCAATACGCTGCTGATTATCTGGGGCGTGGTCATCGTATTGCTGGTCGCCTGACACGGCCTTAGGAGGCAAACAGCGGAACCGGACGAATGCCCGGGAAGATTCGCTCCGACGGTTTTCCGCGTCCGAAGCCGGACCGAACCGAAGTCCCGGGGATATTTTGCCGAACGGTTTATGCCATGCACTCCATACTTTCAGCCATGATCCTACTGCAAATCATCTCGGTTCTGATCGTCGTCTCGGCTCTGATCGCCGCGCTGATCATCGGTCTCGACCTGACTCGCCGCCGCCAGCCGATGCGAATCATGAATCCGGTCTGGATTCTGACGGGCCTATGGGCCGGAGCGGCCGCCCTATGGGCCTACTTTTCGTTCGGCCGCTCCGGTCCGGCAACCTCCGACGGCCGGTCCGGACCGAGGCCGGCTCCCTACCCCATCCGGCCGCAGACCGACTGCGGCCCGAAGCTCAGAGAGACCGAACCGAGTGCCGGGCCGACCGCCGCGTCAGCCGAAAGGGAACGCACGACATACCCGGACGACGCAAGCCGAACGGAACATCTCGGCGGCCTCTGCGAAACGGCCTCCGGCAACGCACCGGCCGGACAACGGCCCCAAACGGCCATGCCAGCCATACCGGTCGAGCACGCACGCTCCATACGGAACGGCCAACAAAAGAGCGATAATTCCCTCAGCCATGCCCCGATGCCGAAAACGGTCGGGCCCGAGGGCGCGAGTCCGATGGAGGACGCGATCATGCCAGGCATGGCCGGCATGAAGGGCATGAAAATGACTGTCGAAGGAAAGCGCTCTTCATGGCAACGGACGGTGCTCTCGACCCTCCACTGCGGAGCCGGCTGCACGTTGGCCGACCTGATCGGCGAATGCTTCGCATGGCTCGTGCCCGTCTCGCTCGGAGGTAGCCTGCTGGCCGGAAGCTGGGTGCTGGACTATGCGCTGGCCATGGTTATCGGCATCGGATTCCAATATGCCGCCATACGAGAGATGGAGCCCGTCGGCGTCAGGGAAGCTCTCGGCCGGGCAGCCAAAGCCGATGCGCTGTCGCTTACGGCATGGCAAATAGGCATGTACGGCTGGATGGCTCTGGTGCATTTCGCGTTTTTTGCCGATCACCCGTTGCCAAGGACCTCATGGACCTTCTGGTTCATGATGCAGATCGCCATGGGCTGGGGATTCGCATTTTCCTACCCGGTCAACGCATGGCTGATCCGGCACGGAATCAAGAAAGGCATGTAGCCGGTACGAAAAATCCTCATTGTCTCCCGAGGCTTCGGTCTCGTCCGAGCGGCCGCATCGGCCCGCGAGTTCCATGCCAGAACCGACGCCGCCCCTGAAAGCTCCTTGTCCGCCGCTGTTCCGAGAAAAGCATACCCGGCCGCCGGCTCCGGAGGAAACGGCGATCCTGCATCCCGTTCAATCCTGTCTCGCATCGTAACGTACCTCTATGTCCGAAGCCCGAGCCGGCGAAAATACAAACGGAATCGAACGACGGCCGAATCGTCCCTCGCTATGCCGAACGAAACCGCCGGGCCCGTAAAACGGGCCCGGCGGTCGCTCTCTCCGGCGAGACACAAGCCGCTCTTACTGCTTTTTGAGCAGCAACTCGTCGATCGCCTTTTCAAAATCGGCCTTGCTCATCGCTCCCTGAGCGACCTGAGGCCGGCCGTCCATCGGACAGAACAGCAGCGTGGGAATCGAACGGATGCCGAAAACGGCCGCCAATTCCTGCTCTTTCTCGGTATCGACCTTGTAAATGTCGATCTTCCCGTCATACTCTTTCGCCAGTTCTTCCAGAATCGGCGCGATCATCTTGCACGGGCCGCACCAGCTCGCATAGAAATCGACGATACAGGGCTTGTCGCCCAAGAACTTCCACTCTTTCGGGGACGCCTCGTAATTGGCCACTTTGGTCAAAAACTCGGCTTTGGTCAAATGCTGTACTCCCATTTTCTTCTCTGTTTTAGTTGTTTGCTTGTTTCGGTTTTGCGATTCGCGGCCCCCGCACGAGACAAGCAGTACGGCGGCCAAAGCGGCGATCCAAAGATTTTTCATTACACTATGATTTACTGTTTTCAATTATCGTTCCCGACCCGACCGAAGCTTCGTATCCCGACCGTTGCAAACGGGTAACCGGCATTTCCGGACCGGCCTCGCCGACGTAACCGATTACGACACGCCCGCATGGAAGACCGGTTCCCGCGCCGCAGCCCTTCGGACCGAACTCCTGCCCCGCACGATAGAACCACTGCTTCCGCAGGCCGTTCTGCCTTTTCACATCAACGGCCGTTCTCATCCTCTTTCGGCTTTCTTTTGAACATACTCGCCAGCAAGCCGCCGAACGCCGCACCCCATACCGAACTCAGCCAAGGCGACGAAGTAATCGGGCAACTCCCGTCCACACATCCGACCTGCCGGTAATAAAAATATCCGGCGAGAGCCCCAAGGACTACGCCGATCAGCATCAAGCCGTATTTTTCCATTCTCTTTCTCATCTCTTTCTCATTTTTCCGACGCGCCGCAACGCTTCTCGAACACGGGCCTGAGCAACTGCGGAACCTCCACGCTGCCGCAGCGCATTCCGTCCAGACGCTCGCGTCCGCAGGGTGTCAGGTCGAAATACATCTGCCGGCGGTCCTGCTCGCCCAGCACGCGCTCGACGAGTCCCTTGCGCTCGATGCTGCGAATAACCTTCGACGCATGGGACGGAGTGAGTCCGGCTTTAGCCGCGATGTCCGAAGCGGAAAGCCGCCCCGACTTCAACGAGCAGAGTACGGCCGCTTCATTCAGGCAGACGCCGTGCGTCCGCTCGAAATCCCGTTCGAAATCGTTCAGCGCCTTCAATATATCGCGCATAAGACATGCTATCTCCATCTTTTCCACGTTTAAGCTTGAAGCTCTCGACCCGAAAATTTCCCACATCAATAATTTCCATCGGAAATCACACGACAAATGTACGACTATTTTCCAATAAAACAAATTTCCAATGGAAATTATTATTCGGAACGGAAGCGAAACGGGCCAAACCCGCTTGCCGAAAGCAGGATACATCCGTACGACAGACCGTTCGGAAACCTCGAATCCGACAGCCAAGGTTTACAAGCCTATCTGTCCGTCTGAAACGCGCCCTATATAAAAAAAGACTATGCCGTTGCCTAAAGCCGCCCGATCTATCGCCCCGGAATCGAATCGCGGCATTTGCGCAAGGCCCTCCCCCCCCCGGCGAACTGCTTGCAACGGCAATGAAACGAACCGGCACGGGCCGGTCCCTTTTGTCGTCCGCCGATTTCCCGACCGACCGCCGCGACATTCGCTTCAACGGCAACCGTCCGACCATGCCCCGGTCGAGAACATAACGATTTCGGATGCTGCAAAAATAAGGAAGTCCTGCGCGGCAATCCGGACGAATCTCAACAGTCGCCCGATTCCCCCAAAGTCGCAGGACGCAGAAAAACTCTCTTAAACCGTATCTCGCAACGATCGCCGTGATCGGCGAAACAATGCTCGACCAGTTTCTGCTGACTATCGCATACTTTGAGCATGCGGAAAAACCTGTCGCGTTCCGCATCGGTCGGCAAACGGGAATACGAGAGTCCGTGAGGCAAACGGCAGTCCCAATCGATTCTCATGCTCGGTTCGGGCAACGGAGACTCGGTCATCAGCACGCTCAGAGAAATCCCGTCGCATGCCCAGCCGCTCACGACCGCATAAGAGGGAGGATTGAAAAACTCGTTGTCAGAAAACACGTACAACTCACCCGACCGGAGATTTTCCATATTAACGACTTGATACATCATTTTACATGCAAAATCACAGAAAGATATGAATATCGTTTCTTTCCTGGATTCAAATGCGGTTTCAATCCGCTATCCAGGGATTGTCTTCCATGAAATCCATCCCTTATATGGCCGATACCCTCCCTACCGGCCTTGTTCAAACAAAAAAAGCGGACGAAACGCTCGACCGACAAACTGAAAAGATTAGGGGGCGGAAGGGATACGCTCACCCATTACATATACCCTTCCTTTGTGCCCCCTAATTTTATCTATGCAAACCTCTAAATAAAACTCCTATCTGTTCTTAAACTCTCCGTAGAAACTCCCGACGGGCTCGCCGTTCATATCGATCGGATAGAAATGAACCGTCATTTTACCCGAGCCCAAACCCTTGGTACTTATCTTCCCGTAAAGTCCCTGCGACGGATAGAGCATTTTGAACGAACCTATGGGGCTGAGCCCTTTTTTGAACACTACTTCCGCATATTTCACGGGTTCGGAGAAAGTAACGTAGATCGCGTTGGCGGACCCATCGTAATACCATCCTAAGAACTCGCCATCTCGAATCGTTATGACAGGAATTCCGCTCGGTTCAGGTCCTCCTATATCGTCAGGTTCTCTTCCTCCCATTTCTATTCTTTCATCGGTAGGACCTCTCGTCACAGGAGTATCGGGGACTTCGGCCCCCGCCGACAAAGCGCTGGCCAATACCGCCGCGATGGCCAAAAACAAAACTCGCATTTTCATAATCTCATCCTGAAAAAATTTCCGGGTCGCAGACTCTTAACGGATATGTCGAAAAAGAAACGACATCGTCATACAGCAGAACCGAAACCCGTTGCAAACATATCCAATTTTTTCAGTGTTGATACCCGGACACACGATACCGGACATATGACAAATACGAAAAACCGGAATTTCCCGAAAAATTTATATCCTAATTATCAGACAATTAAAATAGACTGAAATTTGCCTGTAATTTCATATGCGGACAAATCGGGATACGCATAAATACACTACATATCAATAATTTATCCTAAATCAAATCCAAGCGGATAGTAGCTTTTTGAGCGTCTTATCGGAGTTTCCGTCGATTTTCTTTTTCAAACGGTTCCGTTTTTTCGATACGGAAGCCGGCTGAATGCCTAAAATATCGGCGATCTGGTTCGTCTTGATCTCGACGAGGACCATGCAACAGAGCTTCAGATCGTCCTCGGACAGCTTCAACTCCGTCGCGCGCAGACGGTGCAGAAAATCTTCGCTGACGATATGATTCGATATTTCGTAAATATCCTTCCAACTGTCCTGCGTGAATTTATAGTCGTCGAAAAACTCCTTGGCCGCCAGCGCAAAGCGCCGATTGTCGCGTCGGTCGTCGCTCCACAGCTTCAGGATATCGTTCATTTTCTGAATGATTCTCAGCTTGGACTCGATCAGCGTCTTCGCGCTCGACTTCAGCAGATTCAGCTTGTCGATTTTCATTTCCAGTTGCTGATTGTCGATCGTCTTTTGCTGATTCGCGATTTCCGCCTCCCGCAGCTTGACCATATCGTCGCTGATCCGCTTGTTCTTTTTCGCGACAACGACCTTGTAAGTGCTGACCGAAGCCACCGCGATCAGAAGCATGACCAGAAAACCGATCAACAAGGTTCTGTTACGGATAATCAACTGCTGCCTTTGCGAGTTCAATCTTTCGCTGTCATATTTCTGCCGAATCTCAATAATGGAGTTCCGCTCGTTTCTGTCGTTTATTGCCAGATACATCTTATGGTATTCCTCGAAAGTCTTTAATGCTTCTTGGAAAGCATATTGCTGACTTTCCAACCGATATAAACTATATAAAACGCTCGCAACCTTCGCCGTATCGAGGGGCCTATTCGATAGATAATAGTTATAAAAGAACTTCGCCGAATCCAACTGACCTTGCCTGAAGTAGACATCACCTAAGGAAACATAATGACGAATCATTGCGTTCCCTTTATTAAACTCAATACATTTAATAACACATTCTTTTGCCTCATCGTATTTGTCCAACCAATTGTACATGTTACTTAAAGAGCTGTAAACAGCATCCAAACATAACGAATCACACAAATCTTCAGCAATAGTCAAAGCCGCTTGAAAATTCTTTTCCGCTTCGGCAAAATTTTTCATATACAAATGAGACCATCCCAAACTATGCAGAGCATAGAATTCATTTTTAGCCTGTCCTGACTTTTTGTAATGCATGAGGGCTTTCTTGTAATAGCGTTTTGCAACGCTATCCACATATTGCTTCTGATAAGCCTTACCTAAGTAAAAATATATTGTACCAGCCACGCCATCATCTCGACATTCAGGAATCAATGACTCCGCACTCAACAGCGTCTCCAGTCTAGCCTTTTCATCGACCCCCTGAAGCGCCTTACTCTGATAATAATAGGCAAGAATCGCATGAGGATCTTTCAAATGCCTCGAATAATAATTTACAGCAACATTTATCAGCGAGTCGGAAGGAAGCGGCTGCCCTACCTTGCTAGCAGCCTGCGTACTAAGCAAACAATAGAGAGCCCGGTTCGGCCGGCTGAGCCACCTCGGGTTGGTAATCTCGCCCAATGTCCGGACGGCGCTGTCCGGACACGAGTCCATCACGGATTCGGCCCTCGAGAGAATTCCTCCCATCCGGTCGTTGAATTTTCCGCAGGACGCCAGAAAACCCGTCAAAGCCAGTGCAAACGCGAAAATCCGATTTCGTCCCATATCATTTTGCCAATCAATTTATTATTCCCCGGTCTGTGAAGAACAAAATTAATGATAAAAAACGGTGCGTAAGCGGTTTCCGTGTAAAAATTGTCATCAAACGGCCGAAAAATACGGATGTTCCCGCTCTATTTCCGACCGATCGGCATATCACATTTAGGCCGTATTCTATGCTCTAAGGGCCGCCCCTGTCCCCCCCATCGGAGCGACCGAGCGCTCCGATGCGGACGCAAGCCGTGCCGCCCTTGCGAAATCGCCCGGAATTTCCTACATTTATCGATCAATTCAAACGAGAGATACCTATGAAAAAGACCTTATCGCTGTTCGCCGGCGCCCTGTTCTGGATTTTTCCGGCGACAGCTCAGATTCCCGAAGCGCAGCCGCTCTACCCGCAAGGCGCGCCGGACAACAACGGACTGCCCGCAGACAAGGCCGTTTATGCCGAAAGCCATGCGGAGAAGATCGCCGAGGCCGACTACATGCTGTTTCGGGCCGATCCGTCCAAGGCAACGGGCCAGGCCGTCGTCATCTGTCCGGGAGGGGCTTACCTGGGCGTAGCCTACACCCATGAGGGCATTCAGGTCGCCCAATGGATGAACGAGCGCGGGATCACGGCGCTGATGCTCCGTTACCGGATGCCGAACGGACATCACGACATTCCGCTGCACGACGCCCGGACGGCGATCGCGCTGCTGAGGAACCATGCCGCCGAATGGGGAATCGACCCGCATCAGGTCGGCATCATGGGCTTCTCGGCCGGAGGGCATCTGGCCTCGACGGTCTCGACCCATTTCGAGAACGACTCGCAGCGCCCCGATTTCTCGATCCTGATCTACCCGGTCATCACGATGGACGAGCGCTACACGCATAAGGTATCGCGCGAGGAACTGATCGGCCGGGACGCTCCGATCGAGCTCGTGGACCGATACTCGAACGAGAAGCAGGTGTCGGACCGCACGCCCGTCACGTTTCTGGCGCTGAGCGACGACGACGGAGGAGTGCCCCCGGTCAACAGTACGATGTACTACGAAGCGCTGAAGGCCCACGGCGTACCGGCGGAGCTGCACGTCTACCCGTCGGGAGGCCACGGCTGGGGCTGGCTCGAAACCTTCAAGTACCACGACGAGCTGCGGACATCGCTCGACCGCTGGCTGAAAGAGATACGGAAATAGTCCGGTCGCAGTCGCAGCGCCCCGCGCCGGACACACCGCACGGACGGGATAAGACCGGTCGGACGGCCGGTTCGCGAACCGGCGGGCGGAATCGTTCCAAACAAATCGCATATCGTGTCTCGGACGATGCGCTGCATTCCGATCGTCGCACTGCGAGCGGAAGTGCGCCGTCCTTGCTTCGACTCGGCCGGCGCTCGGCAAAGCGCGCGAAGTTCCGCCGGCCCTCCCTGCATTCCGACCCGTTCCGGCGAGGTGAAGAATTTCGGTCGTAACGACCGAAGAGCCCCAAGCGTTATCCGCATAAACGGATGACCGGACCGCAGACGCGACGGCGGACGAGCCAGAAAAAAACTCCGAGGCCGGACCGCACGGCTGCCGATTGCTCCGGGGAAAACAGACCAATATCGAACGCCATGAGAAAATATCGCATCCGACCGATTCTGGCGACAGCCTGTCTGTTGAGCCTCTGCCACCTGCAGGCCCAAACGCCTCGGGCCCGGCCGCTCTACCCTCAAGGAGCACCCGACAGCAACGGGCTGCCGCCCGAAAACGTACGCACGACGCAGGACATCGTTTTCGGCGCTACGGAGGCCGACTACCTGGCCTACCCGGCCGATGCGGACCGGGCCACAGGCCAAGCCGTCGTGATCTGTCCGGGAGGAGGCTACGCGGCCGTCTGTTTCGACCACGAAGGGATACAGGTCGCCCGGTGGCTGAACGAGCGGGGTATCACGGCCGTCGTGCTGCGCTACCGGATGCCGAACGGACATCCCGACATTCCGGTCGAAGACGCGCTGGCGGCCATACGAATGGTCCGGGAAAAGGCGCGGCTGTGGCATGTCGATCCGCACCGCGTAGGCATCATGGGCTTCTCGGCCGGAGGACATCTGGCGGCGGCCGCATCGACCCGATTCACGGGAACGGACGACCGGCCCGACTTCACGGTACTGATGTACGCCGCTATCTCGCGCGACGAGAGGATGATCGACCGCGAGACGATGGGCAACCTGTTCGGAGCCGACGTGCCGGCGGATTCCGCGCTTTACTCCTGCGAGAAGGAAGTGACCGCCCGGACGCCGCCCGCCTTCCTCGCCATGAGCGACGACGACGACAACGTGCTGCCCGGCAACAGCATCTGCTACTACACGGCGCTGAAAAGGCACGGCGTTCCGGCCGAGCTGCACGCTTACCCTCACGGCAAGCACGGATGGGGCTGGAACCCGTCGTTCAGATATCATGACGAACTGACCGCCTCGCTAGGACGCTGGCTCGAAGAGATCGGCGAAAAACAGGCCGGACGCTCCGTTCCATAGTCGCGCAACGCCCGGGCGAAAACGGAAGGAAGCGACGGACGCGACCGCGGAACGGGACCGGCAACCCGGCTATCCGCTGCTTCTACCGCCACGTATCCGCCGCCGCACGACAGGAGGAAACGGGCATCCGCGCCGGTCCGCATAACGGAAAAACCCCGTTTTCAACGGGAAGCCGCGCCGCCGGGCAAAAGCACGTTGCGGACCGGTTCCCGCGAATACGTCTCCGCCGCGTTCTCCGCCCAACTCTCGCAATAACGGCCGAAACCTCAACGAACGCCTTGCGCAAACGGAAAAAGCCGGGCGCTTTCCGGCCTACGGGCCCGCCGGAAACGCTCGAACGGACCGGTCCTCTCCAAACGAGAAATGTCCGGACAGCTCGTCGCCATCCGGACATTCGATCGGAAAACGCTCGGCGCGGCCGCCCCTCCCTTCCCGAAAACGGGAAGCGGCGGAACCGCCTTACAACAGCTTGGTTATTTTCTCCTCGAGCACGCTCTTCGGACAGGCGCCGACCTGCTTATCGACCACCTGACCGTCCTTGATAAAGAGAATCGTCGGGATGTTGCGAACGCTGAACTGCGTGGCGACGGCATTGTTGTCGTCCACGTCGCATTTGCCGATCGCTACGCGGCCTTCGTACTCGGCGGCCAGCTCGTCGATAATCGGGGCGATCGTCCGGCAGGGTCCGCACCATTCGGCCCAGAAATCGACGACCAGCGGTTTGCCCGAATCCATCAGGGTTTTCAGATTTTCAGAGGTGATAGCAAGTGCCATATCGGTGAATTTTAAATGATTTGTCTGTCGCAAAGTTGACAATTCCTTCCGAAAAAAACGCATCGCGGCGGACAAAACGGTCAACAAGTTATTTACGTTTTCCGCATCGCGCCGAGCCTCAGCGAGATACGCCCTACATCAACGTATACCGAAGCGAGTAATCGTCGAAAGTCCGAATCAGGTCGCCGGTCAGCGCGACCTTGACGCTCTTCGAGTACAAATTCACTGCCACTTCGGCTGCCGGGTCGTACACCTTGAAACGCAGGATCACCTGGCCCCGGTTCTCCTTCGCGGCGGCCGACAGCCTGCCGACCAATTCCTCGGTCAGCTCGTCGACGGGAACCGACACGGTCACCTCCTTCATCAGCGTCTCCTGCGCTTCGGCCAACATCATGATCGACGTAATGCGCGTCTCCAGCTCGTTGGGATTGTATATGCGCGGAGCGACCTTCCCCTTGATAAGCAGATAGTAACCCTCGAACAGGAAGCGGCGGAAATTCTCGTAATCCTTCGAGAACAGCACGAATTCGTGCGAGCCGTTGTAATCCTCGATCGTGAAGCGTCCGTAGGGCTTGCCCGTCTTCGTGGTCAGGTGCATGACCGAGGTGACCATGCCAGCCGCGACGAAATCTCTCCCGTTCATCGACGGCAGATCGGCCAGATCGCCCAGCGAGCAGGTACAGTAATGTTTGATAATCAATGAAAAGTCATCCAACGGATGCGACGACAGGTAGATCCCGATCACGTCGCGCTCGCGGTTCAGCGTCTCGAGTTTCGTCCAAGGCGTATATTGCGTCGGCTCGGGCTTCTGCACCGACGACTCCTCGGTAATGCCGCCGAACAGGCTCTGCTGCACGTTGTTCTTCTCGCTCTGCACGCGGTTTCCGTACCGTACCAGCGCATCCAGCAGCGTACCGTCGTGCTCGTCCCGCGCCAGATAGGCGCTGCGCGGCAGGTCGCTGATCGCGTCGAACGCGCCTCCGAGCACCAGATTTTCCAACGTTTTCTTATTGACGGTCTGCAGATTGACCCGCTCTACGAAATCGTACACGGACTTGAAAGGCCCTCCTTCCTTGCGCGTGTCGATGATATTCTGCACGGCCGACTCGCCCACGCCCTTGATAGCGGCCAGACCGAAACGGACATTGCCCCCCTCGTCGACCGAGAAGCGGATCTTGCTGTGATTGACATCGGGCCCCAGCACCGAGAGGCCCATCCGCTTGCACTCGTCCATGAAGAAGCTGATCTTCTTGATGTCCGACAGGTTGCGGCTCAGCAGCGCGGCCATGAACTCGGCCGGATAGTGGGCCTTCAGATAGGCCGTCTGATAGGAAACGTAAGCGTAGCAGGTCGAGTGCGACTTGTTGAACGCGTACGACGCGAACGCCTCCCAGTCCCCCCATATCTTCTCGCAGATTTTCGGGTCGTGCCCGTTCTTCTTCGCGCCCTCGATGAACTTGGGCTTCATCTTGTCCAGCACGTCGCGCTTCTTCTTTCCCATCGCCTTGCGCAGCGTGTCGGCCTCTCCCCCGGTAAAGCCGGCCAGCTTCTGCGACAGCAGCATGACCTGCTCCTGATAGACCGTAATGCCGTACGTGTCCTTCAGATACTCCTCCATGTCGGGTATCTCGTACGTGACGGGCTCCAGACCGTGCTTGCGGGCGATGAAGTTCGGAATATATTCCATCGGACCGGGCCGGTACAGCGCGTTCATCGCGATCAGGTCCTCGAAACGGTTCGGTTTCAGGTTGCGCAGATGTTTTTTCATGCCGGGCGACTCGAACTGGAACAGCCCCGTCGTCTCTCCCCGGCTGTAGAGGTCGTAAGTCAGCGGATCGTCGAGGGGGATCGCGTCGATGTCGGGCCGGCTGCCGGTCGTCGACTCGATGTTCTCGAGCGCATCCTTGATGATCGACAGCGTCTTGAGACCCAGAAAGTCCATCTTGATCAGCCCGACGCTCTCGACCAGCTTGCCCTCGTACTGCACGACGTTCAGCTCGGCGTCCTTCGCTATGGCCATCGGAGCGAACTTCTCCAGATCGTCCTGTCCGATAATCACGCCGCAGGCGTGCACGCCGGTCTGGCGCACGGAGCCCTCGAGTTTCTCGGCGTACTTCATCGTGTCGCGGATCAGCGGATTGTCCGACTCCTTTTCCTTTACCAGCTCGGGAACTTCCTTGTAGGCCTTGGCGAAAGTGGTCCCGGGCTTTTCGGGTACCAGTTTCGAGATGCGGTTGCTCTCCGAGAGGGGCAGCCTCTGTACGCGGGCGACGTCCTTGATCGCGGCCTTCGGCGCCATCGTGCCGAACGTGACGATCTGCGCGACGCGCTTGCTGCCGTACTTCTCGACCACGTAGTGCAGCACGTCGGCGCGGCCGTCCTCGTCGAAATCGACGTCCACGTCCGGAAGCGAAATCCGGTCGGGATTCAGGAAGCGCTCGAACAGCAGGTCGTACTTCATCGGGTCGATATTGGTGATCGTCAGCGAGTAGGCGACGACCGACCCGGCCGCCGAGCCCCGGCCCGGCCCCACCGAGACGCCCATTTCCCGGGCGGCGCGAATAAAGTCCCACACGATCAGGAAGTACCCCGGGAAACCCATCCACTCGATCGTCGACAGTTCGTACTCGATACGCTTGCGGACAGCGTCCGACAGCGTGCCGTAGCGTCTCTCGGCCCCCTTGTAGGTCAGATGCTCCAGATAGCGGAACTGTTTGGCGATCGTCAGCTGGTCCGACAGCTCGGGATGCCGCCCGACCACCTCGTCGAGCGAATCCGTACATCGGTCTATCTCGGCGAGCACGGCCTCGTCCTTGATCTTCTTGCGGAACGTTTCCTTGAGCTGGTCCAGCGGTACGTCGAAGTCGTCCGGAATCGGGAAGTTCGGCATCAGAGGTTTATGCTCGAGCGAGTATTCCTCGACCTTTCCGGCGATCTCGGCCGTCGTGGCCAGAGCCTCCGGATGATCGGGGAACAGCGCGGCCATCTCCTCCTCGCTCTTGAGGTACTCCTGCCACGTATAGCGCATACGGTTCGGATCGTCCAGATCGCGGCCCGTATTGAGGCAGATCAGCCGGTCGTGGGCCGGCGCGTCGTCGGCCATGATGAAGTGCACGTCGTTCGAGCAGATATATTTCACGCCGTACTCGGCGGCAAGCTGCAACAGCACGGCGTTCACCTTCTTCTGATTCTCGTACACCTGCTCGTCGATACGCGGAATACCGCTCTGATGAAGCTGCAGCTCGAGGTAGTAATCCTCGCCGAAAATGGAGACGAACTCCTCGACGACGCGGCGCGCCTCCTGCATGTCGCCCCTCATGATAGCCTGCGGCAGTTCGCCGCCCAGGCAGGCCGAGCAACAGATAATCCCGTCGTGATAGAGGCGCAGCAGCTCCTTGTCGACCCGGGGACGGTAGTAGAACCCCTCGGTAAAGGCATACGACACGATTTTGGAAAGATTGTGGTACCCCTCCAGATTCTTGGCCAGCAGAATCAGGTGGTCGCCCCGGTCGTCCTTGCCGCTCTTGTCGAAGCGGCTGCCTCCGGCCACGTAGACCTCGCAGCCGAGAATCGGCTTGATCCCCTCCTTTTCGGCCGCGTCGTGAAACTCCTTGACCCCGTACATATTGCCGTGGTCGGTGATCGCCAGCGCGGTCATGCCGAGCTCCTTGGCACGCTTGAGCAGCGGCTTGATAGCCGCCGCGCCGTCCAGAATCGAATATTGCGTATGTACATGAAGATGAGTGAACTGCCCCATTGTTTCCCATTATTATGCCTCGATACAAAAGTAACGAAAAATAAACGGAAATACCGGGCACGGAAAGTGCATTTTATCAACAATATTTCGTACATTGTATCGGGAAAGGGACCGAAATCCGGCATCCGGATCCGCGCGGTCCCCGACCGAACAAACCCTCAATACGCAAAGCCATGGACAACTCGAAATTATCGGTTCTGAAAACCTTTTCATCGGCGGGCGAGGCCTCGATCTATCAGAGCCTGCTCGAGAGCAACGGCATCCGGTGCGAACTGCTCAACGAAGGCATCTCGGACATTCTGCCGATTCCGGGCGACCTGTCGAAAATCCGTCTCGTGGTCAACGAGGCCGATGCCGCGAAGGCCGAGGAGATCCTTGCTGCCGGATTCGATCAGGAAGAATTCGACACGGAGAGCGCCAAACGGCGCAAGAAGCCCTGAGCAAACGCCGTTGCCGCCCCGCGTCCGTCACCGTCTCCAGGCCGTTGACGGTAACGGACCGCACGACAGTCGGAAGGACAAGACCCGCTTGCTTCTTTCCGGTGCGTTGTTACAGCTATCCGCTCGGAGAACCGGTATGCCAGGAGCATGCGGCAAAGGATCACGGATATTCTGCCGCCCCCGGACGGCTTGCAGGGAAAAGGCATCCGCGACCTACCGAACGAGCGGGCGATCTCTCGACCTCAAGATAAAAAGCGGGACTAACCGTATGCCGCGACAGACCGACACCGCCGAGCCTTTCCCCAGAAGAGACGACATGCACGCGACATCCGCCAAAGAAACGACACGCTGACGTCCTCGCCTTCCATGCCGCCGATTCCGACCCGAAACGACCCGTATTTCGCCAAACAAAACAAAGACGACGCCCCGCCGGCAGTGCCGAAACCCCAACGCCTGCCCCGGCACGACCCGGAGTATCCTACGGCACACGGTTATCCCCGCTTTTCCTTAATTTATGCCCCTGCGTCCCTGTACAAGACCGACTATATCCCGCATCACGGAAAAAGAACGGTCCGCACAACAGAGACCGAACCGCGCTACATCCATCCAACCCTCTCCGTTATTTGCCGAACACCTGATAAAATACAGAACCAAACCTACGGAAAAAGCAGCGGCGTCTTATGCGGACGCCGCTGCCTATCCATATTCCGTCTCCAGAAAACCGGTCTTGTCTCTACACCCGGTCCGCCCGGCTTACGGGCAAGCTACCAGCCGAGCACATAGGCGAAAATCAGCGGAGCGACGATCGTGGCGTCCGACTCGACGATGAATTTCGGCGTATCGGGCAGCAGCTTGCCCCAGGTGATTTTCTCGTTGGGTACGGCGCCCGAATAGGAACCGTACGAAGTGGTCGAGTCCGAAATCTGGCAGAAATAGGCCCAGCACGGAGTGTCCTCCCACTCCAGATCCTGATACATCATCGGCACGACGCAGATCGGGAAGTCGCCCGAAATGCCCCCGGCAATCTGAAAGAAGCCGACGCCTTTCCCGCCGCTGTTGGCGCGATACCACTCCGTCAGGAAGATCATCGTCTCGATACCGCCCTTGACCGTCGAGGCTTTCAGCTCGCCCTTGATGACATAAGAAGTGAAGATGTTGCCCATCGTGCTGTCCTCCCAGCCCGGAACGATGATCGGGATGTTTTTCTCGCAGGCGGCCAGCATCCAGCTGTTCTTCGGATCGATCTCGTAATACTGCTCCAGCTCGCCGCTGCGCAGCAACTTGTACATGAACTCGTAGGGCAGATAGCGCTCGCCCTTGTCGTCGGCATCCTTCCATATCTTGAAGATATGTCCCTGCAGGCGGCGGAACGCCTCTTCCTCCGGAATGCAGGTATCCGTCACGCGGTTCATATGATTTTCGAGCAGGTTCCACTCGTCCTGAGGCGTCAGGTCGCGGTAGTGCGGCACGCGCTTGTAATGCGAGTGGGCCACCAGGTTCATGATATCCTCCTCCAGGTTGGCGCCCGTGCAGGTGATAATCTGCACCTTGTCCCGGCGGATCATCTCGGCGAGCGAGATGCCCAGCTCGGCCGTGCTCATCGCACCGCCCAGCGTAATCATCATCTTGCCGCCGGCGTCGATATGGGCTTCGTATCCTTTCGCGGCGTCGATCAGGGCCGCCGCGTTGAAATGGCGGTAGTGATGCGTGATAAACTGTGAAACAGGTCCCTTTTCCATTTTGCTTGCTGATTAAGGTTTCAAGAGCCACAAAGGTAGCAATTTAAACGGACAATCGGCAAAAAATTCTCGGCCGCCGGCCGCCTCCGGCAACGGGTCGACAAGAAGCGAGGAAACGCTCCACCCCGGCCCGGAGGGCGCACCTCCCGTCCGGTCCGAGCTCCGGCGCGGACCGAAACGGCGCATAACGACCGGTCGATTTCCCCGATCATATGACTTTCGATCCTTGTCGGCCAGTGGACGCTTTTTTACTCCTACACTTTGAGCTCGGGTTGCAGACGCCCCGGGACGAGAAGACGATCTGCCCGCGCGATTCACAAAGACCTTACTGAATGAAAAAGCATCGGGAGCGACGATTCCGACCAATCATATACATATTCCGCTCTGCCGCCTCATATATCCCGCTGCCGCAACTTTCACCATCTCAATCAGACGGTCGATACGCCACCGAGCCATAGAACTCTTTTCTATGAGCGGTCCGGAACGATCGAACCGTCCGGAACGGCCGCAAAAAAGCATTATAATTACCGGAAACTCAGGATCGCGGCGAACGGGACGAATACGGCGACGGTTACGGCAAGCGAACCGGCCCGAACGATACAGCGGACCGACGCCTCCCCCACATGCCGCCCCGGCTGCCAGCGCGCGGCCCCGCTCGCCACGCAACGCCCCGTACCTACTGTTCGATATAGCCGAACCGGCGGAGCTGACGGTCGTCGTTGCGCCAGTTGTCGTTGACCTTGACGAACAGCTGAAGGAAAACCTTCTTGCCCAGAAATTGTTCCAGCTCCTCGCGGGCCTGCGTTCCGACCCGTTTCAGGCGCTCGCCCCGATGACCGATCACGATGCCTTTCTGGCTCTCTCGCGCCACGTAGATCGTGGCCGATATGCGGTCGATCGACGGCTCCTCCTTATACTCCTCGATCGCTATCTCGACCGAATAGGGAATCTCCTTCTCATAGTTCAGGAATATCTTCTCGCGGATGATCTCCGAAGCGAAGAAGCGCAGCGTCTTGTCCGTCAGCGCATCCTTCGGATAGAACGGCTCGCCCTCGGGCAAAGCGGCCAGAATCCGGTCGAACAGCCCGCCGATATTGAAATCGTTCAGGGCCGAGACCGGAACGATCTCGGCGTCGGGCAGAATCCCGCGCCACTGCCCGACCAGCTCCTCGAGCCGCTCGGGCGTCGTCAGATCGATCTTGTTGATAACCAGAATTGTCCGGATACCGCTGCGCGCGATACGGTCGAAAATCTCGCTGCGGCGGTCGGTCCCTTCGACCACGTCGGTCACGTACAGGATGACGTCGGCGTCCTTGAGCGCCCCCTGCACGAAGCGCATCATCGATTCCTGAAGCTTATAGCTGGGCTTCAGGATGCCCGGCGTATCGGAATAGACGATCTGGAAATCGTCGCCGTTGACGATGCCCAGTATCCGGTGGCGCGTGGTCTGGGCCTTCGAGGTGATGATCGACAGCCGCTCGCCGACCAGCGCGTTCATCAGCGTCGACTTGCCCACGTTCGGATTGCCTATGATGTTGACGAAACCTGATCTATGCATAGCCGTATTTTTAGCCCAAAGATAGGTTTTATTTGCGGGATGCGAAAATCGGCGTCGCCACGCTCCGCAGCGCTTCCCGCATGTCGCAGCCGGGCGGCAGAAAAGGCACAACGACAGAACGACCAACCGGATACGGCAGACCGCCGTGCGGCCGAAACGGCGTATTCCTGCCTTTCCGGCACAGTTCCTCGCATGTCGGCATCCATCGATCGGACGGAACGGCCTATCGGAAAGGCCGAACAGACCGCACCGGAAAACAACGTGCGAAAGCCCTGCCGTCGCCCGTCGGCACCATATACGCCGTCATAGCGGACGCCGTACGACCTCTACCGAAAAGGCGCCCGAATTCTCTTTCGCCGCACGACCGAAACGTACAGGAGAGGCCACGGCCGGACCGCCGCACTGAGACCTCCGCACCCCGTTCGGAACGTCCTTGCGATCTCGGGAGCGAAAAGCCCGCCCAATCACCATGCGAAAATTCACTGCGTTTATTTCCGAATCGGTCCCGATTTTCGCATCTCCCCGGTTTGAATCCCTTCCGCCGTACATCGGATTTTTCCGGCCGCACGCCGTCGGAGAATACGGACCGACGATCCTCACCGACACAGACGGGCAACCTGACGGACGGACCGTCCGAACGATACGATCCGGTACCGTGAAAAACAACAGAGCGCGTCTTTTTTCGATATATCGTCGAAAAATTACTTAAATTCGTGGAGAAAAACGTTTTTACCCGTGCAAGCCTATACTTATATCGAACGAGGAAAGTTCGAGCTGCTGGACAAACCGAAGCCGGAGTTGGAAGATCCGCGCGATGCCATTGTGCGCGTAACGCTGGGCAGTATCTGCACCAGCGACCTGCATATCAAGCACGGCAGCGTGCCTCGCGCCGTACCGGGCGTTACGGTCGGCCACGAAATGGTGGGTATCGTAGAACGAGTCGGCCCGGCCGTCACTTCGACCAAGCCCGGCGACCGGGTAACGGTCAATGTCGAAACTTTCTGCGGCGAGTGCTTTTTCTGCAAGCGCGGGTATGTGAACAACTGTGCCGATCCGGTCGGCGGCTGGGCGTTAGGCTGCCGTATCGACGGCGGCCAGGCCGAGTACGTGCGCGTGCCCCATGCCGATCAGGGATTGAACCGTATTCCCGACACGGTCGGCGACGAACAGGCGCTTTTCGTAGGCGACATTCTGGCCACGGGTTTCTGGGCCGCCCGGATCTCGGAAATCGCCGAAGAGGACACGGTGCTTATTATCGGCGCCGGGCCTACGGGCATCTGTACCCTGCTCTGCGTCATGCTCCGGCATCCGAAACGCATCATCGTCTGCGAAAAGTCGCCCGAACGAATCCGTTTCGTGCAAGAGCATTATCCCGAAGTGCTGGTCTGCGGGCCCGAGGAATGCCGGCATTTCGTATCCCGCCACAGCGATCACGGCGGAGCCGACAGAGTGCTCGAAGTGGCGGGAGCGGACGATACGTTCCGTCTGGCATGGGAGTGCGCCCGTCCCCATGCCGTCGTTACCGTAGTGGCGCTCTACGAGCGGCCTCAAACACTGCCTCTGCCGGACATGTACGGCAAGAATCTCACGTTCAAGACCGGCGGCGTGGACGGCTGCGACTGCGCCGAGATTCTACGCCTGATCGAACAGGGCCGGATCGACACCACGCCGCTTATTACGCACCGTTTTCCACTGAGCCGGATCGACGAAGCTTATCGCCTTTTCGAAAACCGGCAGGACGGAGTAATCAAAGTGGCGATCGAATGCGGCAAATAACGGCCACAGCTCCGACAATCGACATTCCAATCATATAACCGGCTCCACGTACGCAATCCCCTCCGACGGAGGAGACTTCACGGCAGGAACCTAACCGGACACGAAACCAGGGGCCGCATGCCGCAGCTAACAGACATAATGACTTTTCCGGGTGCGAACATGCTCGGCATGTTGAAGTATATAATTGCCAAAAATAAATTTATGATAAAAGCGTATACGCCCTGTTTGCAGAATTAAATTAGCGCATATTTGATTCTTCCGATCGGTTGCTCATTTTTGCAGTTAAGGTATTGAAAGATTGTCAACACGCTAATCTTTCCGACGATTCGAGTGAACAAAACCCTTATGTATCTTTTGCATAATTGCGTACAATCATGAACCGGTCGCACAGCTGCGAGAATAGAATCTCTATCCTTTTTCTTGCTTTGGCAAAGCGAGAGAATGTTGGTTTCCATTCGCTTCGGATATCATATTCAATGCGATAATTTCCAAATCGGAGAATTTTGGGACGACCTTACAACGTGGCATATCGTCATGTTCATTGACCGGTTTCCTGCCATTTGTTTGCAAATGCCGATTTTTTTTGCAAATATCGCATGTAAGAGTACATATGATGAATTGCAATTCATCCAATTCATTAACACCAACAATCTACACGATCCGTCAGACATAAGTCCTTTAACTTTTCAATTTCACCAACCGTTTTTATGAATAAGTATTTTCTCTGTTTTTTATTCATTTGCTTATCCCCTGAGTTCGTATTGTCCCAAACGGTTGTTGAACGAAATATCAAAACGGGAAA
>ENA-UONZ01000933-UONZ01000933.1-human-gut-metagenome-genome-assembly--contig:-C93old-NODE-933-length-39264-cov-7.813946_pt1 | contig 39264 bp, 36 predicted proteins | sample MGYA00242468_ERZ724015 | MGnify/ENA metagenome assembly ERZ724015
AGGACAGACACCGCCGCGCAGTACGAGTGTAGAAGGGAAAGGCAAGGCAAGGCAAGGCAAGACCGGCCCCCCTGCAGAAGTTCGGCAGCTGACAAACGCGGAAAGACATTTCTGCCCGCCCCTGCAACGAAACCGCAAACTACGGAACAAAAACGTAAAAGGGTGTCTCGTGAGAAACCGACAAGCCCTCCTGCAACTCACTCCATCTTCAGTACAGCCAAAAAAGCTTCCTGCGGAACCTCGACATTCCCCACTTGACGCATCCGCTTCTTGCCTTTCTTCTGTTTTTCGAGCAACTTGCGCTTACGACTGATGTCGCCCCCGTAGCATTTGGCCGTCACGTCCTTGCGAACGGCCTTCACCGTTTCGCGGGCGATGATCTTGGCGCCGATAGCGGCCTGAATCGCTATATCGAACTGCTGGCGCGGAATCAGTTCCTTGAGCTTCTCGCACATCTTACGGCCGAAATCATAGGCATGATCGACGTAAGTCAGCGACGACAGCGCATCGACCGGCTCGCCGTTGAGCAGAATGTCGAGCTTCGCGAGCTTGCTGGGCTTATATCCCGTCTGGTGGTAGTCGAACGACGCATAGCCGCGCGATATGCTCTTGAGCTTGTCGTAAAAATCGAACACGATTTCGGCCAGCGGCATATCGAAATTGATCTCGACGCGGTCCTGCGTGATATATACCTGATTGAGCAGCGTGCCTCGCTTGTCGATGCACAGTTTGATGACATTGCCCAGATATTCGGTCTTCGTAATGATCTGCGCCAGAATATAGGGTTCCTCGATCGAGGAGATCAGCGTCGGCTCGGGCAATCCCGAGGGATTGTGCACGTCGAGCACATCGCCCTTGGTCGTGTGGACCTTGTACGACACGTTCGGAACCGTCGTGATGACATCCATGTCGAACTCGCGGTACAGCCGTTCCTGAATGATCTCCATATGCAGAAGTCCGAGAAACCCGCAACGGAACCCGAAGCCCAGCGCCAGCGACGACTCGGGTTCGTAGGTAAGCGAGGCGTCGTTCAGATGAAGCTTCTCGAGCGAAGTGCGCAGATCCTCGTACTGGTCCGACTCGACCGGATACAGCCCGGCGAACACCATCGGCTTGACGTCCTCGAAACCGGCGATCGCCTCGCTGCAAGGGTTCCGCTGCGCAGTGATCGTATCGCCGACCTTCACGTCTGCCGAAGTCTTCAGGCCCGATATGATGTAGCCCACGTCGCCGGCGCGAAGCTCTTCGCGGGGATGCATCTTCAGCTTCAGTACGCCGACCTCGTCGGCCGTATACTCGCTGCCCGTATTGAACAGTTTGACGCGCTCGCCCTTGCGGAGCGTGCCGTTGAATATTCGGTAATAAGCGATAATTCCGCGGAACGGATTGAACACCGAGTCGAAAATCAACGCCTGAAGCGGAGCCTGTTCGTCGCCTTTCGGGGCCGGAATCCGCTCTATGATCGCTTCGAGCACCTGCTCGATTCCCTGACCCGTCTTGCCCGAAGCGGCCAGAATGCTGTCGGGATCGCAACCGAGCAGGTCGACGATCTGATCCTTGACCTCGTCGATCATGGCCGAATCCATATCGATCTTGTTCATGACGGGCACGATCTCCAAATCGTGATTCAGCGCCAGATAAAGGTTCGAGATAGTCTGCGCCTGAATACCCTGCGTCGCGTCGACCACGAGCAACGCGCCCTCGCACGAGGCGATCGCACGGGATACCTCGTAAGAAAAATCGACATGCCCCGGAGTATCGATCAGGTTCAGCACGTACTTCTCGCCCTTGTAGACATATTCCATCTGGATCGCGTGGCTCTTGATCGTGATTCCCTTTTCGCGCTCGAGGTCCATATCGTCCAGCACCTGAGCCTGCAGTTCGCGCTCCGAAAGCGTCTTGGTCGTTTCGAGCAGGCGATCGGCAAGCGTACTCTTGCCGTGATCGATATGCGCTATGATACAGAAATTGCGGATATTCTTCATACGTTCCTTTTATTCGTACGCAAAGTTAGTTAATTTTGCGAATTCGTAAAAAACGCCGTTCCCATGAATTGTCTCGCAACCGTCTCGCGCTACGCGTCGCTCATCAAGTTTTCCCATACGATATTCGCGCTTCCTTTCGCATTGGTCGGATACGTGTACGCGCTGCAGTCCAACGGTCTGCCGTTCGAGTGGCCGGTGCTGGTCAAGGTGCTTTCGGCCATGGTGCTGGCACGCAACACGGCTATGGGATTCAACCGTTGGGCCGACCGGCGGATCGACGCGCAGAACCCGCGCACGAGCGGCCGCGAGATTCCTTCGGGTACGATCTCCGCGCGCAACGCGTTGTGGTTCGTCGTGCTGAACGCCGTGCTGTTCGTTCTGGTAGCATGGTGGATCAATCCGCTGGCTCTCGCTCTGTCGCCCGTCGCCCTGCTGGTTCTCACGGGGTACAGCCTGACCAAGCGCTTTACGGCCTGGTGCCATATCGTTCTGGGCGTAGCGCTCGGAATCGCTCCGATCGGGGCCTATGTCGCCGTAACGGGACAGTTGGCCGTGTTCCCGATCCTGCTCTGCGGGCTGGTTATCACATGGTGCGGCGGTTTCGACATCGTTTATGCATTGCAGGACGTGGAGTTCGATCGCGAGCACGGACTGCATTCCGTGCCGGCTCGCTGGGGAGTCCGGGGCGGTATCGCGATCAGCATCGCACTCCATATGATAAGCGTCTATGCCGTCGTCGTAGCGGGAACCTACTACGACGCTGGCGGACTGTATTGGGTCGGAGCCGCCCTGTTCGTCGGTCTGCTGACTTATCAGCACATGCGCTTCACGCCTCGGAACCTGTCGCGGATCGGTCTCTCGTTCGGCACCATGAACGGACTGGCAAGCGTATGCTACGCAGCTTTCGCCATAGCCGACCTGCTCGTTCGGTACCGGTAGAGCAGGGGTTCTGCGCCAATGAAAGGGCGCTCGGGCGCCTAAATGCTCACCTGACGCTTGGCCTCCATCAGAATCGTGAAAGCGCGGTGAATGTCGCTGTCGCTGATAACGACGGTAAATTCGTTGGTCGTGCTGATGACCTCGGTGATATTGATGTTATCCCACGCCAATTCCTTGAAAATGTAATAGTAGACGCCCGGACAGATCGTATTCTCGGCGGGCAGTTTGACGGTAATGGACGACAGATCGACCGTTTTGGCGATATTGTTCTCATCGGCGAAAATCTCGTCGACCAGCCCGACGATCGTACTGCTGACGACCAGCGTCGTCTCGTATATCCCCTGTGAAAAGGTACAAAATACGTCCTTCATCGTGCGCACGCGGTCCAGCAGCATGGCCTGCCTCTCGTACAGCGTGGGAGAATTCACGAAGGCATAGTCGGCCAGATTCGACCGGACGATGATGTCGCCTATGTTCTCGACGACTTTCTTGAACTTCATCGCCGACATCAGCTCGAGCCGGGGAACCAGCCGGTTGAGCGCCATAATGACAGCGCTGTCGTTGACCTCCTTGCCCACCTTCTTTTCGATTTCGGGCTTGAGCTGCCGGGCCAGCGCCGAAAGATTGATCAGCCCTTCCACGAGAGCACCTTCGAGAAAAGGCTTTTTCTTAATGACCTCCTCTACCGCGTTCGGTATTGTAAGCATATCGGTATGTAATATATAATACGGTTTAACGATTCATCGGCCGACGTGCCGGCAGAGAGACCGCCATTAAAAATGTCCGGCACCGCCATGTGCAAAATTCGACGCCAGTGCAACTTGTTGCAAAAAAAATGAAAATATCGGACAAAAACAAACAATTTAGCATACTTTTGTGCAAAAGTAAAAGTATTGTTTGATTTTACAACTTCATGATCGAATTTATATGATTAAGGTGTTGAAGTTCGGCGGGACGTCGGTAGGTTCGGCCGCAAACATGAAAAAAGTAGCCGAGATCGTCCGCCGCGAGCAGGCTCGTATCACGGTACTGTCGGCCATGTCCGGAACGACCGACTCGCTGGTCAGAATCAGTCGGGCGGCGGCATCCGGAGATCGGAACGCCATCGAGGAACAGCTCGCCATGCTGACCGACAAATACACGCGCTGCATAGAAGAACTGCTCAGGGAACGCAAGCAGCAAGCGCTCGCGCGAATGAACGCAACCTTCGGGTTGATACGCGACGAAGCGGCCGCCTTCGCGGAATATGAGTCCGAACGGAAAATCATAGCACAGGGCGAGTTGCTGACTTCGGCCATTTTCACGGCCTACCTGCAGGAAACCGGACTGAAGGCCGAATGCCTGTACTCGCCCGACTTCATGGTCAAGGATCCCGGAGAAAAGGTCGACACGGAACGCATCGGCCGGGCGCTGGCCCGCGTCGCCGGCGACGACAGCACGTTTTTCGTCGCTCAGGGTTTCATTTGTTCTGACTCGCAGGGCCGGATCGACAATCTCGGCAGAGGGGGGAGCGATTACAGCGCGGCGCTGATGGGAGCGGCCGTCGAGGCGGCCGAGGTACAGATATGGACCGACATCGACGGCATGCACAACAACGACCCCCGTTTCGTAGACAACACCCGTCCGATCCGGACGATGAGTTTCGACGAGGCGGCCGAGCTGGCCTATTTCGGCGCGAAAATCCTGCACCCGGCTACGATTCAGCCCTGCAAGGATCACGGGATAGCCGTGCTGCTTAAGAACACGATGGACCCCGAGGCTCCCGGCACGACGATATCGAACCGCGACGACGACACGAAGTCGTTCCACGCCGTCGCGGCCAAAGACGGCATCACGGTCATCCGCATCCACTCGGCGCGCATGCTGATGGCATACGGTTTTCTGCGCAAGGTGTTCGAAATTTTCGAGCAATACCGAACTCCGATCGACATGATCACCACGTCGGAAGTCGCCGTCTCGCTGACCGTCGACAACGACAGCCACATCGACGAGATCGTTCGCGACCTGAGCGCGCTGGGTTCGATCGAAATCGAGCGCGGCAACTCGATCGTTTGCGTCGTGGGACGCATGGAACACGGTGACGCGGGTCTGGCCGCCCGTGTCTTCGAGTGCGTGCGCGGCGTTCCGATCAAGATGATCTCCTACGGAGCCAGCCACCGCAGCCTGGCCATACTGATCGACACGGAGCACAAAAAACGGACGCTGCAATGCCTTAACGACGGACTGTTCTGAATATGGGAGCACGCAAATATATCGGACGACTGCAGGAGTTGCCCACGCCGTTCTACTTCTACGACATGGATCTGCTGCGCAGTACGCTCGCGACGGCCGTGAGCGAAGCTTCGCGCTACGGCTATCGGATACATTACGCGCTGAAGGCCAACTTCGATCCCCGCATCGTCGAAACGATACGACAAGCGGGACTCGGAGCCGACTGCGTCAGCGGAAACGAGGTCCGCGCGGCAATCGAGGCAGGCTTCCCGGCCGAAGGGATCGTTTTCGCCGGCGTCGGGAAAACCGACCGCGAAATCGAATACGCGCTCGGACAGGATATCTTCTCGTTCAACTGCGAGTCGGCCGCCGAAATGGAAGCGATCAACGCCATCGCGGAGCGAATGGGGCGCAAGGCCCGCGTCGCGCTGCGCATCAACCCCGACGTCGACCCGATGACGCACCGGTACATATCGACCGGCAAAGCCGATAACAAATTCGGCATCTCGTACACCGAGATCGACCGCGTGATCGCCTCGTTGAAGCGACTGAGCCATCTGGAAATCGTCGGTCTGCACTTTCACGTCGGATCGCAAATCGGATGCATGGAAGTGTTCGAGCACCTGTGCGAACGGGTCAACGCGATCCGCTCCTGGTTCCGCGAGCGCGGAATCGTCCTGCGCCACCTGAACATGGGAGGTGGTCTGGCCGTCGACTACGAAAACCCCGACCGGGAACCGATACCCGACTTCGCTGCCTACTTCGCCGTCTTCAACCGCCGCCTCGAAACCGAGCCGGGACAAACCGTCCATTTCGAGCTCGGCCGCTCGCTGGTCGGACAATGCGGCGATTTGGTGACGCGCGCATTATACGGCAAGACGACCGCCGCAGGAACCCAAGTTGTCATCGTGGACGCCGGTATGACCGACCTGATCCGCCCGGCCCTGTACGGAGCCCGCCACCGGATCGAAAATCTGACCTCCTCGGGCAAGCCGCGCACCTATACCGTAGTCGGTCCGATCTGCGAGTCTTCCGACACGTTCGCCACAGGCATCGAGCTGCCCGAAACCTCCCGGGGCGATCTGCTGGCGATCCGGACGGCGGGAGCCTACGGCATGGCCATGGCTTCGCGCTACAATCTGCGCGACCTGCCCGGGGCCGTGTACAGCGACGCGCTGCCGACCGGACGGCAATGACCGACCATCCCGGGCACACCGCCCTGATCCGTAGCAGGCCCGCAAGCCCACACTCGATCAAAGTCTATAAAATCCGAAAGGGGGAAGTGCGTCTTCCCCTTTCGGATTTTCCCGATATGCCTGAAATCCGCCCCGCCGCGAATCAACGCGCCAGAAGTTGGCTACTTGACAAACTTTTCGTAACTTTCGCCACATTTCAACCGGCGACAGCGCCCGCAATCGGCCTTGTACGCACGACGCGCGCGACCGGAACGGAGCAAAAAAACATCAAGCGCTATGAAAATATCATTCAACTGGCTCAAACAGTATATCGAGACCGACCTCGACGCCGAGCAGGCCGCCCGAATTCTGACCGACATCGGGCTGGAAGTCGAGGCACTCGAAAAGACGGAGTCGATCCGGGGAGGACTCGCAGGAGTGGTCGTCGGCCACGTACTTACATGCGAGAAGCATCCCGATGCCGATAAGCTGCATGTCACGACGGTCGATCTGGGCGACGGCACGCCGACTCAGATCGTCTGCGGCGCCCCGAACGTGGCCGCCGGAGAGAAAGTGATCGTCGCGACGATCAATTCGACGCTTTATCCCACAGGAGAGCAGAACGGATTCAAAATCAAGAAAAGCAAGATACGCGGCGTCGAGTCGCTGGGCATGCTCTGCGCCGAGGACGAAATAGGCGTCGGCACGGCCCACGACGGAATTATCGTGCTGCCGCAGGACGTGCCGGCCGGTACGCCTGCCCGCGACTATTTCCAACTGGAAGACGACTACCTGCTCGAGATCGGCCTGACGCCGAACCGTGCCGACGCGATGTCGCACTACGGCGTAGCGCGCGATTTGGCCGTTTATCTGAAAGCCAACGGCCTGCCCTGCAAGCTGAAGCTTCCGCCGGTGGAAGCCTTCGCACAGGACAGCGACCGGAAAGAAATAACCGTCGAAGTGCAGAATGCCGAAGCCGCGCCGCGATACATGGGCGTCACGATAACCGGCGTGAAGGTGGCTCCCTCGCCCGAATGGCTCCAGCGACGGCTGCGCGCGATCGGAATGAATCCGAAAAACAACGTGGTCGACATCACCAACTTCGTTCTGCACGAAACGGGACAGCCCCTGCACGCGTTCGACGCGGCGAAAATCGAGGGCGGCCGCATCGTCGTGCGGACCTGCCCCGAAGGAACCCCTTTCACGACGCTGGACGGGATCGAGCGCAAACTTTCGGCCGACGACCTGATGATCTGCAACGCCCGCGAGCCGATGTGCATAGCCGGCGTGTTCGGCGGGCTCGACTCGGGCGTCACGGAGACGACGACCGACATCTTTATCGAAAGCGCCTATTTCAATCCGGTCTGGGTCCGCAAGACGGCCAAGCGCCACGGGCTGAGCACCGATTCCTCGTTCCGCTTCGAGCGCGGGATCGATCCCGACATGACGCCCTACGCGCTGATGCGCGCGGCCCTGCTGGTCAAGAAACTGGCCGGGGGAGAGATTTCGTCTCCGGTCACGGATCTCTATCCCGTCCGTATCGAGCCGTTCCGGTTCGACGTATCGCTCGACCGGGTTCGCAGACTGATCGGCAAGGAGATTCCCGACGAGACGATCCGGCGGATCGTCGTTGCGCTCGACGTGCGGATCGAAAGCGAACGCGATGGCATACTGAGCGTTGCCGTACCGCCTTACCGGGTGGACGTGCGGCGCGAGGCCGACCTGGTCGAGGATATTCTGCGCATATACGGCTACAATAACGTGGAGATTCCGCAACGCGTCCACTCGACGCTGTCGTACGCTCCGCATCCCGACCGCGACCGGCTCGTCAACCTGCTGTCGGACATGCTGACCGCCAACGGTTTCAACGAGATCATGAGCAACTCGCTGACCAAGGCGTCCTATTACGACGGACTGGCCGGCTATCCGGCCGAGCATTGCGTACGGATACTGAATCCGTTGAGCAACGACCTGAGCGTCATGCGTCAGACGCTGCTGTTCAACGCGCTGGAAGCCATCCAGCTGAACGTGAACCACCGCAACGCGGACCTGAAGCTGTACGAATACGGAAACTGCTACTTTTACGACCCGGCCAAAAAGGAGGAAGGGGGACTGGCTCCGTACTCCGAGCGGGCCAAGGTGTCGATGACCGTCACGGGAAACGACCGTCAGCCCTCGTGGAACGTCGCCGCGCAGCCCGCCGGCTTCTTCACGCTGCGGGCCATGGCGGAAAAGGCGATGCTCCGTTTCGGACTGGACCTGAATGCGGCCGAGACCGAACCGCTCGAAAGCGACCTTTACTCGGAAGCGATCGTCTGCCGCTGGAACGGAAAGAAACTTCTCGAAATGGGCATCGTGTCGAAAAAGATTCGCAGCCTGTTCGACATCAAGGCCGACGTATACTATGCGGAACTCGACTTCGACACGCTGGTCAGGATCACGCGGAACCACTCGGTCACGGTCTCGGAACTGTCGAAATATCCCGAGGTCCGTCGCGACCTGGCCCTGCTCGTGGACAAGGAGGTAACCTTCTCCCGGCTGTACTCCATCGCACGGAGCACGGAGAAAAAGCTGCTCCGCAGCGTCTCGCTGTTCGACGTGTACGAAGGCGACAAGCTGCCCGAAGGCAAGAAATCCTACGCGCTGAGCTTCATCCTCGAAGACACGACCAAGACGCTGACCGACTCGGCGATCGACCGCGCGATGAGCAATCTGATCCGCGCTTTCGAGCAGCATGCCGGAGCCGAAATCCGCTCGTAAACTCCCGGCGGAAAGAGCGCAAACGAACCGAAAAAACTTAAACGAGAGAATATGCAGGAAAAAATACTGATTCTGGACTTCGGATCGCAGTACACGCAGTTGATCGCCCGCCGCGTGCGCGAGTTGAACGTATATTGCGAAATCCACCCTTTCAACCGCATTCCGGCGCTGGACGCATCGGTACGAGGCGTCATCCTGTCCGGAAGCCCCTATTCGGTCCGCGACAAGGAGGCCCCGCGCGTCGATCTGTCAGCGATCAAGGGCAAGCTACCGCTGTTGGGCGTCTGCTACGGAGCCCAGTACCTCTCGCATTGCTACGGAGGCGAGGTCGCTCCCTCGGCGACGAGGGAGTACGGACGGGCCATGCTGTCGAAAACGGAAGGCGACAATCCGCTGATCAGGGACCTTTCCGAGCGGACGCAGGTATGGATGTCGCACGGGGATACGATCGTCCGGATTCCGGAAAGCTACCGGATCATCGCCAGCACGGAGGACGTGCCGGTCGCCGCGTTCCAGATCGACGGAGAGCAGACATGGGGCATCCAGTTCCATCCGGAAGTGTACCACTCGACCGAGGGCAAGCAGTTGCTGAAGCATTTTGTCGTCGACATCTGCGGCTGCCGTCAGGACTGGACTCCCGCCTCGTTCGTCGAATCGACCGTCGCCGAACTGCGCGAAAAGATCGGGCCGGACAAAGTGCTGCTCGGGTTGTCCGGGGGAGTCGACTCGTCGGTAGCGGCCATGCTGCTGCATCGGGCCGTCGGCCAGCAACTGATCTGCATTTTCGTCGATATGGGACTGCTCCGCAAGGACGAGTTCGAGAACGTACTCAAATCGTACGAGTCGATGGGGCTGAACGTGATCGGCGTCCGCGCCGGCGAAAAGTTCCTCTCCGACCTGAAAGGAGTGACCGATCCCGAGCGCAAACGCAAGATCATCGGGCGGGACTTCATCGAGGTATTCGACGCCGAGGCGCAGAAGCTGACCGACGTGCGCTGGCTCGCTCAGGGGACGATCTATCCCGACGTGATCGAGTCGACGTCCGTCAACGGTCCGTCGGCCACGATCAAGTCGCACCATAACGTGGGAGGCCTGCCCGAAAAAATGAATCTGAAGATCGTCGAGCCGCTCCGACTGCTTTTCAAGGACGAGGTGCGCCGTGTAGGCCGTCAGCTCGAGATACCTTCCGACATTCTGAACCGCCACCCGTTCCCGGGCCCGGGGCTCGGCATCCGCATTCTGGGCGAAGTGACGGCCGAAAAGGTGCGCATCCTGCAGGAAGCCGACAAGATATTCATCGACGGACTGAAAGAATACGGCCTGTACGACCAGGTATGGCAGGCAGGCGTGATGCTGCTGCCGGTCCAGTCCGTAGGCGTGATGGGCGACGAGCGGACCTACGAGAGTTGCGTCGCGCTGCGCGCCGTCACTTCGACGGACGGCATGACGGCCGACTGGGTCCATCTGCCCTACGATTTCCTCGCGAAAATGTCCAACGACATCATCAACCGCGTGAAAGGAATCAACCGCGTCGTCTACGATATCAGCTCGAAACCGCCCGCAACGATCGAGTGGGAGTAAAGCTTCTCCGATCGACGATACGATCGTCACGGATTTCCCCTGTTCGTCGAGAGCAGGGGAAATCTTTTATACGGTCATCGGCTGTACCGCACTCGTCCCATAGGACTTCGGCGATGGACGACGCAAAAAAACCTGCAGAGACCTCTACATCTCCGGAGGTGCCTCATGAGTGTAATCCAAAAAACGGATACCTTCGGGCAGGTCGCGTTCGATCAGAGTTTTCATTTTCTTGGCAAAGGGACACGGATAACCCAGCGGCGTACCTTTCTGAATGCACGAAGCGAAAACGATCGTGTCGGCGCCTCTCCGGACAAGCTCCCTTGCCCGTAACACCGATTTCTTCGCAGGGCATCCCCCGCAATTGCAAAAACCGACAATATCTATATCCTCGGTTATTCCCTCGAAAACACCCTTTCTTTCTCTAATCATTTTGAAATCGGTCGTTCCCGGGCAAAAATCTTCCGTCTGCATACACCGGATAATCCCAACTTTCATATCGATTCACTTTATAAATTTTGAAATATGACGACAAACGAACATCCCTCCCTGCCAATGCACACCCGTCCGCCCAGCCAACTCGACAGAACGATTCACCCAATCGCTGCACACAGATAAACCGTCGGGCCTCTCTCGCCCGCTTCCGTTCGCAGACCGGACCGCCTCTACGATCGTTCTGTCCGTCACCAATCGATTTCAGCGATTCCGTGATCGCGCAGATAAGCGTTCGCCCTGCTGAAATGCCGGCAGCCGAAAAATCCCCGGTCGGCAGACAGAGGCGAAGGGTGGGGTGCCGTCAGCACGCAATGACGGGAACGGTCGATAAACGCGCCCTTTTTCTGGGCGTAGGCGCCCCACAGCATAAAGACGAGATGCTCCTTACGCTCGTTCAGTTCCCGGATCACAGCATCGGTGAACCTTTCCCAACCGCGGCCTCGGTGCGATCCGGCCTGATGAGCCCGCACGGTCAGAATCGCGTTGATCAGCAGAACACCCTGATCGGCCCAGCGCTCCAATCGGCCCGAAGAGGGAAACGGCTTGCCCAGATCGCTCTCGATCTCTCGGAATATGTTGACCAGCGAAGGCGGGAACGGCACGCCGTCGAGCACCGAGAAGCACAGCCCGTAATACTGCCCGGGCTCGTGATAGGGGTCCTGCCCGATGATAACCGCCCTGACGCGGTCGAAAGGGCAACTGTCGAACGCATGGAATATTCGCCGCGCCGGAGGATAAACCGTGCAGCTCGCATACTCGCGTCGCACGAACTCGGCCAGCTCGGCGAAATAGGGACTGTCGAACTCGGGCTGCAAGCAGCGGCGCCAGCTTTCTTCTATCCTGACATTCATATCTGTGTTCTATGTTTTTCGACTGTGCGGAACCTGAGCCTTCGGCCTATCCGGGCGCCGCAATACGCGTGAAACGAATATATAAAAGTATAAAAACTTGCCGCAATTTCTCCCAGTATTTTTCTAAAATCGCTCGTTTCCCTGCTTCATTCATGACAACCGACGAATAATCGCTATGTTTGTAAAAAACAACGCGAGGTTCGCCATGCAAGACGTTATAGAATTTCTCAGACAGCTGCGGCTCCACAACGACCGGACCTGGTTCGAGGCCAACAAGTCGTGGTACCGTGACGCGCAATCGCAATTCGCCGCCTTCGTCGAGGAGCTGATCGCCGGCATCGCCCGATTCGATTCCTCCGTGCAGGGGCTCGCCGCAAAAGATTGTACCTACCGGATTTATCGCGACACACGCTTCAGCGCCGACAAGACCCCTTACAAGACCCACATGGGAGCATACGTTTGCCGGGGAGGCAAAAAGTCGGGATTTGCGGGCTATTATTTCCACGTCGAGCCGCAGAGCGACGCTCCGGGCGGCCATCTGCTGTCGGCCGGAATCTATATGCCGGACCGGGACGTGCTCGAAAGCATACGGGAGGAAATACTCGACAACGGAGCGGCGTTCGAGGCCTCGGTCAAGCGAGCCAGAGGATTCCGCCTGTACCAAGGCAACAAGCTCAAGAAATTCCCCGCAGGATTCACTGCGGAAGGCGCATATTCGGACTATTTGAAGCTGAAGGATTTCTATCTCGAGAAATTCGTCGACGAAGACTACATGCTGCAGCCCGACCTAGCGCGGAAGGCGGTGGCCGACTTCAAGAAAACCTTCGATTTCAACGAACGACTGAACCGGGCCGCGGCCTATGCCTTCGAAAACCGGTAGGGGAATCCCGACTCCGGAAAGCCCGCTGAGCCGTCCGCGCCGAGCGGTCCGTATCTTCCCGATAAAACGCCGGACGAAGGCAGGGCCCTTTGAAAAACGAAAAAACCGTTCACGTATCCGATCGGCCGTTTCCGATGCTCCACGCCGTACAGCAAAGCAGCGGCTTTTACGTGGCGATCGGTACCGGATCGTTCGTGACGAAAACTGCCGACATCCGAAAAAAGAACGGCTTATGTATGAGAGCGGTTTTCGCGGACATACGAGCGAAGAAACAAAGCGTTCCGGAACCGACGGTTCCGGAACGCTTTGTACGACAGATCGAAAAACTATTTCTTTTCAGGCTTGACTATTCCTTCCCGCATCCGGGTGTCGGCCTGAATGTTCTGAAACTTGTAATAGTCCATAACGCCCAGATTGCCGTTGCGGAAAGCTTCGGCGATCGCCATCGGAATCTCCGCCTCCGCTTCGATCACCCTGGCACGCGCCTCCTGAGCCTTAGCGATCATCTCCTGTTCCAGAGCGACGGCCATCGCGCGCTTTTCCTCGGCCTTGGCCTGCGCGATGTTCTTGTCGGCATTGGCCTGATCCATTTGCAGGAAAGCGCCGATATTCTTGCCTACGTCGATGTCGGCGATGTCGATCGACAGAATCTCGAAAGCCGTACCGGCATCCAAACCCTTCTCGAGCACCACGCGCGAAATGAAGTCAGGATTCTCGAGCACGGTCTTATGCGAATCCGACGAGCCGATCGACGAGACGATTCCTTCGCCGACACGCGCCAGCACGGTATCTTCGCCCGCGCCTCCGACCAATTGCTTGATATTGGCGCGGACCGTTACGCGGGCCTTGGCGATCAGCTGGATACCGTCCTTGGCCACGGCCGCCACGGGAGGCGTATTGATCACTTTCGGATTGACCGACATCTGGACCGCTTCGGCCACGTTACGGCCGGCCAGATCGATCGCGGCCGCCATGCGGAAGTCGAGCGCGATATTCGCTTTCTGGGCCGAAATAAGTGCCGTTACCACATTGGGGACGTTGCCGCCCGCCAGATAGTGCGCTTCCAGATCGTTCGCGGTCAGGTGCAGCCCCGCTTTCGTTCCCGCGATCAGCTGGTTGACGATCACCGAGGGGGGGACCTTGCGGAAACGCATCAGCACCAACTGAATCAGGCTGATCCGCACGCCCGATACCAACGCGGAAAACCACAGGCCGATCGGGATAAAGTAAAGAATGAACCATAGCAGCACGAGCGCCACGAAGGCCACGACAATCCAAATTCCCAGTTCCATACAATCTATTTATTAAAAGTTCAATACAACTCACACAACCGGACAAGACTCCCTTCAGGAGTTCTTCCCGGGAAAGGCTTCGGGTCGCTCCTCCGCTCTTTCCTGCGCCGCAACCCGGCGGACGACCACCGCCGTATTGTCATACCCGATCACCTCGATGGCCTGCCGGGGATCGATATAGGCGTCCACCGACTTGGCCTCGACGGTAACGTCCCCGACCCGCACCTTGCCCATCGGGGCCAAGCGCGTCAGAGTCTCCCCGCGCTGGCCGATCCGAATGTCGTTCTGCTCTGCAGTAGGGGTGGACGTCGCATCGATCGTCGATTTGAGCGACAGCCGCTGCCACGTATTGGCACGCAGAGAAATCACTACGGCAGCCACCGCCACAATGATAATTGCGGCCAAAACGACCGAGCCCCCCAGAATCCCATACAGGAAAAAGCCGTACACGGCAGCTACGGCCAACGACAGAAAGGCCCCGATGCCTGCCACGCTAATGCCCGGCAGCAGGACCAACTCGGCCACCAGCAACAGTATGCCGACAATGATTAGCGTTATAATCAGCCACATAGATCGAAATGCATTTTGCGTCCCGACAGTAAATGCCAGAATTTTCAACAAGATAGTCTATTTTTCGGGAAAAACAATCGGCAAGCACTGAAAATCGGCCCCCGGCTACTCGGCTATCTCGAGTACGGCGGCACACCCCGGAGCCGAGGCATTGATCGCCTCGCAAACCGACTCGGCGGACAAACGGTCGTCGAAACTGCCGACCGAATAGAGAAAGGTTCCCTGACCGGTCGCAACCCGAGTCAGTTCCTTGCCCGGAGCCTGACGGCTCACGATCTCTCGTATTTCATCGCTGATATTCTCCTGCTGTCCCGATATTTCGATCCGATACAAGGGGCCTCCGTCCTTCGAAGACGTTCCGGATCCGCTTCCGATCATCTCGAACACCCCGTCGCGCCAAACGACGATCTCGGGCTTGCGGAATCCCATTTCCTTCAGTTTGGCCCAAGCAGCCTCGGCCTCCGACAGCTCGCGGAAAGCACCTGCGCAGTAACGGTAACGCCCCTCCTCAGTCCTGTCGTAGCATAGGGGGGAAACGCCCTTGAAAACGGAAACGGGCTGCTTTTGCTGAAACGCTCCGAGCTGTATGCGGTAAACCGTGCCGTACTGATCGGTCTCGTTCTCAGGAATCGGATTGCGGGCATTATAGACCGAAGGCGTCGTCCGCTCGATGTCGGAGTAAACGATAAACACCCTGCGCGCCGGGTCGATTTCCGGCATTCCGTACGAAAGGCGGGACGTCTCGGCCATACATTTTTCCAACGAATCGGATGCGGCCGTAAAGCCGAGCAGATCGGCCAGCGTCTTCTCATAAGAAAGCACGAGCTGCTTCTGCAACGGATATCCGTACAACGCCATCGACGCAACGCTGTCCTGCACGGCCATGACCTGCTGCCGGTTTTTCCGGAACCGGGCCTCGAAGTCGGCCAGCAGCTCGGTTTTGCCCATTTTGTCGAGCAAATAACCGTAAGCATATACTTTGTTGTCGTATATGAATCCCCATACGCCGGCGAGCGAATCGCCGATTGCCTCGTTCAGCGAGCGCACGACCGACAGACGCGAGTAGATCTCGTCGGCCTGCTGCCGGTCGGACGTAGCGGCGTATTGCGCGGCCAAAGAGTCCAGACGGGCATAGTTCGACATGTAGCGAGCGATCAGCCGACCGGGCAACGTCTCCTTCTGCTGCGCCTCGAGCAGCGAGCGGTAGTCGGCAGCCGACAAATGGTCCCTGAAATAGGCGTTGTAGACCAGATTACGCACTTGCTCGCCCGCCGCTTTCGGTCCGACGACAGTCCCGGACGGTCCGGAACCGTTCATATTGCTTACGATGAACTCTTGCTCGATCGTTCCGATTTCATTGGCAGTCACACCGATACGATTGCGAATTTCATACAGTTCCTTTTCCAGACGCAAGATTTCGGCCCCGTACTTCTCCCGCTCGTCGGGCGACGAGTGCGAAGAGAACAGCTCGCGGGTATCGCCGATAATGCGCACCACGGAATCTTCCATGCGGTGGAGCTGCTGTTCCCTTCCCAGCAACTCCATGTATTTTTGATCGTTCTCCAATCCGGCCACCCGCGCCGAGACATTTTGCCCGAAAAGCACGCACGGAAACGCCGAAAGACACAGAAAAAAAACGAATCTATTCATTACAAGAATATTGAATACCGTTATCTCTTTCAAAAATTCATATACCTATTTCCACCAATTGGTAACGAACAATTGCAACAGACCGAAAATTTCGAGCCGGCCGAGCAGCATGAACACCGTACAAATATACTTAATCGCTCCGGGAAAATCATGATAATTGCTCATGCTTCCGGCTTTTCCGAAACCGACGCCCGCATTGGCCATGCACGAAGCCGTCATGCTGAAACTCGTCTCGAGGTCCATGCCGAACGCAGCTACAACGATTGTACCCAAAGCCAGCAGCATCAGGTAGAACACGATGAACAGCATGGCCATGTCGACGACGCTTTGTTCCTGTATCACGCCGTTGAGCTTGACGCGAATCACGGCATTGGGGTGCTGCCGGCGAATCATCATCGCCCGGATCGTCTTGAACGCCAGCAGCACACGGTCGCATTTGATTCCGCCGGTAGTCGATCCGGCGCAAGCGCATTGCATCGTAAACAGAGTCAGCACCATAATAGCCAACGGCGTCCAAACCGACGAATCGGCCGTGGCAAAACCGGTCGTCGAAGACACCGACACGACCTGAAAAAAGCCGTAGCGCATCGACGAGGCAAAAGTCGGATACATATCGCTCGCCCAAAGGCTGACCGAAACGATCAGACCTCCGAACAACAGCGACAGAACATAGTAGCGACTGATCTCGGAACGGAATATATTGTTGCTTTTCCCGGTCAGCGTAGCGAAAATCAGTCCGAAATGAAGCCCCGATACGGCCATGAAAAACACGACGATCATCTCGATCCACAGACTGCCGTACGCCGCGATACTGGCATTCCTCGTACAGAATCCTCCCGTGGCGATCGTCGAAAACGAATTGCACACGGCCTCGAACCAGCTCATTCCCGCCATCCGGAGCAATACCGTCTCGACCAACGTCAGACCGACATAGACGACCAGCAGAATCTGCAGGATTTTCTGCGTCCGGTAGCGGAAATTATCCTTGGCCATGGACGAAAGCTCGACGCTCGACAGGCGCATCTTGGTCGATCCCATCGACGGCAGGACGACCAGAACGAACATCACAACGCCCACGCCGCCCAACCAATGGGTCGAGGCTCGCCAGAAAAGAAGCCCCCGCGGCAGCGCCTCCACATTGCTCAGGCTGGTCGATCCGGTCGTCGTAAAGCCCGAAACGGCCTCGAACCAGGCGTCCGAAACCGAAAACTCGCCTCCCCAAAGCACGTAGGGGAGCATACCGGCCAGACACGACATCAGCCACGCCCCGACAACGATCGCATAGCCCTCCTTGCTGGAGATCTGACCTCCGCGCGGAACGAATATCAGCGGGAAAGCGCCCAAAATAGCCGTCAGCACGAAACTCTGCAACAGCGGGTAGAAACCGGTATCCATGCCTCCGAGCAACGATACCACGACCGACAGCAGCATGAAAGCCGCGTCCAGCAGCAAGATCAACCCTACATATCTCAGTACGACGTTCAACCGCATGGCGCCACTGTCTTTATTTGCTCTGATCGATCAGCGACTCGATCCGCTCCTTCAGTCTGTATACCTCGTCTTTTCCCTCGACAGTCACCTTGAAAGGCATCTTCGAATCGAGATAGGCTTTCAGAGCGCTGTCGATTTTCAGCACGGGAGTGATATAGTACAGATTGACGAAATAGTAGAATATCAGCACGATCACGATGGCGATCACCAGCGCGATGAATCCGGGCATCGTTGCCCGGTAGGCATTGTCCTCCAGCCGCCTCGCCTTGGCGTCCATCATATTCTGGGACGAGACCATGAAATTCTTGATCGAGGAGGTCAGGTCCGAATAGGAGGTCTTGTAGATATCGACGAACCAGTCCACGTTCTCCTTTCGCAGGCTGTCTCGCAGGTAAGCGCCGACCGTCTCGTTGTAGCTGATGTTGGCCGCATAGACCGAATCGAATCCCTGCAGGTCGCGGATCGAGATTTTCGCGTCGCTGATAGCCGTCTCGAACTTCTCGCGTCCGGCATGCAGCAGCGAATCGCTCTCGCGGTCGCTCCGGCCCGAGACGATGATCTGAAGCAGAGCCGTGTTCTGATCCTGAACGGCGTCGAGCATCGTTTTGGACAACTCCATGTTTTTCAGGCTGGCGCCCAGCATGCTCTGCGTCGAGCGGCTCAGCTTGCTGAGCTCGAAAAAAGAGATCAGCCCGGAAAAGAAAAGCAAAAGGCCCAGCGCCAGAAATCCCAGCCGGATTTTTTCCCGAATACCCATGTTTTTCATACGCCCGAGTTTTTACGGAAATACAAATGTAGGCATTTTACAGCGTTTTCGCCACCCCTCACGCGAGAAACGTCGCGTCCATCACCGCCCCATCGTCCGAAGCGCGCAATACCACCGGAGAGATCGTATTCACCCTGCTGCGATCGAACGGAGCGCGCACCTTGATATAGTTTTCGCTATAGCCGAACATCCGGCCGTCCCGCCGGGTGCTTTCCCACAACACCGACGCCGTCCGGCCGTCATGGCTGCGGCAGAACGCCCGGTGCAGGCGGTCGCACAACTCGCCGAGCGCGGCCGCCCGGCGCTCGATTACCGGAGCCGGAACACGTCCGGGCAGATCGGCCGCCGGAGTACCGGGGCGGACGGAATAGGGGAAAACGTGCAGAAACGCAGGCTCGATCCGTTCCAGAAAGTCGTAGGTCCGGGCGAAGTCGTCGTCCGTCTCCCCGGGAAAGCCGACGATCACGTCGATCCCCAGAAAGGCATCGGGCATGGCGCGCCGCACGGCTCCGATCCTCTCGGCGAATTTCGTCGTATTGTAACGGCGGCGCATCAGACCCAGAATCCGGTCGCAACCGCTTTGTATCGGAATGTGGAAATGAGGTTGAAACTTCTCCGAAGCGGCCGTGAACGCGATGACTTCGTCGGAAAGCAGATTCGGCTCGATCGACGAGATCCGGTAGCGATCGATCCCTCGAACCCCGTCGAGCGCCCGCAGCAAATCGACGAACCGCTCGCCGGTCGTTTTGCCGAAGTCGCCCGTATTGATTCCCGTCAGCACGATTTCGCGCCGGCCGCCGGCCGCAATACGTTCCGCCTCGGCGACCAGATCGGCGATCGGCAGGTTGCGGCTTGCGCCCCGCGCCAGCGGGATCGTGCAATAGCTGCAACGATAGTCGCAGCCGTCCTGCACTTTCAGGAACGAGCGGGTCCTGTCCCCGGTCGAGAACGCGGCGAAAAACGAGGTCAGCTCGTCGGCCTCGCAGCCGTGAACGACGGTCCCGCCCTTGCTTCGCATCGAAGCGATCCGCTCGAAAAGCGATCCCTTGTCGCCGTTGCCGACGACCAGATCGACACCCTCGATCGAGGCCAGTTCCCGAGGCCGGAGCTGGGCATAGCATCCGGTTACGGCGACCAGCGCGCGCGGATTCTCCCGGATCAGCCGTCGTACCAGATTGCGGCATTTCTTATCGGCATGCTCGGTTACCGAACAACTGTTCACGACATAGATGTCGGCGGGTTCCCCCCGTCGCGCGCGACAGAACCCGCCGGCTTCGAACTCGCGCGCGATCGTGGATGTCTCCGAAAAGTTCATCTTGCAGCCCAGCGTATAGAATCCGACCTTTTTCCCTTGCGACATGACCCGTGATTTCCATTGATGAGTTGCAAATGTACGAAACTGCCGTCTATTTTTCCCCGGTCAAAATCCTCCGACCCGAACGTTTTAGTGAAAAAAGGGTTAGTTTTGCCGTCGGTTCCCTCTTCAAACGACCGTTATGGGCTTCTTTTCAGAAATTCTCCAATACAAGTTCCTCGCCAACGCAACGCTCGCCTGTCTGCTGTGCGGTATCGCCTGCGGCCTTGTCGGCACATACGTCGTATGCCGCAGGCTGGTGTTCCTGAGCGGGGGCATCACGCACGCTTCGTTCGGAGGTATCGGCATGGCCTACTACCTCGGCGCCGATCCGATCGCCGGCGCGCTGCTTTTCGCCGTCGCCTCGGCGCTGGGCATCGAGGCGACGTCCTCCGGAAAGCGTATCCGCGAAGACTCGGCCATCGGACTGATCTGGTCGCTCGGCATGGCTTTGGGCATCATCTTCATATATCTGACCCCGGGTTACGCACCGAACCTTATGAGCTTTCTGTTCGGCAACATCCTGAGCGTCACGTCGGCCGATCTGCTCTGGATGGGGGCGGTCGACGCGGCGATCGTCGCCGGTTTCGCTCTGTTTTACCGGCCGATTCTCTACGTGGCATTCGACCGAGACTACTCCCGGAGCCAAAACATGCCGACCCGGCTCGTAAGCTATGCCATGGCGGCTCTCGTAGCCGTCACGATCGTCATGTCGATCCGCGTGGCAGGCATCGTGCTGCTGATCTCGCTGCTGACCATACCGGCCGTCGTCGCGAACCAGCTGACCCAGTCTTTCGGCCGCATGCTCCCCGTCTCCACGCTGATCGCCGTCCTCGGCTCTTTCGCCGGACTGTACATCGGCTACCGGAACGACGTCCCTTCGGGAGCCGTCACAATATTTGTCCTCACTCTTACGCTTATTGTCGTAAAACTATTACCTTTGCGTACCCTCAAGCGTAAAACCGACGGATGAAAACAGTCCACAAGCTCATACTGAAGTCCTATGCCGGGCCGATGGTCCTGACATTCTTCATAGTGCTTTTCGTTTTCATCATGCAGTTCATGTGGCGCTACATCGACGAGCTGGTCGGCAAAGGGCTCGGCATGGACGTGATTCTGGAACTGATGATGTACGCGGCCGTCACGCTGATCCCGATGGTGCTGCCGCTGGCCACGCTGTTCGCCGCCGTGATGACGATGGGCAACATGGGCGAGAATTACGAACTGCTCGCGCTCAAGTCGGCCGGCATCTCCCTGCCGAAAATCATGCGTCCGCTGATCATATTGGTGCTGTTCGTAGCCGTCGGCAGCTTTTTCGTCGCCAATAATCTGGTGCCGATCGCTACGAAAAAAATCTCCGCCCTGTTGTACGATATCCGTCAGCAGAAACAGTCGATCGAATTCAAGGACGGGCTGTTTTTCAACGGCATGGACGACATCAGCATCCGGGTGGACCGTCAGGACCCCAAAACGAAACTTCTGAACGGCGTGCTGATCTACGACACGAGCGATCCGAACGGCAATATGACCACGACGCTGGCCGACTCGGGCTACATCTCCCTGTCGGACGACAAGAAGTATCTGCTGGTCACCCTGTACAGCGGCGAGCGCTACGAGCAGGCGAGAGGCTACAAATGGTTCGACAACAGCGAACTGCGCCAAAATATCTTCGACGTGTACAACATGGTGATGAAGGTGCCCGGCTTCGACTTCGAGCGAACCGACCAGTCGATGTTCAACGGCAGCCAAACCAAGAACGTCAGGGAACTTCAGGCCGGAATCGACTCGCTCGAGAAAATCAGCTCCGAGTCGGCCAGCGCCTCGTACGAACCGCTGCTCAATACGTTCATCTTCCCTTTCGACAAAAGCCTGGCCAGCGACTCGATTCCCCATGTCGACATGCCCCGGGCCGAACTAGCCGAAAAGATCGAGAACCTTCCCGTCCGGTCGAAAGTATCGATCTACGACGTCGCGCTGAACAAGGCGCGCAATTCGCGCAGTTACTATTCGTTCGACGAGGCGACTTCCAAGGAGGCGCTGAACCAGTTGTACCGATACAAGGTCGAGTGGCACAAGAAAATGTCGCTGCCCGTATCGATCATGATTTTCTTCCTGATCGGGGCTCCGCTCGGAGCCATTATACGCAAGGGGGGGCTCGGCATGCCGGTCGTCGTCTCGGTCGGCTTTTTCGTGATCTACTACATCATCACGATCACCGGCGAAAAGATGGCGCGGGAAGGTTCGTGGGACTCGTTTCTGGGCATGTGGATCGCAACGTTCATTCTGCTTCCGATCTCGGTATACCTGACTTATAAGGCGACCAACGATTCCAACCTGTTCAACGCCGAGTGGTATCTTGCGCGCTATAAGAAAATCAGTGCTTTCTTCCGGAGCCTTTTCCGGCGGAATGCCCTCCGGGGAGGATTGCCTCCCGCCGGCACAGCCGGTTCCGAAACACGCTAAATAAACACAGACTTTCGATATGACATTCAAACAACCTCAAGAGAGAATATTGAGTTCCGTAGAGGAAGCGATCGAGGAGATCCGGGCAGGCCGGGTACTGATCGTGGTCGACGACGAGGACCGCGAGAACGAGGGCGACTTCATCGTCGCCGGCGAAAAGATCACGCCCGAAATCGTCAATTTCATGGCGGCCCACGGGCGCGGGCTGATCTGCGCTCCGCTGCCCGAATCGCGCTGCGAGGAGCTGAACCTGCCGATGATGGTCACCCACAACACGTCGCTGCACGAGACCCCGTTCACCGTCTCGGTCGACCTGACTACGCAGGGATGCACGACCGGAATCTCCGTGGCCGACCGGGCCAAGACGATCCGCGCGCTGGTCGATCCGGCCACGAAGCCCGAAGAACTGGGCCGCCCCGGACACATATTTCCGCTCCGGGCGCGCGAACGCGGCGTGCTGCACCGTCCCGGCCATACCGAGGCGGTCGTCGACCTGACCCGCATGGCCGGACTGACGCCCGGCGGGGCGCTGGTCGAAATCATGAACGAAGACGGCACGATGGCGCGCCTGCCCCAATTGCATGAGATCGCGAAGAAACACGGTCTGAAAATCGTCTCGATCGCCGATCTGATCGCATTCCGCCTGCAGACCGAGTCGATCGTCGAAAAGGGCGAGACGGTCGACATGCCGACCCAGTGGGGACATTTCCGCCTCACTCCGTTCCGGCAAAAAAGCAACGGACTGGAGCATTTCGCGCTGACCAAAGGAGAATGGGCTCCGGACGAGCCGGTGCTCGTGCGCGTGCACTCGTCCTGCATGACGGGCGACATCCTCGGATCGTACCGCTGCGACTGCGGTCCGCAACTGCACGAGGCGATGCAGATGATCGAACGCGAGGGCAAGGGAGCGGTCGTCTACCTGAACCAAGAAGGCAGGGGAATCGGGCTGTGCAACAAGATCAAAGCCTATAAGCTGCAGGAGCAGGGATACGACACGGCCGAAGCCAACCTGAAGCTCGGCTTTCAGGTGGACGAGCGCGACTACGGGGTGGGAGCCGGCATCCTGCGCGAGATCGGTATCAAGAACATGCGCCTGATGACCAACAATCCGCTCAAGCGGGCCGGTTTGGAGGGATACGGGCTGCGCATCGTCGAGAACGTGCCGATCGTGATCGCCCCGAATCCGTTCAACGAGAAATACCTGAAAACCAAAGAGACGGTCATGGGCCACAGGCTGGGCCTCTTCAAAAAATAGATTGCCCGCGCCATGAGAATCGTCCACATCGCCGTTTGGACCCGCGACCTCGAAACGATGCGCGTTTTCTACGAGCGCTATTTCGGCGGTCGGAGCGGAGAGAAATACGTCAACCGAGCTAAGGGGTTCGAGTCGTATATGGTCCGTCTCGGCGACACGGCGCTGGAACTGATGCGAAGCGCGCGGATCGCCGACCGTGCGGAGCAGGACGAAAGGATAGGCTTCTGTCACATCGCCGTTTCGACAGGCAGCGCCGAGCAGGTCCGGGATCTGACCGAGCGGCTGAGGCAGGACGGATATGCCGTTTTGGGAGAGCCCCGCACGACGGGGGACGGATATTACGAAAGCGTCGTGGCCGATCCGGAGGGAAACCGCGTGGAAATCACAATCTGAAAAGCATGGAAGCAAAAAAACTGCGCATCGTATACATGGGAACGCCCGACTTCGCGGTATCCCCACTCGCCAAGCTCGTCGAGGAGGGGTATAACGTCGTAGGCGTCGTCACGATGCCCGACAAGCCGTCGGGCAGGGGACTGCACGTACAACAGAGCGCGGTCAAGCGGTACGCGTTGCAAGCGGGACTGCCCGTCTACCAACCGGAGAAGCTCAGGGACCCGGCTTTCGTCGAAACATTCCGCTCGATGAGGCCCGATCTGGGCATCGTCATCGCGTTCCGCATGCTGCCCGAAATCATCTGGGCCGCTCCGAAGCTGGGAACGTTCAACTTGCATGCCTCGCTGCTGCCGCAGTACCGGGGCGCCGCCCCGATCAACTGGGCCTTGATCAACGGCGAGACCGAGACCGGTGTCACGACCTTCCTGCTAAACCGCGAGATCGACAAAGGAGCCGTGCTATGCCAGACGCGCGTGCCGATCGGTCCCGACGACGACGCCGGCACGCTCCACGACCGTCTGATGGAAGCGGGGACCGAACTGGTCGTCGAAACGATCGGAAAAATCGCGCAAGGAACCGTGACGGCCGTCGAACAGCCGACCGTCGACCCGGAATGCCTGAAGGGCGCTCCGAAAATATTCAAGGAAACGTGCCGTATCGACTGGCGGCAGCCTGCCGCCCGGATATGCAACCTGATCCGGGGACTGAGCCCGTATCCGGCCGCGTGGAGCGAGCTGAGCCGTCCGGACGCAACACCGGCCGGAGTCAAAATCTTCCGTGCGAAAGCCGAAGCGGGCCGGCCGGGAAAGGTCCCTGGAGCCATCGTAACGGACGGCAGGGCGGAAATCAAAGTAGCCTGCGCGGACGGCTATGTCCAAATCGAGGAACTGCAGATCGCCGGACGCCGGCGCATGACGACCGAGGAATTGCTCCGAGGGTTCAAGGAGATCGAAAGCTGCGCCTTCCGATAGTCGGGGAACGGGTCCGAATGAGTTAGAATACATCCCTTTCCGAGGGATGTATTTTTATTATTATTGTTTTTTCTCGCACTTTATCAGACTACAAGATGAAATAAGTTATTATATTTACAGTAATCGGCACAAACCGAATTTCCAACCTAAAAACAAACGCTTATGAAAGAATCAATCCGCTTCACATTGCATTAATCCGCATTGTATTACTCGCTTCTTACGGACCGATACTGTACATCCGACAATGGGCGGATTTACTTTCAGGAACAAAAAGCAGGAACTTCCACCGAACGGAATGGAAACCCTATCGAACATACTATCGCGGGGAACGAACTCTATTACATAGTCATAGAGGGAATGAGCCCGGTTTATTCCACTCCCGTCCACTTTCTCTGGAACTCAAACTTAATAGCGTACATTAAATCCCGTTTTCAACTACTATGTTAGGTCTTTGGCAACTATTCATGATCGGCATCGTGATTCTATGGTGCATCGCATTGGTTTTACTGATCAACCTGAAAGTAAGCTCTGTCAATAAATTATTATGGGCACTGATCGTTACTTTCGTTCCTTTGTTCGGAAGCATCGTTTTTCTCGTATGGAGAAAACGCTTTCTGAAGCAAGCCTGCGAGTCGGGGCAAACAAAACGATAAAATTCCGACACGGTGCGGCAAGTGATTGAGCCAGAAAATCCGTCCCGGTTTTCTTTCATAAGGCGACTTGGCATTGCTTCTATATGCCAGGTGCGTTCGCAACAGGAGTTTTTGTATCCGCCAGTCGCAGCTTGTGACTACAAGCCGCACGTCCGATGCGGCCCTCATCTAAGTCCATCCGCTGGAGAAAACTTGATGCCGAGGAACCGGAAACCTTGGGAATGCAAGGGCCGGCACAACGAAGTATATAACCGGGTTTTCCCCTAAGTCACATAAATTAAAAGAGGAGCCGATTTTCCTGATCGATCGGCACCTCTTTCCGCAACAACTGCTTTCGGCTATGGTTAGGCCGTAGCGAGCCGGATAATCTCCATCCCGTGACGCATGGCCGCTTCGTTGGCAGGCAACAGCCGAGCCATCCGTTCGGGCAACGATTTGGCCAGTCCCTCGAACGCGTTTTCGAGCGTGACGACCGGCCGAACCTTCAGATAGCCGCCCAGAATCATTGTGTTGAAAACCCGGATATTGCCCAGCCGGGCCGCTTCGGTCGTCGCGTCGATCGAATAGACGCGAATATCGCTCCGCGAGGGCGGACGCACGATCCCGTTCGGATCGTAGATCAGCACGCCGCCCGGCTTGACCTTCGGCTCGAACTTGTCCATGCTCTGCTGGTTCAGAATAACGGCCGTGTCGTAGTCGTGCGCGATCGGCGAGCTGATCCGCTCGTCGCTCAGAATGACCGTCACATTAGCCGTACCGCCACGCATCTCGGGGCCGTAAGAAGGCATCCACGTCACTTCGAGTCCCTGCACGACGCCCGAATAGGCGAGAATCTTTCCCATCGACAGCACCCCTTGTCCGCCGAATCCGGCTATGATAAGCTCCTCCTTGAACATATACTTTCGTTTTTAACCGTTAATACCCCGATGCGGGATCAGCCCTTGATGTCCCCGAGCGGATAGAACGGGAACATGTGCTCCTCCATCCACCGGTTCGCCTCGACCGGCGTCAGCTTCCAGCCCGAATTGCACGTAGCGACGAACTCGACGAACGAGAGCCCCTCGCCGTGCATCGAATTGTCGAACGCCTTGCGGATCGCTTTTTTCGCCTTGCGGACGGCCGCCGGCGTATGAACGCTCTGACGCGTCAGATAGGTCACGCCGTCCAGATGCGCGAGCATGTCGGCGATCTTATACGGATAACCGTGCAGCTTCGGGTCGCGGCCGTCGGGCGTCGTGGCCGTCCTCATGCCCGTAAGCGTCGTCGGAGCCATTTGGCCGCCGGTCATGCCGTAAATCGCATTATTGACGTAGATGATCGTAATGCGGTCGCCCCGGTTGCAGGCATGGATCGTCTCGCCGGTCCCGATCGCGGCCAGATCGCCATCGCCCTGATAGGTAAACACAAGTTTCGACGGATTGAGGCGCTTGGCGGCCGTGGCGACTGCGGCGGCCCGGCCGTGGGCCGCCTCGATCCAGTCGATGTCGATATAATTGTAAGCCAACACGGAACATCCGACCGGAGAAATCCCGATCGCATCGTGCTCCAGCCCCATTTCGTCGATCACCTCGGCGACCAGCTTGTGAATCACTCCGTGACTGCATCCCGGACAATAGTGCATCGTATTGTCCGTAATCAGGCGCGGCTTGGCGTATACCCGGTTTTCGGGCGATATGTTCACTTCAAATTCTGCCATAACCTTTTACTGCAATGAAAAGTTCGACTTCAGCGCATCGTATACTTCGCCGGGCGAATGCACGACGCCCCCCGTGCGGCCGTAATGGCGGACCGGCACGCGGAAGCGCGAGGCCAGCATCACGTCCTCGACCATCTGCCCCATGCTCATCTCGACGGACAGGAATCCTTTCACGCGGCGGGACAGCCCGTCGATCGCCTCGGTCGGGAACGGGAAGAGCGTGATCGGCCTCAACAGTCCGACCCGATGGCCGTCCGCCCGGGCCATCTCGACCACCTTCAGCGCGATACGGGCCGAAGACCCGTAGGCCACGAGCACGTAGTCGGCATCGTCGCAAAGCGTCTGCTCGAAGCGAACCTCGTCGCGGCGGATCGCATCGTACTTGGCTTTCAGTTTCAGATTGAAACGCTCCTGTACGAGCGAGTCGAGCTCGACGGACGTAACGATGTTCCGCCCGCGCGAAGACGGCTTGCCTGTGGCGGCCCACGCGCCGCACCGCTCGGCAATCCGGTCGTCGGTCCAGCGGGGACGGGCGGGCGACAGCACGACCTTCTCCATCATCTGGCCGATCACGCCGTCCGAGAGAATCATCACCGGATTGCGATATTTGAACGCCAAATCGAATCCCAGCGGCACGAAATCGTACATCTCCTGCACGGAATAGGGCGCCAGCACGATCAGATGGTAATCGCCGTGCCCGCCGCCCTTGACGGCCTGAAAATAGTCGGCCTGCGAAGGCTGGATCGTACCGAGCCCCGGACCTCCCCTCGACACGTTGACCACCACGCACGGCAGCTCGGCCCCGGCCAGATAGCTCAGCCCCTCGCACATCAGACTGATGCCGGGGCTTGACGACGAGGTCATCACGCGCTTGCCGGTCGCCGCTCCGCCATACACCATGTTGATCGCCGCGACCTCGCTCTCGGCCTGAATCACCGTCATGCCCGAAGTCTCCCACGGACGCATTTCCATCAGCGTTTCGAGCACTTCGGACTGGGGCGTTATCGGATAGCCGAAATAGCCGTCGCAGCCGCACCGCACGGCGGCTTCGGCGACCACCTCGTTCCCTTTCATCAATTTGATCTCTTCCATATCGCTATGATTTTTCACGTCGTCAGGGCTCCGTAAACTTCTGCCTGTACACCGTAATGCAACTATCGGGACAAACGCTCGCGCAAGAAGCGCAACCCGTACAAGCCTCGGGCGAAACCATCCGCGAGAAACGATAACCCTTGCCGTTGACCTCGCCGCTCAACGCGAGAACCTTCATCGGACAAGCGACCACGCACAGCTCGCATCCCTTGCAGCGTTCGGCGTCGACTACGACCGTCCCCTTAATCTTTGTCATAGAATTTCGTTTATTTTCTTACAAATTTATCCGCCGCATATAAAAATAGTAATAATTTTTCATTCGAAATACGATATTCAAGAAAATGTACTTTCCTTTTTCCACCTCATTCTCACCGCATAAAAACATAAAAAACAAAAAGCGTCAGCTTTTCCTACCGTTTCCTGCAAGCCGATGACGAAACCGTGCCTGTCGATTCTGCAAGCAATTCATTCCTGCGAAGAAAATCCCTCGCCGTCGCTGGGAAATCACAAAAAATCGAAAGAAACAAATTGAAATTCCTCAAGCCGAAATACATCCGAATCGATCGGAATATCCCGACCCAACCGACGAATAGTAATTTTTTATTTCATTTACCTAAAAAACTGTCACTTTGCCTATTATCTATCAGTATATTACACGGTTGACAAATCGGATCGGAATCCTTATGTTTGTACTACAAGCTCGGCTACCGAGTTTCTTAATTTACTAACTAACACTGATTTACTATCATGAAGAAATTTTACCCGATCTTATTATGCATGGCGGGCCTGCTTTGGATGAATACGGCGTGCGACGATTCCGACGAAGGCCAGGGCCAGGGGCCGGAAAAAGAAAGTACGGAAACCGCCATGAAATACGTGACGGCCACATACGTCGGCGAACAAAACGCATGCGGCTTTTTCACTTTCGACTTTTGCACAGAGCCTGCGGGCGAGAACGAAGCAATCCCTGCGAATGCCTCCGGACTGCACATAGAACTTTATTCGGACGTCGTGGCGCCCGAAAATCTGCTGGATGCCAGCATCGCTCCGGGAAGGTACGCGACAGGGGAGACTCCGGGCAAATTCACGATCCAGTCCGGACAGACAGCCGAGGGAAGGGTCACCGGTTCCTACTACTACACTACGGACGTAAACGGCAATGTCACCAAGCTCCCTGTAACCGAAGGGGAGATTTACTTCGTCATAACGGACGGCAATCAGGCGGCTTTCATCTCCGACCTGAAGATCGACCAGCAGGAAAACAAATGGGTGTCCTGCGAATACAACGGCAAGATAGACGTCGAACCGGTCTACCATACGGTCTTCACCGCTCAGACCGGATGGTACTGGGGGGACGACGACTATGACTATCCCGGTATCGGACAATATCTAATCACCCTATACGACGGCGAATACGACAGCCAAGGCCTGATCGAAGGAACCTCCATATCGCTCAGCTACTATGCCGAAATGGCGCCTAAGGCATGGGAAGCACAAATTCCCGAGGGCATTTATCACAGCTCGACGGAGTACCAGAAGGGGACGATCCTCGTAGCCACTCCGGAAATCATCGAGGAACAGCCTTGGAGCATATACGGTTATGCCATGCGTAAACAGATCGTCAATGGCGAAACAAACGAGCATTTCGCCATCGAGGTCGTTTCCAAAGTCGAAAAGATCGGGGACGGGCAATACGTTCTCAAATTCAACATCCTGTTCAACAACGGAGAGAGGCATCTTTCAAAATACGTCGGTAACGTAAGGCAAGGCGACGAGTTCACGAAAACAACCCTGACGCAGGATCTGACGATGGAAACGCCCGGCTTCGGCTACATCGAGTACAACGGTCCTTCGCCGATGTGGAATATCAAGGGAGTCAATCGCTGGAGTATTCGACTCTACACCGACGGAATAGTCGTACATCCTGACCAATACTGGGGCGTCGAACTGAACGGGGAAGGCGAATATATCACAATCGAATTATTCACCGACTCGCATTATACGACCGAAATTCCGGAAGGCCGCTATGTCATATCGAAAGAAGAAGTACCTTATCATGCCAATATGGGCCAAGGCGGCTGGGGCTACAACTTCGGCACATGGTACTACGACTTGGGAGACAATCAGGCTCCGGCCGTATCCGGCGAGGTTAATGTCGGCAGAAACGGCGACGACTATACGGTCGCTTTCCAACTGATCGACGACAGGGGGAACACCATTCAAAGCGATTATACGGGTCCCCTGCAGTACTGGGACAGCTACAACACTTCCAGCGCAGCTCCCGCTCCTGCTTGGTTGTCCGCTCCTTCCTCGAGCTACGAGGCAGCAAAAGCAGCAAAAGTCACGAGCGATCTCGAACAACATAACGGAAAGCAGAACGAAAAATAAGCGATCTTTTTCGGCTGTGTCGAAAACACTTTGAACCGGCGCGGGAGTCCTTCGAGATTTTCCCGCGCCGGTCTTTTCCCCGCATGGCAAAACCTTCCGGCATGGGCTCTGCGACCGGCATCGCTTCTGCAAAGGCTCTCAAGCGGGAAAGCCATGTATAGGTTGGTTAAGCCCGGCCGATCAGACATGCAAAACAAGACGGCATGCCTGCAAAAAAACGGACGGGAACAAATTCCGTCCGTTTTCTCTTATAAAGCGATTCGCTTCAAAACCTTCGCCACGTCAATCGAGCGAGTGAATGACCAGCCCCGAGCGTAGTTTCGGCTCGAACCAAGTGGTCTTCGGAGGCATGATCTGGCCCGAGTCGGCGATATCGATCAACTGTTTCATCGAAACCGGATAGAGCGCGAAAGCCACCTTCATTTCGCCGCTATCGACCCGGCGCTGCAACTCGCCGAGTCCCCGGATACCGCCGACGAAGTCGATCCGCTTGTCCGTGCGCAGGTCCTTGATGCCCAGCAACCGGTCCAGCACGCGCTCCGAAAGGACCGTCACGTCCAGTACCCCGATCGGATCGCTGTCGTCGTAGGTCCCTTCGCGTGCCGTCAGACTGTACCAGCGCCCGTCGAGGTACATCGAGAAATTGTGCAGCGCGACGGGATGATAGATGCCCGTGCCCTTGTCCTCGACGATGAAATCCTTCTCGAGCGCCCGGAGCAGCTCCTCGGGCGACAAGCCGTTCAGGTCCTTCACTACGCGATTGTAGTCGATGATCTTCAACTGGCTGTCCGGAAAGATGACGGCCAAGAAATAGCAATACTCCTCATGACCTGTGTGCGCCCCGTTAGCTCGCATCTTTTCCTCGGCGACACGCGCGGCAGCGGCCGTGCGATGATGCCCGTCGGCCACGTACAACGCCGGAATCTCGTCGAATATCTCCGTAATGCGCCGCTGAATCTCCTGATCGTCGATCACCCAGAAACGATGTTCGAAACCGTCGGCCGCCGTGAAATCGTACTCGGGCGGATTGTTCTCGACGACACCGCGAACAATCATATCCATTTCGGCATTGGCCGGATAGGAGAAAAACACGGGCTCGATATTGGCGTTCTGATTCCGCACGTGAATCATACGGTCCTCCTCCTTGTCGGGACGCGTCAGCTCGTGCTTCTTGATCCTGCCGCGGACATAATCGTCGAAATGACAGGCGGCGACCAGCCCGTACTGCGTACGGCCGTCCATCGTCTGCGCATAGACGTAGTACTTCTCCTCGTCGTCCTGCACGAGCCACCCGCGCTCGCGCCAGCGCCGGAAGTTCTCGACGGCCTTGCGGTAGACTTCCTCGCAATGCTCGTCGGCGATCGGATCGAAATCGATCTCCGGCTTGATGATGTGGAGCAGCGATTTTTCGGTAGCTTCCTTTTTAGCCTCCTGCGAATTGAGCACGTCGTACGGACGCGAGGCCACCTCGGCGGCGTATTTCCTCGGCGGGCGGATGCCCCGGAACGGTTTGATCTTTACCATATTTCCTATTTTTTGAATGATACTATCCGGACAACCGAAGATGCAAAGCCCCCGGAACGATGTTCCGGGGGCCCGTTCTTCGGCGAAGAACTACTTGTTGACCTGAAACCTGCGATTGCCGTTTTTCAGGAAATCGACCGTCTGACGGGCGGCTGCCAAACCCGCATTCAGATTGGCCTCGGCCGTCTCGGCCCCCATTTTCTTCGGCGTAGCGAACACCCGCTTGCCGAACTTCTCCGTCAGCAAAGGTTGTGCCTCGGCAGCGATGTCGGTGATATATTTCAGGTCGGCGCGTTCTTCGAACGCCCGAATCAATCCCTGCTCGTCGATCACCTCCTTACGCGCGGTATTGATCAGTACGCCGCCCTTGGGCATACTCGACAGCAATTCGTAACCGATCGATCCCCGCGTCTGGGCCGTAGCCGGAATGTGCAGCGAAACGTAATCGGACGAGGCATACAACTCCTCGACCGTTCCGACCGCCTCGACGCCGTCGGCTTCCAGCTGCCTCGGATCGACGAACGGATCGAACGCCTTCACGCTCATGCCGAGCGCACGCCCGTAGCGCGCCACGATACGTCCCACGTTGCCGTAGGCATGGATTCCGAGACGCTTGCCGCTTACTTCGGCTCCCGTACCCGGCGTGAACTGGTTGCGCGAGATGAAGATCATCATGCTCACGACCAGCTCGGCCACGGCGTTCGAATTCTGTCCGGGCGTGTTCATCACGACGATGCCCCTCTCGGTGCAGGCCGCCAAATCGACGTTGTCGTAGCCGGCTCCGGCCCGCACGACGATTTTCAGGTTCCGGGCCGCATCGATCACCTCGCGCGTGACCTTATCGCTGCGGACGATCAGTCCGTCGGCATCGGCCACGGCGGCCAGCAGTTCCGCCTTATCGGCGTACTTTTCGAGCAGAGCCAGCTCGTATCCGGCTCCCTCGACGATTTCTCGTATACCGTCGACCGCCGCCTTGGCAAACGGTTTCTCGGTAGCTACCAATATTTTCATAAACGTAACGTTCTCTAAGGTTTCAAACGAAATGGCTTTTTTCACCCGCGAAGGTCCGGGGTACATGACGAGGATTCCCATAAACACCTATTTGGCATGGATCTTCTCGAACTCGCGCATGCAGTCGACCAGTGCCTGCACGCTCTCGATCGGCAGCGCATTGTAGATCGACGCGCGGAAACCGCCCACCAGACGGTGCCCCTTGATGCCGACCATACCTTTGCCCTTGGCGAACTCGAGGAACTCGGGCGCCAGATCGGCATACGGTTCGCTCATTACGAAGCAGACGTTCATCAGCGAGCGGTCCTCCTTGACGGCCGTCCCGACGAACAGCGGGTTGCGGTCAATTTCGGCGTAGAGCAGATCGGCTTTCGCCTTGTTGCGCTTTTGGATTTCGGGCACGCCCCCGATCGACTTGAGCCACTTGAGCGTCTCCTTCACGACATAGATCGCGAACACGGGAGGCGTATTGAACATCGACTTGCTGGCAATGTGATTGCGGTAGTCGACCATCGAGGGCAGCGGACGGGAAACCTTGCCCAGCGCGTCCTCCCGCACGATGACGAACGTCACGCCGGCAGGACCGATGTTCTTCTGCGCGCCGCCGTAGATCATCGCGTACTTGCTCACGTCGACCGGACGGCTCAGAATGTCGGAACTCATATCGGCGATCAGCGGAACCGGCGAATCGATGTCGGTGTGGTACTCCGTGCCGTAGATCGTATTGTTGGAGGTAATGTGCAGATAATCCAGATCCGACGGGATGGCGTATCCTTTCGGAATATAGGTGAAGTTCTTGTCTTCCGAGGAAGCGAGCACCTCGACCTCGCCGAACAGTTTGGCCTCTTTGATCGCCTTCTTGGCCCATACGCCCGTATTGACGTAACCGGCTTTCTTTTCGAGAAAATTGTAGGGCACTTCGAAAAACTGGGTGCTGGCGCCGCCGCCCAAGAAAAGAACTTTGTAGTTGTCGGGAATATGCAGCAATTCGCGGAAAAGCGCCTCGGCTTCGTCGTTCACGGCTTCGAAATCTTTCGTCCGGTGCGATATTTCCAGCAGCGACAGCCCGATGCCTTCGAAGTCCAAAATAGCCTTGGCGGCATTCTCGATGGCTACGCGCGGCAGAATCGACGGTCCTGCGTTGAAATTGTGTTTTTTCATCGTCGTAAAAGAAATTATACGGTTAATACTCTAAAAGAATCGGGAATAACAGCTTCAAACTTACCAAAAAATCTCCGAACCGCGAAAGATTTTCCCGTTTTTATACAACAACCCGAAACCGTCCATTTTTTTTAACGCGTTTTTTGGCTTACTTTTGCAAGCGTTTCCAAATGATAGCGTGATGATTAAATCGATGACAGGCTACGGCAAGGCCGAAGCCGCGACGGAGCACAAGAAGATAACCGTCGAAATCCGCTCGCTCAACAGCAAGCAGCTCGATCTGGCGGTCAAGCTGCCGTCCGCATACCGCCAGTGCGAATACGAGATCCGTCAGACAGTAGGCAAACGGCTCCAACGAGGGAAGATCGACGTCTTCGTATCGTACGAAACGGTAGGTCGGGCCACCGGCGTGACGATCGACCGGGACATTTTCGCGCACTATGCCGGGCAGCTCCGCGAACTCGCCGAGGCGAGCGGGCTGGGCTGGGGGAGTGCGGCGGCCGACGCGGCCGCGATGACGGCCATCTTGAAGCTGCCCGACACCGTGCAGAACAACTCCGAAGCCGTTTCCGACGAAGAACTGACGGCACTTGGCAGCGCCGTAGCCGAAGCCCTCGACCGCATCGACGAGTTCCGCGCTCAGGAAGGAACCACGCTGATAGCCGACCTGCTCCGCCGCATCGACCGCATCGAGCAGATCAAAAACGAGATCGAACCGTACGAGAAAGCACGCACCGAAACGATCAAGGCCCGGATTCGGGAACACGTCGAATCGCTCGGCATACCCTACGACGCGGGACGGCTCGAACAGGAAATGATCTACTACATCGAAAAACTGGACATCACCGAGGAGAAAGTCCGCCTGCAGAACCACTGCCGCTATTTCCGCGAAGTGGCGCATGCCGAGCAGGGAGCGGGCCGCAAGCTCGGGTTCATCGCGCAGGAGCTCGGGCGCGAGATCAATACGCTCGGATCGAAGTCCAACGAAGCGACGATGCAGAAAATGGTCGTGGAGATGAAAGACGAGCTCGAAAAGATCAAAGAACAGGTGCTCAATATCTTGTAAAAGCTCCTTCGAATTAAGTCCATCCGATCAAACACGATAACAGCCATGTCCCGAATCACCGAAGGAAAAGTCGTCATTTTCTCGGCTCCGTCCGGAGCGGGAAAGTCCACGATCATCGGCCGCCTGCTCGAAAAATTTCCCCGCCTCGAATTTTCCATATCGTGCACGAGCAGGCCGCCGCGAGGAAAGGAAGTTCACGGACGCGAGTACTATTTCCTCAGCAACGACGAGTTCAAAGCGCGCGCGGGGGCAGGGGAGTTCGTCGAATGGGAGGAGGTCTATCCCGGAACCTGCTACGGCACGCTGCGCAGCGAAGTGGACAGGATATGGGAGAAGGGGAGCGTAATCGTTTTCGACGTGGACGTCAAAGGAGGCGTCAATCTCAAGAAAACGTTCGGCGCAAGCGCCCTGTCCGTCTTCATCATGCCGCCTTCGGTCGAGGAGCTGCGGCGCCGGCTCGTCGGCCGGGGAACCGACTCGGCCGAAACGATCGAAAAGCGGGTGGCCAAGGCCGAGCAGGAGATCGCCCATGCCCCGCAGTTCGACCGGGTGATCGTGAACGACTCGCTCGAAGAAGCCGTCGCCGAGGCAGAAAAAACCGTCGCCGAATTCATCGGATAGCATGGAAGCCGAGCCGACCATCCTGCTGCCGGGATCTTTCAACCCGATCCACAAAGGTCATCTGAGTATCGCCGAGAACGTTCTGCGAGCCATGCCCGAGGCTACGCTGTGGTTCGTCGTATCGCCGCAGAATCCGCTGAAATCCCCCTCAGAGCTCGCTGCGGAGCGACACCGGCTGCAAATGGCTCGGATAGCCGTCGGCTCGTCTCCGCTCAGAGAGCGCATGGCCGTCTGCGACGTCGAATTCACGCTGCCCAAGCCGTCGCTGACACTGCGCACGCTCGATGTACTGCAAGCGAAATATCCGTCGCGCCGGTTCGCCCTGCTGGTCGGCACGGACATTGTCGGAGAGTTCGGACGCTGGTACCGGTCCGGAGAGATTCTGGACCACTTCGAGGTTCTGGTCTATCCGCGCGGGACGGAGCCGGACAGCGTTTCCGACGAACGCTTCACGTTTCTGAAAGACGTCCCGACCATTCCCGTCGTAGCGACCGACATTCGCGCCAGAATCCGCCGGGGAGAGAACCCGGCCGACGACTTGCCTCCCGGCGTGTGGGAATACATCAAGGAAAACGGACTCTATGGATACGCCCGATGAGACGATCCGCCGGATCGAAGAACTCGACCGCGCAATCGGCCGGACACCCGAGCAAAGCGCGCTGTATATGCGGCGGGGGCGCCTGCTGTATCGGGCAGGACTGTTCCACCGGGCGCTGAACGACTTCCGCAAGGCGCGCGAGCTGGACGGCACGAACGCCGAAGCGGACGCCTACATCGAGATGCTGCAGGAAATATTCGATTTCCGCTACACGGATTTGTACAACCCGTAATGTTTTTCGGAAAGGAAGCATTAAATTTGCGGCCGTATATAACTCGAACCATGAAGAAAAAAATCGCCCTGATCGCCGGCGGAGATTCTTCCGAATGGAAAATCGCGCTGGAGGGCGCCGCGCTGATCGAACAGGTACTCGATACCGACAAATACGACGTATACAAAATCGTTCTTCACGACGGCCGCTGGACCTATACGGCTCCGGACGGCGCCACGACGGAGCTGGACCGCAACGACTTCACGCTGACGCTCGGCGGGCGCAGGATTCGTCTCGAATACGCCCTGATCCTGATTCACGGCACGCCGGGCGAGGACGGACGGCTGCAAGGATATCTGGACATGATGAGAATCCCGTACTCGTCCTGCGGCTTCGTCACATCGGTCATCACGTTCGACAAGGCGGCCTGCAAACGCGCCCTGCACGGAGCGGGTCTGAACATGGCCCGCGAGATTCTGCTCGACCGTCACAGTCAGGTCGATCCCGACGAGGCGATCGGCCGGCTGGGCTTGCCGCTGTTCGTCAAGCCGAACGCCAGCGGAAGCAGCTTCGGCGTCACGAAAGTCAAAACGCGGGAACAGCTGCTTCCCGCCGTCGAGGCCGCGTTCGCCGAGAGCGACCACGTGCTGATGGAGGAGTGCATCGACGGACGCGAAATCAGCTGCGGCGTCATGATCGCCGGGGGCAAGGAGTATCTGTTTCCGATTACGGAGCTCGTCTGCCAGAGCGAGTTTTTCGACTACAAGGCCAAGTATCAGGGATTCTCGAAGGAAATCACCCCGGCCGATCTGGACGAACGAACGGTAAAGAAAGTAAACGCGATGACGCTGGCGGCCTACAAGAAGCTGAACTGCCGGGGCGTGGTCCGCATCGATTTCATCGTGCGCGACGGCGAGCCGTATTTCATCGAAGTGAACACGATTCCGGGCATGAGCGCGCACAGCATCATCCCGCAGCAGGCCGCCGCGATGGGCATGAGCATGTCTGAACTGTTCGACCTGATTATCGAGGAAACCTCGCAGGCGCGGCCATGATGATCCAGATCGACGACAAGATCGTCAGCTCCGAGCTGCTGACCGAGCGTTTCTGCTGCGACCTATCGCACTGCAAGGGCATCTGCTGCGTCGAGGGCAACGCCGGAGCTCCGCTCGAAATCGACGAGGTAGAAGTGCTCGAACACGAGTGGGAAGCGTACAGACCGTATATGAAGCCCGAAGGGATCGAGGCCGTCGAGCGGCAGGGCTTCATGGTTCTCGACGAGGACGGCGACCTTACCACGCCGCTGATCGGTGAAGCCGAGTGCGCGTACTCGTTCGAGGAGAACGGCGTCACGATGTGCGCGATCGAGCGGGCATGGAGAGAAGGACGCACGCCTTTTCAGAAACCGATTTCGTGCCACCTGTATCCGATCCGGCTCATTACGCTGAGCAACGGAACCGTCGGCCTCAACTACCACCGATGGGACGTTTGCGACAGCGCGAGACGATTGGGACGCAAACTCGGCACGCCGGTCTACCGCACGCTGCGCGAGCCGATCGTCCGCCGCTTCGGCGAACCGTTCTTCGCAGCGCTCGAAGAAGCGGAACGCTACCTGAGCGAAACCGGACCGGACAAATGACCCGCCTCGGCTCGCCGGAACGGCGGCTCCGGCGAAAGCATCAGGCGTTCTTTGTATCCCGAATCATCCGACCAACCGATCGGTTTCATATCGGACCGAGCCATATAGAAACCCAACGCTAACGAAGAACAGAGCATACGCCTGCTTTCCGCGACCCGACGGCAGAGAACACCGAAGCGGGCGGCGTTTTTTTCGTTTCCCGTTTCCATTACCTTTTTTCGCCGGGTGATGGTCTGTCAAAGCTTTCAAAAGCTATTAACATTCTAAAAATCCGCCCGTTTCGTTCTCATTTCGAGTCAAATCCTCCACAAGCCGGCCATGCAACCCGACGGCATCCGCTTCGTCCGACCGTTGCTCGGGTGTGGCAGGAACCGACCCGCCTTGATCGCCCCCGGACATTCGCATTCCGGGCGTTTCGTCCCGAAACGCGCTACAACGACAGCGTGCCGGGCTGAACGATGAAGAACAGACAGTGCGTTTGTCCCCACACGACACCCTTGCCGAACGGAACGCCGAGGCCGAAAG
>ENA-UONZ01000937-UONZ01000937.1-human-gut-metagenome-genome-assembly--contig:-C93old-NODE-937-length-38982-cov-13.961620_pt1 | contig 38982 bp, 40 predicted proteins | sample MGYA00242468_ERZ724015 | MGnify/ENA metagenome assembly ERZ724015
CCTTGCTGCCCCACAGTGCCTCCGTGATGTCCTCCACCCGGCGCACGGAGACGCCGGCCAGGTACATCTCGATGAGGGCCTCCTCCACGCTGCTCTCCCGGCGGCGATTCCTACCTTGCCGACAGCGCCGATGAAATTGCCGACGCATTGAATCGTTACACCGCCAATGACGAAAACGATATGGCAGCCTACTATAACAAGGATGACGGCGTGAGCGAAAAGCTGACCTCGGCTATATGGTCGGTGGAGCTGTACGGCAGCAGACTGTTCGGACGAATTGACTGCAGCCTCAAAGAAGCTCTTACCGCTGAGGAAACGGAAGCACTTCGAGATTGGCTTACGGGACAGTGCTCGGACAGTCTCGGCGAAGGCTTCGAGCAGCAGCCCATTGACACGATGGACGGTGAACGGTTCGTCTCCTTCTGGAACAGCGGCGATGACTACGCCATGATGACCGAGAGCTAGTTTGACGAATTTCTGCAGCAAAATGAAATGCAGATGGGAGGGATGTAATATATGGCCTTGCTGTTTTCTGCGGTTACCGTAACCGCAGGCTATGACCAAGCGGAATTCACGGTCGGAGGAATACCGAGAGAGTACGACGACCTCGTCGGCTGGACAGCCTTTGATGACTTTATGGAAAATGTCGATGCGGAAGCAGAGGTCAGCGTACACGCTGAGGTATATCTTTACGGCGGAGAGGAAACCGTGACCGCCACTCCCGAGGAGGTCGCATATCTGATGATGCGCATGGAACGGGATGAAAATTTCCTTGCCGGACATTGTGACAACATCGAGGATGTCGACTTCTCCTTTTTACGGCCGCCGGAGGAATATTACGGAATGAAATTATAACGAAAACACGGAGGTAAATGAAATGAACGAATATGACCGCCTGTACAGACAGGCACAGCGATATAAAGGACTCTATCCCAAAGGAACGCGTATCCTGCTTCTGCACATGGGCAACGATCCCCGACCTGTCGAGGACGATATGCGCGGGACAGTAATAGCTGTGGATGATATGTTCGCCGTTCACTGTAGATTCGATAACGGCAGGCAGCTCGGCATCATCCCCGGCGAGGACTCCTTCCGCAAGCTCACCGATGAGGAGCTTGCCGAGGAACAGGCTGACAGCGAGGACATGGACGATGAGCTCCACCCGAAAATACAGCAGGGGGTAAGAGAAAAAGCCAGTCCATTTGGACTGACTTTTCTTTGCTGTTCACTGCATGTTGGCAAAACGCTCCACGGCCTTGGCGAAGCTCTCGAGGGGCTTGTCGGCGTCACCGTGTTCAATGCCATCGCGGACGCAGTACTGAATGTGTCCCTCCGGCACGACCTTTCCGCACTATTCCTCCGGTCGCCGCGCCACCGCCGCGCACAGCCCGGCAAAATACTTGTAAAACGGCACCAGCAGCTTGAAATTCTCCAAAATCTCCTCCGCCAGCTCCGGCTGGAAGATCTTCTCATCCAGGGGCACCTCGTGGCTGAGAGAGATGGATTTTTTCTGAAACCAGGGCCGCAGGAGATCGCTGACCTCACCCTTGCTGCGGGCGTAGCTGTCGCCGTTGAGGGTGAACACGTTCTGCTTTTCAAAGCTCCGAACCAGCTTGCCGAATTTCTGTGGATGCTCCTGCAGATCTCGACGAAAGGCCTCCATCAACTCTGCCGGAGCCTGCCAGAAGCCCATGCCGTAGCTGTAGTAGTCCGGTGCGATCTCAAAGTAAAAGGTAGGCCGCCCGGTCCAGTCCTTGTCCCCGGTGCGCACGCAGAACCACAGGTGATCCTTGTAGGGTCCCCGGCCAAAAAGCCGCCGGGCGTCCCGGTAAATACGGCTCATTTTCAGCATCAGCGGCTCATGGGGCAGCATCGCCTGCACACCCTGGTAGACCTGCTCTCCCAGGGCCCGGGTGGGCTCCAAAAGCTGGGTCTGATACTGCTCCTTGTGCTCCAAAAACCAGCCCCGCTCATTGTTGAAACGGATGCCCCACATAAAGTCCACCGTCTCCTGCGTGTATCCCTGAAACATACGGGTTCCTCCTGCGTAGTTTGTAAATTTACCATAGTATATCCCTTTTCCCGACGAAAAACAAGAGGACGTAGTCCACCGAAATGCCGTCAATGCAAGCCAACTGCGGCAGCGTATGACCGCCCCCGCCGCACCATCTCCTTGCCATGCTCCCGTAGGGTCCGATGACCCTCTTGCGATGCTCAAAATTTCTACGCGGCTTTACGGCGGACACCCCTAATTTTGACCGCAGCCACTCGCTCCTCTCGCTTCTTCTGCCACCGGCAGCGCTCGATTCGCTCCCAACATCGGCCCGCCCGGACTTGCACCGCCCCTTTGCCAAAAACTGTCATTGCCACACCAGTGACCGCTGTCACTGGTGTGGCAATCCGTAATACCCCATCCACCACGCCTTCTGTCTGCGGCTAAGCCACTGGGGCCGACATATGTACTTAACGGAAATACAAGTAAAATTTTGCTATGCACATTGTTAAAACAGATACGGCATATATAATGTTTTTTCGCTGATTTTTACCGCTATAGCGTGTAATATATAACGTGTATTCGACAAATATCGCCATTTTGCTGAATGAGTGGGCTCTGCGAAAGGGGAAGGCGGTCACGCGGTATGCAGACTGTCTTCGCGGATGTTTGTCAAAAAGAGAAAGGAGAAAAAATGAAAAGGATCAAGAAAACATTGTGCCTGCTGCTGCTTGTGTTCTCCGTGATGTTGGCGCTGCCCGTCACCGCCAACGCCTCCACAAACGGACACACGCAGCAGGAAGCCCTGGCGTGGGTGAGGGCGCAGGTGGGTAAAGGCCTGGATTACGATGGCTATCCAGCCGGCGACAAAATTCAGTGCGTAGACCTGATCAAGTATTACTATGATTTTTTGGGCTGCGCCAATTATGCAGTAGGCCACGGCTACCAATACGCCACCAACACCCTGCCCAGCGGCTGGTCGCGCTATAAAGGTGTGCAGCCCCAGCCGGGCGACATTCTGATATATAGTGGCACTACTCGATTCCCTTATGGCCATGTGGCTATCTATGAATCAGATTATGTGACCTATCATCAGAACTTAAGCGGAGTAAAAAAAGTCGTGCGCTATACCGGCTACTATAATGGCCTCGCCAACCCCTACTGGGGCGTGATCCGTCCTGATTTTACCGCTGCTCCGGTCCAGGCCGCTTGGGAGGGTCCGTCCGTCAGAGGCATTACCAAAACAAATGCCATTGTCTCCGGCAAGGTCAACTTCAGCCAGACCCTGCAGACCACTGCCGCCGGCCTGCGCCTGTATGATAATGACGGCAGCCTTCTGGCCTCCTATAAGCCCGATGCCACGAATTACAGCTCGACGTATGTGACCTTCAATTTCAATATCAATACCGAGCTGAACTATACGCTTGTATCCGGGAAGACCTACAAGGTTCAGTTTTATACGGTGAGCGGCGGCAAGGAGTATAAGTCGCCGATCACAGCGTTTACCACTGCGCATACCCATAGCTTTACCAGTACCGTGTACAAGCCCACCTGCACGGAACAAGGCTATACGAAGTATGACTGTGCCTGCGGATATTCGTATACCGCCGGTTATGTAGATGCCCTGGGCCATAACGTGGTCACGGACGCGCGGGTAGAACCCACCTGTACGAACGACGGCCTCACCGAAGGCAGCCACTGCGATCGCTGCCACACCGTGTTCGTTGAGCAGGAGACCATTTACGCCCTGGGCCATGATTATGAATACGGCTATTGCACCCGCTGCGGCAGAGAGGATCCCTATTATAAGCCCGAAACTCCCGGGGATCTCCAGGCTAATTATGTGACCTCCAGCGGCAAGCCCTATGTCCAGTGGAGCTATGTGAGCAGCGCTGTCAGGTACGATGTGTACCGCAGCGGCAGCAAGAGCGGTACTTATAAGTGTATTGGCTCCGCCACGGGCACGACCTACACTGATACGTCGGCCAAACCCGGGTATTATTACTACTATAAGGTCAAGTCCGTCAATGCTGGCGGCGTGGGAAGCGATGCCAGCGTGGCCGTCAGCGCCCTCTGCCATTGCGCCCAGCCTGTGCTGAACAGTGCTCAGTACCTGTCCTCCTCCGGCAAGCCCTACCTGTCCTGGGAGACCGTCAGCGGAGCCGGCAAGTACTATGTGTACCGCAGCGGAACCAAATACGGCACCTATAAGTACATCGGTACGGCGTCCAAGAACAGCTATTCGGATGTCTCGGCCAGTCCCGGTTATACCTATTTCTACAAGGTCGAGGCCGTGAGCAAGGTGAGAACCTCCGCCAATTCCGTCACCAGCACCGTGCTCGCCACCACCTGCCACTGCGCAAAACCCGTGGTGAGAACGGATTATCTGGCCTCCAGCGGCAAGCCCTATCTCAAGTGGTCCGTCGTGGCCGGCGCATCCAAGTATGAGGTGTACCGGGCTACTTCCCGGAACGGCGCCTACAAGTACATCGGCAGCACCACGAAGACCAATTACACCGACACCACAGCCGGTGCCGGTTATGCGTATTACTACAAGGTCAAAGCCGTCAGCAAGGTGAAGACGGCGGCCAATTCCGCTTACAGCACTGTGGTCAAGGCCACCTGCCACTGCGCGAAGCCTGTGGTGAAGATCACTACCAGCAGCGGCAAGCCCAAGCTGACCTGGTCTGCCGTGGCCGGGGCCGGCAAGTACGAGGTATACCGGGCCACCAGTAAAAACGGCACCTATACCAAGATGTTCACCACCACCAACCGGAGCTACACCAACACCAACGCCAGAGCCGGAACGACCTATTACTACAAGGTCAAGGCCATCAGTCGGGTGCGCTCTACTGCCAACTCTTCCTTCAGCGCGATAAAGAGCATCCGGGCCAGGTGACCCAAAATCCATCTGTCCGTATTGGTCAGGTGGAACAGCGCAAAAAAAGATATCCGCCCACAGGGGCGGATATCTTTTTCGTCTGATTTGCGATTGTGTCCGGACTGCCGGAGAGGCATTTTACAGGATCAGCAAAAGGCCCAGGGCAATGAGCAGCTCCTCGTCGGCGTTTTCCCGGAACAGCATGAACAGAAGCAGGAGCACCAGCAGGTCTCCGGCGTCCAGATCCCCCAGATGCAGCTTCTCCAAAATCCGGTTCAGCAGATCCCGTTCCGGGCGCTGGGGAGAAGGCGGCTTTTGCCGCGTTTCTGCCGCCTCCGGTGCCGGGGAATGTAACCCATTTGGTAGTCCGTTTTGTAGCCCGTTTGGTAGCTTGGACGGTATCGGTTCCTGCGGATTACGCGGCCTGTTTGGCATAGCCTCCCGGGGCCTGCTTTCACCGCTGGAGGGAGGCGACTCTCTCTGGGGCATCCGGGTGTAAACTCCGTTGTCGTTGCGGGTGTAGCGGTTATACATGGCCCGATCCCTCCCACTCAGTGAAGAATCGTTTCCCGACGGTGATGAGCCGGGCCAGCCGGGCCGCCCGCTCCGCCTTGGCCTGCTTTTCCTCCTTCAGATATGGCTTCAAGGCGTTCAGAAGCTGCATGGAATGGCTCTGGTCGGAGGAAAACGCCTGCAGCAGCGGCAGAAAACGGGCGATGGTCTGGGGGTCGATGCCGCCCAGTAAGGACCCGGGAGGTCCCGGAGGGGCTTGCTTTTCCGGCTCTGGCGGCGGCTGGGCTCCGGCCTGAGGGCCGGAGCCCATGGCCCCGGAGAGCTGCTGGGCCAGCTGTACCACTTGGGCCATGCCGGCAGGGTCTGACAGGAGGGAGTTGAGCTTGTCTTCCAGTTCCGACATGGCCACACCTCCCGCTTAATTCCGCAGTTGGCTGCCCAGCCGGTCTACCAGCGCCGCCCCTTCCGGGGACTGCATGACCTTTTTCAGCATCCCCACCATCTGGGCGGTGCTGCCGCTGTCGGCGGCAGCGGTGGCCTGGTGCAGAGCGTTTCCGCCGTCTGACCCGGTGAGCAGCTGCATCAGCTTCTGTCCATCCGGAGACTGCATGATGCGCTGCACCATCCCCGGATCATTTTTCACCTGCTGCAATACCTGCTGTATGTCCACAAGGCATCATCCTTTCCGCTTCATTCATGGCAGTATATGACGGGAAGCGGAAAATAGTACCTCGGACGGGGCGCGGTCAGAACAGCTGGGCCAGAATGTCCACGCACTTGTCGATGCCCAGAACACCGCTGTTGAGGGTGATGTGATAGTTCTGCGCGTGGCCCCACTTCATGTCGGTATAGAAGCGGTGGTAGGCGGCGCGGCGCTTGTCCTTATCCCGCAGGCGCTGCTCCGGGGACTGCTCCCGCTCGCCGTATACCTCTACAATGCGGTGGGCCCGGAAGTCCATGTCGGCGTGGATGAAAACCTTGAGGCAGTCAGCCTTGTCCTGCAGAATGTAGTCGGCGCAGCGGCCCACGATGACGCAGGGACCTTTTTCGGCAAGGGAGGTGATGATCTTATACTGGTGGGCCCAGAGGATATCCTCATTGGTGGGGCCGAACATCCGGTTGGAGAGGGCAGAGGAGAGGAACCCGCCGGGGGCATACTCCCCGGCTTCCTTCACATAGTCCGCGGCAAAGCCGGTTTCCTTTTCGATTTCCTGAATCAGCTCGGAATCATAGCAGGGGATACCCAGCTTTTCCGCCACCTTCCGGCCAATGGTGCGGCCGCCGCTGCCAAACTCACGACTGATGGTAATGACTCTGTTTTTCATAATTCTTGCGCTCCTTCCGCATTCAACTCACGATAGGTTTTAACAATAATATATGCTGAGACAATAAAAGTCAAGACGTCGGAGATCGGCATGGAGTAAAGAACACCGCTCAGGCCGAAAAACAGAGGCAGCACCAGCGCAAAGCCTACGCCGAACACCACCTCCCGCAGCAGGGACAGCAGCGTGGAGGCCAGGGCCTTGCCCATGGCCTGCAGGAAAATAAAGCAGGCCTTATTGACACAGGCCAGCACCATCATACACAGGTAGATGCGGAAGGCGCGGACGGCAAAATCCGTGTAGTAAACGCTCTCGTTGGCCGCGCCGAAGATGGCGATGAGCTGACGGGGAAAGCCCTCGGCAAAGAGCAGGGCCACAGCCCCCACCAGGGCCTCGGCGATCAGCAGGCGGGTGAAGAGGACACGCACCCGGGTGCGCTTTTCAGCGCCCATGTTATAGCCCGCGATGGGGATGCAGCCGGCGGCCATGCCCACAACGATGGAAATGACGATCTGGAAAAATTTCATCACGATGCCCACCACGGCCATGGGGATCTGGGCGTACTGCTCCTGGGAGAAAACGGGATCCAGAGCGCCGTATTTGCGCAGCATGTTGTTGATGGCTGCCATGGCCGCCACCAGGCTGATCTGGGAGAGAAAGCTGGTGACGCCCAGAGACAGCATCCGCCCGCAGATGGGGAGGGCCAGGGAGAAGTCACGGCCCCGGGGCTTGATGATCTTCATGTGCGGCAGGTACCACACGGCCAGGAGAGCCGTGACCACCTGGCCAATGACTGTGGCCGCCGCCGCGCCCATCATGCCCCAACGAAATGTGAAGATGAAAATGGGATCTAAGATGATATTGATGACGGCACCGGTCAGGGTGGTGACCATGGCGAAGCGGGGGCTGCCGTCAGCCCGGATAATGGGGTTCATGGCCTGGCCGAACATATAAAAGGGGAGACCCAGGGTGATGTAGAAAAAATACTCCTGACTGTGGCGGAAGGTCTCGGCGTTGACGGTGCCGCCGAAGAGGGCGATAATGCCATCGGCAAAAAGGAGGTATACCACCGTGAGCAGCAGACTGCCCGCCACTGACAAAACCACGGCGTTTCCCACGCTGTGCCGGGCGGCGTCCCGCTCCCCGCGGCCCAGAGACATGCTTACAAAGGCACAGCAGCCGTCGCCGATCATCACGGCCACGGCCAGGGCCACCACCGTCAGGGGGAAGACCACGGTGTTGGCGGCGTTGCCGTAGGAGCCCAGGTAGTCGGCGTTGGCGATGAAGATCTGGTCAACGATGTTATAAAGCGCTCCCACCAGCAGGGAGATGACGCAGGGGACGGCGTAGCGCCCCATGAGCTTGCCCACGGGCTCCGTGGCCAGAAATTGGTTGTTTTCGTTCATAATCATTCACCTTTCTTTACCATCGGTTGACAAGGGCAGACATGGTTTTGACGGGCAGAAATGCGCCCATACCGCGTCAAGCACCTTGGAAATACAGCAAGTATTCCCTGCGGGTCTTTCCTTGTCTGGACACATTTCTGCGCGGCAAAACTGCTTCCCACCTGCCAGCGATGGATTTCCGCGCGATTTTTGGCTTTTGATCCGCAGGCGGGCTGGCGCCCGCCAAGGTGAGAAGGGCAAAAGCGCCGCAAAGGCGCGCTGGCAGGCGTGTTTGCCCTTGTTAATCGATGGTACCATCGGTTGACAACCGATGACCCAAAAATAAATGCGCAAGGCCAGAGAATATCTGGACTTACGCATTGCTGCAGCGCGATGGTTCTGTATATAAAAAATGGGCGTTCCTGCAACCGGATTTACGCAGAAACGCCACTCGTTGTGTGCCTATTATAGCGGAGAAAAAAGAAAATTTCAAATGTTTTTTGAGAAAAATTTCCGGCGGAGGTCAATCGGATGCCCGGCCCATATCGCACAGAGGGCGGAGGGTGCAGCTTTCACAATGGGGGGTGCGGGCGGTACACACAGCCCGGCCATGGAGCACCATCCGGTGGCAGAAATCGCTGGACTTTTCCGGGGGCAGGCAGGCGCGGAGCTGCTTTTCCACCCGCAGGGGATCCTTGCTGCCGTCGGTGAGCCCCAGGCGGCCGGTGATGCGGATGCAGTGGGTGTCGCAGACATAGCCCTCCTGGCCGTAGATGTCGCCCAGGATCAGGTTGGCGGTCTTGCGGCCTACACCGGGCAGGCGCAGGAGATCATCCATATTATCCGGGACTCTGCCGCCAAAGTCGGAAAGAAGCATTTGAGCGCAGGCCACCAGATCGTGGGCCTTGGCCCGCCAGAAGCCGCAGGAATGGACATACTCGCCCACCTCCTCCTCGCTGGCCCCGGCAAAGGACTTCAGCGTGGGGAAACGGGCGAAAAGGGCCGGGGTCACCTGGTTCACCCGGGCATCGGTACACTGAGCGGACAGGCGCACGGCAAAGAGCAGCTCATAGTCCTTTTTATATTCCAGGGAGCACAGTGCATCCGGATACAGGCGCTCCAGCTCCGCGATGATGGCGGCTACTTCGGCAGGATTCTTCAAAATACATCACCTCTTGAGGGGTATTATAAACGCTGTGAAAGAAAATTGCAATTCCAAGAACACTGTGCTATAATGATTAAACAGGACTGTCGATAAAGTGGTAAGATTGCTACAACGGTAAGGAAGGGTGTGTGAGGGAAACCCAAGAAGGGTGTCCCTCGCCATTGAAATCAGTAGTTTCAAAAACTTAGGCAGCGGGGCGAAAATACTTTTTCGGCACGCTGTAAACTTTATGAGGAGGGGAGGAGCTGTATGGAGACGAAGCCGCTGGCCGATGCCATCCGCCCGCAGACGCTGGACGAGGTGGCGGGACAAAAGCATCTTTTGGGCCAGGGAGCCATGCTTCGGCGGATCATTGAGAGCGGAACGGCCACGAATCTGATCTTCTACGGCCCCTCCGGCACGGGCAAGACCACGGTGGCGGGCATCATCGCCAAGCAGACCAACAAGACCCTGTATCATCTCAACGCCACCACGGCCTCTTTGCAGGACGTGAAGGATATTATGGCGGACGTGGGCACCATGCTGGCGCCTAACGGCGCGCTGCTGTATCTGGACGAGATACAGTACTTCAACAAGAAGCAGCAGCAGAGCCTGCTGGAGTATATGGAGAACGGCAAGATCACGCTCGTCGCCTCCACTACGGAGAACCCGTATTTTTATGTGTACAACGCCCTGCTCTCCCGAAGCACGGTGTTTGAGTTCAAGGCCCTGACGGCGGAGGAGACAGTGCCGGCGGTTCTGCGGGCCTTGGGGATCGTGCAGGAGCAGAGCGCCCTGCCGCTGTCCTGGGAAGAGGGGGTGGCGGAGGCCATCGCCAAGGGCTGCGGCGGCGACGTGCGTAAGGCCGTCAACGCTGTGGAGCTTTTATACCGGGCGGCTCGGCCGGAAGACGGGGCGCTACGGCTGAAAAAAGAGGACGCGGCACAGTTGGCCCAGCACAGCGCCATGCGCTATGACCGGGAGGGGGACAACCACTACGACCTGCTCTCGGCCCTGCAGAAGTCCATCCGGGGCTCCGACCCGGACGCGGCGGTGTACTATCTGGGCAGGCTCCTGGTGGCGGGTGACCTGCTGTCCCCGTGCAGGCGACTGCTGGTCATCGCGGCGGAGGACATCGGCCTTGCCTATCCTCAGGCCATGACCATCACCAAAGCCTGCGTGGACGCGGCGGTGCAGCTGGGCCTGCCGGAGGCGCGGCTGCCTCTGGCGGAGGCGGCGGTGCTGCTGGCCACGGCGCCGAAGTCCAATTCCGCCCACAACGCCATCATTGCCGCCATGCAGGACATCGAAGGCGGACAGGTGGGGGATATTCCCCGGCACCTGAAAAACGTTCACGCTGACAGCGCCGGCAGCGAAAAGCCGGAGGCGTATAAGTATCCGCATATATATCCCAAGCACTACGTAAAGCAAAGATATCTGCCGGAGAGTATGGGGAACACCACATACTATGAGTACGCCGACAACAAGACCGAGCAGGCGGCCAAGCATTACTGGGACCTGATCAAAGGCGGGGGAGAGTGAATATGGATCTGAAAGTGAACGACAGGGTGGAACTGAAGAAGACCCACCCCTGCGGCAGCAAGGAGTGGCAGGTGCTGCGCATCGGCATGGACATCAAGCTCCGCTGCCTGGGCTGCGGCCATGAGATCATGGCCCCCCGGCGGAAGGTGGAGAAGAGTATCCGCAGAATTATTACGGAGGAGGAAAACGCATGAGACCCAAGTGGACAAGATATGTAGCTATGGGCATTGCACTGCTGCTGGCGGTGGTGATGCTGCTGACGCTGGTCATTCCCTATATCAACCTGTGAACCCCCGCTGCGGCGGCAGCGAGACCGCGATATAAGAGAAAGGAGACGCATTTGTATATGAACGACACTGTGAAGGACATTCTCCGGCGGGTGGATCACACCCTTTTGAACCAGAGCGCTACCTGGGAGGAGATCCGCGCCATCTGCGATGACGGCATGAAGTACGGCTGCGCCAGCGTGTGCATCCCGGCCAGCTATGTCCGGCAGGCGGCGGACTATGTGGCGGGGAAGATCGCCATCTGCACCGTCATCGGCTTCCCCAACGGGTACAGCACCACCGCTGCCAAGTGCTTTGAGGCCGAGGATGCGGTGAAAAACGGCGCGTCCGAGATTGACATGGTCATCAACATCGGCTGGGTGAAGGACGGGCTGTATGACAAGGTGCTGGAGGAGATCAAGGCCGTGAAGGCCGCCTGCGGCGGAAAGTTGCTGAAGGTCATCATCGAGACTTGCTTGCTCACCGATGCCGAAAAGATCCAGATGTGCCGGGTGGTGTCCGACTCCGGCGCGGAGTATATCAAGACATCCACCGGCTTCGGCGGAGGCGGCGCGACGAGAGAGGATGTAGCCCTGTTCAAGGCCCATGTCGCCCCTCATGTAAAGATCAAGGCCGCCGGCGGCATTGCCAACTTGCAGGACGCGGAGGATTTCGTGGCCCTGGGCGCTGACCGCCTGGGCACCAGCCGCATTGTCAAGGCCGTAAAGGCCATGGAAAATTAAGGAGGAAATTACTATGCCTACCCCCCATAATAACGCGAGTAAGGGCGATTTTGCCAAAACCGTGCTCATGCCCGGCGACCCCCTGCGGGCCAAGTTTATCGCAGAGAATTTCCTGACGGAACCGAAACTGGTGAACAATGTCCGCGGCGTGCAGGGCTACACCGGCACCTACAAGGGCGTGCCGGTGTCCGTCATGGCCAGCGGCATGGGTATGCCGTCCATCGGGATCTATTCCTATGAGCTGTTCACCCAGTACGATGTGGAGAACATCATCCGCGTGGGCTCCGCCGGAGCTATGCGGGCGGATCTGGAGCTGGGCAGCGTGGTGGCCGGCCAGGGTGCGTGCACCAATTCTAACTTCGCCGATCAATATGAGCTGGGCGGCAGCTACGCCCCTATCTGCGACTTTGACCTACTGATGGCTGCGGTGGAGTCGGCCAAAGAGCTGGGCGTGAAGATGCCCGTGGGCAATCTCTACTCCTCCGACACCTTCTATGACGCGGCGCAGCGGAACATGCGCTATGCTAAGATGGGCGTCATGGCGGTGGAGATGGAGGCGGCGGCCCTGTACTGCACCGCCGCTTACACCGGTAAGCGCGCCCTGGCCATCTGCTCCATCTCCGACAATCTGGTCAACGGCACGGAGCTCTCCGCCGACGAGCGGCAGACTACCTTCACCAACATGATGAAGATTGCTCTGGAGATCGCTGTGAAAATGGATAAGAAGTAAATATGCTGCCGACGAGCGCGTCCCTTTGTGCATCCTGCACACACAAAGGGACGCGCTTTTGCCCGCGTATTGTAAATTAGGACTTGCTTTTTCGGAGATGAACTGGTAAAATAAACATATACATGGCGGCGATCAGCCATGTAAATCTATCCGCCCTTATGGGCGGAGAAAATGAAGAAAGGTAGATTAGACATGAAAAAGTTTCTTGCTCTGCTCCTGGCCCTTGTCATGGCTCTGTCTCTGTTTGCCTGCGGCAACAAGGACGGCGATAAGGACAAGGACACCGACACCGACAAGACCGTCAGCGCAGACAGCATCAAGGATGAGATGACCTCTGCCGACGGCAAGTATGAAGTTGCATTCGTTACCGATGTGGGCTCCCTGAAGGATAAGTCCTTCAACCAGGGTACTTACGACGGCGTGAAGCTGTATGCCAACGCCAACAACCTCAGCTACAAGTATTATCAGCCCGCCAATGACAAAGAGGCCACCGATGTTGACCGCTTTGACGCCATGAAGGCCGCCTGCGAAAACGGCGCCAAGATCGTGGTGTGCGCCGGCTTCCTGCAGGAGGCCGCTCTGCGCATGGCCGCTAAGGCTTATCCCGATGTGTCCTTCGTGTTCATCGATGGTTATCCCGTGGGCGAAGAGGCTGGTGTGAAAGATTCCCCCGCTCTGAAGAACATCGCCGGTGTCGCTTTCCAGGAGCAGCAGTGCGGCTATCTGGCCGGCTACGCTGCCGTTAAGGAAGGCTATACCAAGCTGGGCTTCACCGGCGGTGGCGGCGGCAACAACCCCGCTTGCTGCCGTTATGGCTACGGCTATGTCCAGGGCGCCAGCGCTGCTGCCAAGGAACTGAATGTGAAGGTCGAGATGAACTACTCCTGGCTGTACGGCGGTAACTTCTCCGCTTCCCCCGAGCTGCAGACCATGGCCAGCGGCTGGTATGAGAACGGCACGGAGGTCATCTTCTCCTGCGGCGGTTCCATGTTTGCCTCTGTTGCCGCTGCTGCTGCAGCCAACGATGGCAAGGTCATCGGCGTGGATGTGGACCAGAGCTTCGAGTCTGACACCGTTATCACTTCCGCTATGAAGGGCCTGTCCGACGCTGTGCAGTGGGCTCTGACCAAGTTCTATGCCGGTGAGTTCGCTTCTATCGGTGGTGTTGGCACTTCTCTGGGTGCTAAGGACAACGCTGTGGGTCTGCCCACCGCTACCTGGTCCCTGACCAAGTGGAGCGTTGACGATTACAACGCCATGCTGAAGGATATGGCCGAAGGCAAGCTGGTCGTGGACGACGACTACACCAAGCTGGCCAGCACCGACAGCCTGACCCTGAACGAAGTGAAGTAATTTAGGGATTCATAGGATTACATAAAAAAGAAGGGCGTTTCGCCCTTCTTTTTTTGCACAAATTATGCGAATAAGTAGGGTAAACGGGGTATTAATTTGTAAAAATCGGATTACGCGCTTGCAATCTGCAGTGGGGTACTGTATAATATATTTTAACCATTTCTGCGTATGATACGGGGAAAGAGTATACTAAGAAAGTAGGTGGCGGCATGGAAAATACTCCCCAGTATGTGATCGAAATGCTCCACATCACAAAGGAGTTCCCAGGCATCAAGGCCAACGACGACATCACGCTGCAGCTCCGCAGGGGCGAGATCCACGCTCTGCTGGGCGAAAACGGCGCCGGTAAATCCACGCTGATGAGCGTACTGTTCGGCCTGTATCAGCCGGAGGCAGGCGAGATTCGCAAAAACGGCGAAAAGGTCAATATCACCGACCCGAATGTGGCGACCGCCCTGGGTATCGGAATGGTACACCAACACTTCCAGCTGGTGGATGTATTCACGGTGCTGGATAATATCATTTTGGGGGCGGAGACCACCAAAATGGGTTTTGTGCAAAAGAAGGAAGCCCGTAAAAAGGTGGAGGAGCTGTCGCAGCGGTATGGCCTGAGGGTAGATGTGGACGCCAAGGTGGAGGACATCACCGTGGGTATGCAGCAGCGTGTGGAGATCCTGAAGATGCTCTACCGGGATAACGAGATCCTTATTTTTGACGAGCCTACCGCTGTGCTGACGCCCCAGGAGATCGACGAGCTTATGCAGATCATGAAGAATCTGGCGGCTGAGGGGAAGTCCATCCTCTTCATCTCCCACAAGCTCAACGAAATCATGGAGGTGTCCGACCGTGTCTCCGTGCTGCGCAAGGGCCGGTATATTGGCACGGTAAACACCTGCGAAACCAATAAGCAGGAGCTGTCGAACATGATGGTGGGCCGCCCGGTGCAGCTGGAGGTGAAGAAAACGCCCGCCCAGCCCAAGGAGGAGATCCTTCGGGTGGAGGATATGTGCGTGGCCTCTCACACCCACAAGCGCAACGCCGTAAACCATGTGAGCTTCAGCGTCCGGGCCGGAGAAATCGTGTGCATTGCCGGTATCGACGGCAACGGCCAGACGGAGCTGATCTATGGCCTGACGGGACTGGACAAGTCTACGGGAAATATTACCCTGTGCGGGAAGGATATTTCTCACAGCTCCATTCACCATCGGGGTGAGAATATGAGCCATATCCCCGAGGACCGGCATAAGCATGGCCTTATTTTGGATTTTACCCTGGAGAACAACCTGGTCCTCCAGCGGTTCCAGGAGCCGCAGTTCCAGCACGCCGGATTTATTAAGCGAGACGCCGTGCGGAATTATGCCGAGCATTTGATCGAGAAATTTGATGTGCGCAGCGGCCAAGGCCCTGTGACGATTGCCAGAAGCATGTCCGGCGGTAACCAGCAGAAGGCTATCATTGCGCGGGAGCTGGACCGGGAAAAGCCGCTGATTGTGGCGGTGCAGCCTACCCGGGGCCTGGATGTGGGCGCCATTGAGTTCATTCACAGTCAACTGGTGGCCGAGCGGGATGCCGGAAAGGCTGTTCTGCTGGTTTCCTTGGAACTAGATGAAGTAATGAGCCTGTCCGACCGGATCCTGGTTTTGTATGAGGGCGAGATCGTGGGTGAATTCGACCCCAAAAAGATCACGGTGCAGGAGCTGGGCCTCTATATGGCAGGCGCCAAGCGTGAGGGAAAGGATGGTGAGCAGGCATGAAGCTGAAATTGCAGACCTTGGGCCGCAGCGACGGATTCAACAAGCTGCTGTCCTCTCTGATCTCCATTTTGGTGGGCCTGCTGGTGGGCTGCCTGGTGGTGCTGATCGTAGGCCTGGTAGAACCGAAGATCACCGGCGGCAGCATATGGGACGGCATTCGCCTCATCTTTGTCGGTATCCTCAGCACGGGCCGCGATGCAGCCGGTGCGCTGACCTGGGGCTTCAATGCCCAGAACATCGGCAATATGCTGTTCCGGGCTACACCGCTGATTTTGACCGGTTTATCTGTGGCTGTGGCATTCAAGACGGGCCTGTTCAATATCGGCGCACCCGGCCAGTACCTGATGGGTACGCTGGCATCGCTGTGCATTGCCCTGGGTATCCCGTCAGCCTCCGTGCCTGTGGGTGTTATCTGGGTCCTGTCCTTGCTGGGCGGTATGCTGGCAGGCGCTATTTGGGGCGCGATTCCCGGCCTGCTGAAGGCTCTGCTGAACATCAACGAGGTGCTGGCGTGTATTATGACAAACTGGATCGCCGCCAACCTGGTGACCTGGATGTTTGACATCAGCAGCTTTAAGAACATGGTGGAAAACACCAAGTCCGGCTATATCTATAAGACCTCCTTCAACGGCGTAGCTACCCCGAAGCTGGGGCTGGATAAGATTTTCCCCGGCTCCCAGATCAATGGCGGTATTCTGGTGGCCATTGTGCTGGCTATTGCGGTGTATATCATCCTGGAAAAAACTACCTTCGGCTATCAGCTCAAGGCCTGCGGCAGTAACCGCCACGCTGCCCGCTATGCCGGCATTCCCGACAAGCGGAACATCGTGCTTTCTATGGCCATCGCCGGAGCCTTGGCCGGAACGGGCGCGGCCCTGTACTGGCTGTCGGGCAACACGGAGTTTTACTGGACCACCTATCAGTCGCTGCCTGCCGTGGGCTTTAACGGCATCCCGGTGGCGCTGCTGGCTATCAATAACCCCATTGGCGTTATCTTTGCCGGTATATTCATGGCTATGCTGGACATTGTGGGTATGCAGCTGACCAACCTTACGGCGTATAATGAGTATATTACCGATGTGATCATCTCTGTGATCGTGTACCTGTCCGCCTTCTCCCTGGTGATTCGGATGATGCTGATGAACCTGAGAAAGCGCAAAGAGGCAAAGGCAACAGCCGAGACCACAGCGCCCGTTCCAACGGAGGCTGCGGCCCAGCCGCTGGATACACCGGAGGAAACACCGCCTGATGCGGAGGATGAGACCCGGAAAGGAGGCGAGGACGCATGACATTTCTGATTCAACAGACCCTTATCTTTGCGATCCCGCTGATGATCGTGGCGCTGGCCGGTGTGTTCGCCGAGCGAAGCGGTATCATCAACCTGGCCCTGGAAGGTATTATGATCCTGGGCGCGTTTGTGGGTGTTTTGTTTGTTCGGCTGATGCAGCAGGCGCATGTGTTTGACGCTGCCAAGAAGGCAGGGGACTGGGTCGCACTGCAGGGCTTTGAGCTGCTGGCTATGCTTGTGGCAGCTGTCATGGGAGCGGTGTTCTCCCTGCTGCTGAGCTTTGCGTCCGTGAACCTGCGGGCCGACCAGACCATCGGCGGTACGGCTCTGAACCTGATGGCACCCGCTCTGGTGCTGTTTCTGATCCGTATCATTGCCAATCAGAATGTGCTGCAAATGGCCACCGGCGATGCTGCCAGCTGGTTCATGATTAAAAAGACCACACTGGGCTTCGAAAAGGATGTAGACCTGGGATTTTTCGGCAACACATTCCTGCACAAGGTCTATTTGGCGACCTATATTTGCCTGATTATATTTGTGGTGCTGTCTATCCTGCTGTATAAGACGAAGTTTGGTCTGCGGCTGCGCTCCTGCGGTGAAAATCCCCAGGCGGCAGACTCTTTGGGCATCAATGTGCACAAGATGCGCTATGCGGGTACCACCATTTCCGGCGCCCTGGCCGGTATGGGCGGTTTTGTCTATGCACTGACCACTGCCAACTGCAGCTCCAACGGCGATGTGGCCGGCTTCGGCTTCCTGGCGTTGGCGGTTATGATCTTCGGCAACTGGAAACCGCTGAACATCGCCGGAGCATCCCTGCTCTTTGGCCTGTTCAAGTGCATCGCCGCAGCCTATTCCAGCCTGGACATCAATGGGGACGGGGTGTACTGGTTGGCAGAAATCGGCATCAGTTCCCATGTGTATCGGATGCTGCCGTATATCATCACCCTGGTGGTGCTGGCCTTCACATCCAAGAAGTCCCGCGCGCCTAAGGCGGAGGGCATCCCCTACGATAAGGGACAGAGATAATAGAGAGAACACTAAAAGGGACGTTTGCTATGGCAGACGTCCCTTTTGTGCGCGGCGCAGCTATTCGGACGGGTACAGCTGCGCAAAAAGGACTGCCGACGTAAAATGTCGGCAGCCCTTTTTACAAATCAAGTTTCGCTGCTCATCGTGCGGATCACTGGATGAGACCGCTTTCCTTCAGCAGCAGCTCCAGATCCGTGCCTCTGACCTTCCTGATGGCGATTTTAAGGGCTTCCTTTTCCGCAAAGGAGAGGGGCGCTTCGCTGATGGGCTTCTTATCGATGGCGTAGTAGCAGGCGCGCAGGATCTCGCGCACGTCGTACTTGCTGCTCCAGACCTCCGGCACGCCCCGGTCAATATCCAGCAGGGTGTAGACGGACTCCATGCCGGTGCGCATGGAATACTCAGTGGTGAAGATGGTGTCACGGGGCGTCTCGGCAAACTGGCCGATGAAGGCGAAGTTCACGGCGCCGTCAGGCACGACCTTGGGCCGGTCAGACTCCTTGCGGGGCTGGAAGAAGGCGTTGATATAGGGCATGAAGCAGGTGGTGGTATTGCAGGCATCGTGGGCCAGGGCGTCGATCTTCTCCGTAGGCACGCCGATGTGATACAGCCACTCCTGGCAGACCTCCTCGCCGGTGCACTCCCGCATGGGCTTCTTCACGAAGTTACCCTCTTTATTGGTGTTCAGGGAATACAGCCACACAAGCACCATGTTCTTATCTTGGGACTTGAACTGGGGCTGGCGGTTGATGGTCCAGGAGAGGTACCAGTTGTCGGTGCTGTCCTTCACGGTGACGATGCCGCCGGTGGTCACCTTGCCGGAGCGGGGATCCCGCTGGCAGATGTCCATGATGTGCCGGATGATCTTCTCATTGGAGGTGGCCACGGTGGCGCTCATCCAGTTGGTGGCATCCACATCGTTGCAGAAGGCATCGGGATTGCCAAACTCGCCGTGCTTGGCCTGAACGGCGATGGCTTTCCACATATCCCAGGATTCGCCGAAGCCGTTCTTCACGCCGGACAGGTCCGGGGCGTGGGTCTGGTCGCCGTAGCAGGAGGTATCGGTGCAGCAGCCGTTGGTGATGAACACCAGATCGTCCTCAATGAGGTCGATGGTCTGCTTCTGGCCGTCCTTGACATAGACGATCTGCTTGGCGACCTTTCTGTCCCCTTGCGTGTCGATGATGACGTTCTTCACATCCATGCCGTACTCAATGCGCACGCCGTGGGACTCCAGATACTTTACCAGAGGCAGTATCATGCTATCAAACTGGTTGTACTTGGTGAAACGCAGAGCACTGAAGTCGGGCAGACCATCGATGTGGTGGACGTAGCGGCAGAGGTAGCGCTTCATTTCCAGAGCGCTGGACCAGCGCTGGAAGGCGAACATGGTCTGCCAGTACAGCCAGAAGTTGGTGCGCCAGAAGGAGTCAGGCAGCACATCGGAGATCTTCTTGTCCTCCAGATCCTTTTCCGGGGTCAGGAACAGCTTGGAAAGGGCTGCTGCGGATTCCTTGTCCAGCTTGAACTGCTTATCCGTGTGGGCATCCTGGCCGCGGTTCACGGTGGCGCGGCAGAGGGAATAGTTGGGGTCGTGCTTATTGAGCCAGTAGTACTCATCCAGCACGGATACGCCCGGTGTCTCGATGGACGGCACATCCCGGAAGGTATCCCACATGACCTCGAAGTGGTTGTCCATTTCGCGACCGCCACGCATGAAGAAGCCTTTGGTCACGTCCTTACGGCCATCGCAGCTGCCGCCGGCCAGATCCAGCTTCTCCAGCAGGTGGATGTGCTCGCCCTTCATCTGCCCATCGCGGACCAGATAGAAGGCGGCGGTCAGGCCTGCCAGACCGGTGCCGATGATATAGGCTGATTTTTTATCCACATCCTTGGGCTTTTCGGGATGGGCAAAGGATTCATAAGTTCCGGCAGAGTAATACATAATCAAAACCTCCTGTTTTTTTCTTTCTGAGCTCAGTATAACTATTCCCAGGCGGTTTACAATAAGCAGAAAACTCCCCTTGATAAAAGTCTTATCACGGGGAGCACATGTGTAAAAATTTTTATCAGATCCGGGAAAATGATAAAATCAGAGGCTGAACCGGGAGAGGGCTGCTGACATGGAGCCCTTTACCAGCTTGGCCAGCCGCCCCACGATGGGCTGGGGATCTGAGCGCATGTCGTCCTTGATCCAGTCCAGCATCAGGCCGATAAAAATATAGCCATAGATCTGGGCGATGAACTGCTTGTCCTCGTCCCGGACGGTGAGGCCCTTGGCTTCCTCCTCCAGCACGTCCAGCAGGAGCTGATCCACCAGGGGCTGCAGGTATTTTTCTACCTGCTCCCGGTGCACGCAGCGGTAGACATTCAGGATAAACGGCTTGTTCGCCTGCACGGCCTCAAAAATTTGCAGCAGACCCTGCTGCCAGGTGTTGTATGTCTTTTTCTCATCCAGAGCCCGCTTGGCATCCTCCAGACAGGACCACTCCACCAGATCGTAGATGTCCTTGAAATGATAGTAGAAGGTCATGCGGTTGATGCCGCAGTCTTCCGCGATATCAGCTACCGTGATTTTGGTCAGGGGCTTTTTCAACAGCAGATTTTTCAGCGACTGCTCCAAGGCCCGTTTTGTTACCTGTGACATGGTGCGCCATCCCTCCCCGGCGTGATTAGCCCTGCGCGCCGCGCTCTGTCCATATAAGGCGCAGCTACCCGGCATGGGGCACTTTCTGACCGCTATTTTATCATAATCTCAGGCTGCAATTGTAAACGAAAAGGAAATTTTTCCGCAACCGGCCGGGGCGGTCTTGTGCCGGAGCCGTTTTCTGAGTGAGGCAAAGGAGACCGCCTCAGCGGCCCCCTTTGCTCGCCTGTTTGGATGCACGGATCAGATATACCGCTGGGTGGTCACGTCGAACACGCCGCGGGTGGTGATGCGCAGGGTGGGGATCACCGGCAGGGCCATGAAGCTCAGGGTCATGAACGGATCGATATCCCGGGAGACACCCAGACGGAAGGCCTCGTCCTTGGCGCTTTCCAGAGCGCTGTTGACCATGACCAGGGGGTCGTCGCTCATGATGCCTGCGATGGCCAACCGTACCTCGCCAAGCACCTTGCCATCCTGCATGACGGTGATGCCGCCGTGGTTTTCGGCGATGCGGTTGGCGGCGGCGGCCATTTCCTCCTCATTGGTTCCCACCACGATGATGTTGTGGGAGTCGTGGGAGATGCTGGTGGCCACGGCGCCGGCCTTCAGGCCGTAGCCCTTGATGTAGCCCAGGCCGATGTGATGAGTGTTCTTGTGCCGCTCAATGACGGCCACCTTCAGAATGTCATACTCCACGTCGATGTGGTCTATGTAGCCGGCGTCCTCGGAGATAATCTCCCCGGGCACAAGGCCGATGATGGCGTGGGGACGGCCGTCCCGGAAATCGTCCGCCGTCAGCTTGCCCAGGTGGAAGGTGTCGTGGGCGCGCTTGACCAGATAGGGGTCGATCTCGGGACTGGGGAAGTCACGGAGCTGCCCGTCATACATCAGCTCACCCCGCTTGAACACCATTTCAATGTTGAAGTCATTGAAATTATCGATGACCACAAAGTCGCCCAGATAGCCCGGGGCGATGGCACCGCGGTTGTTGAGCAGGAAGTACCGGGCGGCGGTGTGGCAGGCGGCCTTCACGGCGATGATGGGATCCACGCCCAGAGAGATGGCCTTTTTCACGATGTAGTCGATGTGGCCCTTTTCCAGCAGGTCGTTGGGGTGCTTGTCGTCGGTGCAGAACATGCAGCGGTCCACATATTTTTCGCACAGCAGGGGCACCAGGGCCTCCAGATTCCGGGCGGCGGTGCCCTCCCGGATCATGATGAACTGGCCCCGCTCCAGCTTGGCAAGGGCGTCGTCCAGGTCGGAGCACTCGTGGTCGGAATACACACCGGCGGCAATGTAGGCGTTGAGATCGTTGCCGGACAGGCCCGGCGCATGGCCGTCGATCTTCTTATGATGGGCCTGGGAGGCCACGATTTTCTCCACCACCTGGGGGTCGCCGTTGACGGTGCCCACAAAGTTCATCATCTCCGCCAGGCCCTGGACCCGGGGATGGTCGTAGAAGGAGTCAATGGCGCGGTAATCCAGCACGGCACCGGACTCGTCCAGGGGCGTGGCAGGCACGCAGGAGGGCAGCATGAACCGCACATCCACCGGCAGATCTTCCGTAGCCTGGAGCATGTACTCGATGCCGTCGGTGCCCATGACGTTGGCGATCTCGTGGGGATCGGTGATGACGGTGGTGGTGCCGTGGGGGAGGACAGCCTTGGCAAACTCCGTGGGGCTGACCAGAGAGCTCTCCAGGTGAATGTGTGCGTCCAGAAAGCCCGGCAGAACGATCTTACCGGATACGTCCATCTCCACCTTCCCGTGGTATTCACCCATGCCCACGATGAGCCCCTCGGCCACGGCGATATCGCACTGGCGCAGCTCGTTGGAGAAGACGTTGACATAGGTGGCGTTCTTCAACACCAGATCGGCGGGTACGCGGCCGGCGGCCACATCGATCACATGGAGCTTCTTGTTGAGCTTCCGGTTGATCTTGCCGGCATAGCTTTCCTTAGCAGACATAAAAATGATCCCCTTTCATACAGACCGGTGGGAGTGTGCTCCCTTGAACTGATATCTGTTTTATTAATTTCTCATATTACCACAGCTTATCACAATTGTCCATAACAAAATGAAAAAAGTTGACTGCCAAAAAGCAGTCAACTCAGCAGATGCGAGATTATTTGGTGGTTCCGTCGGCGTTGAACACCGGCAGGGGGGCCAGGAACTTGATATCCTTCCGCTGGGCGGCAGCACCCTCGGCCAGAACGGCGATGCGGTCCACAACTGTGCCGCCGGCCAGAGCCACCAGGTTTTCCATGGCAAGCAGGGAGCCGCCGGTGGAGATCACATCGTCCATCAGGACAATCCGCTTGCCCCGGATCAGTTCGGCATCGTCGCTGCCCAGGTACAGCCGCTGGGTGCCGGCGGTGGTGATGGACTTATCCTCCACATGGATGGGGTCGGGCATATAGACCTTCGGGCCTTTGCGGGCGATGAAGTACTTCTTTGCACCGGACTGGCGGGCCATCTCGTGGATCAGAGGGATGCTCTTGGCCTCGGCAGTGAAGAGGTAGTCATAGCTGCCCGCATCCAGCAGCTCCAGCAGGGCTTTGGCGCAGGCCACGGTCAGCTCGGCGTCACCAAAGCAGATGAAGGCCCCGATGTGCAGATCGTCCGTTACTTTGCAGATGGGCAGCTCCCGGTGCAGACCGGCGACTGTCAGCGAATATGTATGCATAGTCATTCTCCTTTTGCCTCCGAAGCGCCGGACATAAGAAAAGCCCTCCCCCAAGGAGACCGGCTTTCAGCAGGCATACAGCTGCGAGAGGCGATTGTTTTAGGACGCTGTGGGAGAGCAGTTCTGCCTCCTTACCTATTATATGAAGAAAAGCGAAAAAAGTCAATATGCAATCGCCCCGGATGTGCTATCTATACCCTGGAAACAGCCCGGGGAAGGGGAACCTGCATTTTGCACAAAAAATCTACCGGTTTTTTTACAGAGAATGAGGCTATTTTTCTCCCGGAAACTCTTGCACCATAGTGTGAATGGTGTTATCATCATTATGAACGGGACATGAGAGCCCGTCATATAAACATTCCGAATCGGAACATATTTTTGAGGAGGCAATTTTTATGAATGCTTATCTGGCAAGCGTGCTCGAAAGCGTAAAGACCAAGCACGGCAACGAGCCTGAGTTTGTGCAGACTGTTGAGGAAGTTCTGTCCTCTCTGGAGCCTGTCATCGAGAAGCACCCCGAGTATGAGAAGGTCGATCTGCTGGGCCGTATGGTCGAGCCTGAGCGTATGTTCACCTTCCGTGTTGTGTGGTGCGATGATAACGGTCAGTGGCACACCAACCGCGGCTGGCGCTGCCAGTTCAACGGTGCCATCGGCCCCTACAAGGGCGGCCTGCGTTTCCAGAAGAACGTGTATGAGGGTATCATCAAGTTCCTGGGCTTCGAGCAGACCTTCAAAAACAGCCTGACCGGCCTGCCCATCGGCGGCGCCAAGGGCGGTTCCGACTTCGATCCCGCTGGCAAGTCCGACGCTGAGGTCATGCGTTTCTGCCAGAGCTTCATGACCGCTCTCTACCGTTATATCGGGCCCGACATCGACGTTCCCGCCGGTGACATGGGCGTGGGCGGCCGCGAGATCGGCTACCTGTACGGCCAGTATCGCCGCCTGAAGGGCGTGTGGGAGAACGGCGTGCTCACCGGCAAGGGCCTGAGCTACGGCGGTTCCCTGATCCGCCCCGAGGCTACCGGCTACGGCGCTATGTACTACCTGCAGGAAGTGCTGAAGCACGAGAACGACACCATCGAGGGCAAGCGCATCGCTATCTCCGGCTACGGCAACGTGGGCTGGGGCATCATGAAGAAGGCCTCCCAGCTGGGCGCTAAGGTCACCTACTTCGCCGGTCCCGACGGTTATGTTCACGATCCCGACGGTGTCATCACCGAGGAGAAGCTGAACTTCATCCTGGAGATGCGCGCCAAGGATCCTATGCACTGCAAGCCCTATGCCGATAAGTTCGGCTGCGAGTTCGTCGCCGGTGAGAAGTGCTGGGGCGTCAAGGATGTGGACGTGTACATGCCCGCCGCTATGCAGAACGATGTCAAGATGGAGTCCGCTGAGAAGATCGCTGCTTCCGGCGTGAAGTACTACATCGAGGTCGCCAATATGCCCACCACCAACGATGCTCTGAACTATCTGCGCGCTCAGAAGCACATCATCGTGGCTCCCTCCAAGGCTGTTAACGCCGGCGGCGTGGGTGTTTCCGCTCTGGAAATGGCTCAGAACTCCGAGCGTCTGGTCTGGACCGCTGAGGAAGTTGACCATCAACTGCACAAGATGATGGAGAACATCCACAAGGTCTCCGCCGAGGCTGCTGCCGAGTACGGCCTGGGTTACGATCTGGTGGCTGGCGCCAACATCGCCGGCTTCAAGAAGGTCGCCGAGGCTATGATGGAGCAGGGTTGCTTCTAATCTGTAAGCATTCTGTTGCAAAGAATAGAAACCAAAAGGGAGAGGCCGCATGGCCTCTCCCTTTTCAGCGTGTAAAAAGATTATTATTGATTGGGGAGGGGCGTGTGCCCCTCCGAATTATTTCCGGTCAAACGCAATGAACAGCAGGCTGGATATGCACAGCAGCATGGGATAAAACAGCAGGGGAATGATGTCGAATGCGCTGATGGAATAGCCCAGGGTCGTGCAGGCGGAGATGGCCACCAGCATCTGGGCGCCATAGGGGATGATCCCCTGGAAGATACAGGAAAATGTGTCCAGCAGGGAGGCCGAGCGCTTGGGGCTGATGCCGTATTCCACGGCGATCTCCTTGGCAATGGGGCCGGCCATGACGATGGCCACGGTGTTGTTGGCGGTGGAGATGTCCATCAGGCCCACCAGAATACCGATGCCCAGCTGGCCGCCGCGCTTGCCGTGGAACATCTTGTGAATGGCCGCCAGCAGCGCGTCGAATCCGCCGTAGGCCCGGATTAGACCGCACAGGGACGACACCAGCAGCGTTACCAGAATCGTCTCAAACATGTCGCTGACGCCGGAGCCCATATTGCCCATGAGCTGCAGGGCCGTCACCTGCCCGGTGGCCAGGGTGATGATCGCGCCGGCGGCAATGCCCACCAGCAGCACCACGAATACATTCAGGCCCACAATGCCGCCCACCAGGACCAGCACATAGGGAATGAGGAGCAGCAGGTTGTGGTCGCCGGAGGGAGTCCCGGCTACGCTGGTTCGCAGGGAGATCACAACGATCAGCGCCAGAGTGGCCAGAGCGGCGGGCAGCGCGATCTTGAAATTGGCCCGGAACTTATCCTTCATTTGGCAGCCCTGGGTGGAGCAGGCGGCGATGGTGGTGTCGGAAATAAAGGACAGGTTGTCGCCGAACATGCTGCCGCCCATAACGGAGGCCACGCACAGAGGCAGGCTGAAGCCGGAATCCTTGGCTACGGCCACGGCGATAGGTGTCAGCAGGGTGATGGTACCAACGCTGGTGCCCATGGCCATGGACACAAAGCACGCCACGATGAACAGCACCGCCACGGCCAGCTTGGCCGACGTCGCCGACAGCAGAAAATAGGCCACGGCTTCGGCGCTGCTGCGCCCGGTCACACCCACAAAGACGCCCGCCGCCAGGAAGATCAGGATCATGGTGACGATGTTCTTGTCGCCGATCCCCTGGCCCATGAGGGTCAGCTTTTCATCGAAGGAGATGCCGCGGTTTTGCAGGCATGCCACCAGAATGGCCACCAGAAAGGCCACCACAATGGGGATCTGATAAAATCCCATCTTCACTTTCAGCACATATTCCAGCACGATGCCCAGCCCCAGATACAGGACCAGGAACACCGCAATAGGGAGCAGCGCCGCTGCCCGGGGCGTTTTTTTCTCGTTCATTTTCTCTCTCCTCAATTTTATCACTATAGCAAGTATTCGCTGCGCCGGGAAACAGCACAGCGAATACAGAATACCATGGATTCGGCAAAAAAACAATGAAAATCTCCGAAAAAGCCACATTTTGTCCCGATAGACGGAAAACAGCTCAGGAGAGCCGCCGGAAAGCGTGGATGTCGAAGCTGATGCGGCAGTCCAGCGTCCGAAGCCTGGCCAACCGCTCCGCACCGGATCGGGGCGTCTTCCAACAATAGGGGGTCATGTGGAACAGCGCCTGAATGTCCTCCGGACAGGGCAGATGGATGATGCGCTCCACGTGGCGGATCTCCCGGTACGCAAAGCCCTCGTAGGGGGTCTGCTTCACCTCGTTGGGGTAGGGCTCGTCATAGAGCACCTGCTTCAGTTCCCACAGGTGCATTTCCGACGGGACGACGTACAGAAATCCGCCTCCCGGCGTCAGTACCCGGCGAAACTCCTCCAGAGCCAGCGGGGAAAAGCAGTCTATCAGCAGGTCGATGCTTCCGGAGACAACGGGCAGGTGATAGGAGGACGCCACGGCAAATTCGATGGCCTTTTCCCGCTTGGCTGCCCAGCGGAGGATGAACTTGGAGATATCCGTGCCGGCCATGCGCACCTGCTTACCGGCATTTTCCAACGCGTGGAAGATGCCGCCGGTGTAGTAGCCCTCCCCACAGCCGGCATCCAGCACCGTCGGCGCCTGCCCTGTCATGGAGACGGCCAGATCGCACAGGGACTCCAGCAGGGGAGAATAGTAACCCTTGGACAGAAACGCCGACCGGGCGGCGGCCATATCCTTGTCATCCCCCGGGGCCTTGGAGTGCATCCGGTTAGGCGGCAGAAGGTGGCAGTAGCCGTCCTTAGACAGGTCGTAGCTGTGGCCGCCGGGGCAGGTATAGGCCCGCTCACCCCGGGAAAGGGGACTGCCGCACACGGGGCAGAGGAACAGGCTGCTCATAGCTCCTTCCTCCGGAGAGACGCGGTCACATCGCTGATCCATTTTCTGCTGTGGATGCGGTAGGCGCACAGGGGGATCTTTACAAAGCTCTCGGTCTGCATAGCCAGGGCGATGGGCCAGATATCGGTCTGCAGGACCAGAGCACACAGAGCCGTCAGCGGCAGGCAGATGACCCACTGGGGAGCGAGGTCAAAGACGGCGCTCCAGAAAACATCGCCGCCTGACCGCAGGACACCGGTGATAGCGGATATGGTGTAGGCGTGCAGAGGAAGGGAGGCAAAGGCGGTGATACCCATGACCATGGCGATATCCGCCGATTGGCCGAAGAGCTTGAACATGGGGAAGACCACCGGCTTAAACAGGATCCACAGCAGCGCCAGAGCTATGGCTGCCAACGCCACGGAAAACACCACCGTAAAGCGCAGCAGCGCCTGGCTCAGGGACATGACCTCGTCCTGGCTTTTCCCCTCGCCGATGGACTTACCCACCATCACGGCGGTGGCGGCACCCATGCCGAAGCAGAACACCAGGAACAGGCGGTTCAGATTGCCCATGACGGCGTTGGCTGCCAGCATCTCCACGGAATTGGCCGTGAAGCCCAGGATCACCGTCAGCAGGCTGTTGCCCAGGCCCCAGGCGGTCTCCTGCAGCATCACCGGGGAGGCATATTTCAGAAAGCGCAACAGCATCTCCCAGCCCGGACGGAAAAAGGCCTGCCACCGGATGCGAATGCGCTTGTCCCGCAGGGCGTAGAGAATGCAGATGATAAATTCGCAGACCCGCGCGCACAGAGTGGCGATGGCCGCGCCCTGAACGCCCAGCATGGGCAGGCCCATCTTGCCGAAGATCAGCAGGTAGTTCAGCCCCGTGTTGATGATGGTAGAGCACCCGAACAGCTTCATGCCGAAGGTGGGGTTTTCCGCGCTGCGCTGGGCACTGGTATATACGGAGGAGAACATATTGAAAATATAGGAGATGCCGATGAGCTGCAGGTACGGCGCGCCCAGCAGCGACAGCTCGTGCTTGTTCGACAGCAGATCCATTACCTGCACCGGGAAGAAAAAGAGGACAGCGGCCAGCACCACGGCCACGCCCATGCCCACCATGGCGGCCACGCCGATGGCCCGGCTGATGTTGTCCATATCTTTTTTGCCCCAGTACTGGCTGGCCAGAACGCCCAGCCCGCTCTGCACACCGAAGACGATGGAGATCAGCAGAAACACGGGCACGTTGGCCGCTGTAACGGCAGCCATTTCGGCGTTGCCCAACTGGCTGACCATGAAGGTATCAATGAGGCCGAGGGAGTAGGTAATGAGGTTCTGCAGCAGGATGGGCGCGCATAATTTCCATAGCCTCCTGTAGAAGCCGGGTTCCCGGCGAATGAGAATAGACATAAAAACTCCTTGATTGTGTATTTTTTCTACAGCATGGCGCATCGGTTGGCCTGGTGCGCCTTCAGCGCCGCATGCAGGGCCCGGATGTCCTCCTCCGTGGTGTCCGGGGAGAAGCTGATGCGTATAACACCGGCGGCAGTGCGCTTGTCAAGCCCCAGGGCCGACACCACATGGCTGCTCTTGCCCTTGTGACAGGCGGAGCCGGCGGAAATGCAGATCCCCTGGCTGCCCAGGTCGTTGACGATATTGCTGCTGGGATAGCCCGGCAGGGATACGGAGAGGATATGGGGCGCTGTTCCGCTGCCCACGGGCACAACACCGGGGATGGTCAGCAGCAGCTGAAGACACAGGGCCTTCATGTCCGCCATATGCCGGAGCTTTGCCTCGTAATTTTCCAGCCGCAGCTCCACGGCCTTGGCAAAGCCTGCGATCTGGGCCGTGGCCTCGGTGCCGGAGCGCAGTCCCTGCTCCTGGCCGCCGCCGGGAAGGAGGGGGCGGAAAGAACGCAGCTTCGGACTGATATACAGGGCGCCGATGCCCTTGGGCCCGCCCAGCTTGTGGCCCGACAGGCTCATCAGATCCACGCCCCAGCCGACGGGGCCGCAGGGGACCTTCAAAAATCCCTGCACCGCGTCACAGTGGAGCAGGGCGGCGCTGTTTCGCTCCCGCAGCAGGGCGGCCACCTCCGCCACCGGGAACACACAGCCGGTCTCGTTATTTACCAGCATCATGCTCACCAGTACCGTGTCCTCTTGCAGGGCGTCCGCCACCTGCTGGGCAGTGACCATGCCGGTTTTGTCCGGCTTCAGGTAGGTTACCTGATAGCCCTCTGTTTCCAGCCATTTGCAGGTCTCCAGCACGGCGCTGTGCTCCACGGCGGTGGTGATGATGTGCTTTCCCCTGTGGCGGCCATGCCACACGGCACTGCGGATGGCCCATACGTCGCTCTCCGTGCCGCAGGAGGTAAAAAACAGCCGCTCTTTCCCACAGCCCAGAGCCTGGGCGATGACCGCCCGCCCGGCTTCGGCCACGGCTTTCCCGTCCTGCCCATAGGGGTACTGGGAGGAGGGGTTGCCGCTGTGATGGCGCAGTGCCTCGGCCATGGCCGCAATGACCTCCTCCGGCACCAGTGTGGTGGCGGCGTTATCCAGATAGTGCACGAAAAAACACCTCGTTTTCCCCGCCGGATACTTGCCAGCGGTTCGAAGATAGTCTATAATACAAGCATACACTATTATAATGGATAAAACGACAAAGTGCAAGGAGAAAACCCCATGCGAATCGCGATCTATACCCTCGGCTGCAAGGTCAACCAGTACGAGACCCAGGCCATGGAGCAGGAGCTGACGGCCCGGGGCCATGAGCTGGTGGATTTTGAGCAGCCGGCGGACGCCTATATCATCAACACCTGCTCCGTCACCGCCATCAGTGATAAAAAATCCCGCCAGATGATCCGCCGGGCCAGAAAGCTGAACCCCGAGGCCATCGTGGCGGCCTGCGGCTGCTATGTGCAGACCCACACGGAGGAGGCGGCGGGCCTGGGCATCGATCTTGTGGGCGGCACAGGGCAGCGCATGGAGTTTTTGCAGCAGCTTTTGTCGGCGGCGGAGGAGAAGAGCCAGCGGGTGCTGGTGGACGACGCCCTGCACCGCCACGAGTTTGAAATCCTGCCTGCCGGCGGGCAGCACAGCCGCACTCGGGCCATGCTGAAGGTGGAGGATGGCTGCCGTAATTTCTGCACCTACTGCATCATCCCCTTTGCCCGGGGCCCTGTGCGCTCGCTGCCGCCGGAGGAGGCGGTGCGGCAGACAAAGCAGCTGGCCGCAGAGGGGTACCGGGAGATGGTGCTCACAGGCATTGAAATATCCTCCTGGGGTCAGGATCTGGCCGGGGAGTGGAGCCTCATTGACCTACTGGAGGCGGTCTCCGCCGCTGCCGGAGGCATGCGCATCCGCTTGGGGAGCCTGGAGCCCAGAACCATCACGGAGGACTTTTGCCGCCGGGCGGCGGCCCTGAATAACCTGTGTCCCCACTTCCATCTGTCCATGCAGTCCGGCTGTGATGAGACCCTGCGGCGGATGAACCGCCGGTATGACACCGCCCGGTACTATGAGTCTGTGGAGCTGCTGCGGGCGCACTTCCCCGGCGTAGCTGTGACCACGGATCTGATCGTAGGATTCCCCGGGGAGACGGAGGAGGAATTTGAAAAAACCCTGCTCTTTATCCGCCGATGCGGCTTTGCCCAGATCCATGTGTTCCCTTACTCCGTCCGCCCTGGAACCAAGGCGGCGGATATGGAGCAGGTGCCCAAGGCAATCAAGGAGGAGCGGGTCGCCCGGGCCGGGGAGACCGCCCGGCAGCTGCATGAGCAGTATTTGCACGGGTGCGTGGGACAGGTGCTTCCCGTGCTCTTTGAGCAGCCGGGGGAGCCGGGCTTCTATACGGGCCATGCCCCCAATTATATGGAGGTTGCCGCCCCGGGCGAAGATCTCCATAATTGCCTGCGGCCGGTGCGTATCACCGGCGTGGAGGGAGGTATTCTGAAAGGAGAAATCGAGCTGTGAGCCATTTTTTTGCCTATATCAACCGCATGCGCTACATCAACCGCTGGGCCCTCATGCGCAACAGCTTTACCGAGAACATCCAGGAGCACAGCCACCAGGTGGCGGTACTGGCCCACGCTCTGGCCGTCATCCGCAACAGCGTATTCGGCGGCTGCGTGGACGAGGGGGCGGCGGCGGTGGCGGCTCTGTACCACGATGCGCCGGAAATTCTCACCGGCGATCTGCCTACCCCCATCAAGTACTATAATCCGCAGATCCGGGACTCGTACAAGCAGGTGGAGCATGTGGCCGAGGAGAGGCTGCTGGACATGCTGCCCCGGGAACTGCGCCCGGCCTATGAGGAGGTGCTGCGTCCTGCGGACGAGCAGGTGACGGAGCTGGTGAAGGCGGCGGACAAGCTCTCCGCCCATATCAAGTGCCTGGAGGAGCTGAAGGCCGGCAACGGTGAGTTCCGGGCGGCGGCGGAGCAGACCCGGGCGGCACTGGACCAGATGGATCTGCCGGAGCTGAGGTATTTCTGCGAGAATTTTCTGGGCAGCTTTGCCCTGACTTTGGATGAAATGGAGTGACTGAAAAAATGAAAGCAATCGTAACGGTAGTGGGAAAAGATCAGGTGGGTATCATCGCGGGGGTGTGCAGCCGCCTGGCGGAAAACAGGATCAATGTCCTGAACATTAACCAGACCATTATGGCGGGGTATTTCACCATGATGATGGTGGTGGATCTGGCCCTGTGCCCCACGGCCTTTGACGAGCTGAGCCGGGGGATGAAGGAGTATGGCGAGAGGCAGGGGCTGTCTGTCCGCATCCAGCGGGAGGACATCTTCGATGCCATGCACAAGCTGTAAAGGGGTGGGCATATGTTGAGTTTAAGCAGCATTTTTGACACCATCAATATGATCGATAAGCAGCACCTGGACATCCGCACCATTACCATGGGCATCTCCCTGCTGGACTGTATCAGCGAGGATCCCAAGCGCTGCTGCGATAAGGTCTATGACAAGATCACAAAATACGCCGAAAATCTGGTGAAAACCGGGGAGGATATCGAGAGTGAGTTCGGCATTCCCATTGTGAATAAGCGCATTTCCGTCACTCCCATGGCTCTGGTGGCAGGCGCCTGCGACACGGAGGATCTGGTGCCCTTCGCCCTGACCATGGACCGGGCGGCCAAGACCTGCGGCGTGAACTTCATCGGCGGCTTTTCCGCCCTGGTGCAGAAGGGCCTGGCCCGGGGCGACGAGCTGCTGCTGCGGGCCATCCCCCAGGCCCTGGCACAGACGGATTTCGTCTGCTCCAGTGTGAACGTGGGTTCCACCAGGGCGGGCATCAACATGGATGCCGTGGCCCGCATGGGCCGCATCATCAAGGACACTGCCCACTTGACGAGAGAACAGGATGGACTGGGCTGCGCCAAGCTGGTGGTGTTCTGCAACGCAGTGGAGGATAACCCCTTCATGGCCGGTGCCTTCCACGGCGTGGGCGAGGCGGACAGCGTCATCAACGTGGGTGTCAGCGGCCCCGGCGTTGTGTATCACGCTCTGCAGAGCGTCAAGGGCGCATCCTTTGACGTGGTGGCGGAGACAGTGAAGAAGACTGCATTCCAGATCACCCGCATGGGCCAGATGGTGGCCTCCGAGGCATCCCGGCGGCTGGGTACGCCTTTCGGCATTGTGGATCTGTCCCTGGCGCCCACGCCGGCGGTGGGGGACAGCGTGGCCCGGATCCTGGAGGAGATGGGTCTGGAGGTCTGTGGTACCCACGGCACCACGGCGGCCCTGGCCCTGCTGAACGACGCGGTGAAAAAGGGCGGGGTCATGGCATCGTCCCATGTGGGGGGCCTGTCCGGCGCGTTTATCCCCGTGTCCGAGGATGAAGGCATGATCGCCGCGGCTCTGAATGGTACTCTGACGCTGGACAAGCTGGAGGCCATGACCTGCGTGTGCTCTGTGGGACTGGATATGATCGCCGTTCCCGGCGACACCACCGCCGAGACTATTTCCGCCATCATCGCCGACGAGGCGGCGGTGGGCATGGTCAACAGCAAAACCACCGCCGTGCGCATCATTCCCGTAGAGGGCAAGACCGTGGGAGATATGATCGAGATGGGCGGCCTGCTGGGCTCCGCTCCGGTGATGCCGGTGCACGGGGCCTCCTCTGCCGAGTTTATCGCCCGGGGTGGGCGCATCCCCGCGCCCCTGCAAAGCCTGAAAAACTGATAAGCTTCACGCAGATTTAACATTTCTTTGGTGGAAGACAGACATTTTCAGTGATATACTGTAGAGGAAAACAGGGAAGGAGGGTGCCGTATGAGCGCTGCATCCTGTAAAATTGATTTTAACGAGAAAAAGGGCTTCATCTGCGATATGGACGGCGTGATCTACCACGGGAACCGCATTCTGCCGGGGGTGGCGGAGTTCATCCAGTGGCTCCACGACGAGGACAAGGAGTACCTGTTTCTTACCAACAACAGCGGCTATACCCCCCGGGAGCTGAACCAGAAGCTGGCTCGGATGGGGCTGGATGTGCCGGTGGAGCATTTTTATACCAGCGCGCTGGCCACAGCGGCGTTTCTCAGGGAGCAGGCCCCGGGGTGCTCGGTCTTTGCCATCGGCGAGGCGGGCCTGCTCAACGCTCTCTATGACGCGGGAATCACCATGAACGATGTGAACCCCGACTATGTGGTGGTGGGCGAGGGACGCGCGTATTCCCTGGAAACCCTCACTAAGGCCACCAATCTGGTCATGGCCGGGGCTAAGCTCATCGGCGCCAATTCCGATGTATCCGGCCCTATTGAAAACGGCATTGCACCCGCCTGCCGGGCGCTGGTGGCGCCCATCGAGATGGCCACCGGCAAGCAGGCCTATTTCTGCGGCAAGCCCAATCCGCTGATGATGCGCACGGGCCTGCGGATGCTGCACTGCCACTCTGCCGAGGCGGTGATGGTGGGCGACCGGATGGATACGGATGTCATCTCCGGCATGGAGAGTGGCATGTCCACGGTGCTGGTACTTTCCGGCGTCTCCACACCGGAGACCCTGCGCACCTATGCCTACCGGCCCAGCATTGTCCTGGACGGGGTGGGGGATATTCCGGTCATGGCCAGAGCTGCCAAAGAATAATTCCCGGGCGGGCCGACCACCGTCGGCCCACCCTACTAGCTCCTTGCTGCAATTCCGCAGGGGCGACCCTCGCGGTTGCCCGCAACCTGGGAGGTGACGGGGCGTCGGGGACGCCGCCCCCTACGAAATTCTATCGGTAAACGGTGTGTAGGGGTCGGCCTCCTGGACGACCCGCCCTACCGCATCCCTGAAAAAAACCTGTCATTGCGAGGGCGCGCCGCGCCCGTGGCAATCCGTACCCCCCACCCCTATGCACCCAAATGCACAAAAAGACATCCGGCTCTCGCCGGATGTCTTTTTCTATATCGAGTATGTACAGGATCACACCTTCAGCTTGCTCTGCTGGCCTTCCTTTAGCATGGCGACCACCATGCCCGTCAGGGCAAACAAAGCCAGGGCGTTGGGCAGGACGATGAGGTTATTGAACATGTCCGTCAGCTCCCACACAAAGTCGTTGCCGGTAAGGGTGCCCAGGAAGATGAACACCAGCGTGACGATGGTGTAGATGATGTTGCAGAGCTTGATGTTCTTCCGACCAAAGAGATAGTTGGCATTGATACGGCCGAACAGGTTCCAGCCCAGCACCGTGGAGAAGGCGAAGAAGAACATGCATACGGCCACAAAGATGTTGCCAACGGACTCGCCGAATACGGTGCCGAAGGCGCTCTGGGCCAGGTTGGTCTTATTGAGGACGGTGCTGGCGGCAGCGGCGCCGCACTCGTGGAGCGGCCCGTCAGCGGTGTACAGAGTAGAGATGATGACCAGAGCATTCAGGGTCAGCACTACGAAGGTGTCAATGAACACACCGGCCATGGCCACCACGCCCTGATCGTGGGGGTGGGCCACATTGGCCTGGGCGTGGGCGTGGGGGGTGGAACCCATACCTGCCTCGTTGGAGAACAGGCCGCGCTTGGCACCCTGGCTGATGGCGGTCTTCAACGCATAGCCGATACCGCCGCCGATGATGGCGCTGGGGTCAAAGGCATACTTGAAAATCATGCCGAAGGTCTCGGGGATGTACTTGATGCGCACCACCAGCACGGCCAGAGCGGCCAGCAGGAAGATGGCGGCCATGATGGGCACGATCTTCTCGGTGACGGCGGCCAGGCGCTGCACGCCGCCCAGGAAGATGATGGCGCAGATGATCACCAGCACGATACCCATGACCCAAGAGGGGATACCGAAAGCGGTGTTGAAGGTGGAGCCGATGGAGTTGGACTGCACCATGCTGCCCATGAGGCCCAGGGCCAGGATGATGGCCACGGCGAAGAAACCGGCCAGGAACTTGCCGAGGCCGCCCTTGAAAGCGGTGGTGATGTAGTACACGGGACCGCCGTGGACGTTGCCGTGCTGGTCGATGACGCGGGTCTTCTGGGCCAGAGTCGCCTCAGCATAGATGGTGGCCATGCCGAAGAAGGCGATGATCCACATCCAGAAGATGGCGCCGGGGCCGCCGGTGAGGATAGCGCCGGAAGCGCCGATGATGTTGCCGGTACCCACCTGAGCGGCAATGGCGGTGGCCAGTGCCTGGAAGGAGGTCATGCCGCTGTCCTGGGCACCGCCCTTGAGGGAGAGGTTGCCGAAGGTCTTTTTCATGGCCTCTCCAAAGCAGCGCACCTGCACGAAGCGGGTGCGGATGCTGTACCACAGACCGACGCCGATGAGCAGAAACACCAGAATGTAGTTGGACAGGTACTCGTTGATCTTACATACAATGGGGTACAATACTTCTTCAATCATGCCTTTTCTCCTTTTAAAAAAATAGAGCCGCCTTTTGCAGCGACTCCGGAGAATGCAGGGGAAATGTGAAAACAAGCATTTCCTGCTCTGTTCTTTTGCCTGAGAGATTCGGTCCACAGCGGCCTTACACCTTCGGCACCCAATTCAATGGGATTCTCCAGAGTCCCCTCCCCGCCCGGTTTCCCGCAGGATCCTGAATGGTTCATAGGGTTATGTTTGTATGACGAAATTGATTATAGCATGGGGAATATGGAAATGCAATACAGAATTCATAATTTGTTAAAATTTAAAGGAGCGGCATTCAGCTCAGCAGCTGAAAGCCCATGATGACGGCACCCAGCACCACCAGCACCACGCCGGTGGCCCGGTTCAGGGTCTTGGGCTGCGCTTTGTTGGCAAATACGGCGGCGATGCGCGCCCAGATCAGAGTGAAGACCACGCACAGCACCCACACGGCCACATCCGGCGTTCCGCCGATGGCAAAATGCGAGATGGCACCGGTCAGCGCCGTAAAGGTCATGATGAACACGCTGGTGCCCACGGCGGTCTTCAGCTCATAGCCCAGGACGCTGGTGAGGATCAGCAGCATCATCATGCCGCCGCCTGCCCCCACGAAGCCGCAGATGAATCCGATCATGACACCGCAGAGCACGGACTGCACCGCCCTTTTTTTCGCCGATACGCCCAGCATGGCCTCCTTGGTGGTCATGACCGGGCGCAGGATGAATTTAATGCCCAGCAGGAACGTCATAAATACGGAAAAACCGCCCATGGTGGTGGAGGAAACCAGACTTGCCACATAGCTGCCCACGATGGTGAAGACCAGCACGCTGGCCATCATGATCAGGCCGTTTTTCACATCCAGATTCTTGTTTTTGTGATAGGTGTACGCGGAGACCGCGCTGGCCAGCACGTCGGAGGACAGGGCGATCCCCACCGCCATGTAGGGGTCGGTGTGCAGAAAGGTGATGAGCATGGGACTGATGACGGCGGCGGCGCTCATCCCGGCAAACCCGGTTCCCAGACCTGCGCCCATGCCCGCAAAAAATGTCACCAAAACCGTAATAAATGTACTCATATTCAGCCTTCTTCCTCCAAAATCGCTTCCAGATTATTCCCGATGATGCCCATAACTGCCGAGAATGTCCGGCGCATCTCTTCGTCTGTGTTGGCAAACAGCTTTTCAAAAAACTCTCTTTGAAGCTGCCGACCCCGCTCAATGACGGGCTGGGCCTGCTCGGTGCACAGAAGCTCTGTTTTCCGGCGGTCACCCTGAACCTGCCGCCGTACCAAGTATCCCTCCCGCACCAGCCGGTCCACATGGATAGAGACGAGATTTGCCTTGATGTGGCGGATATCCACGATCTCGCTGGCGGTTTTGTATGCGGGGTTGTTCCCCAGAAACATCAGGATGTCAAAGGATGTCTGCCCCAGTCCCAGCTCCCTGCACAGGGGCTTGCAGACCTTGCTGTAAGCCAGGGAGATTTTGCGGGAGATCTCGATGCTGAAATTCATAGCCGTTCGCCCCATAATTCAAATATGAATAGTTCAATTTTGAATTATCATAACGCGGATTTGACATGATGTCAAGGGGAGAAAACGCCCGATGTGGCTGTAAGTTCAAGAGCAGGCCGTCGATAAAAGGGAATGTTACGGCAACGGTAAGGAAGGGTGTGTGAGGGAAACCCAAGAAGGGCAACAGAGGGATTTCAATTAGGTATGCCATGCCGGGAAAACCTGGTGGAAATGTGTAAAAGGTCCTGGCATGGCAGGCGGTAGCCGGTGCGGAATAACAAGAATCTTGTTATATACCGTGCTATATCACAAGAAAACTGTTGCAAATGTCACTTAATGGGGGTACACTGTAGGAAACCAGTATATAGGAGAATCGCCACGAAGCGGAGGGCGCAAGCCCGTGAGCCAAACGAAGGAGGGCCACCATGAGCAAAGAGAAGTTCTTTCGGCCGTACCAGGCCGCCTGGGACAAACGGCATCTGAAGCAGTTCGGGACAAAGCTGACGGCCAAACAGGCCGAACGGGTCCGGGCCGCCTGTGACCGTGCAGGGGTAACGCCGTATAAGCTGGTACAGAATCTTCTGCTATCCTGGGTACAGAACCAGGAGAACGCCGCCAGGCCCGCCGGGCCAACCGTGTATCAAGACGGCTTCTATATCCGGAGATAGGCCGCCATTCTGCGCCCGCCCATTGTACCACACGGCGCAAGGGTCGAGACGAGCGGCCGTCCGGCCGCCCTTGCGCTCGTGTGATGCGCCCCGGGTGCCGCAAACGGCGGCAGAAAGGAGCGCTCGACATGAACGCAAACATCAGCAATAAAGTCCGGCGGGACATATACAAAAGGGATGGCTTCCGCTGTGCCCTGTGTGATAGCACAGACGGCCTGCAGATTCACCATGTCATCCACCGGGGGAAGGCAGGCGGCCGGGAGAATCCGATGAATCTCATATGTCTCTGCTGGCGGTGCCACAGCGCCGCCCACGGGAGCGTCTATCAGCTGGACGACTACGCCTTCGCGGTAGTCCAAGATGGAATGAGTATTGACGAAAAAGTACATACAATGATGGGTTACATCGAACAAGCGTGTATAGAATATGTAGCGGATTACTACGCAGAACAAGGGGAAATATGGTACCCGTTCTAATGGCCCTTCGGGGCCTTTTTTTACGCCGAAAGCCTGCCCGGATGAATCGAGAACAGACAAGCGGTGCGCCCGG
>ENA-UONZ01000938-UONZ01000938.1-human-gut-metagenome-genome-assembly--contig:-C93old-NODE-938-length-38948-cov-7.989150_pt1 | contig 38948 bp, 47 predicted proteins | sample MGYA00242468_ERZ724015 | MGnify/ENA metagenome assembly ERZ724015
ATAGATGGCAGTATAATCTTTCCTTTCCCGCACGGTTTATTTCTTGGAATTTCCGTATATTTGATGTAGTTTGATTAAGATTCTTTGAGTATCAAACCATTAAGAAGAACTTGCATGAGAATGGGCAATGGATAAGAAATTGCTAACTTGTTTTGTTACACTATATTCCTCATGCTTTTCAAATAACTCTTTTCTACGTGCAAAGATACGATTTTTTCTCCAATTATAAGAATCCGTACCCTAAAAACTATTTATGCGATAAAGAAAATGACATAACAGATTCGTAGCCGAGTTCACCAAACCACAGGCAAAGGTAACTCGTGTTCTGTTCGTCCAAGCAAGGTCAAGCCCTGCGGGTGTCGTGGAAAAATCATCCTCGCCCCGTAGGGCTTCTGTATTTTTCCACACAACCTTGCCTGACGAGAACACGACCTTTTAGAGCCTGTAGTTTGGGAACTCCGGCCCCGAATAGCCGGACTAACAAGAAATATAATAATGTTATGTCACAAGCAGTATTAAACAACAGTCAAGCAGTCGGTCATACCGACCTGCTATCAGGTATCTTGAAGGTACAAGTGAGAAACGAGGAGAAGATTACGGAGCAAGACCGTATCTATTGCCAGAATCAGCAGGACGAGCTTTACAAGACGCTCGACCAGATTGCCTGGTGGTACAACATCTTCAAGAGAGAAGCCGAGAAGTATGAAGGTAAAATCAAACTCAAGCACGAGCCGAACGGTAAGATTACCACAAGCAGCTATGACCTCCACTATCGGTACAATAATGACGAGAAGGATTATACCCATCACGAGTTTACTCCTTTCAAGAACATCAATGATTTGGTGGATAGCCGTCATAACGCTATCAGGAACTTCATCAGCCGCATCATCGGCTATTTCAACAACACCTACAGCGTCTCTGTTGAAGCTCCAAAGATTGATGAGAAGACTCTTCCGATAGACTTCCGCCCTGTATATAACACCTATGTAGATGTGGTTATCGAACATCTCGGAGGAAAGAGTTTCCGAGATACTGCCGAGGAAGAACTTATTAAGCGATTCCTTGAAACGGTCAGACCTTCTTGCTGGAGCAAGGCAAAGCCAGAACTTAAGAAGGACAAAATCATCTTCCCCGACATTGTTACTTGGGATTCGATTCACTATCAGTATTACAAGGAATATGACTTCGAATATGACTCTGACCGTAAGGTTAGCCAGTTCTGCGAAGGCATTGCTTTCGGTGCAGATGATGTACTCTGTGGCAGTATCGAGATGATTATGGGGCTTGACACCCGTAATGTAGATATTTCCCGTTGGTATGACCTGACCACCACCAATGCCTCGAACATGAAGTTCTATGCCAATGGTCGTATTGATGTCAAGTTCAAGGACAGTGCAACGGCCGAGAGTTGTTTCAAGCGACTGCGACTAAATGAGATCAAACTAAGAGACGAGAATTGATGACCACACGATATGTATGACACTCCGTAGGTACTGCCTGCGGGGTGTCTTTCGTTTTTATCCACTTCAATCATTACAGCCATGTATGCCATCATACCACAACAGATACCGCAAGGCAAGCGTGCAGAGATCAATGAGAAGATTCTCTTTGCCATCAATTCCGGTAAGGATATGATTCCTGCGGAGAGTATATACAACTGCTATACGGGTATCGGAGGACTGCACAACCTCAAGCAGTCGGACTTCGCCAGCTACCACGAGTATGCCGAGGCAAAGAAGGAGTTCGAGATGGGACAGTTCTTCACACCGCACGAGGTATGTCGGGATATGGTAGATGTACTCTCTCCCACATCATCGGAGATGATTCTCGATATGTGTTGCGGTATGGGTAACTTCTTCAACCATCTGCCGAATCAACATAACGCCTACGGCTTTGACATTGATAGCAAGGCTGTGGCAGTGGCAAGATATCTATATCCCGATGCACATATCGAGAAGTGCGACATACAGCAGTACCACTCCGAGCAACGCTTCGATGCCATAATCGGTAATCCTCCGTTCAATCTGAAGTTCGATTTCCGACTATCACAGGAGTACTACATTGACAAAGCCTATCATCTGCTCAATCCCGCAGGCTTCCTGATGATCATCGTTCCAGCCTCCTTTATGCAGAATGAGTTCTGGGAGAAGAGCCGTGTAGGAAGAGTCAATGAGGACTTCTCCTTCATCGGACAGACAAGACTGTCACCTCACGCCTTCACATCGGTAGGTGTAGATAACTTCAACACCAAGATAATGGTCTTCCTGCGTCGCTCACAGCATATAGAGATGAGCACCTACAATGCCGAGGAGTTTGTCTCTATGGCAGAACTCAAAGAGCGTGTGAAGAGCGCCCGTGAGATGAAGTACCGCCTGCGTCTTGACCTTATGCGTGAGACCAACCGCATAGACAAGGAGGAGTTGGAACACTTCGAGTACAAGCTTGCCAAGTATATGTACGAGTTGAAGGCTCACGCAAGACTCAACAAGCATATCGACAAGGCAGTGGCACTCGTTACCAAATTCCGTAACCAGAAGCCACCAGAGAATGCTACCAACGAGCAGATGAAGGAGTGGGAACGCAAGAAACTGACCACCGCCAAAGTGCTGGCCACCATACGCAAGCATATCACCTCGCAGAATGTCGTGCCACGCAAGGAGGTGGCATTGGTAAAGACCTCCTACGGCTTCAAGCTCAAGCAGTATGCACCACGACTGCTCGACAAGGTGGAACATAAGGCAGCAAGCATCAATGACCTCATACTGGATAGCAGTACTCTACCTATGCTGGAGATAGCAACCGAAGAGAATCTGCGACAGATACGCATTGCCAAGAGGCTTATCCGCCGTAAGCGTTGGCTCTACGACATACAGAACCAACCATTCTCGGAGATGGAAACAGACGATGCCCTTGCCGAGTATCTTGACAATGCCACCTTCGTAAACAAGGATGGTGAGGTATGCGAGTTCACGCAGTTGCAGAAACACGATCTGAACCTTGTGCTTCAGAAGCGATATGCTCTGCTCAACTGGCAGCAAGGCTCAGGCAAGACAGCGGCAGTATATCACAGAGCCAAGTATCTGCTCAAATATGGCAAGGTACGCAATGTGGTAATACTTGCCCCTGCCATTGCCACCAATATGACATGGACTCCGTTCCTCGCTATCAACAAGGAGCGATACAGGGTGATACGCACATACAAGGATCTCGAAGATGTGCCGAGAGGTATCTTCCTGCTGCTATCCACCTCTATGGTCGGCAAGCTCAAACGCGACCTTATGCGTTTCGTAAAACTATCGTCAAGGAAACTATGCCTTGTATTTGATGAATCGGACGAGATTACCAACCCATCATCACAACGCACAAAGCATATCCTAGCAGTCTTCCGCAGGCTCAAATACAAGATTCTCGATACGGGAACAACTACCCGTAACAATATTGCAGAGCTGTATAGTCAGTTTGAATTGCTCTATAACAACTCTGTCAATATGACCTGCTGGTGCAGCAGTATCTATCACGAGAACAGAGATAAGGAGATAGAGTGTGAAAGGAACCTCCACTGCGGAGAGCCGTTCCCAGCGTTCAGAGGTCATGTGCTGTTCCGAGCCTGCCACTGTCCGGGTAAGGCAACGGTATTCGGCATAGAGAAGCAGAATCAGGATGTCTATAACAAGGATGAACTCTTCGACCTCATAGGCAAGACCATCATCACCCGTAAGTTCCGAGACTTCGCAGGCGAGAAATACAAGATACGGACACATACAGTAAGCCCATCCGAGGGTGAACACGAGGTCTATCGTGTTATCATCGAGGAGTTCTGCCGAATCTGCGAACTCTACTACAACAGCACGGGTGACACGAAGAAGGATGCAGGACTGAGGCTTATGCGACAGATAAAGCTACTTATCAAGGCTTGCTCCGTTCCACACCTCATATCGGGATACTACGGCGATGACTATCCGAGCAAGACACGATACATAGAATCATTGATACGCAAGATACCTGGCAAGGTAGCCATCGGCTGTACCACCCTTGCTGCCTTTGACCTCTACGAGAGCTATATCAGCGAACGCTTTCCCGACAGACCGATATATATCGTAAAGGGAGATGTGGCATTCAAGAAGCGTCAGAGCATCGTAACGGAGTTCGACTCCACCATCAACGGCATACTGATATGTACGCAGCAGAGCCTGAGCAGTTCGGTAAACATACCTACCTGCAACGATGTGATACTGGAGTCGCTACAATGGAACATACCCAAAATGGAGCAGTTCTACTTCCGCTTCATACGCCTCGACTCCAAGGAGATGAAGGATGTGCATTATGTTACCTATGAGGACTCCGTTGAGCAGAACCTGATGGCATTGGTACTGACCAAAGAGCGTCTCAACGAGTTCATCAAGACGGGTGAAGTGAAAGAGCAGTCGGAAATCTTCGAGGAGTTCGATATCACAATGTCCGTAATAGACAGTCTGCTGATACGCTCTACGGACAGCGAAGGTAAGATACATATCAGCTGGGGAAGCCAGCGAGTAACAAGTTAAACAGAAAATCTATGGAAAATATGGATTTGAACAATGCCGAGGTTGCCGTAACCACGCAGCATATCCTGGACGGGAAAGAGTACAAGGACTACTGGGTGCAGATGTCCGACTATAGCGACATGGGAGAATTCCTCTGTGCCTGCTCCGACCTCTTTCCCGAAGAAGAGGAACCGGAGTACAGGTATGCCAAATGGGAGAACATCCCCGACAGGCTGATAAACCGAGAGTGGATATGTCCCAACCTCTTCGAGATACGCGATGCCATGGAAAGGCTCGACGAGAACGAAAGGGAGTATTTCGTCACTTGGAGCGAACACTTCGGATATGACATAACAACCGATGATCCGCATATGATGGTATCGCACTATCAGGATATATACGGTAACACCATACAGGAGACCGAAGAGGAACTTGCAGACATATCCGATGATGCTTTAGTATATACAGGCATATCGGGCAACTTCTGCGATATCCTTCCTCTTCAGTATGAGATATTCGATGATAACTACAACTAAAAATAAAGGATATATGGAAATCAGTTTCAAAGGACCGGTAATGCCGATTGACCCATACTCGCAGTTGGCATTTGTGGAGATACTCAACATCATACTCATTGCAAAGCATATTATGGATGTGAACAGGTATCTCATAGCAAGGAATGTAAACCCTCTGTTCGGCTCACTGTCGGGATATTTCCGGTGGTCGTTTGCCGATGAGAGATTCACGCTGTGGCAACGCACGGACTACAACTCCGATATGTGCTTCTCACACCGCATACTGGATATGCCGTTCTGTATGCTTGCAGCAAAGGATAAAGAGAATGATGAGAGAGTATTCAACTAACCATCAAAGAATATGGAAACGACAATCAAGGTATCCAACAGAGAGATAGCGATACGAGCCTTCGACTATCTGAGGCACGAAAGAAAGACCGACTCGGCACTGCGACTGGCTCACCACCTGCTGCACTATGACCGCATATCGCTCGGCATAGGCGAGGTGGATTGGGAGATAGATATGGCTATCCAAAAGTTCGGTGGCAATCCACGAACTGGATACCGATATTCGGCACATTTCAGTTTCAATGCAGAGACGGAGATGGAGAAAGAGATATACGAAGAGATATTCAACGGTAAAGAGTAACCGAAGGGCGGCCACAAGGTCGCTCTTCGCATTTATAGACATATGTACGGGAAACAGAATCCTGCCGTACACAGGTAACGACAAATGAATGAAACAAAGAAAACACTCACAATGGAGTTCATAGAAAGCATAATGGACGAGAACTACACCCTCGTATGGGTGGACTATCGGGAAAGTTTTGATGAGAACCGAGACTTATTACAGAAATACCTTGAAAAACAAGGCTGCGAGGATCTGTGGTCAAAGGTTGAGGAATGGTACGAAGATGCCGAAGAGCAGGCAACACAGGAGATAATCAAGGGGCTGAAGAGCCACTGCATCGACTTCCACGACTTTGAAGAGGGTGAAGTAGAAGCCTTCTTCGAGGAACACGATGATGAGATAAGGGACGAGATACGCGAGCGTGACGATTCCACAACGGTAAACGACCTTATCAAGAACACCAACGACATACCTGTACGGGTGGAGATGCTATCCAACTACGACTGCATCAACTCCTGCTGGTTGGAGTCGCAAGGTGGCTTCCGCTACAAGGAAAGCTACTTTGGGGATATGATAGATACTCTTCACCTCAACCCTGCAAAGGTAAAGAAGGCATTGACGGAGAAAGGCTACACCGTATATGGCAGATTCCCGAACAAGAAGTATCGTGACGGCAAGGAGCAGGTATCCTACGAGGACTTCTGCCAGGAGTTGGAAAACTCCTGCTGCGGTGCCAACCTGCTTACCTATATAGGTATAGTAAACCTCCGCGACCTCTACGATGCCGACTTCAAAATAAAGGAGGTCATTATCCCAAAAGGTAACACCTGCGGACTGTTCAGCTCGATGTATGGCGGTGGCAGTCTGATAGAGATGGAACTCAAGAGCGATGTCAGAATCCGATTAGATAAGGCACGCAAGGACGGTTACGGTTTCCGCCTGCGACTTGACAATGAACGCTCCAAATATGATTACTCCATCAAGCATGTCTATGGTGTCTGCGACTCCTTCTTTGGCAAGCAGGTAAGCATCGTTCCGGCAAACTAAATCAGTATTAACCATAAAAATATCAATGTATGAAGAAGATTGAAGTAAAGGTAAGATACCTCTTCGAGGGTACTTACACCGTAGCGGCAGATGACCGCAACGAAGCACGCATAATGGTAACAAGGGATTGCGGGTTGGTATTGGGTGGCAATATCCACACCACACTCGATGATGACGATGTGGATTGGAAGTTCGATGTTCACCCCGATATGCAGATTCTATCCTACACAGAGAAAGAGAACGCAACAAAGCGTCTGAAGATGGACTTCTCCGACAGGATAGAGACACTCCGCAAGGATATTATAGATGCCATAAGGCAGTTGCTCTACTCGCACGGATTGACAGAAATAACCTTCCCCGAAGAGCAGGATGATCCTGTATGGGTGATATGGTTCAATTGGGACGGAGACCCATACGAGTGCAAAGTAATGGGTGTCAAGGTAACGGATAACAGTATGACTGTGATTGCCCACGACAAGATTTGCAATGATGAAGTGACTTGCTCCACACCCTTTGAACTTGGAGCAAAGAATATCGACTGGCTATATGAGATATATGATGCTGTATGGCAGCAGTTGGAAGAGAACAGAGATAATAACGCTTAAAGATTACGACTATGAGATTAGACCCTGTAAATGCAGTGTCGAGCTTCCACTACTATATGTGGAATGCTTGGGACGAGGAAGAGTGCAAGATTACCTTCGGAGGTGCTTATAAGCACTTCTGGGAGAAATGGAACTCCCTTGCAAGCAAATCAATACTAGGAGCGGCAGAACGATTCTATGCCGAACTCTCGGACAACAACCGTGAACTGCTTGTCAATCGTGCTGTGGCACTCTATGACGGCAAGGCTACAAGAGAAGAACCTCACGATGATGATGTATATGTCTGTGATGCTTGCGGTTCAAGAAAAATTGAGATTCAGGTTTGGGTAAATGCCAATACCAATGAGTATCTAAGTGATGTAGATGATGACGATACGGACTGCAAATGGTGCGCTGACTGTGAACAGAGTCAGAATTTCTGCACCTTGAGCGATTACAAACAGAAGATGCAAGATTGGTGGAAAGACCTTGACTTTATCACATTGGAAAGTATAACCGGCTTGCACGAGACTAACTACTCATCGGAAGATTGTTCACAATCCTTTGTGGATGCCTGCAATGATTGGTGGAACGGTCAGGACTATGATACCCAACGAGAACTCTATTTCAAATCACAATCTTAATACTTACGACAATGACTGATAAAGAAATCATCGAAAGAATATGCGGCTCGTGTAACTGCGATGAAGCAACTGCAAAGGAGTATCTGAATGACGAGATACGCCACCTCAGAGAACTGCAAGAGGTAAACGACCTGCAAGAGAGTGACATTGAACTCTCTTGCAGTGGCCTCGGCATTGAGTCCGAGTGCATGGAGTATTTCACAATGGTATTAACTTACTAACATCTACTACTACTATGGCTTACTTTAAGAATATACATTCATTGGCGGAACTCAAGAAGGAATACCGCCGATTGGCATTGGAGAACCACCCCGACAAAGGCGGTAGCACCGAAGTGATGCAGCAGATCAATGTGGAGTTTGAACGGCTCCACGAGATTTGGAAGAACGATACTACTGTATCGGCAAATGCATCAGGTTATGAGAACGACTATGCAGGAGCATCGGCAAAAGAGTATACCGACTTCGTATATAACGAGTATCGTTGGAAAGGTCGCAACTATCAAGGACAGCACACTCCTGAGATTGTGGAGTTGGTGCGTAACTGGATGAAGGAGACCTATCCCAAGTATAAGTTCTCCGTATCAAGGCATCACTATAACTCTATCCATATCTACCTTGTCAAAGCCGACTTCGAGGCATTCAAGAAGGATAAAGGCGTTGTGTTCCACCACGATGTGAACCACTATAACATTGACAATGACGACATCCTAACCGACAGAGCCAAAGAGGTGATGAAGAATGTCTGCGACTTTGTGATGTCGTACAACTTCGATGACAGCGATCCGATGACCGACTACTTCTGCACTAACTTCTATCTTACATTAGGAGTCGGCACCTACAAGAAGCCATATAAGGTAGAACTGCCGAGATTGGATTGCAAAGGCAAGAAGCCCGATGTGTTCAGGCACCCCGAAGGTGCTGCACACAAGGCAATACGCCAAGCATTGGGCGGTGCATACTTCAGTTTTCATAACAGCCAACGACTGCAAGGCAAAATGGTACTCGGAGAAGACTCCTACGGACATAGTGGCGACAAATACTTCTGGCCTCTCTCATACTCCAGTGCCAAGACCGCCCAGAAACGAATGGATAAATTGGAGAAAGCCGGTATCCGCTGCAAGCTCACGGGCTACAATGGCGGCTGCATCGAGTTCCTCGGCTACACTCCCGAAACGGAAGCACAACTTGAGAAAGAGCGTCAGGAGGTTATTGTCGCACATCAAGAATGGCAGGCAAAGCAAGTACAAACTGCATAAAAGAGAAGTCGGTTGTCCTTGATAACTCTTGGGCAACCGACTTGAATAGTTAAGTCCATTATTAGTATCTTATCTCTTTTAACTCTACTAAATCATTGTAGAGGCGTGTATGCATTTGCTTGGTTATCTCTCGATATGATTTCTGCTTTTCCTTTGGGAGCATCAGTGCTATTTGTTCACGCACTTCTCGCCAATTTGATAGAGTTGTTTCGTAGTAACGAAGCATCTCTGCTATCTTGTCAAAATCAAAGCGACCATCGGTACGTTCACGAGCAAAGTCATAATCTTTCTCTGCCCAGTCGGAAACCATCTCTTCGACAACCGTATCATTTGTTCGAGCCTTGAAGTAAGATAGTAGCTTCTCGAACTTCTTGGCAGAGATGGTTTTTGCATCACTACTAAATGGCTTCCAATCGTAAGACCAATAGATATCCCGTTCTATCTCAAGTTCTGCAAGGCGGTTCTTTGACCAAATCTCGAATGTGCCGTTCAAGTCCATTGATAGTGCTGAATATCCGGCGGCGGCATAGGTATAGAAGTACATAAGACCGTTTACGGCATTATTCAAATCAAACCACTCCGTAAACTCACGATAGTAAAGAACCCTCAACTGTACATCCCAATTGCTATCCTCATCATAGTCATCAATAAACTCTATAAGGCGGTAATAGGCATAGACAGCTTTGTAATGTTCGAGGATTGATTCCACATAACTTGCGGTATTCAACTCCGGCTGATTACCGGCATTGTAGATATTGATAAGTTCGCCTATTGCATTGGCGGCAGCATCAACAGAGCCTATCTTACGACCGAGGCGAGCGTTATACTCCTCAACACTCTCATTCATAGCCAACATCCAAGCCCAATCGTCATCGGCAGTCTTAATCAACTGTACCATCTGCATCATTCGGTTCATCAGCCAATATGCGTGAGGATCTTGCGACTGAAACTCGGTATCGTCCGAGAACCAGAAATGGCCTACGCTATCGGCAACTGCCAACATCTCCTGTTTTCTCTGCTCAATAGCCGTAGCATTGGCAGTATAATCACTGTCGACGCTATCGACATTGATGGTTGTGGTCTTCTCATTACCGCTTGCTGCATTTGTACAGCAAGATGTAAAGAAGAGTATTACCGCAATTGTATTTATAAGACATTTCATTGTTCCAACTTTATTTCTTGGATACCACATTGCCATTTGTATCTACCAAGTACCAATCGTAACTTTCCGGATCTTGTACCTCAAACAAATCCTTTGAGAGCATATTAATATCTGAATATAGTGCAAAAGTTATCGGCTTGCCTGTGATGCGATTCATTATACCATAACGGTTCATAACCTCATATTTGGCATAATCGGCAAAAGCATATTGAATATCTCCACACTCGTTGTAACCAATCGGGTAATTTAGATAATATGTTCCATCAAACATAAATGGTTGAATTATATTACCCTCAAAATCCACCTGCCACTTCTTGCCACCTTTGGTGAGAATAAAGCCATCAGACAACACATCTACATAACCATATTCTGCCGAATAAATAACATTGCCTCTTGAATCAATAACACCGTGTTTACTGTTATCAACAATGATTCTGTAACCACTTTCGTGAGGAGCCCAGATTTCATCGTATGCAGGTTCAACAACCCACTTTCCGGTAGTGTCAATCAAGCCCAAGTCACCATCTTTATTCGTCATTATACAATATCCATCGTGGAATAGGTAGCCAAAGTTCCACATACGACATTTGTCGGAATACTCGAATTGGAATGGAATCACAACTTCATTCTTAGCATTGATAAAGCCTATTTTACCATCTTTCATTACAGCTGCAAGACCTTCTGAGAACACCCATGCCTTACGATAGTTGTTAGCCTCTGCATCGATCACAATTTCTCCATTCTTGATATTTATATAGCCACGCTTGTTTGGGATGGCATACACAGTCAATGAGTCATTGGCCGGACTATCAGCAACCCAATTCACTTTCGGCGTTGTATATTTGCCTGTACAGTAGTTATATACACGAACCTTATCGTCCCGGAAACCGTGAACCTCTACATTCTTTGACAGATAATTGTCTTTCCAATACCATCTGCCATACTCGCTATCATAGTAAGCATAAGCAATAAGTGCCACAAAACCTACCGGTATCAGAATGAAGATTGTTGTAATTGAGCGGCGTACCCATTTTGAGCGCTTCTTCCACCAGTTACGAATTGTGCGCCACGCAAGGCGACCAGCAGCAACCAAAGCCGTGAGAATCAAGGCTACTACTCCAAGTAGCGCTTGAAAAATTTGAGTCAGTCGTTTCATCGTTGTTCTGTTTAATATGTTCTTTTTGCCAATACCTTAAGACGTTCTACCTCTTGCTCATCATACTCAAGCATACCTTTCTGCCCAAAGTAATCGTACATTCCCCAAAGTGCATTGGCATATTTGGGAATAAGCATACCATATGCGTCAGCCTTGTAGTAACAATCGATAGCCTTCTGAATATAGGAGAAGTCCTCACATTCACCATACTTCATGACATACGATTCTCCAAGTAACAGATTAAAGAACGGATATTTCTCCGCTATGCGAGTCAGGCACTCTTCTTGACCTGTTTTATCTTTAGCTTCATCATAGTATATTGCTTGAAATATTACAGCTAGTTCACTTCCTTCATCTTCTGCCTCACGAAAAATATTCATTGCCACAGTCGCCTCATCCATCGTAAAGGCTCTTTTTGCCGCATCAATAGCTTTAGCTTCAGCGGGAGCCGATTGTTTGAGTCGTTCCAATTTCGCTTCAACTTCCTCATTGAAGGATGGTGAATCCATAATCTCAAAAAGCAATCTGAAAGGATGCCCTTCATCAAATAGTTCTACAACATCCTCAATATCTCCACCTGTCTTTTGGCTGTAGGTAGCATACATACAAATCATGTTGAGCCAGCTTTTTTCAACACCATCGCCATCACGATAGCATAATGCTAATGAATTGTATGCCTCTACATCACCTTGTCTTGCTTGCTGAATAAGATTCTGAACTCTTTGATCAACTGCACGAGTCTTCATTTCCACACTCGAACTTTCCAAGTCTATAACACTATCGTTGCATGATGTATGGAATACCAATAATGAAACCATACAGAGTATAGTAAATAGTCTATTCATATCTGTCTGATTAGAGGTTCGTATTACTTATCGTCTTCTTCGAAGAAATTCTCGTTAGCTTCTGCTGCATCGAAATCAGGTGCAGCCATACAGGAATAAAGACGCTCACGGCATCGGGTCACAATACCGGCCATTCCATGGACACCAGCCGAAGTCGCATTAAATCTCAATGTGTTGGTGATTGAAATAGTAGCAGCAACAGCCTCTACATCCTGGTTGGCTCCGATGTAAGCGAATACCCAGCCTTTGGCCTTGAGTTCGTCAACAAGAGCCTTGATAGCCTTGCCGCTGTACTCCTTCGAAGCGTTCTCGTAACCGTCGGTTACAACCGTTACAAGCACCTTATCATCCTCGGTGATCTTCTTGCGAAGTGCATTCAGCGAAATGCCCATAGCGTCGTACAAAGCGGTGCAACAATCTGGCTGATAGGTTTCTGCCATAAGTTCTTTGATCTCATCCACAGGAACACACTCATAGATGGTCTTCACATCATCGTTAAATGCAACAAGGCTCACGAAGTGTTCCTGGTCTTCGTGCTTCTTCTGAGCTGAACGAATAGTCTGTATAGTCTCGTTTACGCTGTCAATGGCAGCTGTCTTAATGCTCTGCATAGAGCCGCTCTCATCAATGATAATGAGATTGAAAATTCTTGTCTTCATAAGTTTGAATGTTTATTTGTTAATTTACTTTGATGTTTCTGCAATGCTCTTTTATATATGCGTCTAACAACTTTGGTAATGTTTCTTCAGGGTTATCAGCTAATCGTTCGTTCCACCACACTTTTACTATTTTGGCCAACTTTTGTTTACATCTATAAAAGCGGCTGTTAATCCAAGCAGAAGAGTTCTTAACTTTTTTTGCGACATATTTAGAAGGCTTATTTAGCACATACCTATCAATCCAAATTCTTTTGTCATGTTCCGACCAGTTAGATTTTTTGACGAGCTTCAAAAATAGGTCTACTACAAAGAAGTGTGTCTCGGCACTGAATGGAGGAATTCCTAATAGCCACAGAGGATTGTCCGTTCGAATAAGGTCATCTGGGAACGGATAACCAATGTATATAAGAAAGTCATTGACTGCTGACTTCTTATCACTCTTTATGTCATCAAAAAATGCACTCATGATAATAACATATCGTTTATTACATAGAGTGCATCGGATTTTACAATCTATCTTCTTTTAGAAGAATTTCTTCTATAGCCTTGTACTACAAATAATAGAAATTCTCATAGTTGAAGTTTGTCAGCCAGGAAGGTTTATCGTTCAATGCCTTCATTTGTTCTGGAATTTCGTGAAGCGGGACACCATCGTCTAACAATTTCCGAAGTCTTGTAAACATTATTTCATTCGCCTCTTCTATATGATGTTGCAGAGTGATGATTCCATACTCTTCAGCCTCCTTTTTGTCTGATATAATCATTCCGGAGAACAGACCGTGCAAGCCTTCCTTGCGTGCGAATTTATCTGCGTGACACCATATACCGATAATATTTGCACCGTGATGGCGCAAATAATATGCGTGAGAATGACCTACTATAATACGGTCAAACTCAGGCACATTATCATCTGTCCGAGAGAAAAGCCCATTATCGGAACCATGTCCAAGCAACATAATCCGCTCACGCGGTGAGCAATGATGCAGTAAATGTTCAATCTCGCGTTTACTCGCAGTCTGATCAACGACTTTCGAATCAGTGCCTTTGTACAAACTGGTCAAAACACTTGTCGTGATATCTTTGGGATGTACAACTAACATAGGTTTACATATTTGAATTAACAATAACACACTGGGTCTGGACTATTTCACCATAGCCAATATACCCGTGTAGTTGTCTGTCGAGAACTTTTCGCACATAAACTTTATCACATCTACAACCTCATCCAATGGTTTGTCGTCCTGCAACCTTGCAGTAAGTATTTGCGGTGCCATTGCCTTATATACACCATCGGAACACAAGAAAATTCTGTCTCCAGACTGAACTTCGAAGCGTGCCACTTCGGGCACAGCAACCTCAGGATTCATCGAGAAGAAACATCTTGTTACAACCTCTGAACCACAATGAGGGTCGGCGTGGTCTTGTGTCTGATATACAGCCGCTCCATCACGCAACAAGTAACAGCGGCTATCCCCACAGTGAGCAATAGTTACGATATTACCCTCAACACTTGCCATCACCATAGTGGTTCCCATTTCAATAGGGCGAACTACTCGTGAGCGAGCATACAACGCATCCGAAGCCGCTTTGCAGGCGTCTGTAACCTTCGTTTCCGAGTCAGGAACATCGGGATTATTCCCCCAGAACTCACAGATAGCATTGCAGACCGTCTCAGCTGCCACATCTCCCATTGAGTGACCACCCATACCATCGCAAACAAGCATCAAAGTCCGATTCTGTTCTGGCATTTCAACAACACGGCAGACATCTTGATTTGCTCGCCGTTTTCCTGTTTCTGAGAATGTTGTATATTCTATTTTCATAATCATTACTTTATTTGTCAAAGCAAAGCGTTACATATATATGTAATCCCTGCTTAGTAGATTCTGAATCCAATGCATCTTCAATGCTGGGATAAAAATCCCATTTAGTTTCACGACTAATCCAAGATGGAAGAACTTCATCACAAAGCATCTCATACCACGAGCCTTCATCCTCTGCAAACCGGCGTAACCACTTTGGCTCACCTCCGTACTCTATATAGATGTAGGAAATTTCATCGGCTCGTTCTTGAAAAGGAGTCAATGTGTTTTTGCATATCAGAGCAATTCCCTCTGAATAAGAATCAAGCCAATTCTCAAGTTCGCCTGTGGGTATTTCTATTAGAACGGAACAAAGTTCTTGATACTTGGAAACTGTTTCATTCCAAACTTCTGTGTGTATATGTTCTTCTATCTCTGTTCGATCTGTAATAAGCATATCCACGTTTTATTAGTTCATCATCGTTAATACGAAATCCACTTGTTTCGGGCAACTCGGGCATATTGTATGATTTAACGAGTTCTTCAATTGAACTTGTGATACCCAACTTCTGTATTATAGTTTCTACAACTTCTGCAGACGCTACGGTTCTGTCAATATCGTTATTCTTTTTTGCCATAACCAAGAATAATCTGAATTGAGATGTTTTCTCGGTTTTCTTCATCATCGCCCATTCCCCAGATGATATTTGCTGTTTCAAGATGCTTATTGAATGCCTCAATAAACATATTAAACTGTTCGATGGTCACAGCCCGTATTCCTGCATCACTGCCATTGCCTTTGATATACAGTAAGACGTTATTTACGTTTTCTTTTCCAGCTTCAATAATGGCATCATCAAGTGAACGCACCACATCTTCTGTAAGTGCTGGCACTTCAAACTTTATTACCTTCAAGGATTCTGAATGTCCCTTGATAAAGGCATAATCCTTCATATCAACTGATACGATACCCTTTGTCTTGCCAAATGTCTCTTCGGCAATACAATCAATCTGCTTTATGTCTGTTATAATCATAGTTGTACAAATTACTTATTACTCGATATCCACTCTATGTACCTCGTCCACACCCTTGATAGCAGAGATAGACTTGATGGCACTATCCAACTCACTTGCGGAGTGTACTGCAAAGTCAATCGTACATACCGCAATGCGGTCGATAGTCTCGGTTGCGAGTTTGTTGATTGACAAGTGCAACTTCTCTGTGATGCAGTCAATCAGATCGCTCAACAGATGGTAGCGGTCAACGCCACGAATCTGAACTCGCACCGGATAGAGGAAATGCTCATTCTCCTTGAACTCGATGGAAAGAATTGAATCGCCTTGCTGCGAAGCCATACGGATAGCCGTCGGACAGTTGCGCTTATGCAAGGTAACCTTTCCATCGTCAGCCTTGAAGCCAATGACCTCATCACCCGGAAGCGGATGACAATTAGGGCAACGCTGATGCTCAATATAGCTCACAGTGGATAGATAACTGCGTAAATGACGCTTCGCCTTGTAGGTCAGTACATGGTCAATCCAATCGGTATCTGGGCAAGAGTTCTCGTCCGTTCCCATCTCTACACAATCTCCACGATGAAGCACCGTCTTGACGGACATCAACTTGCCATTGATGCGGGCATACACTGCGTGCTGGCCAATCTTGCTATGGATCTCGTAAGCGAAATCCAATGCGGTAGCACCTTTCGGAAGAATTATGCCCTTGCCCTTTGGAGTGAAAACCAGAATATCATCGTTGTAGAACGACGCGGTAACACCGTCCATATAATCCATATCCTTGCTATGGAAAGCGACATCCTGCAACACGCTCTTGAACTTTTCGAGCCATTGAGATACATTCTCTTCGGTACGCTCCGCAGCGCAACCCAAACGAGAAGCACGGACCATACGCTCAGATGAAATATGCACCTCTTCCCACATACCTTGGTCGCTGAGCAACTTCACATGGAAACTCTGATATCCATTTTCCTTTGGATTGTCAATGTAGTTTGCAACGCTACCAGGACGCTCCTTAAAAATCGATGTAAGTTCTGCATAGATAGTAAGTGTATTATGCTTTTCTTGCATAAGTATTTCCTTCTCCATCAAATCAGGTGACCCAAATCTGATAAAGTGTGGAATGCCCTCTACTGCACCTGCAAATGCATCGTAATGGACAACTCTAATGTAATGTTTGCCATCAACATGCTTGAAATCGCATCCGCTCGTCTGCATTTTACGCCAAATGCTAAATGGAGTACGATAACGAACCTCTGTCTCGAAATATGGATATATCACACTATGGTTGTTGATCTTTTCAACAAAAGCATTGAGATTTTCCTTATTCTCTTCCTTCTCTTTTTCCAGTAACTCCTCAATCTCTGCATACTCACGGGGACAACGGTAGCGGAACGAGAGGTTTTCCAACTCGCTCTTGATATGATACAACCCCAAACGGTTAGCCAATGGAGCATAGAAGTAATCCGTTTCACCGGCAATCTTCATCTGCTTGTCAGGGCGCATACTGTCGAGTGTACGCATATTGTGCAGACGGTCAGCCAACTTGATAAGGATGGCACGCACATCGTACTGCACTGATGCTAGTATCTGGCGATAGTTATCCACTTGCTTCGACTTCTCGTATTTATCTTTCTTCTGCTTGGTAACGACACCTACAAGGAATGCCACATCATCGCCGAAACGCTCACGAATATCCTCGATGGTGTAATCCGTATCCTCTACAACATCGTGCAAGAAAGCGGCAATGACAGGGTTTGCGCCCAACTCTAGTTCTTCTGCAACAATTCGGGCTACAGCAATCGGATGAATGATATATGGTTCACCCGTTTTGCGACGCTGTTCTTTGTGTGCTTCGGCGGCCAAGGCATAAGCATTACGCACACGCTGCATATCCTCAGCCGAGATACGCTGCTCCATATTAGCAAACAAAGATTCTATACTCTCACTGATCTGGGTTGTGTAGATGTCGTTCATAGTCGTTTCTTCTTTAATTCTGTTACTTCTTTTCATCCATGTTGCATCACTCTGAGGGTGATCTTGCAACGTTCACTTTTATAGAAAGAGTCGAGGACCTCGCCGAATATATCATTCGGAGAGAGGAAATTGAACATTGTCATACAGGAGCGAACCTTAATGGCATCAATATCGCCAAAGATGGACAATGCGGTTTTATCCTTATGCTCAAGTAAAACTTCGGTAATCTCTCGGATTCTTGCGCCAAGTACAGGATGCTCCAAATAGCGTTGTGCCTCGTCTCGATTGGCTATTCCATAGTAATGCGCCCGACTACTGCGCCCCAAACATCGGAGTTGTGGAAAAATGTACCATATCCAATGATTGGTTTTCCGTCCATTCTTTACCTCTTCCAAAGCCTGCTTGTATCCGCAGAAGTATGGGACTTCTTGTGCTTCTATAAAGCGGTTAATATCAGTCTCTGCAAAATTCTTCATAGTTGTGTAATTCCAAAAATTAAAAGATGCGATGAAAACCAAGCCCACCGCATCTCTGATTGATATTAGTGTACTTTTTAACCCTCTACCAGTTCATACTCGACACCGAACCACTCGTTGAGCGTATCCTCAACCTTTGCGTTGATTTCAGGAGTGATCTTATCCTTGATTTTCTTATAGACATAGAGCATTGCTACACCATCATCCAGGATGCCCAAGAACTTATAAATAACACTTGGTATGAAGTCCATAGGCAGAATAGTATAGATAATGGCTGCATAGATGAGTACACGGTCAAGGGTTGATGTATTGTCATCATCCATCACATAGTAGAACTGCAACAGGGGACGAGTAGCCACACGACCGGCCTTCAATGCCCAAGGACGCAACTTATCCATCAAAGCGTTAATCTTACCACGCCAATCGATGTTCTTTACACGCTCCAAAAGCGGCTTAATATCCTTACCCATAATCAGGTAAGCAAGAATCAAAAGTGAAATTGTAATCAACATATCGCTTAAATTTTATTGTTCGTTTTATAGTATAGAGAATAGTTTGATGAAATTCTATCTCTATGACACTGTTTTTTCTTCATCTTCTTTCGGAAGAGTTGTACTCATTATTGGTCCTGTTCCCTTTGCTTTCTCAACAACCCAATCTATAAAGCTTTTCAAACTGGGATTCTCTAGATTCCCATAATTGCTATGGGTGGTTTGATCCATACTACCCAACACCCACACGCCGTCGAAAGAGTATTCCAAAGTATAATATACCGCATCGTTGTTGGTAGTGTTAATAAGTACTGCACCAAAAGCAGCCTCCGGAACCTGCCGAGGCTTAGGGAAGATATATAGAGCCATCACATATGTATCGTTGATCTTTATTCCATCGCAATGTAACTCATCCCACTCCAAGAAGAAATTCTCATCTACATGTTTCTTCATAAAGTCATCCCATCCTTCAGTTGCCAGAATGGCATTTGGAGATATTTCTCCTTTTGATACCCCTGCAACGAGGTCGGGGATGAATTTGTATTGCAAAAAGTAACGGTACGAGTGTTTATCATCGTCAGTTAACTCTCGCTGTGGTTTCACCTCGGCTACCGTATCTTCTGGCCTTTTCCCGAATATTTTATTCCAAAATTTGCTCATAGTTCGTTTGTTTGATAATATAGAGTGACATACTTTGTTAATCTATCATTCGCCATCAGAAAGGAGATAGTCAAGAACTGATTTCCAATCCGGAAACCTATCTGAACCAAATTGTATCCACTCGCCCTCGAACTCACTTGTTCCGTTCTTGCCTCGATCATCAATCAATATATCACCTTTGCACAGATTCTTGCAATGAGTGATCACCATTCGTTTGTGGAATACATCGTCTAAATAACGGGTTACCCACAACACCTTATCACTCCACGCTGACGTATTCTTCCATGGGGCTGTTGAGAGTATGTAACAGTCGTAATGCTCGCTGAGAAGGTGAACGGCTTCTATTGCTCCGTACATTGGCAACATCTGCCCAAACAACCCCGGTATCTCATCATATCTGCCTTCATATTCTTTGAGCGTCTGTTCGTCTTGCTTCGCCAATGCAGATTCAAAATCAACCAAAACACCATCCATATCAAAATAGAGGCGTTTCTTGCGTTGCGGAGTTTCATTATTGTTTATATCATATGAATCTCGCATTTCTGTGAGAACAGAACAAAACTCAGATTCAGTCAAGATTGTTTTGTATGGATTCTGTTCTCCCTGACTATGATACAACTTTATTCCACGAGTTGACATCAAAGCAATACGGAAACGCTCGTTCTGCTCAAACATTGCCTGATATGCTCTGCGTATCAGATTCTGGAACTCCTTGCTCTGACGGTTTATGGAAGAGCCCTTCCACCATACTATCTGATCCGTTTGCCAATGAGTCGATGTCATATTCTTGGCATTTTTACCTTTCATAGAGCATATTTGCCTTTGCTTACCCGTATCCTGATATTTCAACGACTGAAGGAATCCCTCCATACTCCCGCATAGCACACCGTCAAAACGGAATCCATTACTGCACAAGTTTGACAGGACATTGGCAGGATATGGGCTTTTGCTCCATATATCCAATGCCTTACCTCGCCACACTTTCCATCTTATGTATAGGTTTCTGAGTTTCATCATAGTTTCATTAAGTTCAATTTCTGATAGTAAAGTTACTACAATTCTATCATTTACTCTTCATCTTTCACTGGCATCTCATCAACAATCATAGCCGTTTGCTCACCATCTGGATTATAATACCAGCGCAATGACAAGTATTTATCGCCATTCTGAGTCTTTAGTCTATATACATATTCGTCACAAGGGATAACATCTTCAAACCATTCATCGCTAACCAGTTCTTGTCGCTCGATATCATAAATTTGCCACTTGCCATCTTTTCTTACCTTGCAATATGGCTTTGAAGGCGTAAGTAATTCAATGCGATTGTATCTATCAATGGGCAGAATTACACCATATCTATCACGCAAACCTCCGGTATCACCAGCTCGCACACACAGTATTCCGTCAGGAGATCCATAGTATTTGTCAAAGTGCCAAGCGCGACCTGCCTCCAAAACCGAATAAGGATTGTATCCAAGGCAGAAAACGGGCATAACGAGCGCAATCATCACATATAGTCCTGCACTTGCCCAATTCTTCTTGGTGTCAATGGCAAAACGAATTACAGCAACGGCCATTAATGCCAATGAGAGTAACAACATAGATATACGCACCATATTTGTTGTGTACTGAGCGCACCAGAACACAACAGATGCTCCAACTATCAGCAATATATCTTTGTAGGTGGTTTCTCTACGAATGTGCCAGTTCATAAGAGCAAAGAACGCTGCGGGAAGTGTGCAAACCGTTATTGCCGATTTAAGCTCAAGACCTATTCCGCACACATATCCAACTATAAACATCGCAAGAGTTAGCAAATATGCGACTTCGCCTCGCGTAAACATCTCCTTGATATTATTGCGATAGAAAATTGCCGGAATCAACATCAGCATAAATGCCAACACTGTCATGCCAATAGTTGTCTTATCGCTCACAGAAAGAACTATTGACGAAACAATTGTGCATCCAAAGATATAAACACATAATCCGACACTTTTCCAGGTACCCATAGTACCTGGAACAAGCTGCTTTTTCGCTCTATTATAGATATACGTCGCCAATGGATAAATTACCAACCATATATATCCTACAATGCTGATAATGTTTTTGCACACCTCACCTAATAGCTCATGAAATTCAACACTACGAACAGAGTTCATTCCAAACAACGCACCTATTGAAGTCAGTAATGTTTCCCAGGGTCCTACAAAGAGAAGATACCTAGGACTTCTATCTAAGAACATACAAGATGTTAATAGTGCCAAAACCACAATGGGGACAATCATCAGTTTGCTTTGACGCTTCATCAAAAAGCTAATCCATATTCTCACTGCAGGGAAAAGCAAAATAAAGGGATTTATCATCCATCCGCTAATCTCCTCGTGCGCAACCAATAATAACCACACACTACAGATAATTAGATCTGCAATGTGTGTAATTTTAGAAAATCGTGAGTTATCCATTATTCCAATCTTTTGTGTCGTTACTTTTCAGTTGAATCTCCTCTCTTAGGGAACATAATCTCCATAGGCTCGTTGGTAGTGCTTTCAATGGATATCATACCTTCGTAGTTTTCCATTTCGCCCACCCATATAGTGAACTCATATCCTCCCTCCGATGCAGTTCTGCCATACCTTAATGCATCATATTTGATAGCCGTAACAAGACTATCGGCCTGAATGTCATACAAGCCACACTTGTTGTCTCTGTAAACAATGTTGTAACGCTCAACCGATGTAGTCTCTACACGGTCAAACTTTCTCATACCTGAGCAAGAAACTGCCATAACTGCAACCAACAGCAACGCAAGAGTAAAAATGTTCTTCATATCTTTAATGTTTTTGTTTTATGGTATAGAGTACAACATCGGTCAGAATCTATCTATTCCGCCGAACAAATCACTTTTCTGCTGCGATACCAACTGCCAGAGATGTGCCCATCGGGGTGTACGACTATCTCGCGCAACAGGTTGTCGGGTTCGTTCTTCTCCATACGACGCAACAGTTCCATATTGCTGTGCGAGAGGGTGATGAGGGTACCATTCAACTGCCAAGTTTCATAAACATAGTAATCTTTCAACACCTGCTCAACGAGTTTGGCATTATCGAAGAGGTAGTATTTGAACTGTTGCAACAAATCATCCTCGGCTGGCTTATCAAGGGTAATCAGACGACGAAAACTGAAGTCATCAACGCAACCCTTGTAGTGATCCATAAATGCCAACATATCCTCTATGCTCTGCAATCCCTTTTCGTGGAGTACACACTGAATGCGAATCTTAGTATCGGGATTCATTCGGCGATACTCGGCTATGCGCTCCTCTTGCAGTTCGGCAAGGTGGCAATAATCATCCTTTCCAAGCGTATGGCAGGAGATATTGAGCCAGCTCGGTTGAAGATTGCTTACAATAAATCGACTGAAATTGGTATTGATATTCAAGAAGCAGTTATGCCTCTTTACCATATCTACAACTTCGCCCACATAATCGCATAAGGCCGGCTCACCACCAGTAATGGACACAGTAGCCAAATGTCCCTGCTCGTCCATCTCATCAAGCAGACGACTGACATTGGCAAGAAACTGCTCCTTGTTCTCTCGGATGTGGGAATTCTGTTCGATACAGAACGGGCAGGCGGCGTTGCAACGGTCGGTAATTTTTAGATGGATGTGCTTCATCCAGTAGTCGTCCATAATGTACCACTGCTTGCCGAAGAGCGTGAGAAGCAAATCGTAACTGACGGTATCGGTTGCCAATTCGGGTGAGAATTGGTAGTCGCTCTTATTTGTAATAATCTTCAACATAGCTATTTTGTTTAGGTTGTTTATCTGTTTAATATATCCCAGAACTCTTGCGGCAGACTTACATTGGGAAGTTTAGTCGCATCACGGAACATTGGAGCAATTTCACTTGGCCTTCTGCACCCTCCGCCACAACCAATAGGCGTTACAAGGAAATGCAGTTCGGGGTGATCTTGGGCATACCGGGTAAAAGTATTGACCGATTGTCGAATCTCTTTGAGCCCAATCACTCCACCAATAGTGGGGATGGCGTATGATTGCCCTTGACGACCTTCACGCTGCCCCATAATAGCACCAAAGTTTTCAAGTGCAAAGTTCGATGCTCCATCAAAATGCCGCCCTGAATTGCGACAACCAAAGACAAAGATTTCGTTCTCCTGAAGCGTGTCAATCCACTCAGGAGTAACATTCTGTTCGTTCGTTTTGAGCAGAGCCGTTTCTTGCATTTTCTCGCCACTCTTGTGTAGGGCGATTAACCGATTAAGAAGTTCTTTCATATATTTATAAATTTATGCGTAAAATTTACGCAATTAAAAATTTTGCCAAAAATATAAGGTGTGCCCACCATTCGGGCTAAACACCTTATATGTTCTCCTTTGTAATTATAGAGTTGAACTTATGTCAAATCTATCAATTGGAACTTATTACTTTACACCAATACCTGCAGGTTTCATCTCACAATAGCGGTCGAACCATTGTCGTTTCTCGGGAGTATTGATAGGGTCATACTCACTGATGATGCAACCCGTAGAGAGGTCATCGGCAAGAGCAAAGATGATTTCCGAAAGTTCGAGAGTCTCTTCCAACTGCTTACCTTCTGGGCAGAATATATTACGCTCTTTGATATGCTCATAGCCATAAATTGAGCCCATAATATTGCCACAAACCGAGCCTGTCGAGTCGCTATCGCCGTCGTGGTTAACCGATGCTATAATCGCATCCTCCACACTGTCGATATGGCGAATAGCGCAGTAAAGAGCAATAGCCCAAGTCTCCTCTGCAACCCAACCTTCACCAAGTTCACGAATAGCGTCTGCATCAGAAATATCAGAATGAGCCAACCTCACAGCTTTCTCGGTCAGTTCTTTGAGGTACTTTTTATCTTCCTCGTATTTACCCACACGAATCACATCCAAGATAGATAGTGTCTCGCTTACTATATTGTCAATGTTGTCCTGTGCTTGAGCAGGAGTAAGTGGCAACAACTTATAAAGTAAAACGGTAAGCAAGCCTGCCGGAAGGAAACCAAGAGGATGTTGATGCGTCTGTTCTGCAATATAACATCCGCCTTCCGCAAGATCTTCTAACGAACAATAATATCTACCCGAATCAGGTGATTGATCCACCAAAAGAGCCATAGGAGCAACACGCATAATGCCACCACAACCTTTGCTGTCATTCATCACATCTTTTCCGTCAATGATATTAGCACAAGCGCTCATACAAGTATTACCTGGAGCGCGTTTATGATACATTTCAGGGAGTTCCCTTAACCAGGTAATTTGTTCATGCGGTCCTATTTCTCTCGTTTGAGTATAAAACCAATCTAAGTAGGCTGCCATAACTATTAACTCGGCTTTATGCGACGAGTGTTCCATTCTATTCATCGTAATGCCTGTAAGCAATCCATTGGCAGTAAAGAGTGTCATCTGCGTATCATCGCTGATGAGCGCCTTGCCATTGTAGTCAAGAGCGAATTTGGTGATACCATTCTCTCCAAAGCGAGAAAGAATAGAGCAACGACTAATAAACTCAACCTCGTAGCCGAGTGCATCGCCCGCAGCACCTGCCATCAGGCAACCTCTGATTTTATCTTTTAATGCGTCTTGTTCCATTGTTTAATTATCAAAATTCCAATCTAAATCCTTTTTGTTTCAGTTCGCCATACTTCTCGGCATTGAAGCGATACTTGTTCGGTGTTCTATTAGTAGCGTTTGCAGGGCGTGGCTCGGCCTCTGATAGAATACCGAGTTTAAGCATCTTATTATAGAAGTTGCGACGGTCGAACTTAACCTCCAAGATTGCCTCATAGAGGTTTTGTAATTCGGTCATGGTAAACACCTCTGGCAACAACTCAAAACCTATCGGATCGAAGCATATACGCTCCTTCAGGCGATTTACTGCCATTCGCAAAATACGGTCGTGGTCGAAAGCAAGGCTCGGAACTTCGTCCATAGCAAACCAACGAGCCGATGCAGCATCATCGCCACCTTTAACATCCGAGAGTTTTACTAAAGCATAGTGCGCCACGGTTATTACTCGTTCACGGGGGTCGCGGTTTACATCCGAGAAGGTGTGAAACTGCTCAACAGAAGCATTTTTAAGCCCTGTTTCCTCCTCCAACTCACGCTTTGCGCACTCCTCGGCAGTCTCGTCAATCTTCATAAAACCACCAGGGAACGCCCACTTGTCCTTAAATGGCTCGATGCCACGCTGAATCAACAACACCTTAATACTTACACCGTCAAAACCGAAAATCACACAGTCTGCCGTAACAGAAGGATGCGGATACTTATAACAAAATTTCTGCTCGCTCATACTTTAATGCGTTAATTTTACGCAAAATTAAATAGAGTTTTTGAAACCGCCAAATAAAATGCGTTATTTTCACGCAATAACAATGATTTTACTCTCGAAACAAATAACCAATGTGATAATTGTAGTCCTTTATTCGTTTCAACAGCTCTAACTCTTTATCGGTCCACTTAAGGGCACCATATGAGTCTGCAATTGCTTCCATACTTTTTATCAAATGTGTCTTTTCATCTTCATTTAGATATGCGGTTGATGCAATATCGAAACCGACTCCTCTTTTCCAGCAATTCCAGTGATCTGCCAAACAAAATAACTCCCAACCTAATTTGATCACTACATTTTTTAATTCATTATAGTTGTTAAGGTCTACAACAATACATCTTTTTCCTTGGTTATGTTGTTTGAGAACATCAAGCTCTGCCCTGAAAGGATAGTCGTCTAACCAGTAAAACTTCTCATCAAAGTTAATGGCGTCAGTTTTCAAAGCATCCCAATTGGTGGGCTTTACGCGGCTAATTTTTTCCATTACTTCGGCAGGGAAGTATTCGGACAAATACTGTTGCGCAGTTGTAGCATCACCCTTACAATGAGTTGTCAGCCAGTAGCAATCGAAATTTGCTGTCACATAATCAATGAACTCCGCTGCATACTCTGCAGCGCAAGGCTTTTTTGTATGGAGTAAAACCCCGTCTATGTCAAGGTATAATTTTATCATCTTTCTACTTTGTCAGTTCGTGATATGCCTTCAAATACTTTTTCAATCGTTTTACATCCCAGTCGGATAGTTCTTTATAACGACGAATATCCATATTATCGGCAAGGTCGTTAATCTTCACAGCAACAGCTAATGGGTTAGTCTTAACACGCTCGATAAACTCATCATAAGGCTCATTGTCCGAGAGTTTTGTCACACACCGCAGTGCATCTATAATATGCACAGGGAAACCTTCTGCGAGTAGTGCATCAAAGGTCCAATCGGTATCTTCCACGACATCGTGCAGAACACCGACAATCTTTTCATCTATCGTTCTACCAGCAGCCATCACACGCATAATGTGTCCGGCATAAGGCATTCCCGATTTATCAACCTGTCCTTCGTGGGCTTTGAGGGCAAGAGATATTGCTTTGGCTAATAATGCATCCATTTTACCTCTGTATAAAATTATATATTTCGATTGAATTCTATTAAGTCTCTTTTTCTTTGGGCGAAAGTCTCGCAATCTGGCACAGGAATTATATTGTTCGCCACGAGGTAGGCATACAAACTATTCAGACGGCGAAATACCTTATTGTTTAGTCTATCCAATACGAGTTTTTCATCTGCGATATGACCCCTCAAAATCGGGGGCTTCATACCATTATCAGCTCCGTGAAACATCCAATAGATAGACAATGCCATATCTGTACGATGTAACCCCATAGCACAAGCGATATAAAAATCTCCATTGTCAATAATTTCGAAGAATTCTTGCAAGCGGGGTGCGATTACCCCATTCGGGACACTATGGCTATCCATCGGAAATGCAAAATATCGGATACCATGAATCTCACACATCCTGCATAAACGGTCGGAATGGTCTTCATCGCGCAGCTCAATAATTGTACGGATTCCGCTATCTACTACCGTCTGCCAATGACGCATATTATGACGAGAGGAGAGCGTCGTTCCTCTCACTCCGCCATAAACGGTGGCTATGTTTTGAATGCCTGTATTTAGTATCAGTTCTTTGTTCATCTCATTCTCTTTTTGTTGCTAGCAGCATATACTTACCATCACCGCTGTAATAAAGAATAGGCAAGTTCTCTTCTGGTATGTTTTCGTGAACCATACAGAAGTTGAAACCGTGAAATGTGCAGAATGCATCTTTCATATTCGCCTCGGTAATGGGAGCGGGTCGAAAGATATAATTCTGATATGTACGATCATCTCCGAGATCATAGCTATCAAATACTGGATAACTCTCATAGAAATGACCGATATGTACATCTTCGTATGGTTCAACTTCGGTCGGCGACCAGCAGTGCAACCCATCATACCCCTCGCGACCAAATAACTCCACATGCTCACGAATATCTTTCATACCATTGAAGGTATGCCCAAGAATAGTAACCTTATCCTTGATATTGTAGCACTGGATATCATAATCAGCAAGTTTCTCCTCGGCAGCCCACTCACGCAAGCGATAAAGAAGCACTTTCTCTTCTTTAAGTTGTGGGGCATCCTCGATTAGGCGTATAATCAAGTCCTCCACACCGTGACGGCGTAGGTGGTTACGGTAGCAAATGTTGTATTGCACAATCTCGCATAATGCATAGCGAGAAACCGAGTATGTCTCACGATTCATAAACTTCAGTGCATCAGCGAGCGATGCAAATTCTCCCTTCTTATAATGAGGGAAACAAATCTTTGCCATAATGTTGCTGTTTAATGTTTACAATATAGAGTGTGGATTGTCTATATATCTATCAACAAAAAGGAGAGGATGCGTCCATCCCCTCCGTCCTCCATCTTCTAACCACTGCGAGGAGGTCTTGTCATTTCCCGACAAGGCAGCCAACTTACGACTAATCTATTTGGCAAAGAGCAGGGAACATCGTTGTTCACGACCAACAAGTGTTATACTCCTTCTGGCTACGATTCCATTCTACGCCTCGTGACAGCGCTGGACCAAAGTTCTACAATTCTTTTTTTCTTTTTGCCCTCGTGCGGGTCATATACTATTGAGCATATATACCACAAAGTTCTATCACTTTGTCAATAAAAGTTTCAACGCCTGTTGTCGCATTCTCCTTGATGTGTTCATAGCCCTCGGGGAAATGATCATCATACGGGTCATAAGCTTCGCCAGGGTTGATGATAAATCTTGGTATCTCTGGGTGTGCATATCTCACCAAACTTGCGGCTGGTTGGACAGTCAATGAAGTGCCAATAACCAAGAATATATCAGCATCTCTAACAACCTCTACAGCCTTATCAAATCCTGAAACATACTCGCCAAACCAAACGATATAGGGGCGAAGTTGCGAACCATCTACCGCCTTATCTCCGATGCGAATAGGCACATCCAACGGCAACTCCTTAATGCAGTCGGGGTTGTTTCTATCATCTGATGAAGTAACCTTTGCCAACTCTCCGTGCAAGTGTATAACATTACTACTTCCTGCTCGCTCGTGAAGGTTATCGACATTCTGAGTGATGATTGTTACATCGTGCCACTTTTCAAGTTCGGCAATCAACTTATGGGCGTGGTTAGGCTCGACCTCTAAAAGTCGTTTGCGGCGCATATTATAGAACTCTAACACGGCCTCAGGGTCTTCGTAGAATCCTGCAGTGCTTGCAAGTCGTTTCCAATCATATTGCTTCCACAAACCATCCTTGTCGCGAAAAGTAGACAATCCACTCTCTGTGCTCATACCTGCGCCACTCAAAACAACTATATGCTGTCGCAGTGGCAACTTTCCCAATTCAGGTAAACGCTCGTATCTGTATTCTATTTCCATTGCTGATATGTATTTGCAAACTCCTTAATAAAATTTACTTGTGCTTCCGTTTCAGGTGCAGACATCCAGGCAGAGCGCCCGTGCGTGGCAAATCTACGACGCATTTCAGCAAGAGCGTCGTCCGCAGACATACCCATAAAGTAGATGTAATAACACGCCACAATAGTTCCCGTGCGACCAACACCCCCGACACAATGAATATACAATTTAGTTCCAGGTTTATTGAGAACTCCATTAATGATACGGAACAAATCCACAACCCACCTTACACTATTGGGAACGCAACCATTGGGTATAGGAAAAGTGTGACGACCTATGCTATTAACAAGAAATGGAGCATACGGAGGCATTTCACCATTCTCGGTAAGATCAAGGAAATAATTGATGCCGAAGTCAGTAAAGAGTTTCAACTGACGCATTCTTGCGCCTTGGTCCCATTCCCACACTGGATATTCTCCCGCCCAGACATTTTCATCTACGCGGTAGGAATATCCCGTTGGTTTGTATTTCAGTTCGCCCATATTACGCCATTGTCAGTGCCACTTTGACAGAGTGCTCCTCAAATGTTATGTTAGACAACGTCACATACTCCATAACCTTCTCAATCTGCTTGAAACGCTGTGGATAGATATTTATACGCTTATCCGTAGTGTTCACCTCTATACCACTTGGAATCTTCTCCTCAAGATAAGCCACAACACCGGCAATCATCAGTGATGCAGGAGTGCCACAATCGTATGACATACATACGATATCCTTGCGCATCGCCTCGATATGAAACTTGACGCTGATGGCAGGCATAAACACCCCGAGCTTATAGCTCACTTCAAAAGTCTTCTCATCAACGGTGGTAAACTTTGGGCGAATCTTGAACTCCTTCTCAATGAAGTCCGAAATCTCTTTGTAGGTAATTACTGCGTTCATATTATTTAAGTTTGTTGCAATTGTTTTTAATACTTCTGTGGCTTGTGCAACGACATTGTGTAGCCACACTTTATACACCTTGTACTTGAAAGCGGTCTAGCACCTGGATATGCCTCCTCATACAAGAAATGGTAGTTGTCTCTCACATAATCATGGTTGGGACATTTCAATCCGCGAATCTCTTTTACCTTCTTCATAGTAGTACACTTGATTGTTATGCTTTCTTCAACTGTTCATAAAACTGCTGACGAGCGTGGAACAATGTTACCACTGCATAAGGAACGATATCCTCAAGATTTGCATCCTTCGGAAGTTTTTCCTCGAAGCAAGCCCATACGTGGTCATCGTTCACAACGAGTTTGATGACCTTCATTGCATTGTTGATGGCGTTGATAGTAACCAGAACATCTGCCATATTCTCGCTATCCACCTCGAAGATATACGGAGCATAAAGGCTGAAATAATCCTCATCTTCCTTATCCTCCAAGTAGAGGTAGTTGGTCATTTGGTATTTGAAAGCAATACCGAAATCTTCACGCTGAGGCAGAAAACCTTGTTTCTGCAACTCTTCCATTACCTTGTCAATCATTTTCATATTATCCAAGTTTTATAAAGTTATTCATATTAAAAGCCAATCCTGCGTCTCTCTTGTCTGGGTGTCTGCTGCTCAAACTTCTTGCGCATACGCTCATAGTCGGCAGCATCATCTTGCGTAACCGAACGACGGACCTTACGCATCTCGGCAATTACCAACTCTTGTGAAATGGGTACGTCTGCCATTGCAGCCTCCAATGCACTTGCGTTTACCATAAAACTGATATCGCTGGCGACATATCCGTCGCTCTGTTTTGCTAGTTCGTCAAGGTCGATACTCTCATCGCAATAACGATCTGCAAGGTGAATCTTGAAGAGTTCCTTGCGAGCCTCTACATCCGGCATTGGAATGTAGACCATCTTATCCATACGACCGGTGCGCAGTATCGCAGGGTCAATCTTCTCTGGGCGATTCGATGTGCCAATGACAAAGATTCCTCGCTCCGAACAATTGTTCAATTGACTCAAGAACTCATTGACCTCTCCCGATGCACCTTCGTTATGGATAGTAGACCGGTCAGGAACCATTCCGTCCAACTCATCGAAGCAAATAACCGTAGGGGCCTTCTTTGCAGCCTCTTCGAAGAGTTCCGCAATCTTACCCTGTGTGCCGTGGATATAGATGCTCCCCAGGTCAGACGCCTTAACCATAATAAAGTTCAGGTGAGACTCTTCGGCAAACTTCTCGGCAATGAATGTCTTGCCGCATCCCGGAGGGCCATAGAAGAGCGCACCATTCGGAGCTTTCAGACGATACTTCGCGGCCTTTTCCTTGTTCTGCATCACGAACATAACATCCTTATAGAGCATGCTCTTTACGCTCTCCATACCTGCGACATCGGCAAAACCTCCACCGGTATAAGATTTTGGGCTTAAACCAATCGATGTATTTGCTTCCTCGTTGCCCAATCTCTCCTCAACTTTGCGTGACATCTTAGACCCCTCGGTTTGTATTTCCTTATGAGTATTATTCTCTTTATCCACTGACACGGAACCAGCCTTAAGATCTTTAATAACGGCATCAACACTACGATAACGATGATCGTAGTCAAGAGCTATCATCTTAGCCAGAATCGCCTTTTGTTTGTTGGTAAGATGCATATCATCAATAATCTCATCGCCGATCGAACGGATATGCTTCAAATGGTTCTTGTCCACTTGCGGTCCCAATGCATCAGATGCAATGCCCCAAGGTTCAAAGCCTTCAAGCATCGTGTGTAACAAAGCTCCAACAGAGAAGATGTCAGACTGCTCATCGTAGATACCCTTGAAAGTCTCTGGGGCACGATACCAATTATTCAGATCTTTTGTACAAAAGCTTGCACGACCATTGCAACGGTGTGACAAATGTCCCATACCGATAATGTAAACCCTAACATTCTCATCTTCTTCCTTAATCAAGATGTTACGAGCGGTAATATCATTGTGGATTATCGCTGGCTCTTGTGAGTGTAGATGCTTCAATGCCACCAACACCTGAAGTACAATAGGTGTGGCCTGTTCCCAAGAATACAGTTTACCCTCGTCAATAAGGTCAGACAATCGCTTGGCTTCCACATAATCACGAACAATATATTGATATGATGAGCCATTATGCTCGATAGTCCCATTGGCAACCATAGACACAAAACCCAAGTTATGTGGCAGCAACGCCGCACTTCCACACTCTACAGCGTGAGCCTTAGTCTCGACAGCATACAACTTCATTAACGCTTTCTTTCCATCTCTGCCACTCACAAAATAGGTCTCACCACCATTCTCATTAGAGGCTTTTACAAACTCCTCAACGCGGAAATCACCAATCGTCTGTCCTATGTTCAATGTCGCATTCATTTCCATATAAACTTTTCGCCCGGATTATTAACTCTTTTCTCTTATAGAGTAATAATCCGAGCGAAATATATCTGTAAACCACAAAATATTGCAAATTTATCTATCGTAACGCAATATTCCAGTTTCTTTATCAAATGAGCAGCATTCTCTTATCTTATCAAAAACTTTTATTGAGCCATACCACATTGCGAGCGAAGTGAAAATTAATCCTATTTCATCTCCGAAAATACTTCCTGCATTAGGAAAACTTCTTTTTTTGCAAGCAGACAATGGTAGATCGGCTAATTCCCATTCATAAGAAGGACAAGATGTCACGAATAGTATTACCCAAAATATACAGTCATTTTTCGGCAATTGTATTTCTGAGTAATAACGACAGAGCACGGATGCAATCTGTTCTTCGTAGCTATTTCTTTGTGTTGGTTGTGGACTAACCCTGTTATTTAGTGTATAGCCTCGATGTCTGTATTCTTCCAACAGTTCCTCAAAATTAATATTATCTGTAATTGCCATAGATTATTTTAGTTTTGGAGACCAATCTAAGAATCCCTGATTGAAGGATAATTCGATTCTATGCCCATTATTTGATTCTATAATAACATCCCCATCCCTAACATCGCTTTTATCATAGAGCGGCTCAGGAACAATTTCCAAGCATTTGTTATCAATATCCGCATAAGCATCAATCCATGATGGAGATGAAACAACCTTCCATGAAGTTCCATCAGTTTCAATATCGAATCTATAACATTGATTATTATTCAACTTTTCTCTTCCTATGTAAAATGTGGTTTTATCATCTTTTAATTTAAAGAAAGTAGCAAGGCCGGATTCTTGTTCAACAAGAATATATTTTTTTATTTCACCAGACTGCACACATACATTGGCGGAACGGCGTCCGCCTGTATTTTTAGCTACGCTTATTCTGCACACATCATTAGACTGATTGCTCGCATTTATCCATTCTGCATTCGTATAGATATTCAATGTTACAGCATCAGTAATAATATCAATATATTGCGGATTCGTCTCAGAATTTCCAAAGTAACATTCTCTTTTTTCTAAATCTATTCTTGAAGCAATTCCTGAATGTTGAGTCACATCAATTCGTTTACGAATTCTATCATATGTATGACCGAAAAATTTTGATGATGCCACTATGGTTATGCAACCATTTCGTTGCAAAGATTCATTTTTTTCAAAGGTTATAATTGATGAAGTTGAATACTCATCATCTATTGTAATCCAATCGTCTGAAGTAAAAATACAAACATCCTCGCTTTTAGAATCAACAATAATATTGAGGTCACGTTTTTCCCCATACTTACTAATTGTAGCTGTATTGATTGAATAATCTAACAACCTAACTGGATCCCAATTAATATAAGACACAACTCCTGCAATTACAACCAATAGAAAAAGAACTACAAGTATATAAGGTTTGATCCTTTTTTTCTTTGGTACATCAACAACCTCTTCAAACTCCCCAGTCCTTTCATTAAATTTAAGTGCCATACTAGTTATTCCTAAATTTTATTTCATCATTTACTGAATATGCTATAATAGGCAATTCTTTATCTATTTCTTGTCGTAATAAGCACATACTCAATTTGTCTAAAATATATTCCTTAATTATACGTTTTACAGGTCTACCACCGTATTCAGGAATGTATCCTCTTGTCGATATCAAGGTTATGGCAGATTCCTCGAAGTCTATAATAATCTCATTTTTCGCCAACTTATTCTTGAGAGAGTGTAGTTGAATCAATGTAATTTCTTTAATATTGTCAATAGTTAAAGGCAAAAACATTATTGTATTATCAATGCGGTTTATGAATTCTGGCGCTACTTTTTGCTTTAGTAAAAACAAAACCTGCTCTGAAACATTATCAATGAGTTCTCTATTATATTCCTTTCCTAGTAATTGCTGATTAATAACAGAGTATCCCATGTTTGATGTCATTATGATGATTGTATTCTTAAAATCGACAACCTTACCCTGTCCATCTGTCATACGTCCATCATCTAGAACTTGCAATAATGTTTCAAATACTTTAGGATGTGCTTTTTCTATTTCATCAAATAAAACAACACTATATGGTTTTCTTCTAACAGCCTCAGTTAGCTGCCCCCCAGCCTCATAACCCACATAACCTGGAGGTGCGCCAAACAATCGTGATACGGAATGCTCTTGTTGATATTCACTCATATCAATTCTTACAAGCATTTCTCTACTATTAAATAAGTATTCTGCTAATGCTTTACATAATTCAGTTTTACCAACACCTGTGGTTCCAAGGAATAAGAAACTACCAATAGGCTTACCTGCATCACTTAATCCCATTCTATTCCTTCTTATGGCATCAGAAACTGCTTTTATTGCCATTTCCTGCCCTACAACTGAATTATGCAGGCTTTCTTCTATATGTAGGAGTTTTTCTGTATCATTCTCAGAAAGATTAGTCATTGGTATTCCTGTCCATGCTGTAACTACACGCATTATATCATTTTCATCTAATGCTGATTTTACTATAGGAATGACATTGCTTTCAATTTCTGAATTTAATGTAGCAATACGAACTTCTAAGGACTCTTCTCTTCTTTTTAATTCAACAACATCGCTGTATCTTCCCTGTAACTCTGCCGCTTCTCTATTTACCTCTAAACGTTGCAATTGGCTTGTTAAGTCCTGAAGTGTATCTAACATTCGACGCTCATTTTGCCATTTTGCATTCAATTGATTCTCTTTCTCTTTTAAATTTTCTATTTCCTGTTCTAACTCAGTAACAACCATTGCTGATGCGTTATTACCATCTTGGAGTAGAGATTCTTTTTCAATTTCCTTGTTGCGAATTTGAGATTTCAAAATCTCGATATCTCTAGGAGATGATGATTGATCAATTCTCATTCCTGATGCTGCTTCATCAAGCAGATCTATAGCTTTATCAGGTAAAAATCTATCCGGAATATATCTATTAGACAATGACACAGCGGCAACTATGGCCTCATCAAGGATTTTTATATGGTGGTGATTTTCGAATCTGGATTTTATACCTCTCATAATTGCAATTGCAGAAGTGACATCTGGTTCTTCTACAAGAACTTTTTGGAAACGACGTTCAAACGCTTTATCTTTTTCAATGTATTGCCTATATTCATCTATTGTTGTTGCGCCTATAATTTTCAGAATACCTCTAGCGAGTTCAGGTTTAAGAATGTTAGCGGCGTCCATTGCTCCACTTGATTTTCCAGCCCCCATCAAAAGGTGAATTTCATCTATAAATAAAACCACATTCGGATCCATCTCCGCTTCTTCTATGACCTTCTTAAGCCTACTCTCAAACTCGCCTTGCATTTGAGCTCCAGCAATCAACGATGCTATATCTAAAGAATATAGTTTGATCTGTCTTAATTCTTGAGGGATGTCACCTCGAATAATCCTATGTGCCAACCCTTCCACTATAGCTGTTTTTCCTGTTCCTGGTTCTCCAATCAACACAGGGTTATTCTTTGTTTTTCTTGAGATGATTTGAAGAATTCTTCTAATTTCTTCATCTCTACCTATTACTTGTTCTATTTCGCCATTTTCAGCAGCTAGAATTAAGTTCCTTCCATATTTATGGAGATTGGGAAGATTCTCCTCATCAGGATCAGAGTGAACTATAGACTCCGAGGTCCCATGTCTAAATGCATTAACAGCATTTCTTAATTTTGCGGAATCTATATCGAAATCCTCCATAACAGCCTTGACGGGATTCTCGACTTCGCCTAAAGCCCAAAAGATATATTCTAAAGCCACTATGTTATTCCCATCTTGTAATGCCAATTGAATGGACTTATCAAGAACAGAAACCAAAGACATTGATAAATTGTGTTCCGAAGATATGTTATGTTGCAACATCCTCATCGAATCACTAACTGCTGTAAAAAATAAGGTTTTATCTACGTTCATGTTGTTCAACATAAACGGAACCATTTCATTGCCCTCTTGTAAAATTGCAACCATCATAACTTGAGGCTCCACTTCACAATAGTAACATTGTTTAGTTAAAGAAACTGCCTGATTAATGGCATTTCTTGATTTATTTGTAAATTTTGAATAATCGATAATCATGAATAATTAAGTTCTTTTGTTTATCACTGTTTCATAGGGCGAATCCTTCATCGACATATCCACTCAACATCCTGTAAAAACCATTTCTTCTTCTGCTGCTGCTAATTCTATAGTTGCAGTTGCATCATCATAATAAGAAGCTATCCCTGTTTGAAAACTTCCTGTGATTGGATCAAAAACAAGTACTTCCGTCTGTTTGTCTATATCAGATTCTTCAAATACTTTACTGCGTAATAACTCTGATATATCAGATTGTGTCGTTAATTCAGACAGCAAATCGAAGAGTGTAACATACTTATGTTTTTTATTTAAGATTGCTTTACAAACAATATTAAGAGTTTCATCGGAAAAATTATATTGTTCTAGGCTCTGTCTTGGGGGCATTTTTAGTTTCTCATTGATGTCTGTGCAAACATTGCTATATTCCAGTTCTACTTCATATAGTTTCTGTGTTATTTATTGATCTTTTTAAAAATTATACTGCCTATTTTGTGTTTTATCCCATGTACTGTCGTAGGAATACCCGTTTTGCGGGCTATTTGTTGTTTTATTTTCGTTATCCCTAATAGCCGTTTTAATGAAAACGAAACTCCTGGAATCTTAAATGTTTTCTTCATTACTATCTAATTCCATTTTTATGTATGCTGATGGATTCTCTTGAATTTTTTTGTATTCTTCTTCTCGCCAACGTTCAATGGCTTCTTCTAACAAACTAGCTTGCGTTGTTGCAAGTTTATCTAAAATCATTTTGTTAGCACTTAATTCAGACTCTATTCTTGCTTTATTTTTTTCAACAGAAATATATACTTCAGTATTAATGTCATCATTAATATCAGATATCCTTTTGTCAGACAACACTTTAATTCTATGCATCTCTGCTCTAAGTAAATTATCATAAGGGCCAGCAGTCATCATCATTTTAAAAAGTGTTGGAATAATTTCAATAGTTATAAATAATAGCATTATCATTAAGCGAGCAATAAACAATGTTGTATTGTTGTTATAATCAGTAATTTCTGACAACGCCTTTAAACGAGCAGTAAATCCGGTTAATGCATTAGTTGCCTTGTCTCTTTCATTTTCTTTTTGAATTATCTGATTGTTGACATTGGTTAACTGCCTATCGAGGTCATCTATATAAGATTGAGTGCTTGTAATTTGACGATTAATATATTCCTGATTTTTGGACTTCGCAATTCTTTCTTCCTCCCTTAAACCTGAGAGCGCCAATCTCATTCTGTCAACCTGCTCTTGTAATTGTTTTGCAGCTGGACCATAACCTCGTTTCTTTGTAACACCTGTACCATTTGTTTCATTATATAACTTGTCTTCTGCAACCTGTAGGTCACGCTCCATAGTAGCAATACGAGATGCGTATCCGTCTGATGTGCCTGTTTGTAACTCCTTTAACTTGTCCTCATAAGTGCCGCGTAGTTCTATAATTCTATTACGTTCATTATATAGTTCTTCATTTGCATTGCGAACATCATCACTAACCTTACCTTGGTCTATTAATAGTTGAGATTGAATTTTATCATCAAAAATTCTCAACTCAATTGGTACTGAAATTATAATTCCCAAGAAAATGGCGAGTATAATTCTAGGCAAACCACCCAGCAACTCATCTTTGCTAATTGTATGTTTTCCATCGGAATACATTGTATTAACCATAAAACGATCAAGATTAAATATTAACAATCCCCAAAATACTCCAAAGAAACATGCAGTTGAAACTTCTTCAAATATTGTATAAAAGGCATAGCCTCCTGATAACATGGCCATTAGAGCTGTGAACAATATGGTGCCACCAATACCTGCGTATTTTGCATATTCAGTAGGGCATTGTCTTAATACAGGCCTATTAGCTCCTGCACAAATCCATAGAAACTCGTTTAAAAAGCCTCCGCTTTTTAGCTCATTTTTGCTAAAAGAGGCTTTGGAATTGTTATTTATTTGATCCATTTGAATGAGAATAATTTTAATATTCGTTTTGTTATTCTTAATATGTTGTTAATGCTCGTAGGTAATAACTCATTGTTTAAACTTACATGCATTGGTAAATTCAGTTTAGGAATATTTATATTTTGTGGTAAAAAACTAAATATAGGAAATCTTAAATTGAGATTTAATCTTGGTTGACTAATGTGTAACTTTATTTGCTGTTCTAACATTGGCGTAGGTACTAAGAGTGCTTTTATTTGA
>ENA-UONZ01000947-UONZ01000947.1-human-gut-metagenome-genome-assembly--contig:-C93old-NODE-947-length-38743-cov-6.700346_pt1 | contig 38743 bp, 35 predicted proteins | sample MGYA00242468_ERZ724015 | MGnify/ENA metagenome assembly ERZ724015
GTAGGAGTTCAAAGAGGAAGGAAAACCGCAGGTTGTCCTTCCTTTTTGCCCCCGCGGCGGGTGCCGCGACGCTCCCGCCGTCCGCAGACGGCGAATCCCTCCACTGAGGTTCAGCGGAAGACTCTCCGCCCGTTAGGGGCGAACACGCTAACGCAGTTCGAGTACCCCGCTCAGCCGGTGCTGAAAAGGAGCCGCCCGTCAGGGGCGAACCCGCCTGCGGCAGTTCGTGTCCCCCGCTCAGCCGGTGCTGAAAAAAGGCTGCCGCCCGGAAAGGGCGAACACGCTTGCGCAGTTCGTGTCCCCCAGCTGGTCGGTGCAGAAAATATATACAAAAAGAGCTGCTGCACCCATGCAGCAGCTCTTTTCCATGCAAAATCTTAATCGAACAGGGTCGAAACCGAAGTTTCCTCGTAGATACGCGCGATTGCCTCGGTGAACACCGGTGCAACCGGCAGAACGTTGATCTTATCCAGCTTCTTGTCGTTGGTCAGCGGGATGGTATCGAGGATGGTCAGCTCCTTGATCGGGCTGTTCTGGATGCGCTCGATCGCCGGTCCGGACAGTACGCCGTGGCTTGCGCAGGCGTAAACCTCGGTTGCGCCGCCGCGCTCTACCAGAGCGTCCGCTGCGTGTACGAGCGTGCCTGCGGTGTCGATCAGGTCGTCAACCAGAATGCACTTCTTGCCCTCTACGTTGCCGATGATGTTCATAACCTCGGATACGTTGGCCTTCGGACGGCGCTTGTCGATGATGGCAAGCGGCATATCCAGCTTCTGGGTGAACTTGCGGGCACGGGTAACCGAACCCAGATCGGGAGAAACGATAACGGTATCATCGGTGCCAACGCCGAACTTGCCCGCAATATACGGGATCAGAACGGAAGAACCGAGCATGTTATCCACCGGAATGTCAAAGAAGCCCTGGATCTGTGCAGCGTGCAGGTCCATGGTCAGCACGCGGTCAGCGCCTGCAGCAGTAATAAGGTTTGCGACCAGCTTTGCGGAGATCGGGTCACGCGCCTTGCTCTTGCGGTCCTGACGAGCGTAGCCGAAATACGGGATTACAGCCGTGATACGGCCTGCCGATGCACGCTTGCAGGAGTCGATCATGATGAGCAGCTCCATCAGGTTGTTGTTTACCGGACCGCAGGTGGACTGTACGAGGAACACGTCCGAGCCGCGAACGGATTCCGAAATGGAAACCGAGATTTCGCCGTCAGCGAAGGTGGAGATGGCAGCCTTGCCGATCGGCAGTCCGAGCGCAGAAGCGATCTGCATCGCCAGTGCGGGATGGGAGTTGCCGGAGAAAATTTTGATGTTTTTTCCGTGAGAAATCATTGATTTGCCTCCGTCATATAAATATATTTTTTGTTCCGTGTGGATTTATATACGTTTTATGGATTTACTTTTCGTCCTTCTCGTGTGCGGCGCGGCGGCGGTCGTTCCAGCCCTCAAGATTGGTCTGGCGGGAACGTGCAACGCTCAGCGCACCGGCAGGAACGTCCTTGGTGACAGTCGTACCGGCAGCCGTAAACGCACGGTCGCCCAGCTTGACAGGCGAAACGAGGTTGGTATTGCAGCCGATGAAGCAGTCGTCACCGATCTCGGTGCGGTACTTGTGATAGCCGTCGTAGTTGACAACGACCGTGCCGCAGCCGAAGTTGACGCGCTCGCCGACGGTCGCGTCGCCGATATAGGTCAGGTGCGAAACCTTGGTGCCGTTGCCGATGGTGGACTTCTTCAGCTCTACGAAGTCGCCGATGCGGCAGCCGTCACCGACCACGCTCTGCGGGCGGATATAGGCAAACGGACCGACCGTGGTATTGCTGCCGACGGTGGATTCATAAACCTGCGAATTGTTTACCGTAGTGCCTGCACCGATCTCGGCCTTTTCGAGAATGGTGTTCGGGCCGATGACCGCGCCCGCGCCGACCTTGCAGCCGGGACGGATGTGACAGCCGGGCAGAATGGTCGCGCCCGGAGCAATATCAGCGTCCGGCGCAATGTAGGTGCTGGTCAGATCGAAGATCTGCACGCCCTTTTTAATCAGGCCGTAGTTGACACGCTGCATCATCTCGACCTGCGCCATAAAGGCGGCAGTGCCGTCGCAGATGACGTAAATCTTGTTGGTGATAGCAATGCCCTTCTGCGCACCGGCTGCAACAGCCGCCGCAACCAGGCCGTCGAGCGTATCAGCGCCGCTCGCGAGTGCCTTTTTCAGCATATCCCAGGTGAACATGGCGGCATAGCAGCGGCTGTCTCTCGGCAGAGGCTGACCTTCCGCATCAAAGCCCTGCTGCTCGGCAGACAGTACGCTGACGCCGTAACCGGTGTTCAGGTGCGTCTCCGCCAGATGGAACAGAGCGTCCTCCTCGGCCAGTGCAAACGGAGCCGCCAGCACCAGAACGTGCTCGCTCTCCGGCAGCGCAGCCAGCGAGGCAAAACGATTTGCAGCATCGAGCGCAATGTCCTGTGCGCCGGCAACGGCAGGCTCTCTGTCGTCGTGCGCAAAGAAGCACGCCTCCACCGCATCAGGCAGCGCATCCCGCATTGCATCGCCCGCAGTGCCGAACAACACCGGACGCGCAAAAGCGGAAATGCCGTTTTCGTCAAACAGGCCGCCAACCATGACGGCATTTACTTTATTCATCGCAGAAATCCTTTCGTTTCTCAAGGGTCATACGACCAGATTTTCCGATATAGCTTTATTATACAACAGTATGCCGCAAATTGCATTATCATTTTTCGATAAATTTCTTCTCACCGCATAATATTTTTCGCCGTTTGCATACAAAGGCCGCAAAGCAAGCATTTTGGTGGGAAATCAAGTAATGGAAAATTGAGAATGGAAAATGGAAAATGAGTGTTAGATAAAGCCATTTGCAGAAAATAACATCGTTTCAGATAGCCTTGCCGTAGGGTGCGCCGACCTCAGCGCACCGTGTAAACGATTTGCCCACGCATAACCGTAGGGGCGAACATTGTTCGCCCACAACAGGCGTTATCATCACGTTTTGTGTGGATAAATGATTGGTATGGTGCAAACGGTTTACAAACCGGACCCATTTACCATTGCATGGGCGGTCAATGACCGCCCCTACGGGATACCATATTGCAGATGAATTTACATGCGGTGCGCCGAGGTCGTACCCCAGGGCACCTTCTCTTGCCCTTCGGGCAATTCACCTTGCCGCACCCTACGATTTGGCGTTACATGACGATTATTCCGGATAAAAATACGATAACACGTTTCATTCCACGTTCATTTTCCATTCTCCATTCTCAATTCTCCATTACTGCACAAAAAAGACTCGAAACATATGTTTCGAGTCTTTTAGGGTTAGCTTTTAGCCCTGAACTGCGATAACCTCAACTTCAACCTTAGCGCCGAGCGGCAGAGCAGCTACTTCAACGCAGGAACGAGCCGGAGCGCCTTCCGGGAAGTACTTCGCGTACACGCCGTTGAATGCAGCAAAGTCGTTGATGTCGGACAGGAAGCAGGTGGTCTTGACAACACGGTCAAAGCCTACGCCACCCTGTGCCAGAACGCACTGCAGGTTCTTCATAACCTGCTCGGTCTGCTCCTCGATGGTGGTTGCTACAATCTTGCCCGCCTTCGGGTCGATCGGAACCTGACCAGAGGTAAATACGAAACCGTTTGCAGCGATTGCCTGAGAGTACGGGCCTACTGCTGCCGGTGCGAGATCAGTGTGCAGAACTTCCTTGATAGCCATGATGGGAATTCTCCTTTATATATCTTTATTTTTTGATAACAGGGTGAAATGAGTGCTTTTGTGCATAAAATCCGCACAGAAACGCAATTGTGGCGTAGCCAGTGGTAACGACGCACGGTTCATCGAGAGCGATTTACGAGCAAATTTTGCGTCTTGATTAGGCGCGGCTTTGCAGCAATACTTTGTGTATTGCAAAAAGATGCGGCAGCGCGACCGGAGCCTGCGCAAGGAACCGAGGCCAACATCAAGGCACAAAATTTCCGTAAAGCGCCGAAGATGCAACCGTGTGGCGTTGCCACAATCACTTCTTGCCGCCCTTGGTCTTTTTCAGACGCTCGGTGTTGGACAGAACGCGCTTGCGCATACGGATGCTCTCCGGCGTGATCTCGAGCAGCTCATCGTCGGAGATGAACTCGAGTGCCGCCTCGATGGACATCTGGCGCGGCGGAATCAGGCGCAGCGCATCATCCGAGCCGGATGCACGCATGTTGGTCAGCTGCTTCTTCTTGCAGACGTTTACAGCCATGTCCTCGCCGCGCGGGTTCTCGCCGACGATCATGCCTTCGTATACCATCGTGCCGGGGCCGATGAACAGCGGGCCGCGATCCTGTGCATTGAACAGGCCGTAGCCGACAGCCTCGCCAGCCTCAAACGCGATCAGAGAACCGGTGGTGCGCTTCTGGATATCGCCCTTGTACGGCTGATAGCCGTTGAATACGGAGGACATAACGCCCTCGCCCTTGGTATCGGTCAGGAACTCGGTGCGGTAGCCGAACAGGCCGCGTGCCGGAATGATGAACTCCAGGCGCATACGGTCGGTGCCCTTCGGGTTCATGGAAACCAGCTCGCCCTTACGAGCGCCCATCTTCTCCATGATCGCGCCGACTGCATCGGACGGAACGTCCGCGATCATGCGCTCCATCGGCTCACAGGTCTTGCCGTCGATCTCCTTGAGCAGTGCCTTCGGTGCGCCGACCTGGAACTCATAGCCCTCACGGCGCAGGTTCTCGATCAGGATGGACAGGTGCATCTCACCGCGGCCGCAAACGCGGAATGCGTCGGTGGTGTCGGTTTCGTTTACGCGCAGGGATACGTCCTTGAGCAGCTCACGGAACAGACGCTCACGCAGGTGGCGGGAGGTAACAAACTTGCCTTCCTTGCCGGCAAACGGAGAGTCGTTGACCATAAAGGTCATCTCAACGGTCGGCTCGGAAATCTTAACGAACGGCAGAGCCTCAACGTGCTCGGGGTCGCACAGGGTCTCACCGATGGTTACGCCCTCGATGCCGGAGAAGCAAACGATCTCGCCTGCCTGTGCCTCCTCGATCGGCTGACGGCCCAGCTCCTCGATGGAGTACAGGGTAACCAGCTTCGCGTTGTACGGCTTGGTGTTGCCGTGGTAGTCGCAGACGGTAACCTGCTGACCTACCTTCATCGAGCCGCGCTCGATACGGCCGATGCCGATACGGCCAACGTACTCGTTGTAGTCAATAGAAGAAACGAGCATCTGGGTCGGGCCTTCGGTATCAACATGCGGCGCCGGAATGTGCTCGAGGATCTGCTCGAACAGCGGGGTCAGGTCCTTGCCCTCCACGTTCGGGGACATGGAAGCGGTGCCTGCACGGCCGGAGCAGTAAACGATCGGGCTGTCCAGCTGCTCATCGGTCGCATCAAGGTTGAGCAGCAGCTCGAGAACCTCGTCGCCGATCTCGTTGAGGCGAGCGTCCGGACGGTCGATCTTGTTGATTGCAATGATGATCTTGTGACCGAACTCCAGTGCCTTCTGCAGCACGAAGCGGGTCTGCGGCATCGGGCCTTCTGCTGCGTCAACCAGCAGAACAACGCCGTCTACCATCTTGAGGATACGCTCTACCTCGCCGGAGAAGTCGGCGTGGCCCGGGGTATCTACGATGTTGATCTTTACGCCCTTGTAATGTACAGAGGTGTTCTTTGCCAGAATGGTGATGCCGCGCTCACGCTCGATGTCGCCCGAGTCCATGACACGCTCCTCTACCACCTGATTTTCGCGGAAAGCGCCAGCCTGCTTGAGCATCTGATCGACCAGAGTAGTCTTGCCATGGTCAACGTGCGCAATGATGGCGATGTTGCGTAAATCGTTACGGATCATATATTCTATTCCTCCATCAGCGGGATTATTTTCGTACAGAATTTATTATACCCGTTTTTTCGTTCATTTTCCACCTATTTTATCGTCAAAATTACGGCGATATATCCGCTCTAAATTGTAAAATATTTTACCGAACTGAGAAATCTCCCCATGTTTTCCGGTTGACGCAGGCTTACTCCTGCCGTACAATAAAGAAAAGACGCAAGCGTCTGATAAAAGGAAGGAGAATCTCTATGAACAAAATCGGAAAGGCAATGCTCTGCACCGTACTGACCGGCGCGAGGGCAGTCGGCGCCGCCGGCGCGGCTGACCTCGGTTCCCTGTCTCCGCAGGGTGCTAAGGCGTATCTGAATCAGATCACCACCCTGCAGAACAAGTATGGCAAGGCTGCCGCCCGCACGGACGATGGCTTCAAGGGACTGCTGACCGGACTTTCCATGGCAAAGCTGGTGGACATGGACGGCGACGGCACGCCCGAGCTGTACTGCGGCGCAGGTCTGGACGGACAGCATATGTATTCGTATGCGGATGGGAAAATCTACGCGCTGGATATTCCGGAGGGCGTGAGCAACTTCGGCACGGATGTTTCGCCGTGCGCGGATTTCTATGTTGGCGGCACGAAAGCCTATCTCGTGGACGGCCATGAGATCATGAACGGCTTCCCCGTCAAATATCTGACCAAGCAGGGCCGCAAGATCGTCACCGCACTGACCTATACCGATGCCATTGACGACGATACTGGTAACCATATCTGTACGCTCAACGGCGAAAGCGTGACCTATCACGAGCTAAGTGCCGCACAGGTTGCGTTCACAAAGGGTATGACCTGGGAGCACTACTCCTTCTGGGAGAGCCCATACAATGTGCCGGAGGTGCGCTCTGCCCGCGCATCGCTGACCGACACCATCACTTCCCTTCGCACGCTCACCAATCCGACTGCATATGTTTCCAGGCACAAGGTCGAGCTCAACGGTGCAAAGGCCAATCTTGCAGCCTATACCATCAACGGCAGCAACTATTTCAAGCTGCGCGACCTCGCCGCTGCCCTCAAGGGTCTGGACAGCGAGTTTGCGGTAACATGGAACGCCGCCCAGCAGCGCATCGACCTGACGAGCAAGACCGCATACACGCCGGTCGGCGGCGAACAGGCCGCCCTGCCCGCCGGCAATAAGGCCGCCTCGCTCACGAGCGCCGCTGTCTACCTCGACGGCAAGCCGCTTTCCCTCACCGCCTACTCCATCGGCGGCAACAACTACTTCAAGCTGCGCGACCTCGTTTTCGCGCTCGGCTTTTCCGTGGATTGGGATAACGCCACCTCTACTGTTACCATTTCGGCTCAGTAATGGAGAATTGAGAATTACAAAAAGCCACTGTTCAGTGAACAGTGGCTTTTTCGCGCCATGGCGCGATTCAATTCCGGTTTGCTTGCAAACCGCACCCGCATGGCAGGATTTCGCACAGAAATCCGAGTCATTGGCTCCGCCGCAGCGGACCGCGCATACGCGCGGATTCAAACGCGTTTGCCCGCAAACGCATAAAAAGTCAGGACATGCGCCTGACTTTTTATACAAGAAAGGGATTCTGTGTGCCCGCCAAAGGCGGACGCGCAGAATCCCGCACAGGACGTATCCGAGCCAACGGCTCGGTACGTCCCCCTCGATTGAAAGGCCAACGGCCTTTCAATCGAAGCAAAGCCTTACTGGTTTGCTTCGATGTAGTTTACGATGTCACCGATGGTGCTCATCTTAGCAGCTTCCTCGTCGGAAATCGTTACGCCGAAGTTCTCCTCGAGGTCCATCATCAGCTCTACAACGTCCAGAGAGTCTGCGTTCAGGTCTTCCTTAACCTTGGTGTCCATGGTCATGGTGGAAGCATCAGCGTCAAACTTGTCTGCCAGGATTTCACATACCTTTTCAAACATGGGATTTACACTCCTTCATTACTTTCTTGATTTATTGTTCTGAAAACTCCGACTCTGCGGAATTTTTCATACCGTTTCTGCAGCATCGTGTCGATGTCCGGCTCAGCATCCAGCTCGGCAAGCTGGTCGCGCAGCGTGCGCGCCACATTGCGGATAAGCTGTGCGGAGGATGTGCCCTCCTGAATGATGCCTTCAATCATACCGAAGCTGTACAGGTCCTGCGCGGTGATATGCAGCGTGTCCGCTGCCTCCGCCTCGCGCTTGGGGTCCTGCCAGAGAATGGACGCGCAGCCGCGCGGCGAAATAACCGAATACAGGGCGTTCTCGAGCATGAGCACACGGTCTGCCACCGCCAGCGCCAGTGCGCCGCCGGAGCCGCCCTCACCCGTCACGATAGAGATAACAGGCGTTTTCAGCTCGATAAACTCATACAAACAGCGGGCAATGGCCTCGCCCTGACCGCGTTCCTCCGCGCCTACGCCGCAGAACGCGCCGCCGGTGTCAACAAAGTTGATGACCGGGCGGTGGAATTTCTCCGCCTGATGTGCGAGACGCAGAGCCTTTCGATAGCCCTCCGGGTGCGCCATGCCGAAGTTGGCGTCCATATTCTGCTCAATGGTGCGGCCCTTGCGGTGGCCGATTACCGTCACCGGTGTGCCGTTGAAGTAGCCAACGCCGCCGAGGATGGCATGGTCGTCCGAAAAATAGCGGTCGCCGTGCAGCTCGGTGAAGTCGGTGAACAGCTCATTGATATAATCCGTGATCATCGGACGCTTGGTATCGTGAATGATACGCATTTTTTCACTTGCGGGTTTGTTAGTCACGACGCCACACCTGCCATTTCTTGGACTTGGAGCCGCAGTGCAGCTTCAAGAGTTTTTCCAGCGTTTCTCTGAGTTGATTACGCGGAACTATTTTATCACAGAAACCGTGCGATAGCAAGAACTCCGAGGACTGAAAATCGTCCGGGAGGGTCTGACCGATGGTTCCCTCGATAACACGGCGGCCGGCAAAGCCGATGGTCGTGCGCGGCTCCGCGAGGATAATATCGCCCAGCATGGCGAACGATGCGGTAACACCGCCCGTGGTCGGGTCGGTCAGCACGGTGATATACAGCAGTCCGGCATCCGAGTGACGGCGCGCCGCCGCGGACACCTTTGCCATCTGCAGGAGCGAAAACATGCCCTCCTGCATGCGCGCACCGCCGGAGCAGGTGAACAGCACGACAGGCAGACCCTTTTCGGTCGCGTACTCGAACAGGCGGGTCAGTTTTTCACCGACGACCGAACCCATGGACGCCATCATGAAATGGCTGTCCATGACGCCGATCGCGGTCTCCACGCCGCCGATCTTACACACGCCGGTCTTGACTGCGTCCGGCATGCCGACCTTTTCAGCCAGCTCTGCCGTTTTCTCTGCGTATCCCGGGAAGTGGATCGGGTCCGCCGGTGCCAGATTGGCGTACAGCTCCTCAAAGCTGTCCTTATCCGCGATCTGACGGATGCGCGTGCGCGCGAGCAGTCGTCCGTAGCGTCCGCAGTGCGGGCACACATACAGATTCTTGCCGTAGGCATACGCCTTCAGTTCTGCGCCGCAGCCCTTGCAGGTTACGACCTTGGCCGCTTCGTCCTCCTGCGGTTTCATTTCCATAGAGGTCTCGCGTGTTTTTTGAAACAGGTCGATCAGACCCATGCGTAACTCCCCTTTCGTTTGGAGGCAGTACCGCACGATTGGCCTTCGGCGCTTTGCGGCTGTTTTGCCCCCTGGTTTTGTTGCGTACTTTTGCAATACACAAAGTATTGCTGCAAGTCCGCGCCGCACCAGTGAACAAACCATCTCGCAAATCGCTCTTGTCCAACCGTGCGGTACTGCCTCTGAAATCCTTCGGATTACAAAAACTTCGCTTTTCAAAATACGCTGATTTTGTAAGACCTTCGGATTCAACTATACTTGCGCCAAATCTATTATACCATAATAAATGATTTAGTCAAAATCGCCGTTTGCGATGGAATTAACATTAAAGTTTGCTTCCACAAACGCCTTCGAGCACAGGATGTGCATCTGATAGTCGGTTGCGGTCACAACGCCCTCGAACAGCATCTCCGCGAGGGCGCGGCGCATGCGAACGATGGCCTGCTCACGGTCGGCGCCGTAGACGATCAGCTTGCCGATCATGGAATCGTAAAACGGCGGAATCTTATATCCCTGATAAGCCGCGGAATCCACGCGCACGCCGGGACCGCCCGGCAGATGCAAGGACACCAGTGTGCCCGGACAGGGCGCAAAGTTTCTCGACGGGTCCTCCGCGTTGATGCGGCACTCGATGGCGTGACCGCGGATGGTCAGATCCTCCTGCTTAAAGGACAGCGGCTCGCCTGCCGCCACGCGAAGCTGCTCGCAGACCAGATCTACGCCGGTGACCTCCTCGGTGACCGGGTGCTCGACCTGAATGCGGGTGTTCATCTCGCAGAAGTAGAAATTGCGGTCATTATCGACCAGAAATTCGATCGTACCCGCGTTTCGGTAGCCGACGCGCTTTGCCAGCGCAACAGCCGCCGAGGTCATCTTCTCGCGCAGCTCGGGCGTGACGAAAGCCGACGGACTTTCCTCGATCAGCTTCTGGTGGCGGCGCTGCACCGAGCACTCACGCTCGAACAGGTGCACCACGTTGCCGTAGTTATCGCCCAGAATCTGCACCTCGATATGGCGCGGATTGTGAATATATTTTTCCATGTACAGGCGGCCGTCACCGAAATTAGCGATAGCCTCTGCAGAGGCGCTGTCGTACGCGTCCTTGAGGTCCTTGACGCTCTCCGCCACGCGGATGCCCTTGCCGCCGCCGCCGGATGCCGCCTTGAGCATGACCGGATAGCCGATGCGCTCGGCCTCGGAGATGGCTTCGTCAAAATCGCGCAGCGGACCGTCCGTGCCGAGCGCGACCGGAACGCCTGCGGCGATCGCGTTGCGCTTTGCCTCGGATTTGTCTCCCATCAGACGGATGGTTGCCGCAGTCGGGCCGATAAACGCCAGACCGGCCTGCGTGATGCGCTCGGCAAAATCCGGATTCTCGGACAGGAAGCCGAAGCCCGGATGAATGGCCTGACAGCCGGAAGCCAGCGCCGCCGAAATGATATTATCCATATTCAGGTAGCTGTCCGCCGCACGGGCCGGACCGATGCAGACCGCTTCGTCCGCGATCTGCGCGTGCAGCGCTTCGCGGTCAGCCTCGGAGTAAACGGCCACCGAGATAATGCCTAAATCACGGCAGGCCTGAATAATGCGGACCGCAATCTCGCCGCGGTTCGCAATGAGTACCTTCTGAAACATTCGATTAGCTCTCTCCCGCCTCAGTCATTGATGACCATGCATTTAATCTCCGCTTCGGCGGCCTTCTCGTCGCCGACCCAGGCAATGCCCTCGGCTACTGCCATCGGGCCGCGGCGCTTGGTGAAGGTAACTTCCAGACGAAGGGTATCGCCCGGCTTTGCCATTGCGCGGAATTTCGCCTTGTCAATGCCGGTGTAGACCGCAGTCTTGCCCTTGAATTCGGGCAGGGACAGCAGCGCTACGCCGCCTGCCTGCGCGAGCGCCTCCAGACGGAACACCGCGGGCATAATCGGGTTGCCCGGAAAGTGGCCCTGGAAGAAGAACTCGTCACCGGTCAGGTGCAGCGCACCGACTACATGGTTCTCGTCCATTTCGAGGATCTCGTCCACCAGAAGCATCGGCGGACGGTGCGGAAGGATCTCCATGATCTGTTCTTTGTTCAGCATATTATAATCCCTCTCAATCTAAAAAGCAAGATAATTACCGCAAAACTACAGTTTTGCCGGTAATAGGAACGGATCGTGGACCGTTCCCAAGTCGTACGAAAGTTCCTCCCGTCGGTCGAAACTTTCTCCCTCTATCGGTATAAAAACGGTGTTACTTGCTCCCCGTTTTTATGAATTTGCTATGCAAATTCTATTGAATCCGCGCTGATGCGCGGCAGATGCTTACGTCTTACTCAATAACACAAAGGACTTGGTTATACTCCACCATATCGCCCGGCTGCGCCATAATGCGGATGACCTTGCCGTCGCACGGTGCCTTGATCTCGTTCATGATCTTCATCGCCTCGATGATGCAGAGGGTATCGCCCTCCTTCACCTGCTGACCGACCAGCACGAACGGCGGTTCGTCCGGAGACGGAGAAGAATAAAACGTGCCGACCAGCGGGCTCTTCACCTGCGTGCCTGCCGGAAGCTGCTCCTCTGCCGGTGCCGCGTCTGCGCTCTCCGCTGCGGGTGCTGCCGCCGACGCCGCTGCGGGTGCCGCCGCTGCTACCGATGCTGCAGCGATCACAGGAGCCGGTTCAGCTGCCTTGATCTTGATTTTTGCGTTATCCAGCTCGAGCTCGACCTCGCCCAGCTTTTTTGCAGCCAGCGCGTCCATCAGCTCAAGCGCGATATCTTTCAGTTCTTTGATGTCCATTTTTATACCTTCTTGATCAGGATGCAGGCGTTGTGGCCGCCAAAGCCGAGCGAGTTGGAGATGGCAACATTGATCGGCATCTCAACCGCCTTGTTCGGGGTGATATCCAGATCACACTCCGGATCCGGCTCCTTGTAGCCGATGGTCGGCGGTACAATGCCCTCGCGGATTGCCATAACGCAGGCAATGGCCTCAACCGCAGCCGCGCCGCCCAGCAGATGGCCGGTCATGGACTTGGTGGAGGATACCTTTACGTTGTAAGCCTCGTCGCCGAACGCCTTTTTGATGGCGATGGTTTCGTACTTTTCGTTGAGCGGGGTCGAGGTGCCGTGCGCATTGATATAGTCAACGTCAGCCGGGGTCAGACCGGCATCCTCGATGGCGCCGCGGATAGCGTGCGCCGCTGCCTCGCCGTCCGGAGACGGGCTGGTGATGTGGTAAGCGTCGCCGGAGGCACCGTAGCCTGCTACCTCTGCCAGAATGGTCGCGCCGCGCTGCTGTGCGTGCGTCAGGCTCTCGAGTACGAGACAGCCTGCGCCTTCGCCCATGACAAAGCCGGAACGGCGTGCATCAAACGGGATGGAAGCCGCCGTCGGGTCCTCGCCCATGTGAACGGCCTTCATGTTCTGGAAGCCTGCCATCGAGATCGGGATAATGCCGTTCTCGGTGCCGCCGCAGACAACAACATCCTGATAGCCGTGGCGGATGGCGCGCATTGCCTCACCGATGGAGTGGTTGCCGGTCGCGCACGCGGAGACCGGGCAGAAATTCTCGCCCTTGAAGCCGAAGTGCATGGAGATATACGCCGCCGCGATGTTGGCGATCATCTCCGGGATAGCGAACGGCGAAACGCGGCCGGGACCCTTTTCGAGCAGCTTCGGGACCTCCTGCTCTGCAATGTGCAGACCGCCTACGCCCGAGCCAAAGATAACGCCCGTGCGATAGGGATCGAAATTGCCTTCCTTGAGGCCTGCCTGCTCGACAGCCTGAATCGCTGCCGCCATTGCGTAATGCACATTTGCATCTGCACGGCGCGCATCACGCTTCTCCATATACTGGGTCGGGTCGAAGTCCTTGACCTCTGCACCCAGCTTTACCTTAAAATCGGATACATCAAACTTGGTGATGGGACCGATGCCGCACTTGCCGGTCTTGAGCGACTCCCAAAACGACGGCACATCGTTGCCGACCGGAGTGATGGCACCCATGCCGGTGATTACTACACGTTCCATATATTTGCTCCTTCATTCCAATATCACGACCGTACCCCTGTACGGTGTTAAATCTTAATATAATCCGCCGTCCGCGATGATCGTCTGGCCGGAAATATAGCTTGCAGCGTCGGAAGCCAGAAAGGCAACCACGCCTGCGATCTCCTCCGGCTTGCCGAAACGGCCGAGCGCGATCTGCTTCTTGGCGTTCTCGCGGATGTCCTCGGGCACCTTGTCGCTCATCTCGGTGGCGATCCAGCCCGGAGCGACCGCGTTTACCGTAATGCCGCGCGCACCCAGCTCCTTGGCGGCGGTCTTGGTCATGCCGACCATACCCGCCTTGGCAGCGGTGTAGTTGATCTGGCCGTAGTTTCCGGTGAACGCCGAAACCGAAGTGATGTTGATAATACGGCCCTGCTTTGCACGCATCATCATCGCACCGCACAGGCTGAGCATGTTGAATGCGCCCTTGAGGTTGGTGCGGATAACGTCGTCGAACTGGTCCTCCTTCATGCGGACCATCAGACCGTCGCGGGTGATGCCCGCATTGTTGACGAGAACGAACGGTACGCCGATCTCTTCCTTAATTTCCTTGAGCGCGGTGCTGCAGGCGTCATAGTCCGCAACATCCCACTTCTTCACATAAGCATTGACGCCGTGCGCGCGGCACTTCTCCGCCACAGCCTCAGCCTTTTCGACCGAGGACGCACAATTGATGAGGACGTCGAAGCCGTCCTGCGCCAGCTTTTCCGCGATTGCCGCGCCAATGCCGCGGGAACCACCGGTTACGATTGCTAAGCTCATTGTTTACTCCATTCTATAGGCAGGCAGGAGTGAGGAGTTTTCGTATCTCTTCACTCTCCGCTCTTATTCAAATCTCTTGTAAGCGTTCTTCAGAAGGTCCTCTGCCTGCGCGGTCATGCCCTTGAGGATCTCCTCACACGGATGCAGCTCCTTGAGCATACCCGCAATCTGACCGGACATAAAGGTGCCCTCCTCATAGTTGCCGTCCTGCACGGCCTTGCGCAGCGAACCGGCGGTCGCCTTCTCGAGCTCCTCAAGGGAGGCATTGGTGTTCTGCTTCTCGAGCTCGAGACACTTGCGCGCCATCGGGGTCTTGAGCGAACGCACCGGATGACCGGACGGACGACCGGTAACAACGGTCGAAATGTCGGTCGCCTTGAGGACAAGCTCCTTGTACTTATCCGAAATATAGCACTCGTTGGATGCGAGGAACACGGTGCCGCACTGTACGCCTTCGGCGCCGAGCATCATGGCAGCTGCCATGCCGCGGCCGTCTGCAATGCCGCCTGCGGCGATGACCGGAATGCTCAGTGCGTCTACGACCTGCGGAACGAGCGGCATGGTGGTCAGCTCACCGATGTGGCCGCCGCCTTCCATACCCTCTGCGATAACCGCATCTGCACCTGCGCGCTCCATGCGCTTTGCCAGTGCAACCGAAGCAACGACCGGCATAACCTTAATGCCTGCGTTCTTCCAGTCCGCGATATACTTGCCCGGATTGCCTGCGCCGGTGGTCAGCACTTCAATCTTCTCGTCGATGGCCAGCTGTGCCAGATCGTCCGCATTCGGGGAGAGCAGCATGATGTTCATACCGAGCGGCTTGTCCGTGATGGCACGCGCCTTATGAATCTCCTCACGGATGTAATCGACCGGAGCCGCGCCGCCCGCGATAATGCCCAGACCGCCTGCCTTGGAAACCGCAGCAGCCAGATGGTGCTCTGCGATCCACGCCATCGCGCCCTGCACGATCGGGTATTCGATACCGAGAAGTTCTGTGATCTTGGTTTTCATAGGTCATTCTCCCCTTTTATACAGGTAATTTCTTGTAATTCTAAATCTATCAAGTTATTATAGCATACTTTTCACGAAATGTAACCAAATGTTATTACACTGAATATCTGGTATCGTACATTTCTGTTGAATATTGTACTGTAATTACAATTTCAGCACAAAAGCGCCATAAGTAAGTCCTCCGCCGAAGCCGGTGCAGACAATGGTCTGACCCTCCTTCAGCAGGCCGTTCTTACGCATTTCGTTCAGGCAGATCGGCACGCTTGCCGACGAGGTATTGCCGAAACGGTCCATATTGACGTAGATCTTCTCCTTCGGCAGATGGTATCTGCGTGCAATAACATCCAGAATACGCAGATTCGCCTGATGCGGCACCACCCAGTCGATTTCCTCTGCGGTGACGCCCGCCCGCTTGAGTGCGGTGTCGATCGCAAGCGGTACGGCTCTTGCGGTGAAGCGCACGACCGGTGCACCCTGCATTTTCAGGAAACGCGCCTTCGGGTCCACCGTGCGGTCACCGGAAAGTGGATCCTCGACCGGCAGGGCTTCCATGTGCAGGTACTCTGCGCCCGAACCGTCTGCCGCGGTGAAGGTGGACAGAATGCCGACCGTTTCATCCTCAGTCGCCTGATAAACGGCTGCAGCGGCACCATCGCCGAACAGAATACAGGTCGAGCGGTCGGTGTAGTCCACGATGCGCGAAAGCGTTTCCGCCGAGACAACCAGTACGGTCTTTGCCTTGCCGGATTTAATGTAACTGTCCGCAATGTCGGTCGCGGAGACAAAGCCGGTGCAGGCGTTGTTGATATCGAACGCGCCCACCTGACGCGCACCCAGCTTGTCCTGCAGGATAGACGCCGTATTCGGCGTGTTGGTATCCGGCGAGCAGGTGCTGACGAGAATGAGGTCAAGCTCCTCTGCAGCGATGCCTGCGTCCGCGAGTGCGTCCTGTGCGGCACCGAGCGCCAGCTCCCATGTATGTGTATTCTTTGCGATGCGGCGCTCGCGCACACCGGTGCGCTGCACGATCCACTCATCGTTGGTATCGACCATTTTTTCCAGCATGGCGTTGGTCAGGACAAAATCCGGAATACAGGCGCCCGTGCCGATCAGTTTACTGTTGATGATTTCCACGCTCCTAAAAAGTCCAAATCGCTCTCCCAAAAAGCGTGGAAAAGCGACAATAGTTAGATTGACAAAGTATTCTCCGACTATTATAATAAAAGCACAGTAAATTGTCAAGACAGACCGTTATTATTTAGCAACACTTTGTGCGAAGAATATCTATTAAAATACGGTGCTGTCAGCGTTTGATTATTATTTTGGAGGAACGAAACGTGAACTACGGTTTTGCATTTTTCCCGGGTCAGGGCGCACAGGCCCCCGGCATGGGCAAGGATCTTTATGAGAACTCGCAGGCTGCCAAGCTGGTTTTTGAGGAAGCAAGCGAAGGCGCCGGTCTGGATGTAGCCAAGCTGTGCTTTGAGAGCGACAAGGAAACGCTCTCCCGCACGGAGAACAGCCAGATCGCGATTTTCACCCATTCCATGGCAGCCTGGGCTGCACTGAAGGAAGCAGGCGTGGAATTCAAGGCAGCGGCAGGCTTCTCGCTCGGCGAGTACACCGCACTGGCGGCTGCAGGCGTTGTTTCCCTCGCAGACGGCGTGAAGATCGTTTCCATGCGCGGCAAGCTGATGCAGCAGGCAGCGGACTCGATCGACGGCGGCATGGCGGCTATCCTCGGTCTGGAGGACAGCGTAATTGAAGAAGCCTGCGCGAAGGTGACCTCCGGCGTGGTCCGTCCGGTAAACTACAACTGCCCGGGTCAGCTGGTTATCGCAGGTGAAAAGGCGGCTCTCGCAGAGGCGATCGAAAACTGCAAGGCTGCCGGCGCACGCCGTGCGCTCCCGCTTGCGGTATCCGGTGCATTCCATACCCCGCTGATGGCAAAGGCTGCCGCAGAGCTGCGCGCTTACGTTGCGGACTTTACCTTCTCCGCACCGAAGATGGATATTTACTCCAACCTCGACGGCAAGGTTTACGACTGCTCCGACCTGCCGGCACATCTTGAGCAGCACATGATCTCTCCGGTTCGCTGGACGCAGCTGGTGAAGAACGGCATGGCTGCCGGTCTGACCTCGGCATGCGAGATCGGTCCGGGCAAGACGCTGACCGGCTTTGCGGGCAAGATCAGCAAGGAGCTGACCTGCAAGACCGTGCAGGATATTGCAGGCGTCGAAGCCGCCTGCCACTAAGGGGGACGCTGTCCCCCTTAGTTACCGAGGCAGTTTCCTTGGGAACTGCCTCGGATAACCCCCTCTCGTCCGCACGGCGGACGAGGCTCGGGACACGTGTCCCGAGGCAGTGGGATAAAAGTCAGGTACACGCCCTGACTTTTATAGAGAATTGAATGCGGCGCACTGCGGTGCGCCTGTCCTGCCTGTTTCTGCTTTGCCGAAATGCGGCAGGAGCTGCAAAAAAAATTGCACGCCCTTGGGCGTGCTCTTTTTTGCTGTGGAACGGTAAAATCCGCTTTATCCCAGAAAACCCAAATGCTCCAGCAGGATTTTGAGACCCATCAAAATCAGCACGATACCACCGAACAGCTCTGCGCGGGACTTGTACTTTGTGCCGAACACATGGCCGATCTTCACGCCGATGCACGACAGCACAAACGTGGTTGCACCGATGAACGACACCGCCGGAACGATATCGACCTGCAGGAACGCAAACGTCACACCGACCGCAAGCGCGTCAATGCTCGTGGCAACCGCCAGTGGCAGCATGGTCATAAAGCAGAACGAATCGCTGACGCTTTCGTCATCGTGCTCGCGCGACTCGCGCACCATGTTTGCGCCGATAAGCCCCAGCAGCACAAAGGCGATCCAGTGATCAATGCTCGTGATGAGCGACTGAAAGCGCACGCCGAGTGCAAAGCCGATGAGCGGCATTAAAAGCTGAAAGCCGCCGAAATACAGTCCGCAGATGACCGCGTGCTTAGCCTTGAGCGTGCGCACGCTCAGTCCCTTGCAGACAGACACCGCAAACGCGTCCATCGACAGACCGACTGCGATCAAAAATAACTCCAGCAAACCCATTTTCTTGTCCTCCTCAGTCGTTTATCCGGCGGAAAACAGGCACAAAAAAAGACCCATCTGCCGCGTAGAACAGATAAGTCTCGTCATTTCATGCAAAACCAGAGGAGCGTCCTCCCCAGTATGTTGGCTCTGCCGCGCGGCGGAACAACCGCGCCGACTACTCCCTTATTGCGCTTTATGATAGCATATGCACACAAAAATGTCAATATGCGCACCGAATTGTTGCTCTTGGCAAACTGCGGCGCCCGCCGCTGAGGGCAAAAAGGGTAGACACCTACGGTTTCTACCCTCTTTGAACACCCGTTTCCCTTGTTGGGATAGCTTGGGTGCAGATGGTAGACTGCGTAAGCAGGAAAAGGACGCGGCAGTCGGGTTACTCTTGCGTGACTTTCGCAAACCTTTCGCAGTTCTCGGATAGCGTACTGCTACACATGCGGGTTAATCAACGCAGAGTGCGGCATAACCGTGCCGCACAATTCGTCAGCGCGTTATGATGGACAGGGCCTGCGAGGATAAATGCTACTAAATAGATAGATTCGTAGGTGCTGTCCGTAACCTCCAGACTAACGAATTGCGCAACACGGGTATGTTGCGCCTGCTGGAAGTAGCCGACCTGTGTAGCAGAACGGTATCTGACACTGCGAATAGGTTGAGAAAGACACGGAAGAAAAAATCCTCTGCCGTTCCCCCATTTCGCAGCGGTCACATGTCGGCAATCTGCGCCAGACTATCTAACAAGGGAAAGGTAGGAGTTCAAAGAGGAAGGGAAACCATGGGTGTCCCTTCCTCTTTGCTCCCGCGGCGAGTGCCGCAGTCCCCCGCTGTGCCACAGCGCACTCTTCGCCCAGAAACGGCGAACCGTTCACACGGTTCGGACACACCGGAAAGTCTGTGCCGAGAAATCTTCGCTCGAAAAGCGCACGCCGATCAGCTCTCCCGACGTTTTCCCTTGTGCAATGCCGCAAAATGCGCTATACTTATTTTATATGACTTGAAAAAAGAGGTTACAACAATGAAACTCCAAACCAGACTGGCGGTGCTGGTGTGCAAGGCATCGGGCGCTGTCCTGCGCAAGCTGGGACGCGGCGGCACCAATCTGCCGGGCAAGCTGGCACTGAAAATTGATAAAAATATTCTGGGTGAGCTGTCGCGCGGCGTAAAGGTCACGGTCGTGACCGGCACGAACGGCAAGACCACCACCTCCCGCATGATCGAGCAGGCGTTCGCCGATGCGGGACTCAAATATTTCTCCAACAAGTCGGGCGCGAACCTGCTGACCGGCATCATCGCGGTATTTGCACAGCATTCCACGCTGTCCGGCAAATGCCCGTACACGCACGCGCTCATCGAGTGCGACGAGGCAGCCTTCCGCAAAACGAGCGAATACCTGCCGGTCGAATGTCTGGTCGTCAACAACATTTTCCGCGACCAGCTTGACCGCTACGGCGAAATTACGCACACGCTCAACGCCATCCGCGAGGGTATCACGCATGTGCCGAATGCAACGCTCTGCCTGAACGCGGACTGCTCGCTCACCGCTTCCCTTGCGGACAGCGTGCCGAACAAGATCGTCTGGTTCGGCGTGAATGTCCCGATTTACAAGGAGACCGCTCACGAGTTGTCCGACGCGCCGTACTGCATCCACTGCAAGACCGAATATGAGTACGATTACATCACCTACGGCCATCTCGGCGGCTTCCGCTGCCCGAAGTGCGGCTACCACCGCCAGACGCCGCAGGTCGCTGTCACCAAGGTGCTCGCCACCGGCGCGGACTCGTCTGACATCATACTGGACATCTTCGGTCACGAGCACGAGGTACACGTCAACCTGCCGGGCGGCTACAACATCTACAACGCCGCCGCAGAAGCCGCTGTCGCGCATGTTGTCGGCATCGACGAGCAGACCGCCGTCAGCGCACTTTCTCAGTTCGAATGCGGCTTCGGCCGTGCCGAGCAGTTCAAACTCGGTCAGGCACAGGCGCGCATGATGCTGGTTAAGAATCCTGCCGGCTTCAATCAGGTCATCAACCTGATCGCGCACGATGAGGGCAATTATAAGCTGGCATTCCTGCTCAATGACCGCTTCGCGGACGGCACGGACATCAGCTGGATCTGGGACGTTGACTTCGAGGCACTCGCCGACCAGCAGGTGCGCTTTACACGCGTACTGGTTTCCGGCGTGCGTGCGGATGATATGGCGCTGCGTCTCAAGTACGCAGGCTTTGCCCCCGAGCGTATCGAGGTTATCCGCGAGTACGACAGGCTGCTGACCGAGATCGGCTCGGATGAGACACCGGCATTCCTTATGCCGACATACACTGCCATGTTCGACCTGCGCGGTGAGATCAGCAAGCACACCGACGTTAAGGCGTTCTACGAATAAGGGGGAAACTGCAATGGAACTGAATATCTGCCATCTTTACCCCGACATTCTCAATCTGTACGGTGACCGGGGCAACATTATCACGATGAAGCGCCGTCTGGAGAGCCGCGGCATCAGCGTCAATGTGGACGAGTGCTCGATCGGTCAGCCGCTCGATGTGGACAAGTACGACATTTTCTTCATCGGCGGCGGACAGGACTTCGAGCAGGAGGTGCTGCTGCGCGACCTCGCCTCCGGCAAGGGCAAGGACATCTGCACCGCTGTTGAGGAGGAGAAGGTGTTCCTCGCCATCTGCGGCGGCTACCAGATGCTCGGTCAGTATTACAAAACGTGGGACGGCGTGCAGCTCGACTTCATCGGTGCGATCAATGTGCACACCATCGGCGCGAAAGAGCGCATGATCGGCAACTACATGTACCGCACAACGCCCGAGAGCAGCGGCTCCATCGTGGTCGGCTTTGAGAATCACTCGGGCAAAACCTATCTCGGTGAGGATGTCGCGCCGCTCGGCATGATGATAAAGGGCTACGGCAACAACGGCGAGGACCAGACCGAGGGCGCACGCTACAACAACGTGTTTGCCACCTATTCGCACGGTTCGCTGCTGCCGAAGAATCCCGTGCTGTGCGACTTCATCCTGCAGACCGCGCTCGACCGCCGCTACGGCAAGACCGAGCCGCTCGTACCGCTCAACGATACGCTTGAGCTGAACGCGCACAATTATATGGAGCAGCGTCTGAGCAAATAACCTGATAAAAGTTACAGGAAAAGGCATGATTTGAAGTCATGCCTTTTCTATTTGTCTCTTTGCGGAAAATATGTTAAAATATTATCAAGAGAAGAGCAGGAGCAGCTCCCGACAGAAAAAAGAACGAGGAGACACACCATGAACAGGAGAATGATTGCGGCAGCACTGGCATGCCTTGCCTGCACGGCAGGACTGAGCGCCTGCAGCCTGACCGGCACCGGCGATACCCATCATATAGCGGTGATCATCAAGCACGCGGGCGAGCATTTTCAGAACGTCATGGCTGGCGCGGAAGCCTGCGCCAGCGAGCACCCGAATGTAACGATTGACATTCAGTTTCCGTCCTCGGCGGACTACAGCGCGGAACAGCTGGATCTGTTCCGGTCCGCGCTTGACGATGACAGCGTAGACGCAGTTGTCATTTCGCCCATGCAGTCCGGGCAGTTGTCGGCGGCCGCCGAAAGTACAGACAAGCCGATCATCGCACTGGATACGGATTTCACCTCGGACAAAAAACTGTCCTTTGTCGGCACCGGCAACGAGGCGGCAGCCAAATCCGGCGGCTTAACTGCTATGAAGAAGGCAAAGTCGAACGGCGCGGACAAGCCGCAGGCTGTCATCCTGACCGGCGCACAGGGCGACGAGACGCACGAAGCCCGTCTGCGCGGCTACCGCAGCGCCGTGGAGCAGGCGGGCGGCACTGTGCTCGAGGTGCAGTACTGCGACGCGCAGCCCGACCGTGCGGCAGCCGCGATGGAGGCTGTCATGCAGAAGTATCCGCAGGGTGTGGACGCGCTGCTCGTTACCAGCGATGATATGGCGCTTGCAGCCATCAAGTGCATCTGGGATAACAACAGCGCCGCCTACCGGAAAACCGTTATCTGCGGCTTTGACGGCAATCAGGCTGCGGTGGAAGCGCTCGACCGCGGCGAGCTGACTGTCGATATTGCCCAGCAGGGCTATGAAATGGGCTACAAAGCTGTCGAGGCCGCTTTGGACGCACTCGAGGGCAAATCCGTCGAATCGGTGATCGACTCGGGTTCCGAGGTCATCACAGCGGACAATATCGATGCATACATTGCCGACTGCAGGGAAAAAGGTCTTTGGTCGTAGCAAAAAGAGAGAGTTTCGTTTGAAACTCTCTCTTTTTTATTCTTCCGAACAGTATATCTGCTAAAATTTTCAGCATATCGCGCGATAGCGCGCATTTAATAGAATCGCAACGCGATTCATAAAAACCGGGAGCATGTATCTGCGCAGCGCGGCCGAGAAGCCGCGCAAGGATAGCGCCGGTTTTTATACCCTAAGAGGGAGAAAGTTTCCGTATGGGAACTTTCGGACGACTTTGGAACGGCCTACGGTCCGTTCCTCTTGTCGGCCAAACCGTGGTTTGGCGACAGCAATTAAAAGCCTTCTCGATGTACCATCTGATAGAGCAGCGCATTGACAATGGACGCGGCTACATTCGAGCCGCCCTTGCGGCCTCGCGCGATGATATACGGCGTGTCCCCGCCGATGAACAGCTCCTTCGCCTCGACCACATTGACAAATCCGACCGGCACACCGATGACGAGCGCAGGCGCGACAATGCCTTCCTCAATCAACTCATGCAGACGGATGAGCGCGGTCGGCGCATTGCCGATGGCGAAGAGGAGCGGGCCTTCAAATTTGGCGGCGTGCTCCATCGAAACGACTGCCCGTGTGACACCGCGCGCCTTGGCCTCGCTTGCCACCTGCTCATCCGCCATCAGGCAGACCGCCTTTCCGCCGAGCTTTGCCAGCGTCGCCTTGCTCACCCCGGAGAGCGCCATATTGGTATCGGTAACTACCGTTGCCCCTGCCGCAAGCGCGGCCTTTGCCTTTTCGATCACGTCCGGCGAGAACGCAAGGCTGTCCGCGTAGTCAAAATCCGCCGTGGTGTGAATGACGCGCTTGACCACCTCGGCGATGCCCGCCGGAAACGTGCGCTCGCCCAGCTCGGCGGTGATGATTTCAAACGACCGCTTTTCAATGTCCTGCGGCTTCATGTATCCGTTCAAAATTCGATTCCCTCCCGCGCAGCGATGCCCTTCTCAAACGGGTGCCGCTGCATTTTCATTTCTGTAATGTAGTCCGCGTGTGCCTGCAGCGCTTCGGACGGACCCCGTCCGGTCAGTACGACCTCGAGCGTTTCCGGCTTGGTCTCAAGAAATTTTACGACCGTTTTCTCATCCAGAAAGCCGCACGAGATTGCCGCGCAGACCTCATCCAGCACGAGCAGCCGCGCGTGCTCCCGCACGGCAAACCCGGTTGCCGCATCGAAGGTGCGGGTGAGCGCGTCCGCTGTCTCCCGCTTCTCCGCATCCGTCATGCGGAACGAGAACTTGCCGACCGGATTGGCTGCCATAACGGTCACGTCGGGCAATTTCGCCAGCACGCGGCACTCGCCCGAAGTCCCATCCTTGAGAAACTGTGCGAACACGACCTTGTTTCCGCGGCCCGCGCAGCGCACGGTCAGTCCGACCGCCGCCGTGGTTTTGCCCTTGCCGCCGCCGCAGTACAGGTGAATAAGTCCTGTCATGCTTTTCCCTCCATTATACGGTAAATCCACTCCATATCGAGCGATTTTCGCACCGAATCCGCCAGTTTGTCATACTGCTGTTCCTTGTAGGCGTGCGTATCGAGCGCTTCGCCGGTCAGCGTCACGCCCTTCTTTTGCGCCAGTGCCTGCGCCGTCCGCAGCGCCGCCTCCGGCGCATCGAACACGCCGTGCAGATAAGTGCCGAAGGCGTTTTCCGTCTGACAGCCGTCCTCGATTTCGCCTTCCCTGCGACGCAATCGAACGAGCGGCTTTGCACTCGCGTCGCGCACGGTTTCGCCCATGTGAATCTCGTAGCCCTCGACCGCCAGACCGCTCAAATCGGACAGCACGCCGTCAATCTCCAGCAGCGTGCCGCGCGTCTGCGTCGTGGTCTTGCTCGGGCGGAACACCGTGTCGATTGGCAGCAGGTTCATGCCGCGCAGACTGCCGCCGCCCTCGGTATTGTCCGGGTCGGAGACCGTGCGTCCCATCATCTGGTAGCCGCCGCAGATGCCGAAAACCGGCGTGCCTGCCGCGTGCGCCTTGAGAATCTGCGCCTCCATGCCGCTTTCGCGCAGCCAGCGCAGGTCTGCCAGCGTGGACTTGGTGCCCGGCAGGATAATCAGGTCGGCTCCGGCAAGCTGCGCCGGTTTGTCCGCATACGCGACACTCACGCCGGATATACGCGAAAGTGCGGAAAAATCGGTGAAATTGGACAGTCGCGGCAGCTTTACAACCGCAATGTTTACCAGTGCGGGAGCAGCCTTTGTGTCCAGACGCTCGGACAGGCTGTCCTCATCATCGATGTCAAAATGGCCGTACGGCACCACGCCGATGACCGGCTTGCCGGTCAAATCCTCGAGCTGCGTCAGACCCGGCCGCAGAATCTCCACGTCACCGCGGAATTTGTTGATGATGAGACCGCGAATCCGCGCCTGCTCGTCCTCCTCGAGCAGCTTGACCGTGCCGTACAGCGACGCGAACACGCCGCCGCGGTCGATGTCGCCGACCAGCAGAACGGGTGCATCCACCAGCTTCGCCAGACCCATATTTACAATATCATCCTGCTTGAGATTGATCTCCGCCGGACTGCCCGCACCCTCGATCACGATAATGTCGTTCTCGGCGGCAAGGCTGTCAAATGCGTCCTTGATAATGGGCAAAAGCGCCTTTTTGCGGCCCCAATACTCCCGCGCGGTGCGGTTTCCCTGCGCCTCGCCCATGATGATGACCTGCGAGCCAACGTCGCTTGTCGGCTTGAGCAAGATCGGGTTCATGCGCACATCGGGCGCGATGCCCGCCGCCTCGGCCTGCACGACCTGTGCGCGGCCCATCTCCCTGCCGTCCGCCGTGATGAACGAGTTGAGCGCCATGTTCTGTGACTTGAACGGCGCAACGCGGTAGCCGTCCTGCCGGAAAATCCGGCACAGGGCCGCGCAAAGCAGGCTTTTGCCGGCGTTTGAGCAGGTGCCCTGTATCATGATAATTTTTGCCATTTGCAAACCTCCCGCATAATGGAAAATGTCACTGCTCTTGCGCCCGCGGCGCTGTCAAATCCGCACAAAGCGCGTACTTTCGTTCTCCATTATCCATTTTCAATTATCAATTTGATTGCGTTTAGCAAGCACTTGCTTGCTTCTCTCGTTTTTACGGCAACGCGATAGTATCCCGCCGACAGTCCGCGATAATTATCGCAGTTTCGTATCATTATGCCGTGTTCGGCGAGTTTCTCGTGCAGTCCGGTATCGTTTGAACGGAACAGCAGGAAGTTGGCCTCGCCCGGAAAGACGGTCAGTCCGCAGGCTGCAAGTCCGTCGGATAAGAACCTGCGTTCCTCGGCAATGCGTTTGGCGGTCTCGATGGCCCAAGCTGGCTCGTTTGCTGCCGCGGCGGCGCACGCCTGCGCGATGCCCGACACGTTCCACGGCTGTCCTGCGCGGTAGAGCGCCTCGATGAGCGCCGTGTCCGCTGTCATGCACCAGCCGAAGCGCACACCGGGTACGGCGTACATTTTCGTGTACGCGCGCAGGATAATCAGACCGGGATTGGATTCCAGCAGGTCTTTCCGTGTGTGCCGCTCTGCGTCTGTCAGGAAGTCGTTGAAGCACTCATCCATGACCAGTTTTACGCCGTTTTCTGTGCATTTCCGGACGATTTCCCGCAGAAGTTCCGGTTGGGCGGTTCGCCCGGTCGGATTGTTCGGGTTGCAGAGATACACCGCATCCAAATCCGGTGAAATCTCGTCTAAAATGCGCTCCGTGAGCGCAAAACCGTCCGTTTCCCGCAGATTATGCACCCGAATCTCCGCACCTGAGAGCGTGCGCTCGTACTCCGCAAAGGTCGGTGCGGTGAGCAGTACATTGCGCGGTTTCAGCACCGCCGCCAATCGGTCGAGTACATCCGCCGCACCGTTGCCACAGTACAGAAAATCCGGATTGACACCTTCTCTCGCACCAATCGCCTGCCTCGCGGCGCGGCAAAACGGGTCGGGATACTGCGTGCAGTTATCCACAGCCCTGTGCATGGCCGCGCGTACCGCGTCCGGTATGCCGAACGGATTGATGTTCGCGGACAGGTCGAGCGGCGCGAAGCCGTGGCGGTCGATGTAGGTTTGGATGTCGCCGCCGTGGACATAATTAAGCATTTTTTCATCCTTTCAAATGCGAGTTTTCTCTCCCGCATAGCATCCTAACTTTTTACGATCAGGCGGATTACACAGCACAGCACCAGCGCAAACACGCTTGCCGCCGTCATCAGATCGACCGCTGCGAGAATATCCGTGCGGTCTACACGGCGCATCGGATCACCGAAGGCGGCTTTTTGAACGATTTTACCGAAGTAGCTGGCATCGCCGCCGAGCTGGATGTGCAGCGCGCCCGCGCACACAGACTCGGTCTGACCGGCGTTCGGACTCTTGTGTTTGCTGCGGTCACGACGGTAAATCCGGAGCGCGTTTCGGTTATCGAGGTGCAGCATGCCGGCACCGGCGATCATACACAGTGCGGACAGTCTGGCAGGGATAAAGTTGAATAAATCGTCCATTTTTGCCGAAAACTTGCCGAAATACTCGTATTTATCGTTATGATAGCCGACCATGGAATCCAGCGTGTTGACCGCCTTGTACAGCATGCCGAGCGGCGCTCCGCCGATGAGCATGAACACGAGCGGCGAGACCACACCGTCCGTCAGGTTTTCAGCCACGGTCTCGACAGCGGCCTTGATAACGCCCTCCTCGGACAGCTCTGCGGTGTCGCGGCCGACGTACCACGCGATGGCCTTGCGGCCCTCCTCGAGCGACTGCTTGACCGCGCCGTAGACATGATAACCGGCGTCCGCAAGGCTTTTTCGTGCGAAAATCATCCAGCAGAGCAGCGTTTCGGCGGCAAAACCGAGCCAGAAGTTCACATGATACAGCCAGCGCAAAAGGAAAAACGGCACGGCAAAGCTCACACCGCAGGTGATGAGCCAGAGTACAATTCCAGCGAATGTCAGTGATGCAGGCGTTGCGGGAAAGATGCGGCGCAGAACTTTTTCGGTTCCTGAGATGAGTTTTCCCACCGCACATACCGGATGCGGCAATTTTTTCGGGTCTCCGAGCAGCCAGTCGAGCGCGAAGCCAAGCAGCACGGCAAGGGTTATCGTCATGGTTTTTCTCCTTTGATGAATTGCGGCACGCCTGCGATCACGCGCACGACTGCGTCCGCTTTCTGTGCTAAAGCACAGCACAGACGACCAACCGCTTCACGCCAGTTTTCGTCCGCACGGTCGATGGGAACGATGCCGCAACCGATCTCATCGCAGGTGATAACGTGTCCGCACAGCGTATCTGCGAGCGACAGCGGGTCTTTGTCTTCCTTCAGCATTTTCCGCACGATTTCGTGCAGATTTTCAATCCTCGGCAGGTCTGCATACAGGTTTTCGGCAACTTTTCGTTTCCCCTGATATGCCCCGCCAATGATGAGCACGGTCATAAAATCAGTCCTCCAATCGCTGCTGCCGCAAGCGTGATCAATTCCGACAGCGAGATGCAGAATCCTGCCAGGTCTCCGGTGACACCGCCGAACACGCGGCGGCTTATGTGCTCATGCACAGCATACCACGCAACGAGCACGATAACGAGCACTTTCGCCGCAGCAAGCGCGTGCGGCACGCGGTATATCCATAATCCGAGAAGCACCGCAAACAGAACAAATTCAGCAACTAACATGCGCGATACCGCGCGTTTATCGCTGTTTTCCGCAAAGATATGTGCAAGTCCGCTGTCTTTCGCGCACGGTGACGCAACCACCTTGCGGCCGCCCATTGCTCGTGCGAAAGCAAATCCTGTGCATGCCAGCGGAAGAAACACAGGCCGGTCGTAAATCTGGGCGAAACACCCGACCTCGGCCAGCAGGAATGCCATCAGCCAGAGCGGCCCAAACGCGCCAACGTGCGGGTCCTTGAGAATGGCCAGCCGCTTTTCCCGGTCGCCGAACGAGCACAGCGCGTCGCAGGTGTCGCACAGGCCGTCCAGATGAATGCCGCCGGACACTGCCAGAGGAATCAGCGCTGCGATCACAGCGTAAAACACGCCTGCCGCGCCGAAATGCACGCAAAATGCGAACCAGAACCACTCTATCGCACCGATCAACACACCGATGAGCGGCAGGAAGCCAAGTGCCCACCGCATGGTCTGTTTTTCCCAGTTCACCTGCGGAACAGGTATCGCAGAGTACATTGATAACGCGACCAAAAGTCCGCTGATTACACTTTTCACGTCTGTTTTCCCTCCTTTACCGGCAGTAAAATACCGCATACCGATTCATATACCGCGTCTGCTTTCCCAGTTAATTTCTGGTGCAGTTCTCCCAAAATCCGAATATACTGCATGGTCTCCGGCGGATACGGCACGCCGTCCGCAAAGATTTCGTTGGAAACGATAACCAGCGTTTCACAGTATTTTTGCAGATTATCCACGCCTGCAACAATGCTGTCGAACGCCGATTCTGCGCCTGCGCCTTCCGGCGCAAACAGCTCGTTTGCCAGCAGATTGCCCAAATCCTCGAGTAAAATTCCGTCGTATTGCTGAGAGAGCCTGAGATTCGCTAAGTCAAGTGTTCTCTCTACCGTAGCGAAGCCCTTTCCCGCACGAAGCGCCCGATGCCGCGCAATCCGCGTCTCTGCGGACTTGCCGAACGACTGCATGGTCGCCAGATATAATCGACTCTGTGCTTTTTCACACACCAGCCGTTCCGCGTGCTCCGACTTGCCCGAAGCCGCTCCGCCGGTCACTAAAATCAGCATTTTCGCTCCCCTTTCTGAATTAGGCTTGCAATCCGCTCTGATTTTCGATACAATAATTTTATCTGAGTAAGTTGAGGTAAGAAAAAATGGAGCTGCATTACGATATCACCAAACAGGATTTCATTGATTTTAATTTGAATTATTACAACAATAATGCGATTGTTCAACGCAGTATTCGCACCATGAGAATCGCCACTGCGGCTATTGTCATTCTCGGCGGCAGTGCGCTCATGTACTGGCTGCATACGCTTACGCCGGTTTCCATCGCGGTTTACGTTGCGCTCGCTGCCGTCTGCTTCTGGGGTACACCGCGCTATATGCGTCATAAAATGATCAAAAATATTGAGAAAATTCTCAGAAACGCAAAGAACAAGCAGCTTTGCGGACCGAAAACGCTCACGCTGCGTGAAAGCGAATTCGAGCTGTCCGGCGAGAACGAAGATACCGTTTACCAGTATTCGGCCGTTCAGCGCACCGCAACCGATGACAAGCATTATTATATTTTTGTTGATGAATTCTCCGCGGTCATCGTGCCGTTCTCAGCGTTTGAAAACGATGCGCAAAAGCAGGACTTCTACAACAAAGTCACCGCAAATATCGCAGATGAAGCCCTGAAATGCTGAAAATCCGAACTGCAAGCACCGAGTTAACGCTCGGTGCTTTTTGCTGCACGCAGCATTCCTGTAAAGAATGCAGGCAGATAGAATTTATCGGCGTTACACACAATATTTATGCAAAGAATTTGTGCTATCTGTCAGACAAACAACTACTTTTGCGGCTGATATGCCTCCATTCCAATGTCCGCGAAGCTCACCATTTCCCGATATGGCGCCAGTGCCAGGTCCAAAAGCGCCACGCCGGCCGCCGCGCCTGTCCCCTCCCCGAGGTGCATGCCCGCCGTCAGGAACGGCCGCTTGCCGAGTGCATCGAGCAGCAAAATGCTCGCCGGTTCGTCCGATCTGTGCGCTGCGACCATAAAATGCACGGACTGCGGACACAATCGCACGGCGAGAAGCGCCGCCGCGCACGAAATCACGCCGTCCAACACGACCGGAATGCGCTGCGCCGCCGCACCCAGATACAGACCGCACAGACCCGCGATATCCAAACCGCCGACCTTGTGCAGCACGTCGATCGAGTCATTGGAGTCGGGTTTGTGAAGCGACAGCGCCGCCTCGATCACTGCGATTTTCCGCTCCAGACCGGCCGTTGACAGACCCGCTCCGCGTCCTGTGACCGCCGCAGCCTCCGCGCCAGTGAGCGCCGCCGTGACTGCTGCGCTCGTAGTCGTGTTGCCGATTCCCATTTCGCCGCCAATAAGCAGCGAATATCCCTTTTCGGCACACATTTCTGCCATTTTAATGCCGATTTCGACCGCTTCGAGCGCCTCTTTCCGCGTCATGGCAGGCTCATGCGCAAAGTTTGCAGTTCCGCGCCGAACGGAAAATTGCAGCACTTTTTCGCTCTTTATCGGCCGTGCAACACCAATATCGACCGGAAATACGTCCATTCCGAGCTGTTTTGCCATCAGACATACGGTGGACTCGCCGCGGCCCATATTTTCCGCGACCGTGGCTGTCACCTCCTGCCCGCACTGCGTCACGCCCTCGGCGACTACGCCGTTGTCCGCGCAGAAAACAACCGCCGCACGTCTGGAAATATCCGGCACCGGCTGACCGAGAATACCCGCAAGCTGCACAATCGCGTCCTGCAGAAGACCCAGTCCACCGAGCGGCATGGCAATATTTGCAAAACGTTTTCGCGCCGCCGTCATGCTTTTCTCATCCAGCGGCCGGATGGCAGAAATAGTCTGTTCAAGTGTCATTTTCCGCTCCTTTCTGCGCATTTCCGGACAAAATTCGCTGCAATTTCAGTTTTCGCACGGAAATACAAATGCGGAAATCCTGCATAGAGCGTGTCCGACGCAAAGCCGCAGTCCCACGCGCGCCCGTTTGGCTTGACCGCGCGAAAATCTGTGCCATTATCCACAGCCTGTGCATAATGGAACTCGTGCACAGGAAATTGTCCACCGGCTTCGCACAGCAGGTTATCACTGTTTGCCGTGAGCGTGACATAGCCAAACGGCTGCAGCCTGGGCGTCATGTGTGCCGAAGTTGGCAGCACGCCTGCCATTGCCGCGCCGTCGAGCGACTGCAGCAGATAAAGAAATCCGCCGCATTCGGCAACTGTCGGCAAACCGTTTAGAATCGCTGTTTTGATAGAATCTCGCATAATTTCATTCTTTGAAAGCTGTTTTTCGTACAATTCCGGATATCCGCCGCCAAGGTACAGACCGTCGATATTCTCCGGCAGCCGCTCGTCTGTGAGCGGCGAAAACGGCACAAGCTCTGCCCCCAGTTCACGCAGCACATCGAAGTTATCCTCGTAATAGAAGCAGAATGCGCGGTCCTTCGCTACCGCGACCCGCACCGGAAAATCGGTCGCACGAGCGAGCGGCATGTGCGTATCGGTCAGCGGTTTCGCCGTCTGTGCTAATGCACACAATGCGTGGAGATCAATGCCTTCCTCTGCAGCATCCGCGAGCCGATCAATTTTCTCACGCAGGTCGGACAGCTCGTCCGCCGTCACCAGACCGAGGTGGCGGTCAGGTATTTCGGCCTCCGGAACCGGCGGCAAAAAGCCGAGCACAGGCAGCCCCGCTTTCTCTGCGATTTGTTTGTAAAACGAGTACATTCCCGCCGAAACGCCGTTTAAAATCACTCCTGCAAGCGTATTTTCCGCAAATGTGCGGAACCCGTGAATCTGTGCCGCAAGCGACAGCGACTGCCCCTTAGGCCGCACGATCAGCACCGCAGGCGTGCCGGTTGCGCGGGCCAGATGCGCCGCCGAAGCCGTATCCGTCGTACCGGAAACGCCGTCGTAAAAGCCCATGACGCCCTCGATCACGCCGAGACCGTCCGGCCGGATATGCCGCGCAAGCTGACTGCGAATACCGGCCTCATCCTCGAAAAACAGGTCTAAATTGCGGCTCGGAACGCCCAAAACCGCCGTGTGGAACATCGGGTCGATGTAGTCCGGACCGCACTTGAACGCGCTGAGTGTTACGCCGCGGCGCTGCAGCGCCCGCAGAATCGCAGTCGTGACCGTCGTCTTGCCGCAGCCGCTGCCGGTGCCCGCAAGCAGCAGTCTTGGTGCATTATTTTGTGTCATTTGCGGCCCTCCCGGACAGAATAAACACCGGATTGTTCGCAGTCAGCATGGTGTACGCGCCGACCGGCTTGCCGCGCGTGGCTGCCAGCTGTGTGACCTCGATGTCAGAAAACCCCAATTCTTTCAAGGCCGTCTGCGCCGCAAACAAGGTCTCGAGCGCAATCGCGTTCACGACCACGCGAACTTCCGGATTTTTCTCCCTGGCAAGTGCCAGAATCTCCCGCATTCTGCCGCCGCTCCCGCCGACGAACACGCAGTCCGGTGCCGGAAGGTTCTCCAGTGCCTCCGGCGCAGATCCTTCAATGATTTTCACATTGTATCCGCCGAGTTTTATGCGGTTTTCGTGCAAGAGCGCGACCGCTTCCGGCTTTCGCTCGACGGCGTAAACCGTGCCGTCGCTGGCCTTGCGCGCCAGCTCGAGCGTGACCGCGCCGGTGCCCGCACCCACGTCCCAGACCGTGTCGGTCGGTCGAACAGTCAGGCGGTTCACCGACACCCACCGAACCTCTTCCTTGGTCATCGGCACCTTTCCGCGCGTGAGCATTTCATCTCGAATCGGTTCGTTTTTGTTCGCCGCACGCGGGTTTTCGATCAGCAAAACCGCTAAATCCGGGCACGAAAGCTGCGCGATCTCTGCGGCTGTGCCGTGCACTATCCGCTCATTTTCCGCGCCGAGATTTTCCCCGAGATGAACGGGCAGCGCGCCCAATCCCGCGTCCGTAAGGCTGTTGCAAACCGCCTGCGCGTTGTTCTCGCCGCCGGTCAGCGCAAATGTTGCCACATGGTAACTTACGGCACCGAGAATATTTCCTGTGCGACCGTGCAGACTCTTAAAACACAAATTTTCGTAGGAAATACCGCATTTTGCGCACATATACTGCATACTGGACAATCCCGGCACGAGTGTTACCCCGCCGTACGGCAGGAGCCGCTCGCGCAGCTTTCCGGCCGCGCTGAAGAATCCCACGTCGCCCGAAACGAGCAGAGATATGTGCTTTTCTGTGCACTGTATTGCCCGCTCAGCCAGCTCGGAGAACGCGCAGACCTCCGCCTTGGGCGACAGTGCCGCCAGCCGTTTTGTCGCGAACACCGCCTCCGCCGTTTCCAACGCGCGAACCGCTTCGCCGGTCAGCGTGTCCGCCGTGCCCATGCCCGCCCCGATGATGGTGAATATACGCTGCACTTTTTCCGGCTGTAAGCCGAGCAAATCCGTGAGAAATGCCTGCATTTCCGCCTGATTTTTGCCGTTTTCCGCACGCGGACGCGCAATGACCAGTACCTTTGCGCCGACCTCCTCGGCTGCCGCGACCTTCTCCGCAAAGCCGCCGGACACGCCGGTGTCCTTGGTCACGAGGATTTTTGCGCCGGTCTCACGCAGCAGCGCCGCGTTCATCGCCTGCGAAAACGGGCCCTGCATGGCGATGATGTGCGCGCCCGGGAAGCCGAGTGCGGCGCACTTTTCGAGCACCGACGCGGTCGGCAGCACGCGCGGGAACAGGCGCGTTTGGAAGTCCTGCACCGCCGTGTACGCTTCCAGTTCTTTACTGCCTGTGGTGAGCAGGACCTTGCCCGGATGCGCGTTCAGCCAGTCCACTGCAGCGGCTGTGTTCAGCACAATTTCGCAGTTCTGATAAGGCAGAGCAGGCCGCAGCAGCCGCTCGTAGCGTGCGCCCGATTTCGCACAGGCCGCCCGCAGATTGTCGGTCACAGCCGCCGCGTACGAATGCGTTGCGTCGATGAGCAGCGTGTCCGAGGTCAATCGCTTTTCCATCTCCTGCTCATCCAAACGGCCCTCGTGAACCGTGATTCCAGCCATCGGCTCCATCACCGCAGCGCCATACTCTGTTGCAACAAAAACCTCCGCCTGCACGTTGTTTTTCGACAAAAAGCGGCACAAACCATGTCCTTCCGTCGTACCGGAGAAAATCATCAGCTTCATACGCCGCGATACCCCCTCGGCGTGACCATGCGGCCGTCCATCACGCGCGTGCGGCTGTTGCCGACAAACACAGTGGTCAGCATATCGACCTGTGTATCACGCAGCTCACCGAGCGTTGTAAGCGTGCAGCTTTCGCCTTCTCGGCCAATGCTGCGCACCAGACCGCAGACGGTTTCCGGCGGTACGATCTCCAGCAGAATATCGCAGGATCGGCGCAGATGGTCGGTGCGTTTTTTGCTCGACGGATTGTACAGCACGATACAGAAATCGCCAGCCGCTGCGCCGCGCAGACGCTGCTCGATCTTGTCCCACGGCGTGAGCAGGTCGGACAGGCTGATGCACGCAAAGTCGCATGTCAGCGGTGAGCCGAGCACGGCGCCGCCCGAGCAGGCCGCCGTGATGCCCGGAATAACCTCGACCTCGAGGTTCGGCTCGTGCTCGCAAAGCTCGAGCAGCAGGCTCGCCATGCCGTACACACCCGCATCTCCCGAGGACACAACTGCGACCGTTTTGCCCTGTTTTGCCGCCTCAACCGCCGCTTTGCAGCGCAAGACCTCGCGTGTCATGCCGGATTCGATGCGCTCCTTGCCCGAAATGAGGTTCTCGATCAAATCAAGGTACAGGCCGTAGCCTGCCACGCAGTCACATTTTTCCAGAGCACGCACTGCGCGCAGCGTCATCTGCTCCTCGCCGCCCGGCCCGATGCCGATGCAATACAGCTTCATGCTTCACCCTCCCGTTCTTCAAACGTCACGCGCCAGTTCGGCACGGCGACAGCCGCCGTCACGCCGTTCTGCGCGAATTTATGCAAGATAAGTGTGCCGTTCTGTGCCGCGCACACAGCCGCGCGTTCGCACACATTATCTACGCCGACGGTCTGCTGCACGAACGCCGACCGGCTGAATTCGCCTTGTGCGTCCTGCAGCTGCTCGGCCGTAAAAGTACGGAACGGCAGTCCGTGTTTTTCGCAAAACAGCAGCAAACCCGGCTCATTCTGCTTGATATCAATGCTCGCCGCGCCGCAGATCGCCTGCCAAGGCAGTTTTGCCGATGCAAGCGCCGCCTGAACCGTCTGCTCGATGGCATCCGCGCTCGTGCCCTTGCGGCAGCCAATGCCGAGATATGCAATCTGCGGCACGAGATGCAGCGTGTGTGCAAACGGCTGTGCGTCTGTGCGAAATCCAATCGTAAACCCGCTTTCCGCGTCTTTTTTGAGGTCAATACGGGCGGGCAGCAGCCCGTCTATCGGAAAATCCGAGCGAACGCCCACGGTTTCCCCTCTGAGCAGCGCACCGGATACATATTTAATATAGTGCGGCTCCAGGACTGCACAGCTGTGTGCTTTTGCCCAGGTGTCCACGGCGAATACCTGCCGACCGTCGGTCGCGGTGGTGAGCACCGGCACAGCCTGCAGACCTTCCGCAAGTGTTTTTGCAATCTCGTTGGCGCCGCCCAGATGTCCGGACAGGAGCGGAATCACGAACTTTCCCTGCTCGTCAATGACGATTACCGCCGGATCATAGGCTTTTCCCATCAAATACGGCGCCGCTGCGCGTACCGCAATTCCGGTCGCGCCCACGAACACGATCAGGTCGCAATCGACCATCGCCTGCTGCGCAAAGCGCTTAAGGCTCGTGCCCGAGAGCGACGCATCTACCGTCCGCGCGTACCGCTCACACCGGAAATCCGGCAGGAGTTTTACCGCCTTTTGCACAGTCTGTGCGCCGCACAGGGTAAAGGATACAAATTTTGCGTGCTTCATCGGCTTGCCTCACGAAATTCAGTCGTAAAGGTCGGGTCGTACAGCTTGGAGCGCTCGTACTCGGTGCCAAGAAACCCGCCCACTGTGATGAGCGCGGTCTTGGTGATGCCCTCTCGCGCACCGGCTTCGGCGAGGTCTGCGACCGTTGTCCGCACGACCTTTTCGTCCGGCCAGGTGGCCTTGTACACGATGGCCGCAGGCGTATCCGGCGCATATCCGCCCGCGAGCAGCCGCTCGGACAGGCGCGCCAGCTGACCCGCCGACAGGAAGATGACCATGGTGGCTCCGTGTGCCGCGAACGACTCGATCTGCTCTTTTTCGGGCACCGGCGTGCGGCCCTCCATGCGCGTCAGGATGACCGACTGGCTCACGTTCGGCAGTGTGTACTCGGCTTTGAGTGCCGCTGCCGCGCCGCAGAACGAAGACACGCCCGGACAGACCTCATACGCCAGACCGAGCCTGTCCAGCTCGTCCATCTGCTCTCTATGCGCACCGTACACGCACGGGTCGCCGGTGTGCAGACGCACGACCGTTTTGCCCGCTTTCGCGGCAGGCGCCATCACGGCGATGACCTCCTCGAGCGTCATCTTCGCGCTGTTGTACACCTCGCATCCGTCCTTTTTATAGTCCAAAAGCGCCGGATTGACCAGCGAACCGGCGTAAACGATCACATCTGCCTCGCTCAGCAGACGTGCGCCGCGTACCGTGATCAGGTCGGGCGCCCCGGAGCCTGCACCCACAAAGTAGATCATTCGCTTTGCTCCTTTACTAATATAATAGAGAAATAGCCGCTCGGCTGTTCCAGCTCATCTAAATTTTCGATCAGCCGCTGACCGTCCATGCCGACCCGCTCGATCAGTGCCGCGCTGCCGAGTTCGCCGCGCTGCCGGAGCAGTTCGCGGACCTCCAATACACTCTTTCCGGTCTTCATCAGCACCTTGCTACCGGAGAGCGCAAGCCCTTCCTCCGCCCTGCCGTGCGTGGCCGGAATGATGTGCAGCATTTCGCCGTCCTCGCACAGGGCGCGTCCCATGGCAGCAGCCGCGGCGCAGAAGGACGGCACGCCGGGCACCAGCTCGGCGGCATAGCCGCGGGCGGCAACACGCTTGTGTACATACCAGTATGTGGAATATATCGTCGGGTCGCCGAGCGTGAGAAACACCACGGTCTTGCCCTCGTCGAGCAGCGCACAGAGCGCGTCCGCCGCCGCATCGTGGCTGGCATTTCGCGCCTGCCTGTCGTGCGTCATCGGCATATCGAACAGCAGGATCGTCTTGTCCTGCCCGATGTACGGCGAAGCAATATCCAGTGCGGTCTGTCTGCCGTCGGCGGACTTCGGTGCGGCGACCGCATCGCACTCGCGCAGCAGCCGGATCGCCTTGGCGGTCAGCAGCTCCGGATCGCCCGGACCGACGCCGACTCCATATAAAATACCCTTCATTGCAGTTTCAACCTCTCACAGAGTGCGCGCGCGCCCGCTGACTCGGCCAGCACGCCGTATTTTCCGGTAAACATGATGAATTCCACGCGCGCCTGCCCCTTCATGCGCAGGGCGATGCGGGTTTCCATCTCCCTGCCAATGCGCGACAGGACGGGCTGACGCAGATTCACTTCGTCCAGCAGCTCCACGCATGCGTCCACCGAGATGGCAGCCATCAGTCCTTCGAGTGTTTCACGCGGTGCGCCGCACAGTGCCGCATGCGCGGTGAAAATCTCCTGCCGTGCGTCTGCAACCGACGAATGCGTGTTCATCACGCCTGCGGCCATCTTGACCAGCTTTCCGGCGTGCCCGACCAGCAGGATCTCGGGATAGCCGCGGTACGCCGCATGGTCGAACGCCTCACCGATGAAGTTGGAGCACTTGACCGCGCGTTCGAGGTCAAGGCCGAGCGTGTCCCGCGCGAAATCCGCGCCGTAGTTGCCCGGACACAGGAATGCAATGCGCTGTCCCTGCGCGTACAGGCTGTCCAGCTCCAATCGGATGGTGTCCACGAGCGCCTTTTCGCTCATCGGCTCGACAATGCCGCTCGTGCCGAGGATAGAGATGCCGCCGACGATGCCGAGGTGCCCATTGTAGGTCTGGGCAGCAAGCGCCTCGCCGTCCTTCACCGAAATGGTAACGGAAAAGCCGCCGCCGTATCCGTTCTGCTGTGCGGCACGGTGCACTGCGTCCGCAATCTGCTGCCGCGGACCGGGATTGATCGCCGCTTCTCCGACCGGCATCGCCAGTCCCGGGCGGGTAATTCGTCCGACGCCGGCGCCGCCCTCTATGGTAACGCCCTTTTCGATTCGGCGCACGGAAGCCGTGATGCGGACCCCGTTTGTAATGTCCGGGTCGTCGCCCGAATCCTTGCGGACGGTGCAGACAGCCGCGTTTCCGCTCATATGTGCGTCCTCGACCGGCAGACAGAAGGTGATGCCGCCCGGCGTGTGCAGGTGAATCTCCGGCGGCGCGATTCCGGTCAGCAGCAGCACAGCCGCCGCCTGCGAGGCCGCCGCCGCGCACGAGCCGGTTGTC
>ENA-UONZ01000949-UONZ01000949.1-human-gut-metagenome-genome-assembly--contig:-C93old-NODE-949-length-38689-cov-11.139903_pt1 | contig 38689 bp, 25 predicted proteins | sample MGYA00242468_ERZ724015 | MGnify/ENA metagenome assembly ERZ724015
CGGGCGCCAGCGGCTCGGCGCAGGTATAATGCCTGCTTGCAGCCATTATACCATAGCTTTTCGTTTTCGTCAGCAGATGACTGATTTTTGTAAACATTTTTAAGATTTCTGACAGTTTTTGTCAGAATCTTCTGATCAGTTCCTCCGGCTTTATGCCGCTGTCCGCCTGTGTAAGGACTCCGTCCCTGAGAATATAGAGCTTTTGGCACATGTTCAGCTCCGGCAGCTCATGGGAGGTTAAAATCACCGTTTTTCCGCTTTTTACAAAACCGTCGATATAGTGAAGGATCTCCTCCTTCGCAGCCAGATCCAGGGCGGCTCCCGGCTCATCCATAATCAGAACAGAGGCATGATTGGACAGGGCAGACGCAATGCTCAGTCTCTTTTTCTGGCCGCCTGACAGCTTCCCGGCCGGAATAGAAAGAAACCCGGGAAGTCCCAGGGCTGCGGCCACCCCCTGTCTCAGGTCCTCCTCCATTCTCTTTTTGTCCCCCTTGTACCAGAGGGCAAAATTGTCCCTGGCCGGCAGCTCCGGAATCAGCGGATTTTCCTGGGGAACGTAGGCTGCCTTTTTTTCAAAAATTTTCCGTTTTCCCACTGCTTCCTCGCCGTCAAACCGGATGCTTCCCGCATCCGGCCTGCTCACACCTGCCAGTATGGAGAGAAGCGTCGTCTTTCCGCATCCATTTCCCCCTGCAATTCCCACGCACATCCCTGGTTCTGCCTGAAAGGATACTCCCTTTAAAATCTGCCTGTTTCTGAACTTTTTATAAATTCCCGTTACCTCCAGCATATGTCCTCCTGCGTGCTTTCATACTTCTGCCTGTTTTTCCGCTGCCGATTTTTCCCGGCAGCCCGGTTTTCTGGCCGTCTGCAGTCCGGAAGGGTCGCTGCAGCAGCCCGGCTCCGTTCCCTGCACAGCAAAGGGCTGCCGTAAAACAGTCCTTCGTCTTACAGCAGCCCTGTCAGGCTGTATCCAGCCTCTGTTTCGATTTTAATTCAGCGCAGAGCGCCGAATGATTGATGTCTTCCCGCGGTTTATTCTCCTTTGGAAGCCTTCGGAGCCAGATCGCCCGGCTTCATGCTCAGGTTGATGCGGCCCATCTTGTCCACCTCGATTACCTTTACGGTAACCTCATCGCCGATGTTTACCACATCCTCCACCTTTGCCACTCTCTTGTCGGAGAGCTTGGAAATGTGGATCATTCCGTCCTTGTTTGGAGCCAGCTCAACGAAAGCTCCGAAATTCATAATGCGCACAACCGTTCCCGTAAGCACCTGTCCCGGCTCAATATCTGTGACAATGCTTCTGATAATGCTGATAGCCTTATCGATCATAGCCTTATCTGTTCCGCACACAGAAACATTTCCGTCGTCGTTGATATCAATCTTCACGCCTGTCTGCTCGATAATCTTGTTGATCACCTTGCCCTGCTTGCCCACAACATCTCCGATCTTCTGAGGATCAATGGTAATCTGCTCAATCTTCGGAGCATACTTGCCTACCTCTTTTCTGGGCTCTGCGATAACAGGCTTCATGATCTCGTCGAGAATGTAGAGCCTTGCCTCTCTTGTCTTGGCAATAGCCTCCTCGATAATCGGCCTTGTCAGTCCGTGAATCTTAATATCCATCTGAATGGATGTGATTCCCTTGTGAGTTCCGCCTACCTTGAAGTCCATATCTCCGAAGAAGTCCTCAAGTCCCTGAATATCAGTCAGAACAATATAATCGTCATCTGTGTCGCCTGTCACCAGACCGCAGGAGATTCCCGCTACCGGAGCCTTGATCGGCACGCCTGCTGCCATCAGGGACAGAGTGGATGCACAGATGCTGGCCTGGGAAGTAGAGCCATTGGACTCCATGGTCTCAGATACCGTGCGGATGGCGTAAGGGAATTCCTCCTCGCTTGGAAGCACCGGAATCAGAGCTCTCTCTGCCAGAGCACCGTGTCCGATCTCGCGGCGTCCCGGGCCTCTGGACGGCTTGGTCTCTCCTACAGAGTAGGACGGGAAGTTATAATGGTGCATATATCTCTTGCTTGTCTCATTCTCATCGAGTCCGTCTAACTTCTGAGCCTCAGACAGCGGAGCCAGCGTACAGATATTTAAGATCTGGGTCTGTCCGCGGGTGAACATACCGGAGCCGTGAACTCTGGGAAGCAGATCGATCTCGGCAGCCAGCGGGCGGATCTCCGTGATGCCGCGGCCGTCAGGACGCTTGTGATCCTTTAAGATCATCTTTCTCACCGTCTTTTTCTCATACTGGTAGATGGCCTCTCCCAGTACAGAAAGCCACTCTTCATTCTCAGCAAAAGCCTCCTCCAGGCGCTCTGTGATAACGCGGATGTTCTCCTCACGCTTCTGCTTCTCATCTGTGAAGACAGCTTCCTCCATCTCCTCCTGAGGCACGATCTCCCTGATGGCTGCAAAGAGCTCCTCCGGAACAGCGCAGCTTTCATAGCTGTGCTTTGCCTTGCCGCACTCGGCGACAATGGTATCGATAAATTTGATAATTTCCTGGTTTACCTCATGTGCCTTGAAAATAGCCTGGATCATCACATCCTCCGGCACCTCGTTGGCCCCGGCCTCGATCATGATAACCTTCTCCCTTGTGGAAGCGACAGTCAGAGCCATATCGGAAACCTTTCTCTGGGCGGAGGTAGGATTTACGATAAACTCCCCGTCGATCATGCCGATCTGTGTCGTCGCACAGGGACCGTCAAATGGAATGTCTGAGATGCAGGTGGCAATGGCGGAGCCAAGCATGGCAGTGTACTCCGGGCTGCAGTCCGGATCCACAGACAGAACCAGGTTGTTTAAGGTCACGTCATTTCTGTAATCCTTCGGGAACAGGGGACGCATAGGACGGTCAATCACGCGGGCCGTCAGTACTGCATTTTCAGAAGCCTTGCCCTCTCTCTTATTGAAGCCTCCCGGAATCTTTCCCACGGCGTACATCTTTTCTTCAAACTCAACGCTCAGGGGGAAGAAATCGATTCCCTCTCTCGGCTTATCGGAAGCTGTCGCTGTGGACAGTACTGTCGTATCTCCATAGTGCATAAACGCAGCGCCGTTTGCCTGTGCTGCCACTCTGCCGACATCTACTGTCAGTGTTCTGCCGGCCAGTTCCATTGAAAAACTCTTATACATAAAACTGTAATCTCCTTTTTCTTTTCTTCATTCTTCATTTTTCATTCTTGTCCGTTCTGATGTTTCCTGAGTCCTTGACTCTCATCCTGCCCTGTCAGGCAGCTTATGCAGAAGTGTCCGAAACTACTGATCTGGGCGCAGAAAACTCCGGAAAAGCTCCTGAGTGCTTTCCCGGATCCCATCTCTGTGCCTACATCAGCGGTCTCGGATAACTCCTTCTACATAAAGCAGGTCCTTCTGAGAAGCTGCAAAAGTTTTCTATGATATAAACAACTAGGGTGGATTGCTCCACCCTAATTTCGTCTCTTACTTTCTGATGCCTAACTTCTCAATTAAAGCACGGTAGCCTTCCAGATCTGTCTTCTTTAAGTAGTCCAGCAGACCACGCCTCTGACCAACCATCTTTAACAGACCACGTCTGGAATGGTGATCCTTCTGGTTTGTCTTTAAATGCTCTGTGAGCTCTGTGATTCTCGCTGTTAAGATAGCGATCTGAACCTCCGGTGAACCTGTATCTCCAGGCTTTCTTCCATACTCTGCGATGATAGCAGACTTCTTCTCCTTTGAAATCATGACGATTTCCTCCTTATAAAATAAATTCTTACCGCACACTAAGCTCCTGTCAGGAACTCAAAAAGCTGAGTGTCGGCGCGTTAGTACGATGTAGAGTATAGCACAAGAACTTCTACTTGTAAACAGAGATTTTTATGAATATGGCGGCTGGCTCCGGCAGCTTCCTCCTGTCTCTGCAGGGGCGGGTGTCAGACAGCTTAAGCGGGACAGAAGTTAACAGCACCTTCTCTCCCACAGCTTTCCAACTCCCCACAGTCCGATCACGGCTATGCTCTCTCCTGCCACCGTCAGGGAAATCACAGGCATAACCTGGAAGAGCTCTTCCAGTTCTCCCATCAGGATATAAAATCTTGTCAGCCCCATGGCTCCGGCAGAAGCTACCAGGACAGCCAGCATGGCCACAGTGAGAGCCCTGCGCCAGAACCGTTTTTTTCTCACAAGAAAAATAAAAGAAGCTGCAGAGGCTGTGGCGGCACCGAACACTCCGGCCATCAGCACAATAAATAAGATCTCTCTCATTGCTCCTCTCCCTAGCTCTCCGCGAGCTCAAACTCTGCGTTTATGGCAAACCGCAGCTCCGGTTCCGGCGAAACCTGAATTCCCAGGCGGTAGATCCCCGGTCCCGACGGCTGAAAGCTCCCGCTCCAGGGCACAGCCAGTTCCTTTTCCTCTCCCTCCATCCCGGTGAGGAAACCGCAGAAGCCGGCAATGCTCTCCACCTGTATCCAGCTCTCCTCCCCGTCTTCCTCTGTCCACTTTTCAATGATGGGAGACAGAATGTACTGAATCGGAGCGCCGGTCTCATTGTGCAGGATAAAGGTCAGCTCCCCGTCATCCGGAGAATACTGCTCCTCTTTCATCTCCATCCAGATCTGATCTCCGTACCTTCTGTAGCCGTCAACTGTTCCGAACAGGCGCCAGAGGCTCTCTGCCGTCTCCCGGCTGAGCCTGTAAAAGGATGCGTTTCCCACTGCCAGCTCTGTATCCTCAGCCCCGCTGACATCTGAGAGCCACAGATTCAGTTCTTTGCCGGAGGAGAGCTTCAGCACAAGCCTTCCGGGGAATCTCCCGTTCATGGGAGAATCCTCCAAAACGGCTTCCCCCAGCAGTTCCCGAAGCCTCTCCATCTCGGCCCGGCCGCTGAGAGTCTCTGTCCGGGTCCCGGTTTCAAAATTCCCTGTCAGGCCTGCACTTTCAATTTCTGAAATCCCGTCCAGACTGTCTGCCTGAAAACCGCAGGTCTCTTTGACAAACTCCATCGCCTCCCGGGTGATCTCCTGCTCCGGATGGCCCATAAAATTCTTTTCCATGTCCTCTCTGTTCTCAAACAGATCAACTGCCCCCGTGTTCTCCATCCCCGGAGTCTCTGCTTCTTCTGCTGCCTGCACAGCCTGAGCTTCCTCCTGAACCTGGTCCTGGTCTCCCACCGGGGATTTTTGCAGGCCTTCTGCTCCGTACTGTTCCGGAAACAGTTCCTGCCTCTTCTCCTTTGAGAGGGGAAGATATTCTGTCCTCAGCACCCCGTCCTTTACCATCCTCACTCTCAGGAACGGCTCCTCTGCCGGTGGCACAAGGAAAACGCCTCTCTCCCTGGCGTCCTCCATATAGGCAATGCCCTCCATTCCTTCATTCAGGCAGTCGTAAAGGCCGGAAATTCCGTAGGCGGCGGCACCCTTCTCCAGCAGGAGAAAGGTGCCGTCGGCAAACTGGCTGGCACTGTAATCCGAGTCCTGTCCCCCATTGCCGCAGCTCAAATCCTCCAGGGGATTTTCCTCAGCTGTGCGAAGTCCCAGGATATAGCTGTATCCATTGTCTGCCTTCCTGCCCTCAAATATGTAGCTGTCCTTAAAGAAGGAAACAGCCGCTTCCACCTCCCCGGCAGGAATATCCTCAAATGTCAGTTCCGGCAGCTGCCCCTCTATGGCAGCCGCGGCCCGTCTGAGCTCCTGATGCTGCTGATCTGACAAAACATTGGCTTCTGTCTCCTTATTTACCTCCTCCTGCTGCTGTCCCTGAAAAGGGGCAGAGTTCCCCTTCCCACAGCCGGACAGCAGCAGGGCGAAGACAGCGGCTGCTGCTGCCAGTTTCCATTTTTTTCTCATTCCGTCTTTCTCACTTTCTCTCCGTCATGCCGGCTAAAGCCAGCTGTCCCTTACATTCCCGGTCCGCTGGCTCCTCCGCTGCCTCCATCGTCAGAGGCAGGGCCATCCGGCTCCTGGGCAGACGGCTGGGTCGGTGCCTGGGTGGACGGTTCGGTCGGCGCCGGGGCTGTCGATTCTGCCGGCGGCTGGGTGGACGGTTCAGTCGGTGCCGGAGCTGTCGACTCTGCCGGTGCCTGGGTGGACGGCTGGGTCTCCTTCGGTTTCTCGGGCTCAGACGCCTTCTCAGTTCCCTCCAGGTTGTAGCAGAGCACCGGCATTCCCGCCGAAATATTTTCGTAAATTTTCTTCGCTACGCTGTGAGGCAGATTGATGCAGCCGTGAGATCCCCCTGTCTTATAGATGGTTCCTCCAAAGGAGGATCTCCATTTGGCGTCATGCATCCCGATTCCGCCGTTGAACGGCATCCAGTAATCTACAGGAGTGCGGTAGTTCTCTCCTTTTAAAACAGCGTCCCTCTGCTTGTATGTCAGCGGATATGAGCCTGCCGGAGTGCCCCAGCCCTTGGACAGATTTCCTGACACGAAGTCTGACTCCACAAGCAGCTTGCCATTTTTATAGAAGAACAGGTGCTGAGCAGTCAGATTGATCTCTACATAGGTATCTCCATAGTCATTTGCTCCATGGCTGGCCGCCTTCTGAGAGTAAACCGGCTCACGCCCGCTCTGGCTCTGGCCTGAGCGGATCAGAGCTGCCAGCTCATCTGCCTCCGCCGACTGGTTTATTTTCCAGCCGTATGTGCCTCCCCGGATCGTCACTGTCTTTCCATAGGAAGTTTTCAGATTCTTTGCCTTATTATTTGTATTGTACTTGTCTGCCAGCTCCTTTACATAGGCGTTCACCTTTCCAGAATCTACTCCGACAGTTCCATCCGCGTTTGGAACCAGCCATTCGTGGATTCTGTCTCCGCTCAGGGTCTCTGTGGCATCCCCAAACTGGTATGTAATCACAACGCCGGCAGCTTTGTTCATACTGTCGCAGAGCTTTATTAAGGTTTCATCCTCAGAGGTCACCTCCGGCTCCTCATAGCCGCCGATTTCCTCCAGGGAGACGCTTGGCTGCAGATTGAGGATAGCATCAGAAATTCCCTTTTCCACCACCTCATAGACTGCCTTGGCCCCTTTTTCCTCCGGGACAATGGAGTATCCTTCGCCCTCTGTATACTCTGACAGATGGGCATCTTCCGGAGCCGGAGCGTCCTCGTCGAAGCACTCCAGACCTTCCACCGCCTTCTGAAAGGCCTCCTCGTCATAGGCCATCATGGTCTTAATCTTGTAGCTGGCGGGGCTGAATACGTATTCTCCCCAGGCGAGGGGGTTCTGGGAGGCAATAATCTTTTCCATCGTGCCGTCAAACTCAGCGCGAAGCCCTATATCTGCCTGGGAGAGCTGTTCTGTCTTATCTCCTCTCTCCTCGATAGTCAGCGTGTACCCGCTGATGCCGTCAGAGATCATCTGCTCTGCCTCAGCTACCGTTTTTCCGGAAACGTCAAGCCCGTTGATCTCTGTTCCCGGGAAAAATACATTTCTGTACTTCTGTCCCAGGCCGACATAGACTGCTCCTCCGATCAGGAGGACGGCGGCTGCCGCTCCGGCTGCCACCGCCGCCTGCCTTCTTCCAAAACGGCGTTCTCCCTGTCCCGGCCTCCTGCCCCGGACTTTCCTCACACTGGGCTCATCTGATTGGATGTCTTTGCTTGCCCGTCTGAGGGACTCCGGCGGCACGCTTCCTTTCCTCCTGCTTCTTCCCCGGGAGCGGTTTGCATCTCCCCCGCCGGCTCTCTCCTCAGAGGGACGGTTCTTTTCCCTTATTCTGTCTGCCTCCGGGGGGGCAGTCTGCGTCTGAGCTCTCCTCTCCTTCCTGGGCGGCTCCGTAAAACTGCTTCCGGCAGCGCGGAGAATCTCTTCTTCTGTAGGCATAATATCCCCCTGCCTGTTTTCCTTTTCCTCCGGTTCTTCCTCCTCTGCCAGCTCCTCCAGAACGCCTTCCTCCATCCCGTCCAGCGCTGTGTCTCCGGACATATCTGCCCCGGAATCTTCCGTGATTTCTACCTCACTTCTGAATTTTTCCGGCATTCCATCTGTCTGCGGCGCCTCTTCTGTTTCTTCTATCCACTCCAGTCCATCTTCGATTTCGTCTGTCTGCCCGGCTGACCGGACTTCCATGTTCTGATCCGGTTCATCCTTTCTGCTGAAATCTGACATTCATTTAACTCCTTTTCAATCATTTTGCCCTCTGCGGCCTGACGGCTGCCTGAGGACGCTTGTTTGTTCCGGCCGCCGAAATACCCGCTCAGCGGCCATTGTATAATTCTATATGACTTTATTTCGCAAGTCAATGCACGAAACCTTACAGTTCCTAAAATTTTTATTAACAGTCTGCGCCCGGCTCTGCCGGAAATTTTCTGCAGATGTACCGAAAAAAAAAGAGGGAAAAACCGGCCCTGCTGCTGCAGAGGGAGGGGCCTGTGCAGTACAGGTCCCTCCCTCTGTGCTCACTTTGTCCGGGCGGATTTTCTCCCCCATAAGCGATACTCTGTCTTTTTTCTGTTTCTGCCTTTTTCTGTCTCTGTCTTTCCTGGCAGTTTCCTGTGTCAGCCCGGGCTGTCCTGAGCCTACAGTCTGCCTCCGAACAGTCCCTTCTTCTTGTGCTTTTCGCTGCCTTCTGCCGAGACTCCGTTCATGGCGTCGTCGAAGCGGCGAAGGGCCTCTTTCTGCTCCTCGTTCAGCTTCTCCGGAACCTGAACCACAAGGGTTACGAAGTGATCGCCGCGCACATTCTTGTTCCGCAGGGACGGAACTCCCTTTCCCTTCAGACGCACTCTCGTGTCGGTCTGGGTGCCCGGCTTAACCTCATACTCTACCTCGCCGTCCACGGTCTTGATGCGGATCGGTCCGCCGAGGGCGGCCTTTGCAAAGGAAATCGGAACCGTAGAATAGATGCTGGTATCCTGGCGCTTAAATACCGGATGATTGGAAACGATCACCTCAACCAGAAGATCGCCTCTCTCTCCTCCGTTTACGCCCGGCTCGCCGTTTCCGCGATCCCTCAGCATCTGCCCGTTGTCAATTCCGGCAGGGATTGTCACCTTGATTTTCTTTCTCCTTGTCACATATCCCGTTCCATAGCAGTCAGGACACTTCTCTCTGATAATCTTTCCGGTTCCCCGGCAGTCCGGACAGGTCTGCACGTTCTGCACCTGGCCGAAGAAGGACTGCTGGGTGTACATAATTTTTCCCTTGCCATTGCACTTCGGGCAGGTCTGAGGCTGGGTTCCCGGCTTTGCCCCTGTTCCGTGGCATTTCTCACAGGTTTCCTTCAGATCCAGCTCGATCTCCTTCTCGCAGCCGAAGATAGCCTCCTCAAAGGTAATGCGGATGCTGGTTCTCACATTGGCCCCCTTCATCGGACCGTTGCTTCTGCCGCCCCTGCTTCTGCCGCCGCCGAAGAGATCTCCGAAAATGTCTCCGAAAATATCTCCCATATCAGCGCCTGAGAAATCAAAGCCGCCGAAACCTCCGGCTCCTGCACCTGCGCCTCCGTCGAAAGCGGCATGGCCGAACTGGTCGTACTGCTGGCGTTTCTGCGGATCGCTTAATACGCTGTAGGCCTCAGATGCCTCCTTGAACTTCTTCTCAGCCTCCTTGTCGCCCGGGTTGGCATCAGGATGGTACTTTTTGGCAAGGGTTCTGTATGCTTTTTTGAGGGCGGCGTCATCCGCATCCCTCGGAACGCCTAAGACCTCATAGTAATCTCTCTTATTCTCTGCCATGTCAGCTCTTCCTCTCCAAACCCCGCAAAGGGGATTGAGCGTTCCCGCCCCATCCCCGTCACGGTTTCTCTATGTCTATGTTCCGGACAGCCTGCCGGCCGTCCTGCGGAAATCTTTCAGGGTGGCGCCGTTTTTCAGGCATTTCCCGCCCCGTTTCGCCGGGGCTTGAAAATTTATACCTCCTTGAAATCTCCGTCTACTACGTTGTCATCAGCCCCCTGAGAACCTCCCATATCAGGAGCCGGTCCTGCCTGGCCTGCTGCTCCTGCTGCCTGAGCCTGCTCATAAACCTTTGCGAACAGAGCCTGGGCGCTAGCCATTAATTTCTCCTTGCCGGCCTTGATATCCTCTACCTGGGCATCTGTCATCTGGTCAACCGGAGCGCGGTTGATGGCCTCTTTCAGGGCATTTAAGTCTGCCTCTACGGCTGCCTTGTCGTTGGCATCGATCTTGTCGCCTACCTCCTCAAGGGCCTTCTCTGTCTGGAATACCATGGAGTCTGCATCATTTCTTGCATCAATGGCTTCCTTTCTCTTCTTGTCCTGAGCCTCATACTCAGCTGCCTCTTTCACAGCCTTCTCGATATCAGCCTCAGACATGTTGGAGCCGGAAGTGATGGTGATATGCTGCTCTTTTCCTGTTCCCAGATCCTTTGCGGATACATTTACAATACCATTTGCATCGATATCGAAGGTAACCTCGATCTGCGGAACACCTCTTCTTGCCGGCGGGATTCCGTCCAGACGGAACTGGCCCAGAGTCTTGTTGTCCCTTGCGAACTGTCTCTCACCCTGTACTACGTGGATGTCAACAGCTGTCTGGTTATCTGCGGCTGTGGAGAAAATCTGGCTCTTCTTGGTCGGAATAGTCGTATTTCTCTCGATCAGCTTTGTAGCGATTCCGCCCATGGTCTCAATAGACAGGGACAGCGGAGTAACGTCCAGAAGAAGGATGTCGCCTGCGCCTGCATCGCCTGCCAGCTTTCCGCCCTGGATTGCCGCACCGATGGCAACGCACTCATCCGGGTTTAAGGTCTTGCTTGGCTCATGGCCTGTGAGCTGCTTTACCTTCTCCTGAGCAGCCGGCATACGTGTGGAACCGCCGACTAACAGAACTTTTCCTAACTCGGAAGCGGTCAGACCTGCATCCTTTAATGCGTTCTGAACCGGGATGGCTGTTCTCTCGATTAAATCGTGGGTCAGCTCGTCGAATTTTGCTCTTGTCAGGTTCATGTCAAGGTGCTTCGGTCCCTCGCTGGTCGCTGTGATGAAGGGAAGGTTGATGTTGGTTGTGGAAGCTGTGGACAGCTCCTTCTTTGCCTTCTCAGCGGCCTCCTTTAATCTCTGGAGAGCCATCTTATCTGTGGAGAGGTCTACGCCCTCTGCCTTCTTAAACTCATCGATCATCCACTGTGTAATCCGGTTGTCGAAATCGTCGCCGCCCAGATGTGTATCACCGTTTGTGGAGAGAACCTCGATTACGCCGTCACCGATCTCGATGATGGAGACATCGAAGGTACCGCCTCCCAGGTCGTATACCATGATCTTCTGTTCTTTTTCATTGTCCAGTCCGTATGCAAGAGCTGCGGCTGTCGGCTCGTTGATGATACGCTTAACGTCAAGGCCTGCAATCTTTCCTGCATCCTTGGTGGCCTGACGCTGTGCGTCGTTAAAGTAAGCCGGAACTGTGATAACGGCCTCTGTCACCTTCTCTCCCAGATATGCCTCTGCATCTGCCTTCAGTTTCTGAAGAATCATGGCAGAAATCTCCTGAGGAGAGTATTTCTTGTCATCGATGGTTACCTTGTAGTCCGTACCCATATGTCTCTTGATGGAGGAGATGGTCTTCTCTGCGTTTGTGACTGCCTGACGCTTTGCAGGCTCACCCACTAATCTCTCCCCTGTCTTTGTGAATGCCACTACGGACGGAGTCGTTCTCACGCCCTCTGTATTGGCGATTACAACCGGCTTTCCGCCCTCCATAACCGCCACGCAGCTATTTGTTGTACCTAAGTCAATACCAATAATCTTGCTCATAGCTTTTTCCTCCTGATAAATTTCCTCTATTTCCATTCAACCTGTCATCTTACCTGCTGCCGGAAGCTTTGCTGTCCGGGCTTCCCGCTGTCCTGCGGCATCCTGTGCCTGCCGGGACTGACTGCTTTTAGTTGGCCACCTTCACCATGCTGTGTCTTACCACGCTGTCCCGGTAAAGGTATCCCTTCTGGAACTCCTCTGCCACCACGTTTTCTCCAAGGCTCTCGTCCTCGATGTGCATCACTGCATTGTGGAAGTTCGGATCAAACGGCTGTCCCACCGCCTCGATAGGCTTTACGCCCAGCTCCTCCAGCGTCTTTAAAAGCTGCCGGTAAATCATATTCATGCCCTCAGCGAAAGCATCGCCGCCTTCGGGCACGGCACTTAAGCCTCTCTCAAAATTGTCGACGATCGGAAGGATTTTTTCAATCACATCTTTGGCTCCGATCTCGTACATGGCTGATTTTTCCTTTTCTGTCCTCTTCCTGAAGTTGTCGAACTCTGCCATGGTACGCTTTAAGCGGTCTGTCAGCTCTTCAATCTGCTGATCCCGCTTATCTTTTTTTCTGGCGAAGAAGCCTTTTTTCTCCGGCTGGGATTCCTCCCCACCCTCCTCTGCCTGTTCGCCATCCGCGCCTGTCTTTTCCTCGGCCCCGCTCTCCTCTGCCTGACTTCCTTCAGCGCCCTCTGCAGTCTCAGATGACGCATTTTTCCCGGCAGCTTCGCCGCAGTCCCTGTTCTCCTGTTCGGACTCGGGCTGCATGTTCTCTTTATCCTTTAATTCTTCGCTCACTTGGCTTCACCTTTCTTTATCTGAATTCACCTGTTCGGAACTCCTTATCTGTATCAGAACCGTCCTCCCAGATTCCTCTCTGTTTTGCTGTAAACCGGACCAAACCCTTTCTTCCAGCACGCCCGAAGGCTACTGGTCATGGTTGAAGGTCACTTCCAGCTGGCTCATCAGGGAGCGCAGAGTGTTTACCACCTTCTCATAGTCCATACGCTTGGGACCGATAATTCCTATGGTTCCCCGCAGTCCGTCGCCCAATACATAATTGGCTGTCACGACGCTGCAGTCCCTCATAGACTGAACCAGAGTCTCATCTCCGATATAAACCTGTATGCCTGTATTCTCCTGGCCGTCTCCCTCATCTGTAAACAGATTTTTAAGAAGCTCTTTCTGCTCCAGAGTTCCCAGAAGCTCACTGGCCTTCTGTCCGTCGCTCAGCTCAGGGTACTTGAAAATATTCGTGGTTCCTCCGGTATAAATCTGAAGATCCTCCTCATTTGCCCTGATAGCCTCTGCAACCTCATTGAGCACCAGATCCACGATCTGCCTTCTGCTTCCCGCCTGTTCCTTCATCTTCGTGATGACGCCCAGATTAATCTGATCGGACGTCAGCCCGTTTAACGAGTTATTCAGCAGAATGTTCAGGTTCAGAAGCTCTTCCTCACTCAGCTCTCCATCCAGATCCACCATGGAATTCTTAATGATATTTCCCTCAAGAACTGTCACAATCAAAAGCTTTCCTGCCTCCATCCGCGACAGCTGGATAAATTTGATCTTGGTCTGATGGTACTGCGGCCCGCTGATCATCGTGGCATAATTGGTATTCGCCGCCAGGATAGTGGCAAGCTGTTTTAACAGCAGTTCCACCCGGTCAACCCGCTGTATCATCAAGTCCTTAATCTCCGTCACCTCGTCGTCCTTTTCCCTGATAATCTGATCCACATAGAAGCGGTATCCCTTATCTGAGGGAATCCTTCCGGCCGAGGTATGAGGCTGTATGATATAGCCCAGCTCTTCCAGGTCTGACATCTCATTCCGAATGGTGGCAGAACTCAGGTTCAAGTCAGAGTATTTTGAAATTGTCCGGGAACCTACCGGTTCTCCGGTCTCCAGATAGGTCTGGATAATCGCTTTTAATATCTTTTCTTTTCTCTCACCCAGCTCCAACTGCCTCATTCCTTTCTGTCAGTTTCCTGCTCTGTTAGCACTCAACACTAAGGAGTGCTAACATCTACAGTTGATACTATATTACTTCTATAGTATTTTGTCAACAGATTTTGGAAAAATTTTTTATAATTGCAGCTTAATCTGATCTTAGCTTGACATTTAACATTTTTGTAATATAATAATAAACAGATTGTAACAAACCATAATCTCTATGAAATAATTCTGATTGTGAGGAAAAATATGAAAAAAAGATTAAGCCACGGATTGTCCGCCGCAGTTTTTTCTGTCGCTCTTATGGCAGGCGCAGCTTTTACCTCTTACGCTGAAGAGACAGCAGAGGCCGGCGGTCCCGCCGCAGAGGTTTCCGCATTTTCTGAGGAGACATCTGATCCTGTTAAGACAGCAGAGGGCAGTTTTCTGGGAGAGTTTGACATCACCGCCTACTGCGGATGCCAGAAATGCTCCAAGGGAAATTTACTTACCTACTCCGGCACAGCCCCTCAGGCTGATCACACGATATCGGCAAACTTAAGCGTCTTTCCTATCGGGACACAGCTTCGGATCGGAGATACCGTCTACACAGTAGAAGATACGGGATCCGGTGTGGGCAGAAATCACCTTGATATTTATTTTGATTCACATGAGGATGCCCTGGATTATGGGCGCCAGACAGAAAAGGTCTATGCCGTTGAATAAAAAACTGAATAATGAGAAATAAGAACGGATGTCCGGTATTTTCCCTGGGAAGGTACCGGACTTTTTTCGCTTTGAGGGAAAGCCCCCGCTGCGTTAAAGCATAAGCATACTGGTTCCTGATGTTTCTTTCTAATATAGAACATAAACGTTCCGCTATGGATGCGCTCTCCGAAAACAGCGGGCGCTCTCCCCTTGACAAATGGAAAAATCTATGTATAATGTTTTCTTACGGCCATAAATATTACAGAATTATTACATTTTGTCACTTTTTGTAACATTTTTTATTTTTTCTGTAACATTTCTCCGCGGCACTGCTGCCGCTATTCCGGCCGCAAGAAAGGAGCGCTCTATGTTAAAGACGCTGAAACTTTTTTTACTTACGATTACCTTTGCCCTTCTGGGTGCCTTTTCGGCTTTTGCCGGAGAGGACTCCTGCGGGCATCTCGATTTTCTCAACGAAACTGGTGTGTCAGGCTGGTGTTATCAGAACAGCCAGCCCTCCTCTCCGGCTGATTTCACCCTGCGCATTGCCAATGTGCTGACAGGAGAAACCGTCCAGGAGATCCCGGCCACCACTTCCCTGTCCCGCCCCGATCTGGAATCCAGAACAGGCGCAGAGAGCACGCCCGGCTTTTTCGTTTCCATCGACTGGGAATCCCTCGGCAGCGGTCTGTACACCGCTTCAATTGTGAGCAATGGAAAAACCGTGGGCAACTCACTCTCCTACCACGTCTCCGGAGCAGACGGGCAGAGCGGGCTTTTGGAGGGCATCTCCTCTGTCCAGAACCTGGGAAATTTCCGCATTACCGGATACTGCTCCTGCCGAAGCTGCAGCGCCGGTTGGGGCGGGCGCACCAGCTCCGGCACCATCGCCGCCTCCGGCCGCACTGTAGCCGTAGACCCGCGGGTAATTCCCATGGGAAGCCGCCTGCTTATCAACGGGCAGGTCTACACAGCCGAGGACACAGGCGGCGGAGTAAAGGGCAGCCATATCGACATCTACTGTGACTCCCACGCTCAGGCCAGAAGCCTCCCCTTCCAGAATGCCCAGGTATTTCTGCTCAGCTAAAATTTCTGCAGAACACAGCCGGCCTTCTCAGTCTTCTCAGTCGTTTGTCAGGTGCAGCCTGTCCAGGATATAGAAAATCAGGCTCAGGATCATTCCCGTAACACAGGCCAGAACCATTCCCGTGAGCTGAATATTTCCGATATTGACTGCGATGCCGGAGAGACCTGTCACAAAGATCACAGAGGTCAGAGCCAGATTCCTGGATTTTCCATAGTCCACCTGGGAATCCACGAGAATGCGCAGACCCGAGGTTCCAATCATTCCATAGAGAAGGAAGGAGATTCCCCCGATCACGGGGCCCGGAATGCTGCTGATCAGCATGGACAGCTTTCCTATAAAGGAGCAGATAATGGAGAGCACTGCAGCGCCTGCGATCACACGGACACTGTAGACTCTCGTGACAGCCATAACGCCGATGTTTTCTCCATAGGTTGTAGTTGGAACTGAACCGATCAGTCCTGAGATCATGGTAGAGAGATTGTCTCCTAAAAGGGAGCGGTGAAGCCCCGGATCCTTCAGAAGGTCGCGGCCTACAATCTTTCCTGTCACTACCTGGTGGCCGATGTGCTCCGAGGTGATGACCAGAATCACCGGCAGAAGAATCATAATTGCCTCTGCATTAAATTTGGGAGCTGAAAAGTTCGGAAGGGCAAACAGCGGAGCGCTTACTACCTGCGAAAAATCCACCAGCCCCATGCAGAGGGACGCTGCATAGCCTGCGATAATGGCAATCAGAATAGGGATAACCGATAAGAATCCCCGAAACAGTATGGAGCCAAATACGGCAACTGCCAGAGTCAGCAGGAATACAATCACCTTCTTTGGATCCAGGACTTCGTCGAGAAGGCCTGCGTTGCCGGCAGCCGTTCCGGACAATTCCAGACCGATAAGTGCTACCACAGGTCCCATGGCTGCCGGCGGGAGCACCACGTCAATCCACCGGGAACCGAATTTGCAGATCACAAAAGCCAGGATACATCCCAGAAATCCCACAGCCACGAAGCCTCCCAGAGCATAGGAATAGCCGAACTTTTCAATCACAAGGCCGGCCGGCGCCAGGAATGCGAAGCTGGAGCCCAGGTAGGCGGGAGCCTTTCCCTTAGTTAAAAAAATGAAGAGAAGCGTTCCCACTCCATTCATAAACAGTACAATCGCCGGATTAATGCCAAACATAAAAGGAACCAGCACCGACGCTCCGAACATGGCAAACATGTGCTGGATACTTAGCGGGATGAGAAGATTAACCGGCACCTTCTCCTCCACCTGAATAATACGATGATTTTCCATCTTTCCCTCCTGTCTCTTTCAGGATAATTTTTTCTTTTATCCTGTATTTTCTGCTTGTTCCGAATAATCATACAACATTTTTCCCCTTCATTCAACTTTATCATATTTCAGGCGGCATAAATTTTACACCGCAAGAATCCCCCCAGGAAATTCCCGGGGGGATTCTCGCAGAAAATACTTATGAAAATACATTTATCTCACCAAATGCTGAGCAGGCTGGGGCTAGGCTCTCGCCATACAGGAGCGGATCAGTTCCGCCGTTCCCTCGATTCCAAAGCGGGAGCTGGTGATAATGAGATCGTAATCCACCCGGTCGCCGCACTCGGTAACAGAATAAATATCCCTTATTTTGCTTCTCTTCTCATCCATCTCGGCAATCTTCTTTTCCGCTTCCTCGCGGCTGATCTTTTCGCTGGCCATGGCCCAGCGGACCTTGCTCTCCATATCAGCCTTGACAAACACATTGATATTTCTGTCACGCCCCTGGAGCACGCCTGCTGCGCAGGTTCCCACAAATATGCAGGATCCTCTGTCAGCCAGGAATTTGATCGCCTCCCTGTGCATCTGATGCCTCTTCTCGTCCTCTGTCATACCGTCCCCTGTCACCAGATGATTTTCCTCTGCCACCTTTATCAGAGCTTCCCTGTCATAGAGTTCAATGCCGGTATTCCTGGACAGCCATTCTGCAATCTTTCGGCCGTTGCTCCCATACTCTCTCTCAATACAGACTGTTTTTCTTGCCATAATTTCTATCCTCCTGATTTTTCTGCTTTTGCCTGCCGTCCTGATCAGGCCATTCTGTTTCATTCTTCAGCGCTCTTCTTTCGCTTTTCGTTCTCTCTCAACTATCTGGTCTTATTATACGTTATTTTTTTAACGATTTCCAATATTTTATTTTTATCAATTAATAACTTTTATGTTATGATTTATCCTTTTATGCCTAAAATTTTTCTTTTGTTTTTTCTTTTTTTCAGCTATAATAGAAAAAAATCCAGTGTTTTTTACCGGTGACAAACAGTTAATGAAAAATAACTTTGATATGATTTTTAACAATTTCCCGCTGTCACTTCTGCCTTATTTCTGCAGACATTTCTGCAGAGCGGATGACGAAGCGGCGAGACAGAAAAGAGGATGATCTATGGAACTTCTACAGCTGCGCTATTTTCTGGTGGCGGCAAAATACCAGCACATGACGAAGGCCGCCGAGGTTCTCCAGATTGCCCAGCCCGCCCTGTCCCAGTCCATCAAGAGGCTGGAACAGGAGCTTGGAGTTTCCCTCTTTGAAAGAGAGAAAAGGAATATCCGGCTCAATGATGCCGGGCGCTTTCTGGAACAGAAGCTCCTTCCCATAATGGCTGCCCTGGATGAAATCCCCTCGGAAATACAGAAAAAGGAGCGGATGAACCAGCGCACGATTCACTTAAATCTTCTGGCGGCTACCCGTCTGGTGACAGACTGCATCATCGCCTATAAGGAGCTTCACCCGGAGATCCTGTTCCGCCTGGTCCAGAATCCGGATCGGGAACATGATGATATCTGTATCTCCACGGCCTTTCCCGGAACTCCCCTCCGATACGGCGAACAGCTGCTTTTGCAGGAACGGTTTTTTATGGCTGTTCCGGCAGGCTCCCCCTACGCAGGGCTGGACGGCGTTGATCTGGCCTGTCTGAAGGACGAGGGATTCATCAGCCTGTCCAACAACCGGCCCATCCGTAGAATCTGCGAGCGCTTCTGTCTGGAGGCAGGCTTTGCATGCCACACGGTCTGCGAGACGGATAACCCGGAATCGGTCCGGAACCTGATCGCGGCAGGCCTGGGCGTCGGCTTCTGGCCGGAATATTCCTGGGGGCTGCTCTCCACTCCCAAAATCCGGCTTCTTCCTATTATAAACATGCACTGCAGCAGAGATATTGTCCTGACACGCCGTTCCCACGGCGCTTGCGAGAAAGCCGCAGATGATTTCTGCCGTTTTCTCGTAAATTACGCTCATGCGGAGGGAAGCAGTGCTGACGGAAAAGTAAGTCTCAGCAAAGACATGGACAGTCGCTGAAAAGAAGCTGCTTTTCACATTTTTTTGTTTTTTTCTTGACACCTGCTTTTGGTTGTGTTACAACTAATCTGTAAAAAGAACATTCGGTAGGTGAGGCTACCACAGGGATAAGGGTTACTGCCGGTTAAAGGTGGAGACACCTCTAATCAGGTCAGCAGTCTGTGTCGCTGTAAGGCGCAGAATAATGTAATTTCACGCCCTGTGAAGCTAAAGCTTGAACGGATCGGATACGCAGTATGAGTCCATATCATTCGCTCAGGCTTTGATATGGGCTTTTTTATTTGTGAACAGTTCTGTGAAAATCCTGTCACAGCAGGCTCTGCCTGTATCTGTTCCAATCCTGCCTCTGTTCTTCAGACGTACCCGAAAGGAAGTGAATGTATGGACGGCGACGGTCATCCTGATACCGCAAAACTGAATATCCGGCTTTCTGTGGCTGTCCCTGCTCAGAGCATACAGACCTGATGCAGCGGCCTTTTTGCGCCCTGCGTCTGCTTTCAGCGCCTGTCAGGCTGCTGATATTCTGCAAATCTGATGATTTCTCTGTTCTCACAGCCAGAAGTATTCCGGCATATTCACCCAAATGACAACTGAATAAAAGGAGGATATGAATGTGAGAAGACATGAATTCATCAACGAAGAGATTGTAAAAGAGATCATCCAGTTTATCCGGGGAGAGCATGACAGAGAAGCACTCCTCTCACGTCTGGACGATTATCACGACTACGACATTGCACAGGCTCTGGAGGAGATGACTCCTCAGGAGAGAAAAGAGCTGTACTCCAAGATGGGCGAGGAGTGGACGGCCGAAATCTTTTCCTACTATGATGAGCCTGAGACTCTGCTCACAGAGCTTGCCCCCAAGGAGGCGGCAGGCGTTATTGAGCACATGGATTCTGACGACGCTGCCGAGCTTCTCGAGCAGCTTCCTGAGTCCTTCCACGACAGCATTGAGGCAAATTTAAGTGAGGAAACCTCCGGCGATATCCGCCTTCTCTCCTCCTATGGAGATGATGAGATCGGAAGCCTGATGAGCACAAATTATATCTCTATCTGCTACAGACTGTCTGTGAAGGAGGCCATGCGGGAGCTGATCCGTCAGAGCGCCGACAATGACAATATCACGACGCTCTATGCGGTAGATGAAAACGGCTGCTTTTACGGGGCTATTGACTTAAAGGATCTGATTCTCGCCAGAGAGTACACGCCCCTTGAGAGCATTATTGTCAACTCCTACCCCTTTGTCCACGACCATGACGATCTGGAAGAATGTATGGACTGGATCCGGGACTATGAGGAGGACTCTCTCCCTGTTCTCAATTCTGAGGATCACCTGGTGGGCGTCATCACCGTTCAGGATATTGTAGACTACATGGAGGCTGAATCCAAGGAGGTTTACAACAAGCTGGCCGGTATTGCTGAGGGCGACGGCGACAGCGAGGATATGAAGGAGACCCTGCTCACCAGCATGAAGAAGCGCCTTCCATGGCTGGTGGCCCTGCTCTTCCTGGGAATGTTTGTTTCCAGTGTGGTTGGCATGTTTGAGGGGATTGTGGCCAAGATTGCCATTCTCATCTGCTTCCAGTCGCTGATCCTGGATATGGCAGGCAATGTGGGAACCCAGTCCCTGGCTGTAACCATCCGTGTTCTCATGGATGATGACATCACCTTCAAAAAGAGGCTTGCTCTTGTGTGGAAGGAGGTAAAGATCGGAATCGCCAACGGCGGGCTGCTGGGCATCGTGGCTTTTGTCTTTATCGGCATCTACGTATGTATCTTTAAGGACAAATCCCTGCTTTACGGCTTCTCTGTTTCTGCCTGTGTGGGAGTCTCCCTGGTTCTCGCCATGGCAATTTCCAGCTTCGCCGGCACGGTAATCCCACTGTTTTTCCACAAAATCAAGGTGGATCCGGCGGTAGCCTCCGGCCCCCTTATCACAACGGTCAACGATCTGGTTGCCGTCGTCACCTACTATGGAATGGCCTGGCTGATGCTGATCCAGATCTTTCATCTGGCATAGGCGGACAGAACACAGGCTGGAAAGTTTGTTCTAATGGTACAAAGAATCCTGCCTCGCAGGATTCTCCGCCTGCGGCGGGGCTGCAAAGCAGCCGTATTCCTCTCCAACCCAGTGCGATCCCCGCGAAGCGTTTTTATATAACAGGGAACGAAGTTTCCCGTTATGTAAAAAAAGCTCCGGTTCCTGCCGTAAAAGGCGGGAGCCGGAGCTTTTTTGCTCCCAGCGTCGCTCTTAAGCTGCCTCAATCTCTGCCTGAGCTGCCCTAATATGTCCCATCTCTCTCCGAATGAGAATCATGGTAGTGATAAAGGCGGCAAAGTCGGCTATCGGGCCTGCAAACATAATTCCCTCAATGCCCCAGACCAGAGGAAGAATCAGAATCAGGGGCACCAGGAAGAATACCTGGCGGGTAAGGGATAACACAACCCCCTTCACCGGCTTTCCGATGGCTGCAAAAAAGTTGGCCGAAATCAGCTGAACCCCGTTTATGATAACCATAAAAAGGAAAATTCTTAAAAATTTGATGGCAAACTCAAAGTAGAGGGCATCTCCCGTTCCAAAGAGAGCGATAATCTGTCTTGGGAATAGCTGGAACAGCAGAAATCCGATACCGGAAATAATCAGGTTGCAGGTGATGGCAAGGCGGTAAATCCCGAGCACCCTCTCATACTGTCTGGCCCCGTAGTTAAATCCGATAATCGGCTGGGAGCCCTGGGAAATCCCGATGATGACAGCCAGCAAAATGGCATTGGTTTTCATGACAATTCCGCAGCTGGCGAGGGGAATCTCACTTCCGTAAACGGAATGGGCCCCATAATAGGTCAGAGAGTTGTTCAGCACAATCTGGACAAAGGTGATGGCAAGCTGGTTTAAGCTGTTGCTCATTCCCAGGGAAGCAATTTTCAGGCACACGGGAAGCCTGAGCCTGAAATGGCTGCGCCGAAGCTCCACATGGCTGAAGCGTCTCAGATAATTCAGAGCCATCAGGCAGGAGAATACCTGTCCAATCACCGTTGCGAGAGCGGCTCCCGCTACCCCCTGGTGCAGCACAAAAATGAAAATCGGGTCCAAAATGGTGTTGATCACTGCTCCCACCAGCATGCAGGTCATGGAATACTTGGGGCTTCCGTCCGCCCTGGCCAGGTTGCTTATACCGTTTGTCAGAATCAGGAGAGGCATTCCCACTGCAGTGATTCTGGTATAGCTCTCTGCGTAGGGCATGACATCCTTGGTGGCTCCGAATACGGTGAGAAGGGGATGGAGGAATAATTCGATCAGCACCACGTAGATGACACCAAACAGCACCATCATGCAGACGGCCGTTCCCACTGCCTGGGCGGCGCTTTCCTTTCTCCCCGCCCCCAGCTCCAGGGAAAAACGGGATGCGCTTCCAATTCCGATTAAAAGAGCAATCGACAGACAAATGGTGGTCAGGGGATAGGCCACATTGGTGGCTGCATTTCCCAGATAGCCGACACCCTGTCCGATAAAAATCTGGTCTACAATGTTGTAAAGTGAGCTGACCAGCATGGCGATCACGCTGGGTACTGCATAGCTTTTAAGGAGCCTGGGCAGCCGCTCATAGCCCAGAGGATTTCCCTCTCTCGTGTGTTTTACTGCTTCTGTCATTGGTATATATCTGCCTTTCTTTTCATAGGGTTTCACGATTCACGTCTGATGATTATAATATAAAACGCCTGCAGGTGCAAGGCGTTTTTGAGGGTGAAGGCAGATGATAATTCTGAAAAAACAGACCGTTCCCTGTCAGAGGCCAGCTGCTTCTGAATAAACCAGCGATGATAATCTCACCCAAAAAAGCAGGAAGATATGAACGCTGTCAGTCCGGCGCCGAGGCGAAATTGACCGGCAGCGAGCCGTCAGAGGCAGAGTTCGCTATAGGTTCTCTCAAAGTAAGTTTCTGTCTGGCCGAATACCCCATTCCCAGAAACTCTCCAAACACGCCCTCTATCCGCTCGGGATGGATCACCAGAAGGTAGAGTCCCTGCGGCAGCGCGGCTCCCGAACCTCCTTTTTCACTCCTGTGCGCCTGATATTCTTCAAATTCCACGTTTCCCGGCTCTGCCACCTGAGCAGTTCCGGTTATCTGAATCCCTTTCACAGAATCAAAATCTGTGTATGGCTCGTAAACCGCCACACTGACCCGATCATTATTTCTCAGCGCCGCAAATTTCAGACCACCCTCTGTGATAATCCACAGACGGCCTCTGAAGTATTCGTATTCTAACGGGGTGCACCGCACGAAGCTTCCGCTTCCTGTTGCCAGAGCGCAGGTGTTGTGGGATGTAAGAAATTCTTCTATTTTTGATAGGAGCTGTTTCGGCTCCATTTGTTTTATTTCTGATTCGCGGCTTATCCAGAATGCCGCTGCCCGGTCATACTCCTGTCGATTCATAGCTCTCCTTCCTTTCCCCCGGAAGATCCCGTCTTGTTTTTGCTTCGGTCTTACGCTGGTCTTTGCCCTGTGCAGGCGTCTTCGGATACACATTTCAGCCATCTGGGGGGTGGCTGTCATTTTGCGCCTCTGTGAAAGAAGACAACGAAAACTGTCTGAAAGAGAATCTTGATATCCAGCCAGAAAGACCAGTTGTCTATGTACTCCAGATCCAGCCTCACCACATCCTCAAAATTCTGGATGTCGCTGCGGCCGCTTACCTGCCACATGCCTGTGATCCCGGGCCGGAGCGAAAGGCGCCTTTTGTGATGCTCCTCATAGCGCTCAAACTCGTCCACGGTCGGAGGCCTCGTTCCCACAAGGCTCATATCTCCCCGCAGCACATTAAAAAACTGCGGAAGTTCGTCTATACTCGTTTTCCTGATAAACTTTCCTACCTTCGTAATTCTCGGGTCGTCCTTCATCTTAAACATGAGACCATCCATCTCATTCTGCTTCATGAGCTCTTTCTTTTGCTCCTCCGCGTCCATGTACATGGAACGAAACTTATAGATCGAAAACCTCCGGCCGTTTTTTCCAATGCGGGTCTGCTTAAAAACAGCCGGCCCGGGAGACTCCAGCTTAATAGCCGGAACGACGAAGAGTCCGATTAAAACGGTCAGGCAAATCCCCACAGCCGCTCCCAGAATATCCATGGCACGCTTTAACATCAGTTCAGAGGGGCGGAAAATCCGGGGGCCGTAGGTCAGAACCCGGTAGAGCCCAAGCTCTCCTACCTGCTTTTCCTCCTCTGAGAGTCCCAGGCTGCTGGCCGCCACATGGACGACAATCCCCATGCACTGCAGCTTCCCTAAAAGGCTGCTGATGCATTCCCTGCTGCTGGCCGGCAGGCTGATCAGGGCTTCATCTACTGCCTGGCGCTTGAGATACTCGGTAAGATCAAAGTCTGAAGTGCTTTCCCTCTCATATCCTCCTGCATCTTTTGGCCTGATCAGATTCAGCTCAGGGTTCTTTCCTTCACAGTCCATGATCACCAGGGCTATCAGCTCATACATATACAGGTTGGAGGCGGCGAGCCGGCCCATAGTCCTCTGCGCATTCGACGGATTTGCAAAGATTAAAAGGCGGGTTCTGTTTTTTTCATTTCCATAGTAATTGAAGATCACTGCCTTGCAGTAAATTCTTCCGAGGTAAAGACATCCAAAGGAAAACAGCACCAGAAGGCCGAAAAACAGCCTTGTGTCTCCGCCTCTCTGCCCCAGCAGAAACAAGAGGAGGGCAAACAGAAAGGCCATATAGACCGTCTGCCGCACCACGTCCAGAAAGGTTTCCACACCGCTTTCCTCTGCCAGCGGCTTCTCGTGCCCAAAGAACAGATCCGATACCAGGTAAACTCCCAGCACTGCCATAAGGCCGTACCATTTTGTTCTGGAGGGCAAAGTGCCATACAGGGCAAACAGCGTCATCACATAGGCTATCGCCATCGCAGCCAGATCGATTAGAATAAAAAAGGAACGGTTTTTAACTAACATGACATGACACGCCCTTTCTCAGATATTCTTTCCCTCTTCTTCAGCAACAGCGCTATTAACAAAATTATCAGCCTTTTCCTTCGTCCATCCCTCTTCATATCACTCACTCTTTTTCCATTTATTTGAATCGGCAGAAGCCTGCAGCAGCTCTTTTTCAGCTGCTCCCCAGTCTTCCTTTCCATCCGCCGACTTTTTTACAACATAATTAGTATTTCGTCATTTTTTCCATATTTATCCAACTTTTTTGTCCGGCATTTTCAGATAACCGTCCTCATCTCTTCAGGCATTCTTTCTGCTCTGTTTTTCTGCAGCTGGAGGCTCGCGTTACACTCATGCCATTTGATCAGATGTGAAAAATTACCTTGTTTTTGCATAATAAAAAGGCCTTCTATGAATTTCAATTTATCATAGAAGAACCCTTTCCGTTACATATTTGCAATAAGGCTTTGCATATAGGACGCGGGCAGAAACTGATTAGGGGCATACCGTTACCTGCCCTACTTTTTTCACGAAAGTCCCTGCCGTATTTGATAATCTTTTTCACATTCCCGCTCTTCAGGCCTTCTGCATATTTCCTCTCCCCGCTCTGTTCTAGCAACCTTTGCGCAGGCGCGCTCAGCCCACTGGTATATCCCTGGTATATCCAGCTAAAGCAGCTGTCTGGCCGCTCTGTAAACGAGTTTCGTCACCTGGAACAGCACATATCCAATAACTGCTCCCAGGACATTCATAGCGATATCGTCTGTCTGCGAATAGCCTCTTGCAGTGATATACTGGATGGTTTCAATAAAAAGGCTGCACAGAAAGGCCAGTACCGTACAGAGCAGAAAGCCGCACCTGCCTCTGAAAAACATAGGAAGAAGCAGGCCGAACGGGATAAAGAGCAGTATATTTTCCAGTACATAGGAATTTCCCCTTATACTGTGGCTCAGAGTGTCAAACAATGACAGGTCAAGGCTTCTGCGGCTGCCGGGAGGCCGGTTAAAAAATACCAGCCAGGCCAGCTGTTCCAGATACACGCCCAGCAGAAAGCCGGAGCCGCAGGGCAGATTTTTTCGAAAGTACCTGTTAATGAATACGCAGAGAGCCAGAGCGAGTACTCCGGCTGCTATGCTCACAGGAATATGTGTCACTGTATCCTGCAAGTCAGTTAAAATGTAGTGCAGCATAAATAGGGGTCCTCCTGGAGACGCAGCAGATTGATGCGGTGCACAGAGACTGCCATCAGCTCCTGTATACCGGCTATGAGCCATCTGGAATTTTACAATGCTTTTGCCGTCAAAGGCGGCCTGCGGAAAGAAATTTCACTTGTCAGCATACGGCCCGGCCAGCAGGAGGGTATCAATTCTGCCTTTCTATCCTGAATTTCTGGCTGTTTGTGCCATTCTCCTTCCAGAGCTGAAGCCTGGTGCCGGGCCTGAAGTTTCCGGAGGTCACATCAAGGCACAGGCTTTGATCCTTAAAAAAGCTGAGCTCATAAAGCTTCTCCTCTCCCGGGTACTCTCTGATACAGAACTTCTGGTTTTCGGATACCCAGAGTCCAGGCATTCCGGGCCCTCCCCCTTCTTCCTGCTCCAGGACTTCAAAGATCTCAAGCGGACAGAAAGACAGGCTGTTTTCTCCGGTACGTGTAAGGGCCAGATGCCTTCCGCCCAGCACAATCACAGAGCCGTCCAGAAAGCATATGAGAACACTGCTGCTGTCCGCCGCCATGACAGCGTCCAGGTTATGGGACAGGCTGCCGCTGTGAGGAAAAAGCGCCGGGCTGCTGTTCTGCTTTTCATCCACTAACATGTCATAAGAGCCGTCAAAGGTGCGGATGAGATACTGTCCGCTTTCAAAGGCCGGGACTGAGAACCTGTCATAGTTTATACACTTCTCCGCGTCTGCAGCATATCTCATCTGAATCTTTGCCTCCTCCATCAGGCCGTCTATATCATCTCTGGCGGTTATATCTGATTTAAGGGCAGCAAAGAACCGGTAAAACTGGTTCCACAGGCATATTATCCTGTTCAGTACATCAATCCGGTCAGACAGCTCAGACAGCTCCCTCTCCATAAGGGAAGAAAGGCAGCCAAAAGCAGCCTTCCCTTTACCGGCCTCATCCATATTTCTGGAGAGCTTTTTCATTTCCTCCCTTATCTCACACATCCTGCAGTTAAGTTTGTCTATGCGGGCATTTGTATCTTTTCGGACGCTTTCAAAATCCGAGAGCAGCGCCAGGTTATAAAAGGGCACCCAGCACCATTTTTTAAGCTTGGCTCTTTTCATGTTCGCCTCATCTATCTTTTGCTGCAGATAGGCATAGGCTTCTGACGCCTCATTCTGTACATTTATAAGCTCAGCATTAAGACCCTGAATTTTTGCTTCCTCCTCGCCAATCCAGGCTTCGGAAGCATTTTTCATGCTGTACAGGGAGGCTCTCATATCCATGACAGAGAGCTGTCTGTCGGAAAGTTTCTCAAGAGCAGTGCTGCACCTTTCCTTCTGCTCCTTTATGAGAGGGAGAACCTTATCAGCCAGGGCCTCGGCTTCTTTTTGCTTTTGCAGGAGGATATCAAGCTCATCCTCTATCGCTTCTTTTGCAAAATTGAAGAGCCGGCCCTTACCGGCATTCGGCACGGCGTTCTCCGAAGAGCGGGGGCCAAAGCCGGCCGCTGCAATATTCAAAAGATCTGAAAATCTGAAATCCTTCATAATTTATATATTTTTCTCCTGAATCTCTAACATTACGCTCTTACCCTTGCTGAGCTCGATGGCCCGTTTCCACATAACTTCAGGATTGCTGTCCTGTTTAACATTAAGCTGAGCCTGAAGCTTGTCGCTGACCCGGTAAAAAGCATGCTGGTAGTCCGTAAGCACGAGCTTGAGTGCCACCCACTGTGCGGCATTTGATGCAAGCATAACGTAAAAATTTATGGTTCTCAGTTCTTCCGGATCATCCTCAAAGAGAGTGATATAGTTTTCTATCTCTCCTTCAGCCATAGAGCCTGTTTGAGTCTTGACAGAAGTCCAGAAAGTATAAAAATCATTGAGCACGCTCACAATATAATTCATGGCGCCGATGCCTGCGCTTAAGGCGGAAATAGCCAGATCAAGTGAATTTTTGGTGACAACTGAATTTTCAACAGTCTTCGTGTATTCAGCCACCTGCCTCAGAATCTCTCTCTTTTCCTTTCTGAGAACGGCTCTCTTTTCCGATATATCATCCGCAAGCTTCGTGAGAGCGGCAACTGTATCTGAAAGCTCTGAAGCCTGCTTATCAAGGCTTCCGCTTAGATTTGAAAGCCCTGCAGAGATGCCTGAGATAACATCTGTATAAGACTTTGCCTGTGCTTCAAGCGCTCTCTTTCCTGCCTGTTCCTGCTCCAGCTTTGAAGCGAGCTCCTCCTTTTCCTTTAAGAGAGCTTTCTTTTTCTCCTTGTCATTCTCGTCATTCAGCTCCTTATCCTTATCTGACAGCTGTTTTTTCAGAGCATTGATTCTCTCCTCCGAGGCTTTCATTTTTTCATTGACCTCATCAAGCCGCTTCTGCGTGTTTTGAACAGAGGCATTTTGTTTTTCTGAGGATACTGCGTCGGCCACATTTTTTCCTATATTGTTAGCTGCACCTGCTCCGGTGGTGGAGACATATGCCGACAGACCTGTGCCTATAGCTCCGCATAAGGCGGAGGTAATCCCCATCCAGAACTGCTGATTGGACGCCCTGTCGATCTTTTTATCTATTTCTTTGTATTTCTCTGAAAGCTCCTCTATCTCCGATTCCAGATCATCCTGGACTGCTTTGAGGCCATCCATCTTTGCTTTAAGTCCGGCTACATTATCCTCAAGCTGCTTTTTCTGTTTCACATCCAGGGCTCTGGCATCAAGCATTCTTGTCACAATCTCTCCAGCCTCATTCTGGAGAGTTTTAAACATGTCTATGAGTTCTTTTGCCCGGCTGCTTATCTTCGCTGCCTCGGCACTGATAAGCGAAAATACCTTCAGGGCCTGACTTCCGTTTATAGGCTCTGACAAGAGTGCCTTCACTCCTATCTTGTAATAGCCGGGAATCTTATCTACACGATTTATAAACTCCCTGACATAGTCATCAGCGCTGTCGATGGACGCCTTGTTTAAGTTCTGTCTGAGTTTCCACACAGAAGACTGGAGCCCCTCCATGCCGTCCACCGCATCATAGGTCACCTCAAACAGATCTGCGCAGATAGAAAGGTTATTGTAAAGAGTGACAGGGTCTATCCTGCCATAAAGACTGGCTGCGGCTTTCTTGACAAGTATGGAATTCTCATTTGGGATCTGCATCAGGCTGTAGGACTCCTTTTCCTCGCCGTCCTCTATGAGGAACTCATCCGCTCCAGTGCTGAGCTCAAATTTCAGTGACATATCCTCTCCTCCTTATATATTTAGACTATGTGTTTTAGAGATGAAACTTTATGGGACTGGTATTGTGTATCTCAGTCTCTTCTCGGTTTCTTTCGGCTGCGGCCGCTTTCTGGTTTATATTTTACCATCTCGACTAACGTCTCGATGGAACCGCTCGTCAAATGCATGCTCATGCGAGCATGGCATGCGCTTTCCTCGCTATTTTACCATATCCTCCGGATACGGCGGCCTCCGGCGGAATTTAGCGCCCGGATTTCAGCAGTACATGCTGAAACTGGTATGCGCAGGTATAATGACCGCTCTGCGGTCATTATACCATATCCTTCGGATATGCTATTCTCTCCGAGGGATGCACACTCGCCGCAGTGGTGTTTTGGCTCCCTTCGGGCGCCAGCGGCTCGGCGCAGGTATAATGACCGCTTTGCAGTCATTATACCATAGGGAAGCTGGGACTGACAGGGGTTTTGGGGGGATAATATTTGAGTTCTAAAATGAAACTTTTTATTCTGATGCTGGCACGCTGCCCCGCACCACTCTGCACAGTAGCTTACTTATCAGACACCTCCTCAGCCGCATCTTGCCTATCAGCATTAATGGTGACTCTTATCTTTCTTTCCTTATATTCTCCCACTATGTCTCCATTAATTTTCTCGATAATCTGTTCTGCCACCCTTTTCGAGTTTTCTTCCGTCAGATTCAGCCTTGTAGAATAATCTCTGCCTTCATTAAACAAGCTGCAGTGTCTGTCATTATCCGGGTGCAGGAACCAAAGGTGTCCTGCAGCCAAACCTTGATGCAGTTTTTCAAATATTACCCTCCCCTCTCTCTCACATGCGCTGCTCAAATCGTAAAAGCTGTCATCAAGAATCAGAAAATAATCACATTTCTGATACAATTTCAACGCCTCAGGCAGCACGCCGTTACCGTCAAACTTGTTCGCTGAAGATGGATTCTCGTCGAACAGAACAGCCGACTCCCCGTATTCCTCATTCAGAAGCTCGACAATTCTCTCAAGCTGAGCCACCGCAGGCCTCATTCCGCCCTGAATCTTATCTTTTGCGTAGGAAACCCCTATCAGATATTTGTTTCTTTTAAAAAGGTTAGAAAGTACACTGATTTTTTTGACAATGCCGTCAATATCTTTGGTCTGACAGCTGTGCTCCAGTTCCACACACGGCAGCTTTGGATTTTCCGTACCCCACTTCCGGTAAGCATCCTCAGAATTGAAAAGTGCATAGGTATGCCGGTAATGATTCCTCCTCAGGCAATTGCAGAACGCATCCAGGCTCCTGCTGCTTTTTACCGTATCCCACTCCAGGAACAGCATCGTCGGAGCGTCTGTCAAAGCTTCTGAATCGAGAACTTCGCCCCACCGCAGAACTCGATATAAAATATGAGATTCTTTCAGTTTCTGTGTAATATGTTCAAGAACACGCTCAACCCGATCCAGCCTCCTGTCATAGAGAATACGCAGAACGGAGGCTCCTTCTTCCACTGATTCTGCCGATTCCGCAGACAGCTGCTGATCGGAGGCAGTATCGTAGTTCTGCAAAAAAGGTCTGAGTATCTGGAGTCCCGGCATCTGGAATACTCCTCGTATATCTTTCAGCATAGACAGCAAAATGTGCGCATCGCTGTCATCAAGTGCAATATCCTGGGCGATCAGTTCACTGAATGTCCGGAACGTCATCGCAATATGGATACTGCCTATGAGAACCTCCCCATGCTCGTCAAGCAGTTCCCACACAGAACCATCGGTTCTGCACTGATGGATATCTGCAAGTGCCGCCTCCTGCTTAAACAGCAGAATATTGATTCCCCTTCTCTTTTCCTGTGCAAAATACACGCTGAGATTCTCATCCTGTTTTCGATTGCCTGTATAAATACCGATCGTAAATACTGTCTTTTCTCCTCCCGATTCACTCTCCAGTTTCGCACGGCTGCCATCCGGAAACAGCTGCAGATTCACGCGTTCATTGTAAATTGGCCGTTCTATTTCCGAATCCATCCTCAATCTGAACCTGGCATCCTCTGTCAGGAAAATTTTGTCCAAAGGTCCCAGCAGATTCTCCTCCTTCGTATCGCCGCTGATATTATACAGCTGTTCAATTGCGTTTCGCGCCTCATCTCCCAATGACATCTTTCCCAGATCACTCTGAATGGTGTCCAACAGGCTTGGCAGTCTGTCACGTAAGTAGAGATCGTCGATCCGGCGAAGCAGCTCGATTCGCTGCTGCTCGGTTATGATCCCCTCCAACTCTTCTGCCGGGGCCTCCTTCAAAAAATTGGCGGGACTGTCATATTTTCCCAGTCTGTCACATGCCGCCCCGATCCGAAGCACTGTTTTTCGGTCGATCCCCCTCAGCTGACGATTCATGATAATCACCAGATCCCTTCGCATGCCATATTTCACACGGGTCGAAAGCGCATAGAGCGGACCGAGAGCCCTGGGTGCAAACCTGCTCTTTCCAGCGTAACCTCCATAGCAGTGGTAAATGGCTTCCAGCTGGTAGCTCACAACTTCTGCCATGCGGGCCAGATCCCCGCTCACTATGGATACAAAGTTGTTAAACCCTGTCTCCTTCTTAATTTCTTCCATGGTCTTCCCTTTGGTCCAGTGCCACAGCAGAATGGCTCTCATGGCGGATTCTTTCTCCTCCCGCTCATGCACATATCCATTTTCCAGCATATAAGAAAGGGGGCTGGCTTTCCATACCTCACATTTTGCCGGCTTTTCATCTTTTTCTGCAATCATGTCCTTCAGTTTCATTTCGACTTTATCCAGGGCTGAGCGGGCCTTCTCCGGATTTTTCTCGGCCACAGGCAGTTTCAGCTGTCCCATCCGCCGAACCTCTTCTGTGCAGCAGAGTGCATACAGAATATCCAGCAGATATCTGTCGTTTTTAATATCATCCTGCGTCACATTCTCCGGAAGGCCTCCTTTTCCCGGATCAGGGACCGTCTGCCATTCATATACGGTTTCTGTATTGCCGTTCACCCTTTTTTCACGTCTGACTCTCCGCAGTCCTCCATCAAAAAACAGTTTTCGTATTTTTTTGCAGGTGTCAAGGCTGAACGCATAGGGAGCCATCAGGCGTCCGTAATCACTCAGCTCATAGACATCCTCATCACTTTCGTCATCACTCTCTTCCGCCCGCTGGCAAAGTTTTGCTTTCATCAATTCCCGCACCACCCGGTCCATGTTAAGCGAAGTACCCGAGCAGCATTTGGAAAAACTTTTATTCCACAATTTTTCCAGATCCTCTTGTGTATACTCTTCTTCTCCGAGAAGACTGAGATAGTAGGGGGCCTGCTCAATCTCATTTGCATAAATCAGTGCCGATTCAATTTCTTCTGTCCTGCAGTTGACATAGGAATCCCAGTATTTATCAGCGTCCGTTTTACTGGTGGCAAATACGTAGCTCTCTCCCATCCGGTTTGTCTGCCCCAGGCGTCCTGCCCGTCCCACAAAATTCTTATATTCCTGACTGGTGAGAGCTTCCGGCGGTGTCCCGCCGCCCCGGTGGACAATGGTATCATACAAGATCATCACATCCACCGGCATATTCATTCCAATGGTCAGCGTCTCTGTGGCCACTACATAGCACAGCGCCCCTTCCTGCTTGTACAGCTGTTCAATAAATTCTCTGAGCGCTACAGACAATGCGGCATTGTGGAATGCAATGGATCTGGGCAGGAGATTTTCTTTTAATATATTCTGGTACTCGTCCCCATCATAATTATTGATTTCCTTTGCCGTATCCGATAATCTCTTTACTTCTGTCAATTTCAGCTGTGCGATAAACTCTGCCAGCTTTTTGGTTTTGTTCCTGCCATTTGCAAAAACCAATACTTTGGCTTTGGGATTATCCTCGTGAATCTTCAGAAGCAGGGCCTTCAGGAGAGCCTGCTTTGCCTGTTCCATTTTACATTCTTTGACATATCCGGGAACATCAAGCGCTCCCTCGTCCTCAGACTTCACATCGATGTCTTTAATATTTTCCCCGGCTGTGTAGCGCATCCTCCATTTGCCGTCCAGCTGAATCACGTACTCCTTCAATCCCACCGGACGCTTCGGGCAGCTAATCAGAATCGGCGGCTGCTCCATGCCGTTTTTCCGGACAGTCAGCCACTTGTAGATATAGTTCGCCTTACAGTCACTGGTTGTAAGGCACATAATCCTCGTCTCCACTGTGTTTTTCCTGGAACTCTCATTGCGGCGGAGTATTTTCTGGATACTGATTTCCAGCTTTGGCCCGCGATTGATGCTGGAAAGCATCTGCATCTCATCTACAACCAGCAGCGCACAGTCATTCATCATATTGCCCGAAGCCTGCGTAAGCATTGCAAAAAATTTCTCATAGACAATTACAGCCACCTCATAGTCCCCGTTCACGATGTCTCCATCGTGATCCTGAAAATCGCTGCTGGAAGCGTATACCTGCCCTGTCCCCAGCGGTTTCAGATCCTCCTGCAGAGACTCGCAGCGCTCCCTCACCATAGCCTTCAGCGGTACCAGCACAATACTCTTCTTCCTGCTTTTCAGGCAATCCATAATGGCCATCTCGCTCACCAGCGTCTTGCCGGAGCTGGTCGCCCCCTGAACAATCACATGCTGTGAATCCGTCTTCGGGTCTCCCCGCCAGAACCCCTCCTTATTGAAGGCTTCCTTCTGAAGGCTGGTAAACTGAAATTCGTCCATATTGGCCTGTTGGCTGAGACGCTTTTCCAGAGCCTTTAAAGCGTCCCTGCTCAGCTGATGCTGTTCGATGATATCATCAAATGAAGCAATTTTTTTAACATCACTGCTGTTCATAATAGTACCTCCCTGAATTCGCTGCGAAATGCCTTTTTCCACTCTTCGTTGTGCCATGTTTCAATTCTGGCTTTGATCTCCTTTACTTTTTTTCTTTCGCTTTGATCCAGCGTCTCCCCTTTATCCTGAATTCGTCTTAAATCTATGTAGACTTTGGCCACCGCACGGATCTTCTGTGCCTCCCGTGGGTCACTGCACTGAATATTCAGGAAGCGGCAGATAAAAGCCGGAATCCGGTAGAACAGCTCATCAGACTGTTCCTTCATCCACAGCTCTGCTTCCCGAAGACGTTCCATGCCGATTTTTCTATAGAGCAGTTCCCCGTTCTCATCTGTCACGGACGGAAGCGCCAGCCGGATAATATCCAGACGGTAGCTGATATATTCTGCAAAACGCTTCATCTGAGTGTAATTCACGAAAAAGGCATCATAAAACTGCTTTATCGTGCAGTTTTCATCGCTCCACAGAAACAGTGCAAACAAAAGGCGCTGCCTCTGAAATCTTCTGTACCCGGCAAGCCGTTTATACTGTCCATTTTTCAGCCATGCTGTGTAATTCTTTATATCCTCTTTAATGGCCTGATACTGACTCTTGCTGAACACCCCCCGCGACTGCCGCTCCAGCATCTGCTTCATTACCCTGACCGACTGTTCCAGAGTCTGCGGATAATAATCCGTAAGAGGGGGAATGTCCTGCGCAATATGGATTCTGACCTCACTGCTCACCATTACTCCAAGCAGTAAATCTGCTTTAAACATGTTCTTATCTGTAATACATCTGCAGATCATCGCAGTTAATCCATCATAGTCGTCTATGCCTATAATGTAACCGCTGAGCTTCCTGCCTACATCCGTGAGCCGATATTCCGGGACATACTCCTCGTCCTCATCTTCCTCGTCATTTGCAATACAGATCAGCTTACGTTTCAGCAGAAGCTCAAGAAGCCCGTCAATCCGTTCTTTCTCATCTATTTCCAATCCTGGAGGCTTTGGCAAAAGCCTGGTATATCTCAGAAGTTCATCTGCCGTCAGCGCGGAACAGCCGGAACAGCCGTCTGCCGCATTGGGAAAAAGGCTCAGCAAATAGAAGGGCAGTGTATCTAAATCTGCACTGAAAAAACAGCTGGAAATTACGAGCGGGCGCTGAACTTCCTTCTGCAGATTCTCCCACAATAATTTCTGATCTTTTTCAGGGTTAACACGCTCTTCGTCCGGAATACAGTATTTGGCCTTCAAAAACGGGTATACATATCCCTTTCTTACCTGCCTGTCAGCCGGCAGTGACGGATCCAGACGTCCCGCACGGCCGATATAATTCATGTATTCATTCGGATAAAGAAAATCCGCACTCTGTGATTCTTCTGTATGCTGCTTGATCATAGAAGGGATAATAACTACATCTGCATTACTGTTAATCCCATAGACTAATGTTTCTGTGCTGCACAAGATCCGAAGGCATCCATCAGATTCCAGAAATTCCTTTTCGATCAGCAAACGCAGGGACGTCGGGACGTCTGCATTATGATAGCCGATCCCTGCAGAAAATGCCCGGTAATCGTTTTTATCCATAATCCCATACAATTCTTCATCATTCTGAACAGCAGTTTCCTCAAGGATGTATTGCCTGCAGGCGGATTCACTTTTTTCCGCCTTCAGTACCCCGCGCTCCGACAATGCACTGCAGAGCCGCTGCGCCAGCAATCGAACTTCTGTACGGTTGTTTTCAAAGATCAGTATTTTATGCCCCATTCCGAGGTGATACTGGCAAATATCGGCGATAATACGGTCCGTGCGGCGCCTGGGATTCACTTCAATCCCCCGGTTGTGAAGAGACTCAAAAAGGCACGGCTGTACTGCCATGCATCCAAAGCCCACGTAGTTCACACCTGCCTTCGTGTAGTAGATGGGATATGTCTCCAGCAAAATAGGCCTTTGATTTACCTGAATCTGAAAAAATTTTCCGGCAGAGATATACCTGCTCCAGTCATAAAATGGCGTTCCCAGCGCAATCACCCGCAGTTCCTCATGGGCCACCGCCTGCAGAAGAATAAAATCTGCCTTTATTCCCCGGGAAGTATCCTGCGTAAGTCCAATCTCGTCCAATACCAGCATATCGTAGCTGTCCAGAAAACTGCGCTTCATACTGGAGAACATAAATACCTTCTCATAGATAATAACCGCGATGTCCGTCTTTCCATTCAGCACATCCATATCATCCCCACGGAATTCACCAGTTGACAGAGTAACCCGCAGCTCCAGTCCCAGCCTCTCTGCCATTTCAGAAATTTCCTTCTGCTTTTGGCCTGCCAGCGCCCGGTACGGCACTGCAAACAGCAGTCTGTGCGGTTTCCCCTCTCCTTTTTTCCTCATGTACTCACGAAAGTATAACAGCAGCGGAATCAGCGTTTTCCCACTGCTTGTCGCGCCTATGACAAACAGCCACCTGTCTGGGTTATAGGTTTCGTCGGCACAGAAAGCCTTGTGCTGCAATTCCGTAAAGCTTTGAAATCCCAGTTTTTGGGCCATAAACTGTATATGTTCGTACTCTTTCATTGCTATTCCCCATCTGTATCACAAATCGTCATCTGCTCCGGCTTAGCTCTCTCCTGCCCGATCCTCTCTTATTCTATTTCATTCAGCAGCCGCCGGATCATCAGCCTGTGATTGACATTATAAAATAAGCTCTCATTCAGGCTCTTATCCCAGGAGTTTAAATCAGACCAGCGATTATCGGTTATCATTTCATATGCATATTCACTGGAACGCCCTCCTACCGTGCCGACCAGAGCCACCGGAATCCGGGCATTTCTGGCAAGTTCTATTTCTCTGTCTACCCCCTGCTGGCTTTTATCCTTTTTTATTTTTCCGCCCAGGCAGATGAGCAGCTCACTTTTTTCCCCGCATATCATTTTTTCGCGCATGGCCTGGAGTCCGTCTGACAGCACAAGGGTACAGTTTTCTTCGAGTTTCTTCAAATCATATTCCCCGATGTATGCCTTATCCATATGCATCTCAATCGAATATTTTACATCAGAAGAATACAGTTTCCCTATGTCAAATATCAGTTTCTGAAAAGTGGGATGTGCCCCGAAAACCAGAATATATCCATTTCTGATAATTTCCCGTGCATAGATGGTAACGGCTTCCAGCAATGAGTTTTTGTATATCTCATCATAATCCGGGAATGCGCCTGAGAGGATAATCCGTTTGTCTCTCCGGGGCCTTTTGATGCCGGATACATTTTCAAGGTTCACAATATAATCGTCAAAATTTTCTTCTATTACCTTAATATCTCCGGCAGGCTTCTCTCTCTTTCCGTGATTAGAGAGCAGAAACAGCCTGTTTTCTTTATACTTTTCTTCTTGTTTCGCTTTTTGGATAAACTTTCCTATATCTTCCTCTTTGGGATTTCTGCCAAAACACTGGATATAATGTCTTCGGATTCCCTCATCATAGATGTCTTTCGTATCCTCCTTATACTCCACTTCGTATGCCAGTACAGCCTTTTTATCCGCAGTCAGTTTAATCCGCTTCGCATCATTCAGATCCCTCAGATATTCAATATAGGAATACACCTGATTAGAAGAATTCATCATCAGCTGAAAACATTTCTCTTCCACTTCGTCCACAATTTCGCATAACCGGTCCTGACAGTCAAACTCCTCGCTTCCATAGCTGAGGGCAGGTTTCTCCCCCGGATGAATCTCCAGGTCAGAATATGGGGCATGATCAATCTGGATCCACAGAACAGGAATGTCGTTAATCAGCGCATAACATAATTCTTTCAGAATATACGGCGAATTCTGCGCCTCTTTTGTCTGAAGAAATATCAGCACATCGCTCCGGGCCAGATTCCTGTCAATATCTTTCTGGGCATCATCCCCCACCTCCACATGAACCACATCGCGGTACACATTTCTCTCTCTTGTCAAGTTTCTCAGTTCATCTGCAAGCTTAGCGGCTATGTGTTCTCCATCAGAGCGCCGATGGCTGATGAAATACAGGACTTCATCGCGATATAAGGGAGACAATGTCTGCGCAACAATTTTCCTGGCAAAAATTTGCGCAATCGCCCTCATGTTGTTTTTCATTGGGTTCCTGTTTTCATTCCGGCAGGACACATCGAAGCTCTGCTTATCCGTTACCGGCTCCGGCGGACGCCTGCATTCCGGATTCTTTTCCATGGCGATCGCCCATACCCTGCTCTGGATATTGTGATACTTCGTGAGCAGCCTGATAAACTTTCTGTCGTATGTTCCATCCTCTGCATTGAAAAATACGAAAATATCGTCCGCATCAGCGCTCTCTGCCAACAGGTGATCCATCTGAAAAGCAGAGGAAAGATAGAATATATCCGTCACATATTCATCTAAGATCTCCCGGCAGGATTTAAAAAACAGGTCTGCCTGATCAGTCCTTTTCATGGTCAGCTGAGGTCTGCAAAAAATTACTCTCATCCTTATCCTCCGTAATGAAATACCTACACGATTCCTTCTGCTGTATCGGCGAATTCATCCTTTCATTTTTGCATATTGTTCTTGTTTTTCATTGCTGTTTTGTAAGCGCCAAATATTCCTGCGGATTTCCTGATCCTCAAGTTTTGCCTATAATTGTAGAGTCGAAAGATATTTAGACTATTTCACTACAATTATGGAGGATAGGTTATGGCAGGTACTCGCAAAGCCCGTGTTCCGATGGCGGAACAGATCAGGCTTATCAATGAATGCCGCCAGAGCGGCATGACAGATGCTGACTGGTGCCGTGAAAACGACATTGC
>ENA-UONZ01000952-UONZ01000952.1-human-gut-metagenome-genome-assembly--contig:-C93old-NODE-952-length-38595-cov-37.059886_pt1 | contig 38595 bp, 25 predicted proteins | sample MGYA00242468_ERZ724015 | MGnify/ENA metagenome assembly ERZ724015
AACTGTTTATGGTGTCCTGAAAAAGGGTCAAGTTATTTTTTAATCATTACTTAGTGATACAATAGTTTCTCTTTCAGACAGTCCGTCCTTTATAACGGGCTTCCCTGCGTCTGTCCTCCACCTTCGTGACGATGCGGTCCACGTCTTCGGGCAGGTAATAGGTGCGGTTGCCGATTTTGGTATAGGCAAGCGTGCCGTTGTCACGCAAGGTCTGCAACGTGCGCTTGCTGATTCTCAACTTCTGGCAGACCTCGTAATGGTCGAGCCATTCGTTCGTTATTCCCGCACCTTTCAATCCGGGCATCTCCGACACCCTTTGGAGGAACCGTTCAATCTTGGCGGCAAACTCCTCGAACGCCTTCTTCTCAAAACAGATTATTTCCATACTTGTTACTCCTTGTTATATTTATAGTTATACATGTTTTTTCGTTTCGCACCGCTAAGATAAAGCCCCCTCAATCATTTCACCAAACATTTTGGGCAAGTGGCAGCATGTGGCACAGGTATGTAGAGGTTGTCTCCGGTTTGCAAGTTTCCACAATTCAGGCAATGTTCTTCATGCAAATTGTACATTGTCCGCATACATGGCATTGTAATCAGACTATACATGCTTATGTAAAATCCACTTGCCAAAAGACAAAGACGGCAGGGCGAACACCCACCGGCAGACCGGCAGTCATTCCCCTGCCATCCGGTTTCATACCTTTCCGACATCACAATCAAGGTTTCCGCCCATGCTCACGGCTACCCGTCCGACTTGTGCAGAACCGTGAAGCCGTCACCGTCTGCAAACTCGTCCGAAAAGCAATGCGATACATAATTGCCAACCTGCGTCCAATTGCTTGTAGTTGAATACAATGCACACTTCCTTTGCAACCGACACAAGGTCATGTAAGCATACATTGACCATAGTATTAACCTTTCAAACATTGATGGAAATGAAAAAGAAACAAGAATTCAGTAACGAGGAACTGATGAGGATGATGGGGTATGAACGCCCGTCATTGAAACCTGAAACCGAGGTGGCAATGAAAACGGCTGCTCCTGTTTCCGGCGAACCTGCAAGTATGGAACAGTCTGTACCGGTTCCGAAAGCGGAGCAACCCGTACCGCCTTCCTCCGGGGAAGAACAGCCGCCGACAGCCCCGGCCGTCCAACGCCGGATAAGCGGCAAACAACGCAGGCTCTCGTTGGAGGAGTACCGCAGCACCTTCATGTGTCCTTACAAGATTGAAGACCGCAAGCCGGTATTCATCAGCCGGAAACTTCGTGACACGCTCGACCGTTTCGCCTGCAAAATCGGCGAGAACCGCATGAGCCTTTCAGGATTATTGGAGAACATCGTCCGTCACCACGTCGAGCTTTACGCCGAGGATTTCGAGCGTTGGAAAGGAATGTAAATCCTTTAATCCGATTCAATTAAGACGCACTCCGACGGGTTTCCGTTCCGGGCAACTCAAAAAGGAAAATTTTGGGTTTGGGGCGAGCAAGTTTATGTTTCGGTCATACCGAAACCGCCTGCCTCCCCCATCCCCGGAGCAAGGGGCAGGGAATCCCGTCGGTCTGCAATGTACACCGAGTATGAACAGTAATCAAAAAACGTAATCAGATGAAACGACAGATGGAACATGATGGCAACATCAACAGGAACAAGGGCGGCCGCCCCAAGAAGGCGGCGACCGAGAAACTGAAGTACCGCACCACCGTGAAGATGGCTACGGAGGACTACTACCTGCTGAAATCCAAGGCGAGGGCGGCGGGCGTTTCCGCCGGTGAGTTCATCCGTGGCTGTATCAGGGAGGGCGGCGTGAGGGAACGGCTCTCGAAGGAGCATGGCGACCTTGTCCGCAAGCTGTGCGGCATGGCGAACAACCTGAACCAGTTGGCAAGAAAAGCGAATGCAGAGGGCTACGCCTCCGTGTACGTCCCGTGCCGCACGCTGGTGATAGAGATGGACAACCTTGTAAACAAGATACGCCTATGATAGCGAAAATCATGAAGGGCTCTGACTTCAAGGGCGTGGTTTACTACATCCTGAACGATGAAAAAGGCACTCAAATCATAGACTCCGACGGCTTATTTTTGGAAAATAACGACACGATAGCGCAGGGTTTCATAGGTCAGGCGCAGATGACCCCGAGGGTTACAAAAGCTGTCGGGCATATCGCACTCGGCTTCTCCAAGGAGGATGAACCACGGCTGGACAATGCGCTCATGGTACGGATAGCCCGTGAATACATGGAAAAGATGGGCATCCGGAACACGCAGTACATCATCGGGCGGCACTTCGACAAGGAGCATCCGCACGTGCACATAGCGTTCAACCGCATCGACAATGACGGGAAGACCATTTCTGACAGGAACGACCGCTTTCGCAGCGGGCGTATCTGCAAGGAGCTTACAAGGAAGTATGGTTTGCATTTCGCAAACGGCAAGGAGCAAGTGAAAATTGACCGCCTGCGTGAGCCGGACAGGACAAGGTATGAACTGTACGGCATACTCCGAACGGAAGTCGGCAGGTGCGGCAACTGGGATGTGCTTGTCGCCAACCTGAAACGGCAGGGCGTGGAGGTTGGGTTCAAGCGCAAGGGGCGGACGGACGAGGTGCAGGGCGTGGTATTCACCATGAACGGCTACCGCTTCAACGGTTCCAAGGTGGACAGGAGGTTCAGCCACTCCAAGATAGATGCGGCATTGGAGAGCAACAGACATGAGGAACGGCAGGCACAAGTCCGCCCGCAGGCTTACCGGGAAGAAACAAATTTCACTTCCGGCAACGGCGGCGACCTTGTCAGCGGCTCGTTAGGCTTGCTCACCCCGGACAACCGGCCGGAGGAACAGCAGCCTTACGACCCTTATTTGAGAAACAGGAAAAAGAAAAAACAACGTAAAATCAACTGGTAATTATGGCAGACAACAATGTATTCATCCTCTTCGAGGAAATCAAGACAGCCTTGAAAGGCATAAACAGCAAATTGGAAGAACTTCCCAAAGTGATAACCAAGCAGCCACAAAGCAACAATGACAAGCCGGATTTATCGCCGGTTAAAGAAGCGGTTGCGGAAACGGCAAAAGCCCAATCGGAAGAGGTCAAGTGCCTGCTGGAAAGGCAGTGGAAAGCTTACGCACAACTTTCCAGCCTGACCTTGCAACAGCTTGATGACATCAGGAAATTGCAGGACGGACAGGTAACCCGGCAAGAACCGCAACCGCAGGAACATATCCACAAACATAGCTTCGACATCAAATCGAGCAAGGTGTTCTCTTTCGTTGTAGGGCTTGGTGCGGTATGCGCCTTGTCCCTATGGGGCAACATCGGGCAATGGCAGTCCAAGCGGCAGTATGCGGATGATGCTTTGAAGTTCCGTGCCATCCGTGCATGGGGCGGATGTGATGCCAACGATGTGCTCTGGCTGAACAAGGTGTTCGACATCCGCCGGGACGAAAAGGCCATCGAGTGGGTACGGAAGCAGGCGGACGGGTATGACACCGCCCTGAAAGCCGTTTCCGACAGCCTCATGCAGGAGCGGTTACAGAATAATACGAAACCTCAATAGTTCCCGTATGGCAACAGTGAAAGTCAAATATCGCCCTTCCATCCAAGAGGGAAAGGAGGGCACAATCTACTACCAGATTATCCACAACCGTGTAATCCGTCAGATAAGGACGGATTACCGTATTTTCAAGGAGGAATGGGATAACGGTAAAAATGCGGTGGCAATCACCACCGGCGGTAGGGAGGCGTTTCTCCGTACCGTCAAAGACAGTGTGGCACGTGACTTGAAGCGGTTGAATGTCCTCATCGGTAGATTGGAAAGCGACGGCGGCAACTTCACTGCAGATGATGTGGTGGAGAAGTTTCAGGAACCGGCGGAAGAACCGTGTTTCTTCGCCTTCATGGAGGAGGTCGTCGCCCGTCTGGAACGGTTGGGCAAGACACGCACGTCGGAGACCTACACGGCGGCGTTGAACAGCTTCATGCGGTTCAGGGAAGGGCGTGATGTCCCTCTTGACGAGATAAGTCCCGACCTGATGGAGGAATACGAGGCATACCTTAAAGGATGCGGCGTTTCCTTGAATACCGTTTCTTTCTACAACCGCATCCTCCGTGCCGCCTACAACCGTGCGGTGGAGAAAGGGCTCACGCCGCAACGCCACCCGTTCAGGAACGTCTATACCGGCATGGAGAAGACCGTCAAGCGGGCGATACCGTTCGAGGCTATCAGGAGGATAAAGGAGCTCGACCTTTCGCTGAAACCGGCACTCGGTTTTGCGAGGGACATGTTCCTCTTCTCGTTCTACACCCGTGGGATGTCGTTCGTGGACATGGCTTATTTGAGGAAAACAGACCTGAAGAACGGGATGTTGTCCTACCGCAGGAAGAAGACGGGGCAGCAACTGCATATCAGATGGGAACGGTGCATGCAGGAAATCGTGGAGAAACATCCCAACGTGACCACGGAGTACCTGCTGCCCATGATAACCAATCCTGCCTGCTCCGACAGAAAACAATATGAAAACGCCCTGCACCTTGTCAACCGCAAGCTGAAACAGGTGGGGGAAATGGCCGGGCTTTCCGTACCGCTGACGATGTACGTCGCGCGCCACGCTTGGGCAAGTACCGCCAAACGCAAGAACATCCCGCTGTCAGTCATCAGCGAAGGCATGGGGCACGATTCGGAGACGACCACGCAAATCTATCTCGCCTCCCTCGACACTTCCGTGATAGACGAGGCAAACAGGTTGATTCTTAAAGATTTGTAGGGAATATTCGGTATAAAAACAGATTCCGGTTTGTTTAGCAAAACGCTCCATCTCCTTGTAAGAGACGGATTTGATGCCGCAAAATTACATAAATCACGGAAGAATAAAAAATTTTTCTCCATGTTTTTTCATTTGTTCTGCCCAAAAACATAAAACGTTTAGCAAAAACGACATAAAGCCATTTGAAAGGCTCTGATACACAGTTGATATGATTTTAGTCCGTCTCTTACAAGGAGATGGTTCATCTCTTACAAGGAGTTGGAGCGTTTCTTGCGAGGAAATATTGCCGGAATGTCGAAATTGAATTTTATAGATAACTTTTTAAGTATGGATAATGAGATAATGAAACGGATACTTGTCTTGTTGGCATTTCTCGCCGCAGGCATGGTGCAGGGAGTCCGGGCACAGGACATAGCAGTCAAGAGCAATGTCCTATCCGACGCTTTCCTGAATCCCAATATAGGATTGGAGGTCGGTCTTGCACCCAAATGGACTTTGGACATCACGGGACAATTCAACGCGTGGACGCTGTCGCACGACCGCCGCTGGAAACACTGGGCCGTGCAGCCCGAAGCCCGCTACTGGTTTTGCGACCGTTTTGCCGGGCATTTCGTTGGCGTACATACACACGGCGGGCAGTACAACATCGGCGGGTTCGACGGGAAAATCAACTTCCTCGGCACGGATGCCCGCAAGCTCAAAGACACCCGCTATCAGGGCTGGTTCATCGGTGCAGGTGTGGCATACGGCTACGCGTGGATACTGGGACGACACTGGAACCTTGAAGCCGAAATAGGCATAGGTTATTCCTATACCCGCTACGACCGGTTCAACTGTGCCGGTTGCGGGAAAAAGATAGAGAAAGACAAGCCGCACCACTACGTGGGACCTACCAAGGCTGCCGTCAACTTAGTGTATGTATTCTAAACCGCGCGTAAGATGAAAAAGAGTCTATTCCTTATTATAACAGCCCTGCTGGGCATGGGTACGGTGGCGGAAGCACAGGCCACCAAGCAAACCGTTGTGGACGGTGTGTCCGTCGGCAACTTGAAAATGGAGCGTAACGGCGAATATATGGCCGTGGATATGACGCTCGACCTGAAAAACCTTGACGTGGATGGCAACCGTGCCGTACTGCTCACGCCCCGCCTCGTGAACGGGGACGATTCGCTGGATCTGCAATCAGTGGGCATTTACGGTCGCCGCCGCTACTATTTCTACGTCCGCAACGGCGAGAGCATGCTTGCCGGGGACGAACAAAGTTTCAAGGCATCCGAGAAACCCGACGACATAGCCTATCACTACATAGCTCCCTACGCGGGTTGGATGGACGGTGCGGTGCTGTCGCTCCACCGCAGCGACTACGGCTGCTGCAACACGCTGCTTGCCGAGCAGGACGGAGAACTTGGCCGCCACGTGGAGGCATTCTTCCCCGAACTGGTGTATGTCCGTCCACGGGCAGAGCTGGCGAAGCACCGCTCGCTCGAAGGCTCGGCGTTCATCGACTTCCCCGTGGACAAGACCGTCATCTATCCCGACTACCGCCGCAACACGGTAGAATTGGGCAAGATACAGGCTACCATCGACTCTGTACGCAACGACCTCGACGTCACCATCACGCAGGTATGGCTGAAAGGTTATGCCTCACCGGAAAGCCCTTACGCGCATAACAGGGAGCTGGCCGTCGGACGTACCGAGGCATTGAAGAAGTACATACAGCAGCTTTATAAATTCGAGGACGGTATCATCTCTATCGATTACGAGCCGGAAGACTGGGCGGGACTGCGCCGCTATGTTGAACAGACGAACCTCGACCACCGCACGGAGATTCTTGCCTTGATAGACAGCAATATGGACCCCGACGCGAAGGAGGCGAAAATCAAGCGTACCTATCCGGAGGAATACCGCTTCCTGTTGCAGAACTGTTACCCGGCACTGCGCCATACGGACTACCGCATTGCCTACGACATACGCACCTATACCGACGTGGAAGAGATTAAGCGGATCATACGCGAACGACCGCAGAAGTTGAACCTGAACGAGTTCTACGTGGCCGCCCAGGAGTACGAGCCGGGCACGGACGAGTTCGCCGACGTGTTCGAGACGGCGGTGCGCATGTACCCGAACGACGCGGTTGCCAACCTGAACGCCGCCAATGCCGCCATGCGCCGGGGTGATCTGGACGGTGCGGAGCGTTACCTTGCCAAGGCTGGCGATTCACCGGAGGCGGTATATGCACGCGGTGCGCTGGCCATCCGCCGCAAGGACTACGACACGGCTCGCAAATATCTGAATGAGGCGAAAGCCCTCGGGTTGAAGCAGGCAGATATAACGCTCGACGAACTTGAAAACGGAAGACGCTGAAATCATACGAGAAACGATAATATTATTAACAACTTTAAAGTAAAGCATTTATGCAAGTAAACAAATTCTTTTACGGATTGTTCGTGTGCGCTGCATTATGCGCGTGTTCGAACGATGATGTGTCGGAGATCATTCCGGATGATACTCCGAAGGTCTTTACGGGCGACGAGGCTTACATCAGTGTCCGCCTCTCCGATGCCGGTTCTATTCAGTCGAGAGCCACGACTACAGACCCCGGTTATGAGTACGGTAACGATGATGAGCACGCTGTTGCAAACGCCTATTTCTATTTCTATGATGCGAATGGCGTGTTCGTGTCCGAAGGTAGTGCATGGAACGGTGGTAATGCCAGCACGGGGACTCCTACCGGAAACATCGAGTTCAAGAGCAATACAGTAGTAGTCTTGAAGGGATTGAATGAAAAGAACTATCCCAAGTACATGGTAACGGTGCTCAACCGGCCATCGAATTTCACGGCACCTTCTTCGCTGCAAGAAATGGAGAAAGCATTGTCAGATGAATTCGGTGTAGGCATCCAAGACGGGAACGGGAAATTCGTCATGAGTACGACAAGTTTCAAGCATAATGATGCGGAGAAGCTTTCAGGCAAATACTTCGTAACGGAAGTCAAGGACGAGAATTTCTCCCTTGAACCTATCAATGATACTAATTCAAGCAATTATGTGATCGTTTACGTGGAGCGTCTGGCCGCAAAGGTTACTTTGAATGTAAGTAACAGTTTGACTTCGACAACAATCAATAATGAAAAATATTATCAGGTACAAGCCACCGTTGCCGGTACAGGGAACGATGACGACACTAATACAGAAAGTGACGACGACCAGATTGCTGGGAAGTACCTCTATGTGAAACTGCTCGGCTGGAAGCTGAATGCCACGGCAAAGCACTCCAATATCGTCAAGAACATTGATGAGACGTGGCGTGCAAAAACGGACGAGGATGGTAACGGGACTGTGCTTGACTTTACTTGGAACAAACCGGATGACTATCGTAGTTTCTGGGGACAGTCATTTAACTATGGTGTTACTTCGTACACCTATCCTACGACGGCGGCCGGCTATGACAACATTAAGACAGGCTATCCTTTGGACTATGTAAACTTGAACGACCCTCTTACAATCGGGAATTCCGCCTATTGCGCCGAGAACACTAACACCAGCACCATTGTTTCCGAAAACTTCCCGTCAGCCGTTACAAGCATCCTGCTGAAAGCCGAGGTCTGCGATGAGTCGGGTAACCCGATTGACCTCGTCCGTTTCAACGGTGAACTCTTCAAGAAAGATCATTTCATCGCATATATTCTCAATGTCATGAAAGCAAAGAGCCAATGGAACGTATGGATTAAGACCACGGCAGAGGGTGCGACCGAGAAAACTTACGAACAGATAGGTACAGACAAGGTTGAACTTGTCAATGTCAGTGACGGTGAAGTAAAAGTGCAACTGACTGATGCGGCAAAAGCCCTCGATTTGTACAGTTACAATAATACTACGAAAGAATACGAACCGATGACTGACGAAGGGAAAACATCTGTCAATACAGATTTAGCTACAGAATCTGCCGATGCCATTGGTTATAGAGGAGGCCTGATGTACTACAACATCCCCATCGAGCACCTGAACAACAGTGCTATAGAGAACGGAGTAATCCCCGAAGCCAAGTACGGCGTGGTACGCAACCACCACTATGTAGTTACCATCAACAAGCTGGAAAACATCGGTAAGGGCATCTTCGATCCTAATGAAGTGATTGTTCCCGGGAAGGACGATGACAAGGACACTTATTACGTGGGTGCCAACATCAATATCCTTTCTTGGAAGATTGTAAGCCAAGACGTGGAACTTTAATGACTTTTTTATAATAATCTTAAACAATTCTCCCGGAGGATGCGGGCCATAGTGCCCGCCCTCCTTCGGGATTTATACAGAAACAAGCGCTTCCGCTCCGGCGCAAAGAGAGGACGGGCATGGAAACAGAGATTCATCCGTTTCCCACCGAAATTGAAATTTCCCCACGGAAGAATACCGTGGTACCATATATAACGAGAATAATAAACGATAAAATAAAATGGATATACGGCCTTATGTAAGAAAATGTAGACAACTGCTGGCGGCTTCCGTCTGCATGTTGGCGTTGCACGCCTGTGACAGCGTGATCTACGATGACGAGGGCGACTGCTCGGTGAACTACCGGGTACGGTTCCGTTACGACTATAACATGAAGTATGCCGACGCCTTCGCCCACGAGATAAACACCGTGACGCTCTACCTGCTCGACGAAGACGGACGAATAGTGTGGCAGCGCACCGAACAGGGAGAAGCCCTCGCTTCCGAGGGTTACGCCATGACCGTCGATGTGAATCCCGGCACCTATAGCCTGCTGGCTTGGTGCGGCACCACGGACAAAGGTTCGTTCGCCATCCCAACGACAGACATCGGCACGGGGCTGACCTGCACGCTCAACCGGCAGCATGATGCTGACGGGACGGCTTTCGTCGGGGACGACCTCGACCGCCTGTTCCACGGCTGGCTGCCGGAACAGACGTTCGGCGATACCGAAGGCACGTACACCTACACCGTGCCGCTGGTGAAGAACACCAACCACGTGCGCGTGGTGTTGCAGCACCTTTCGGGCGAGGCCGTCGATAAGGACAAGTTCGTCTTCGCCATCCACGACGACAACGGCAGCATGGACTGGGACAACGAGTTGCTGCCCGACGAGCCGATAACTTATTACGCATGGCATACGGACTCCGGAGAGGCAGGCATGGACACGCAGGCGCAAGGCACAAAGACCGGGACCCGCGCCGTTTTCAGTGCGGCCATCGCCGAACTGACCGTGCCACGCCTCGTGAAAGGACAGGAAACACGGCTCACCGTGACCAACAAGGAGACGGGCGAAACCGTTTTCTCCATCCCTCTTATTGACTGTGCCCTGCTCGTGAAAGGCTACTACAACCGGGATATGGACGACCAGGAGTACCTCGATCGTCAGGACGAGTACGACATGGTGTTCTTCCTCGATGAGGGAGACCGCTGGCTCGACACCTATATTTATATCAACTCGTGGAAAGTGGTGTTGCAAAACACCGGATTGTGATGGGAAAGGAGGCTTTATGTGTAACACAACGCGACATATCATCAGGTGGTTATGCTTGTCCGCCCTCCTGTGCGCTTCCGTATCGTGTAGCAAGGAGATGGATGCGCCCGATACTCCCGATGTGCCGTCCGGTGAAGAGATGACACTCCATATCGGCTTCAAAGTGCCGACCAGAGCCGCGGCAGAAGGGTACGAGGACGGAGAAACCGATGAAAACTACATCGACATAGCCGGCGGAAACTACCGTATCTATTTCTTCGACGTAAATGATAAATTCATTGCCCGCTTCGAACCTTCGGGATTCATTGCGACGGAAGGCAGCGACTACTGCCACTACAGCGTGCTGGGCAAGGCTCCCGATGCGCTGGTGGAGCACAGCAACTTTTTCAAGATGGTGGTGCTTGCCAACTGGCCTTCCTACCCGGAAGACTTGAATGAAAAAAAAGAAGAGAATCTACCTCTGGTGGAAGAAAAAACAACTATCGAAGAAATATGCACCGCCGATTGGGCACAGTACGACTGCTTGTTGGATAACGAAACAACGCCCCCCACAGCCATCGCACTGAATCCGGACGAAAGGAAGCTGATGCCTTTCTACGGGGTTCACGAATATGAGGACATCACGTTCACGCCGGGGCAGGCGACCCTCCTCGAAGAGCCCGTAACACTATTGCGGGCCATGGCGAAAGTGGAAGTAATACTGGAAACGGACGATGACTTAGACCTCTCGTTCAGCAGCGTGGCAATCAACCGCTACAACGCGAGGGGTTATTGCGCCCCGAAGGATGTATTCACGCAAGACGACTACGACCACGGTGAAAATCCTGATGAGGATTATGTCAAAGACCTGCACCTGACAAACGAAGGTAAGAACGACGAAGATGAGAAAGAACTCGTCTGCCGGTCCGTGAGAATGTGGACGGACGAGGATGGTACGCGACATGAAAAATGGGAGGCTTATATTCCTGAATATAAAAACATAGATGTAGGCAGTACCTGTTCCTGCATCAAGGTGAAGCTGGATGATGTCCAGACAGAGCCTTATACGATTTTTTTCGCAAATTACGACGGAGGACAGACCGACAACTTGGACCGCTTGAATATCGAACGCAACAACATCTACCGTTTTATCGTCACAGTCCACGACAGTCGGTTCAAGGTAAACGTTCAAGAATGGAAATACGCTTATGACAACGAATATACTTTTGACTGATATGAAACACCGTTTCTTATATATGCTTCTACTGGCAACCGTCATGATGAGCGGTTGTACGGACGAACTTCGGACGGACGCAAGTGGCATATCCGAAGGGATCCTTGACGAGGGGGAACTGACGGACGCAACATTGAACTTGTGTGTCAGGCCTTATGCCGTTGAATCGCAAGCGGGGACAAGGGCCTCCACACCGAGCGAAATACCGGAAGCGGAAACGCAGGAAGAAAAGGAGATACACGACATCTGGGTGTTCCAGTACGACGCAGGAACCGAGCAGTTACTGATAAAGCCACGCTACTATACCATCACCGACCAATCCCTGTTGGACGACCTGCCCGTGTACCTGAAAGCCGGGATTGAGTCCACCGTCTATGTCGTGGCGAATACGGGCTATGATTCGTGGGCAAAGGGCGACTTGTGGAAGGAGTTCGGTAGCTTGGATAAATTGAAGAAACATGCCCTGCCCACTGCCTTCCCGATACGGGCGACCGACGACAACTGGGCGATACCGATGGGCGGGACAAGCGGATATGTAACGGTAAGTAGCGGTATCACGGTTGAAGTCCCGGTTTCACGCCTGTATGCAAAACTCAAAGTCAAGGTAGAGATGCGGAATGAAAATATGGGGCTGAACAACATCGACGTGCAGCAAATTCCGAATCTCTGCCAAGTGGAGACGCTGGCCGACGGCGATGAAGAGCCTATGGAGGCTGTCCCGTTTCCCAATGGAACAACATTCAATTCCTCGGCCATTGCCGCTTCTGACATAGATGACGGGGAGGGCTGGGCCGTGTTCTATGTTCCTGAAAACCTACAAGGGGAAACATCCGTACAATCGGGAGGAAATAAGTCCGACCAAGTACCCGACAATGCGCTTAGGGTAACGGTCACTACAGAAATTGAGGGTGAGAAACGCGATTACACAGCATATCCGGGAGGCAATAGATATAATAATTTTAACATACAGCGCAATCAGGTCTACCGTCTGACGGTGGACATCACAGGCACAGGAGAACAGCATCAGCCCTCTTCGAACTGTTTTGTGGTGAAGCCAAACGGCTTTCTTGCTTTTGAGCCCTATTACCGTGTGGAGACAGGGGGAGGATATGATTTCAGCGATTATCTTAATCCCAAGAATCCGGAATTGGCCATAGACCATGTCGGCATCATCTGGCAGACCAAAGACTGTATCGGTGACAATACGGACGGGACACGGGTGCGGCTCGGAGAAAATACAGGCGACATCCACCGTAAAATCTATGTCTATACGGGAGCAAAAGGCAATGCCTTGATTGCTGCCTATAACAAAGAGGGTAAGATTATATGGTCTTGGCATATATGGGTGACCGACCATGAGCCGGACAACATCGGCAAGGCTGTCATTTATCATACTTATGACTGGGATGCATCCGGCATACATCCCGACAGACCGCGTATTCCGGGCTATGCCGTCATGTCGTGCAATCTCGGGGCTTTGGCGGATACACAGTCGGGAAAATCCGGTGGAGTGCAGTGGTATCCGTCCAAAGAAACACAGGCGTTTGGCATGTTGTATCAATGGGGACGGAAAGACCCCTTCCCTCCTTTACGCAACATCACGGGTGACCATCAGGATTATAACGATGCGCATACGGACATCCATTATGACAATGATAACCAAACAGTTGTTCATAAGACTTCCGACACGGAGGAGAAAGACTATCTGTTCCACTCGGTAATCGGAAGCTCCTTAACCGAAGCGGTCAGATATGCGATTGCCAACCCCACTGTCTTTATCTGTGGAACGAAAAAAGCATCCACAGATGAAGATACAGTGGAAAGCATGGACAACTATTTCAATAAAGGCGATTGGTGTCCGGTGGGCGAAAGCGACAACAAACTTTGGGGCGGATTGGAACCGGCATCTACCGGGATGAAGGCATATACCATTAAAGCGGATAAAAACGTACATATATACGATAATTACGGTGACAAAAAATCCATTTTCGATCCTTGCCCAACGGGATGGAGAGTAGCTCCGGGCGAGTTATGGCTTGAGTTTACAAGGAATGGCCTCAATCCCGTCAGTATGGATGACATCAATTATGATGATACCATTACGGATAGCTATGGCATGAGCATGTATATGCAGGATTGGAGAAAAGGCCCCACATCCTATTTCCCGACACAGGGAACACGTGTGGGCGACGGAGGAGGCATTCGTACAAACAGTTGCGGAAACTACCATAATGCCACGACGGACACGGATAACCGGGTGAATATTCTGCATATACATAACGATAAGACCTTGTTCCATGTATTTGAATTCCAGTTCCCGATGTATTATGTGAAGTCGGTAGCCGGTCCGGTAAGATGTGTGCGGGATTCGAAATGAGACAATGGGTAGTTATTCTTACATGTGGCTGCATCTGCATCTCTTGCACGTGTACCTCGAAAGGCAGACCGGTATCTGCAGCAATTCCTGCGTGGGAAAATACAAGCGGGGATTCCGTGGTGTTGAAAGAGCTCCCGCTTCCCGAGGTGCCGTCGTCACTGACCGCACCCGAAAAGCGGGCGGAATACATCATCTCGCGATTTTGGGACGGGATGGATTTCAGCGACACGCTCCGAAGCCGCAACCGTGCCTTCATGGAGCAGAACTTCGTGAACTACCTCTCGCTCTTTCCGCACGCAAGGGAGGAAGAACTGTCTCCCAATATAGCAGTATTTCTGCAAGCGGCGGCAGCGGATTCCGTAGGCCTCCGCCTGATAACCGACCTTGCGGAGCATTATCTCAACGACCCCAACTCGCCCATGCGCAACGAGGGATATTACATCCTCTTCCTCGAAGAGCTGCTCCGCCTGCCCGGCCTGTCGGAATACGACCGTCTGCGCCCCGCTTACCGGCTGGAAACCGCCAAGAAGAACCGTCCGGGAACGGTTGCGACGGACTTTTCCTATACAGACCGCGACGAAAACCGGCGGACACTGCATGCCACAAGGGGGAAACGCCTGTTGCTCCTGTTTTACGACCCGGCCTGCTCCCACTGTTCGGAAATACTGGACGGCCTGCGTGAAAGTCCCTTAATCCGCGAACTTATCGCCGTCAAGGAACTGGCCGTACTCGCCGTCTATACCGAAGGCGACCGCAGGCTGTGGGACGAGACGAAAGATGCCATGCCACAAGAATGGATTGTCGCCATCGACGGAAGCCACATCGTGGAACGCGAACTCTACTCCCTGCCTGCCATGCCTGTCATCTACCTGCTTGACGGTAACAAGAAGGTGGATCTGAAAGACCCGACCCCGGCAGAGCTTGAAGCCTATCTCACGAACAGGATGAAATAGCGGTTCAATTCAAGGACTTTGTATGATTTGTCCGCAGCTCTGCCAATGAAATGAAAAGTCTGACACAATTTTCTTTTCGTTGGCAAACGCACTCCAACACCTTCCTCCGAATCCTTTCCGCTTCGTATGTGTCGAGGCGGAAAGAAAGGGCGATAATCACCTCGATATTGTAGAATGTAGCCCAACTTATGGGAGTTACCACATCACAACACCGGGTTGTTGTCGGGCAAATACCGCTGTTCCTGTATATCGCTTTAATGGCGGAACGGAGTGTCGGGGCAACTACCCCGAACAACTCCACCAGTTCCATTTCGGACATCCATACGTCTTCGCTTGGAATGTCCACTCTGCCGTTTTCGCTGATTGTTATAACTGACCTTTTCATAATCACATCGCTTTTGAAATTTCATTGAATGACTGGTTAAGCCGGTTGCCGAACGTCGTCAAATCCTTGTCGATTTTCTCCGTGGTTATCTTGGCGTATTTTTGCGTGGTGGTGATGTTCGTATGCCCCAATATCCGGCTCACGCTCTCGATGGGCATTCCCTTACTCAGCGCAAGGGTCGCGAATCCGTGACGACTGCAATGGAAGGAAATCTCCTTTGTGATGCCGCACTCCTTTATCATCTGTTTCAACGGTTTGCAGATAGACCAGTAGTTCAGGTTGGGGAATACAAGCCCGTTCTCCTGAAACTTCTCGTAACGTCTGATTATCTGCAAGGGAATATCGAGCAGTTTTACTTGGAAGGGAACTTTCGTCTTATGCCGTTTGGACAGTATCCACTTTTCACCGTTCACCTCCACGATGTCATCGGCAGTCAGTTCCTTTATATCCACGAACGATAGGGCGGTGAAACTGGCGAACACAAACAGATCACGGATATAGGCCAGCTTCCTGTCCGCAAACTCATGTGTCATGACAGCCTTGATTTCATCCTCTGTCAAATATTCCCGTTCCTTGATGTTCTGGTTTACACGGTACTGTGCGAACGGGTTCCTCGGTGTCAGCCCGTTGTAGTGAGCCTTCGCCACGATGGTTTTCAGCCACATGCAGTTCGACCACACGCTGCCATTGTGCAGACCCGCATCCGTGGAAAGGTAGATTTCGTACTCCTTGATGAAGTCGGGAGTAAGTTCGAGCATGGAAACGTCGCTCCGCTTGTGGCACTTCCTGATGAATGCGGCCAAGTGGTTCCTCGCCCGTACCCTTACCTTGTACGAGCTTAAAGTGCGGTCTATGCCGATACGCTTCTTGAAACTCTCGTTGTCCTTGTCGAACGCACCGAGCAGGGTCTCATACTCCGTGCCGATACCCTGATAGGCATTGCGTACCATCTCCGCCGTGACAAACGCCTCACGGTCGGACAGACGCTGGTAGTGCTTGATGATTTGAGCCTTGATGTTGTCCAAAGCCAAATTGATGTCCCGTGCCTCCTTGCCCTTCCCTTTCGCCCGGTTGCCTTTCGCGTCCCAAAGCTCCTTTGCGACGGTCTGTTTGCAACTGAACTGTGCTACCGAGCCGTTGATTGTCACTCGTCCCATGATGGGGACAATACCGTTTTTCTCCTTACTGCCGTTCACGTAGAACAGCACCTTGAATGTACTTCGCATAACTTACATTTTTTTTGGGTTACAAAATTAAGTATCAGCGAGTTGTACATTGATTTGCAAAATATGGCAGAAAGTAGAAACAAACACTGACGGCCTATAAATTTACCCGTTCACCGGGTAATGATTTGAAAACCGTCCACACTCATTACCTTTCATTTCCTTGCACTTTTGCATCGGTGGGGCTTTCTGCGGTTTTCTTCATAAGTCATTGAACGACAGTGCTGCTATCATCATTTCTCCGTTTCTGATTGATTTTTCCAGAGATAAAGCTTAACTTTGTTTCCGACGAAAATCAAACCCTAAATAAAATGAACAAAAAGCTATTATTCTCCCTGTTACTGGCAGGAACAGCTTTCACCGGACATGCCGATGAGGCTAGATTACTCCGTTTTCCCGCTACCAATGGCTCCGACATTGTCTTTTCTTACGCCGGAGATCTGTACAAAGCACCTTTGAATGGAGGAGAAGCACAAAAGCTGACTTCCCATATCGGTTATGAAATGTTCGCACGTTTTTCTCCGGATGGAAAATCAATTGCTTTCACCGGTCAATATGACGGTAACACTGAAGTATATCTGATTCCAACTGACGGAGGCGAACCCCAACGACTTACCTACACAGCAACAAACAACCGGGATGACTTAGGAGATCGAATGGGTCCCAATAACATAGTAATGACTTGGACGCCGGATGGAAAAAACATAGTCTACCGCAATCGTATCAGTGACGGTTTTGATGGCAAACTATGGAGCATATCGAAAAACGGAGGAATGCCCGAAGTGATTCCATTACCCGAAGGAGGTTTTTGCAGCTATTCCCCCGATGGAAAAAAGCTGGCTTACAACCGGGTTATGCGAGAATTCCGTAATTGGAAATATTATCGCGGTGGCATGGCAGATGACATTTGGATTTATGATCCGGCTGCTAAGAAAGTAGAGAATATCACCAATAATATTGCACAAGATATTATCCCTATGTGGATAGGAGAGGAAATCTACTTTATTTCCGATCGGGATCGCACCATGAATATCTTTGTTTATAATATCCGGACCAAACAAACTGAAAAAGTAACTAACTATACGGATTATGATGTAAAATTCCCCAGCAGTAACGGACAAATTATTGTCTATGAACATGGAGGATACCTCTATAAACTGGATCCTAAAACGCGCAAATCAGAAAAAATCTCCATCACGCTGACTTCAGACAATATCTATGCCCGAAAAGAAATGAAACGGGTAGCAGATAACCTGACTGCCGCCAGCCTTTCACCGGATGGCCACCGTCTGGTAGTAACTGCTCGCGGAGAAGTATTCGATATCCCTGCCGAAAAAGGGGTAACCCGTGATATCACCCGCACCCCGGGAGCCAATGAACGGGAAGGAGAATGGAGTCCGAACGGTAAACAAATAGCCTATATCAGTGACCGTACCGGTGAAACTGAAATCTGGCTACAATCTGTCGAAGGGGGTGATCCCATCCAACTGACCCAAAACAATGATACTTATATCCGCCAACTGATGTGGAGCCCGGACAGCAAGAAAATACTTTATACCGACCGTAAAAACCGTATCGTAGAAGTTGATATTGCCTCAAAAGCGAAACGGACTGTCATGCAGAATCCGGAAGGAGAGTTCTATGAAGTGAACTATTCACCAGACAGCCAATGGATTACCTATACTAAATCCGGAGCTAATAACATGAGTGTCATTTATGTATACCATCTGACTTCAGGTAAGGAATATCCGGTGACCGAAAAATGGTACAGTTCTTCTTCACCTGTCTTCAGCACGGATGGAAAATACCTCATATTCAGTTCCGAAAGAGATTTTAATCCCATCTACAGCCAGACAGAATGGAATCATGCCTATAATCGTATGGGAGGAGTCTATATGGCCATGCTCGCCAATGACACACCGTCACCTTTATTACCTTCGGATGAAATGGTCAGCATAGAACAACAGACTACCGATGCGGCCAATAAAAAACCGGAAGCCACAAATAATACAGTTAAAATAGATCCGGAAGGCTTGCCCGGAAGACTGATTAAATTACCTTTACAAGCAGGTAACTACGATAATTTCTATTCAGACGGTAAAAAAGTGTGGTATGCCAGTGGTAGAAATACCAAAGTATATGATTTGGCTAAACAAAAAGAAGAAATCGTAGCCGAAGGAGCATATATGGATGTAGCTGCCAATCATAAGAAAGCATTGTTCTTTAAAGGAAATAATCTGTATATCTGTGATTTTCCATGCACTAAAGCCTCATTGGAAGAGAATATTAACTTAAGCGATATGGTTGCTCCCATTGATTACAGTCAAGAATGGGCTCAGATATTCGATGAAACATGGCGGGCTTTCCGTGACGGATTCTATCTGGAAAATATGCATGGAGTAGACTGGAATGCGATTAAAGAAAAATATGCTGTATTAGTTCCTCATGCAAAAACCCGTCTGGACTTGAACTATATCATCGGTGAGATGATTGCCGAGCTGGCTTGCGGACACGCTTATGTGAATCCGGGTGAAATAAAAGGTCCCGAACGTATTCCAATGGGATTACTGGGAGCTGAACTGAGTCGTGACAAGAGTGGCTTCTACCGTATTGACAAAATCCTACCGGGTGCAATTTACAGTCAGAAACTGCGTTCTCCCCTTACAGAACCGGGTATCGGAGTAAAAGAAGGAGATTATATCACAGCTATTGATGGCATCTCAACAGCTACTGTTGATAACATTTACAGTCTGCTGGCAGGCAAAGCCAATGTATTGACTGAACTAAGCATAAACCGTACCGCATCAAGTAAAGGAGTACGTAAAGTGGTCATTAAACCATTAGACAATGAATACCCATTGTATCATTATAACTGGGTACAGAATAATATCAAAAAAGTGGAAGAAGCAACTAATGGTCGTGTAGGTTACGTCTATATTCCCGATATGGGACCGGACGGTCTGAATGAATTCGCCCGCTACTTCTATCCCCAACTCGATAAAGAAGCCTTGATTATTGATGACCGTGCCAATGGAGGTGGTAATGTATCTCCAATGATTATCGAACGTTTGCTTCGTGAACCCTATCGCCTGACCATGCGTCGTGGATCAACCAAAATCGGTACCATTCCTGATGCAACACTAGTGGGTCCGAAAGTATTGCTAATCAATAAATACTCGGCTTCGGACGGTGACTTGTTCCCATGGAGTTTTAAGGCAAATAAAATCGGTAAAGTTATCGGTACTCGTACATGGGGTGGCATTATCGGTATCAGTGGCCCGTTGCCTTATATGGATGGTACGGATGTACGTGTTCCGTTCTTTACCAATTATGATGCAAAGACCGGTCAATGGATAGTGGAGAACCATGGAGTAGATCCCGATATTCTGATTGATAATGACCCGGTAAAAGAACAGTTAGGTGAAGACCAGCAGTTGAATAAAGCCATTGAGGTAATTCTACAAGAGTTAAAGGATCGCAAACCATTACCTCCCGTTCCGGCTCCGAGAACTTATAAGGATTTGGGAGTGGAATAAAAAATCATTCTTTTTAATAAAGCCCGTAGCCATCATTAAGCTACGGGCTTATCTATGATTTTTTAATATAATGGATTTTGTATCAATAAATCATTTTTCTGCATTTCATCCAAATAAATAGGGAGTAAATAAGACTTATCATTCCATTTCCTCTCCTGCACATCAATAATGGAATAATTAGGCTCTGTAACTCCATAAGGATAGCGAATATCTATTCCTTGAACATTCTTAATCACTTCAGGTGCAATCATCCAACGGCGGATATCAAAATAACGATGTTGTTCATAAGCTAATTCTATTTTACGTTCATTACGATAATGTTCTTTCAAGACATCTCCCATTTCAGAATCTGGTATGTCAGGCATTCCCGCTCTTGTACGAATCATATTGATATACTTACGGGCTTCAGCATCTTCACCTAATTCTATGCATGCTTCAGCATAATTCAACAAAACTTCAGCATAACGTATCTGACGCCAAGGATAAGGTTGTTTATCATACTGATGATTAACTGAAGGATCTAAAAACTTACGCATATAATATCCTGTATAAGAACCATTCCAATCTTCAATAGGGCCTTGGCGAGTGTCTAAACCTGGTGTATAACTTCCATCTGACTGCTGATAATAAGCAGTTTGTACTATTCCTTCAGGATCACTACCTACTGTATCATCCGGACGTTGACGCCAATAAGAACCATTATACATAATAGAAGCATAGAAGCGAGGATCTCGATTTTGATAAGGGTAAGCTGCTTGTTGTGGATTATCCCAACTAAATTTGCTGCCATCTGCCATTTCATAAGAATCAACTAATTGTCCAGTAGGAGTATTTCCGCCCCAACCATGAAAACCATTGGGACTATTGAACAAACCAACACGAGGCAATTGAAAATCACTGCTATTATGATTTACATAATCATAATATTGTACCATAATATCTTCATCCGAATTATGACATAAGAAAATATCAGCATAGTTTTGAGTAGCTTCCTCTCTATTTTTCCATCCTCCATTTTCACCATACAGATGATATATACCTAAATCCATAACAGCTTTAGCAGCCTTTTTGGCCCGTTGCCAACGTTCCGTACGATCACCTCCCACATACCCTATAAGTTCAGGATGCTCATAACCGGATGCCCATAAAGACTGAGAAACAAATAAGTCACTAGCCGCATAAAGCAGGACACGGGCTTTCAAAGCCATAGCAGCACCTTTTGTTGCACGGGCTTTATCTCCGTTCAAAGGCAAAATAGAAGCTGCTTCATCTAAATCTTTCACAATAAAATCTACCGTTTCTTCAAACGTATTACGAGCTACGAGTAAATCATCAGAAGGAGTAAAAGATTTCTCAATCAAAGGGACACCACCCCATTGGCTCAACAACCAATAATAAAAATAAGCACGTAAATAATGCACTTCACCTTTCAATTTATCGACAACATCTCCTTCTAAAGCATATTTCTCTGCATTTTCAAAAAAGATATTACAGGCACGAATATTTTTATAAAGATTGGTCCAAGTTATATTATGGAAGGTTATAATCCAAAAATTAGGAGCAAGAATACCTTGATAACTAGGACTCAATTCACTCATCACTACCGGCTGGCTCTCCCATGCCCAAACCTCCATTGACTCATCGCACAAAGAAGAAAGCATTACGGTATGAAATCCCCATTTCTGTCCCTCGTAAATATTATTAACAAAAGAGGTTATTAATGACTCATCCGTCCAGACAACTGCATCTGAATAACGGTCTACTGGGTCCACATCCAAAAAATCATCATTGCATGCTGTTAGCATAAAACATAGCAATACAAGTAATCCATATAAACGTTTCATATTTTCATTTTATTTAAAAAGTAAGGTTTACTCCAAAATTTATCACTTTATTCAACGGATAATTATATCCCGATCCGCTTGTGTTTTCGGGATCATAATCCTTCATATCAGGACTAATTGTCAGCAGGTTATAAGCATTAATATAAACACGTAAATGTTCCACACCTATTTTCTTACTCCATATAGATGGTACAGTATATCCCAATTCTATATTCTTCAAACGTATATAATCAGTTTTATGCAACCAGAATGTATTCTGCTGATTTATAAAATATTCATTACTTCGATTATAGGTACGGGGAGAATCAGCATCAGGGTTTTCCTCTGTCCAACGGTTATCATAAAAACTCTTTAAGAAATTGGCAAAATCACCCGATTCTGTCGTTTGATAGAAAACTCCCCCCATAGCACCTTGCAGCAAAAATGAGAGATCAAAATCCTTATATCCTAAATCTACATTCAATCCACCTGTAAATCGTGGAGTACGACTCTTATCATTACGAACACGGTCATTGCCATCTATCACATCGTCCCCATTTACATCTTTGAAAATAATATCCCCCGGACGTGCACCGGCCCAATGAGGATACGCGTCTACAGCTGCCTGATCTTTAAATATGCCGATAGCTTCGTAATAAAGTCCCGAATCGATAGGTTTGCCTGTGGACTTCTGCCATTCTGGAGTACCAGGTGCCTCATCCCAAAAAAGAATTTTGTTTTTAGCATAAACCCCATTCAAGTTTATACCCAACCGAAAATCTTTAAAATTTCTACGATAATCAATATTGAAATCTACCCCTTGATTTTGTACTTTCCCTAAGTTTTCATCAGGAAGTACCAATCCGGAAGTGCTCGGAACAGAAGCATTTCGTTTCCATAAAATATCACTGCGTTTATTATAAAAATAGTCAATGGTAAATGCCAAATCTCCATTCAAAAATTGTAAATCAAAACCTATATTCTTTTGTGTAGCTGTTTCCCAAGTCACATTTTGATTAGGAGCTACTCCTTCTTTCAATGCTTGGTTCATCGTTGTACCATTATTAGTCAAATACATCAAATCATTGAAAGTATAGGAAGCCAAATACTGATAAGGATCAATCAAATCATTTCCTGTCTGTCCCCATGATGCCCGTACTTTGGCAAAACTAATAAAGGGCAATTTCTTTTTGAAAAAATCTTCTTCAGATATTACATATCCTAATGAAATACCCGGAAAGAATCCGAATTTATTAGAACGATCAAAAATATAGGAACCTTGATAGCGCCAAACAAACTCTACCAAATATTTAGACTTATAAGCGTAGTTCACACGACCAAAATAATTTAAACGGGCTTCCTCATACCCTGTACCTGTATTATTCATTTCATCCTGACCACCAGCAAAAAGCTGGTCAATAGCGGCAGAAAGAAAATAACGACGATAAGCTTCAAATGAATCCCCCTTATCCGTGATACGTTCTACACCTGCTAGAATATTTACATCATGATCTTGAGCAAATGTATGGCTATAACTAGCGATACCACTCAATAATACCCCCAAATTGTCTTCCATTGATTCTGTCAGACGAGGATCACTAAACCCTTTCTTTCCTTCCACCAATAGGGGCTGGCCATTTTCATCCATCGAAGTCCCATCCCATGAATACAAATACCAAGGTTTTTGCCATATTTTACGAAAACGGAACGTCTTATCAAGTGACGCAGTAGCCTTCAAAGTCAATCCCTCCACATAAGGCACCTTGATATTAACTCCGAAATCCCCATTTAACACATAACGCTTATCACGTTCATAACCAGTTTGATTGGTACATATAACTACCGGATTATCACCAAATTCAATGTCGGGTCCCGGACGGCCGTCAGGCCAATAAGCCGGTGAATTAGGTTTAGATCGCATCAGCATACGGAAAATATTCTCTGCAGAACGGGTTGGATATTTCCGATCTTCCATTCTTCCTGTTACATTGACATAAGTATCAACATATTTATTAATTTTCATATCAAGATTCATCTTCAAGTCATACTGATGGTAATTTGACCCACTATGACGATAAAATGCATCTTGTCCTTTGGCTGATACGCTAACAAAATATTTCACATTCTCTGTACCACCATCAATAGTAGCATTGGCATAAGTTTGTGGAGACCATGATTTCAATGTTTCATTAAACCAGTCCGTATCCGGATGTCCCCAAGGATCGGAACCATCAGCATATAATCTAAGATCATCTACCGTATAGCGGCCCTTATTACCGGCATACTTATCTATTTCATTCATCAAAGTAGCATATTCCACAGCATTGGTCATTTCCGGTATTACAGTAGGAGCAGCTATTCCATAATTATAAGTAAAACCTACTCTCGGCTTGCCTGCTTTTCCTCGTTTTGTTGTAATCAAAATAACTCCATTGGCAGCTTGAGCACCATAAATAGCTGCTGAAGCATCTTTTAATACAGACATCGTTTCAATAGTACTTGGATCAATACGCTCCAAAGAACGTCCGGGTACTCCATCAACAACTACTAACGGATCAGCTTTTCCAAAGGTATTAACCCCACGAACAGTAATAGTAGCACCATCATATCCTGGTTCTGAAGTGTTGGAAACAGCGACCACGCCCGGTAAACGTCCGGCTAATCCTTGTGATACATTCGTCACTGGAGTTTTTGCCAGCTTCTCACCACCTACACTCGTTACAGAGCCGGATAATGTAGCTTTCTTTTGGGCCCCATACCCCACAATCACCACCTCATCTAATAATTCAGTATCTTCCTTCAAAAATATATCCAGATATGTTTTTCCATTTATCGGAACTTCCTGAACTAAATATCCCACATAAGAAATACGCAATACAACTCCTTTAGGAACAGAAAGCGTAAAGTTACCATCCAAATCAGTTACAGTACCATTTGAAGTACCTATTTCCAAAATAGAAACCCCCATAAGAGGTTCTTTTAATTTAGAGTCCATCACCCTACCTTTTACAGTCTGGTTTTGCGCCCAAGCTGTATTGAATATACTCAATACCAAAAACAGCAATAAAACAAAACGAAATGTTTTCATACTATTATATTTAGAATTAAACAAAGGTTATTATTATTTACTTGTACGAATGGATACAGTAGCCGGAACCAATCCGGGAGAAGTCACTTTCAACATTATCTTACCTTCTTTCCGTGTACTTTTTACTACCACTATAGCACGCCCTTTCCATGCTTTCCGCTGATAACCGATATAACTATCCGTGTCTTTCAAATCAGCATTTCCCACAGCCACTATAGTACCTGCCCCTTTCACTTCAAAAGTTAATTGATTATCAGCATTCGGCTCCAGAATGCCTTCCTTATCTAATATTTCTACTGTGATAAAACTCAAATCCTGACCATTTGCCTTTATTTTTGTACGATCGGCCGTTAATTGAATTTTCACAGGTTTTCCGGCAGTCTGTAAGATCGTTTTCTCTATTTCTATCTCGGATTCCACACCTACCGCCTTCAATATTCCTGGCTCGTATGAAACAGGAAAGACTGCTTTGAATTGCTGTTCCTTCCCTGTGAATTTCTCGCCTATCAGCTTATCATTCAAATACAGACGTACTTTGGGATATCGGGAATAAATCTCCACCTCTATTTCTTTTCCTTCATGTCCCGGCCAATTCCAGCTTTCCCAAGTAGGCCAGACAGACCATAAGGTTTCCTTCACCTTACCATAATAATTATCCGGCTCTTTTACAGCCAAGTAAAGTTTCTTATCAGGATTATACAACAAGTCACGATAATGTGATATAGGTTTCCTCCAACCTGTCAAATCAATATCTCCACAATAGGCCCCATGCCAAGGATAATGGTTACGTTGATAGTGTTCACCTTCCGACTCACCTGCATAATAAAATCGCCCGATACCCGATTCACCTAAATAATCAATAGCCGTCCAAACAAAATCACCAATAATATAATCATGACCATTTACCAACGACCAATTGGCAAAAGCATCTCGTGGATAAGATTCGGTTTGCATAATGACACGGGAAGGTACACGCTGATGATCAACCGGCGCTCGATGCAGCAAATAATTATAGCCCACTATTTCATGTACGGCAGCCAATGGATCATATATTTCCCAGTCATTATCCCAAGCAGCTAAAGCAGAAGTTACCGGACGACTGGGATCAAACTTATGTACATAGTCGGCCAACTTCCGAGCTGTAGTGACCACTTCCAATTTTTTACGCTCAATTACTTCATTGCCAATACTCCAACAAAAAATAGAAGGATGATTGCGGTCACGAAGAACCATGGATTCGATATCCCGTTGCCACCATTGATCAAAAAGAATAGAATAGTCATATTGATTCTTACTGTCACGCCAACCGTCAAAGGTTTCATCTATAACCAATAATCCGAGACGATCACAGGCATGGAGGAACTCTTCTGAAGGAATATTATGCGAAGTACGTACCGCATTAAATCCCGCAGCCTTCATTAATTCTACTTTCCGTTCTTCGGCACGATCATAAGCCGCTGCCCCCAGACAACCGTTGTCATGATGTAAACATCCACCATTTAAAATAATTCTCTTGCCATTCAAGAATAATCCTTGTTCAGCCGAATAAGTAACCGTCCGAATACCAAAAGATTCCGTTGTACTATCTATTACATCACTCGCTTCAGTCACTAGAAAGTGTGCATTATATAAATGAGGGGTCTCAGGACTCCACAAAGCAGGATACAACACAAAAATTTTTTGTGTTATTTCCTTTATTCCATTGGCAGGCAAATCCACTTTTATTTCTCCTTTTCCGGCTTCATCATTTCCTTTAGTCAACTTTGTTGTCAAGGTAATCTGTCTGTCAGAAGAAGTTTCATTTCTCAAAATAGTTTTTATTTGTACAACAGCTCTCTCCTCACTTACCTCAGGAGTAGTTATAGCTATCCCCCAATGCTCTATATGAACAGCATTCATCGCTGTCAGCCACACATGCCGATAGATACCTGTACCGGTGTACCAGCGACAATTTTTCTGCTGCGAATTATCCACTCGTACAGCAATAATATTCTTATCATCATAACGTAGATAAGGAGTCAGATCATAATAAAAGGATGAATATCCATAAGGACGGATTCCTACGGATTTTCCATTAATAAAGACCTCTGAATTCATATAAACTCCTTCAAAGTAAATACCCACTTTCTTGCCTTTATGCTTAGAAGGTATTTCAAATGACTTACGATACCATCCCGTCCCTGCCGGAAAATAACCTCCATCATTCCCCATCGGATTTTCCGGATCAAGGGTTCCTTCTATACTCCAGTCATGAGGTAAATCAAGTATCCTCCAATCAGCATCATCGTATGTATTCAATGAAGCGTCAGGATAATCCCCCAACTTGAATTTCCAATCATAATCAAAAAGTTGTTTTCGATATTCACTTCCCGGATACGCATCTGCTCCGAAACAAACTCCCCATAACAGGAAAAGTGCAGTTAGTAATTTGATACTATCCCAACAGACTAATGGTAACTTCTTTTTCTTCATGCTTTATTATTTAAGAATCATGAAACAAAAGAAGCCATATCCTGGAAAAATAGGGTATTGAAACCCTTTACAGAAGGTATAAAATCCTTTCATGAAACGTTTCAATACCCTAATGACAGAAATTTATCCCCTCTTTCTTTTATCAGGCCTTGATATGTGACTGCTGATACTCGGTAGGCGTCACGCCAAATTCCTCTTTAAAACATTTCGTAAAATACTTAGGATTACTGAAACCTACAGCGTATGCCACTTCAGATATGGTCTGAGTACGCGCAAGCAACATCATACAGGCACGCTTCATCTTTATATTACGTACAAAGTCCAAAGGTGTCAATCCGGTCATAGATTTTATTTTACGGTATAAAGTAGATTTGGACATGTTCATTTCTCCGGAAAGTCTTTCCAAATCAAATTCAGACTCTTCCAGATGTTGTTCTATGCTTTCAATTATAGACTGCAGAAACAACTTGTCGGCAGACGGATAAGCTAAAGTTTCCAAATTGACGTCTTCTTCTTTACGAAAAGCCGCCTGACGCATCTTAAACGATCTGATAAGATTATCCACACGGGCAAAAAGTACTTTCATTTCAAATGGCTTTGCAATATAACCATCCGCTCCGGCATCATAACTGGCTATCCGGTCATCAATGCCGTTCTTCGCAGTAAGTATGACCACCGGAATATGATTAAAACGCAAATCCGACTTGATACGAGTGCAAAGCTCCCAACCATTGATATCAGGCAACATAACATCACAAATAATCATATCCACTTCATGGTTGCTTAGTTTATCCCAAGCTTGCTGTCCGTCTGCCGCAGTCCATACACTATACTTTTCCTTAAATATTTCTTTCATGATATAGAGTAATTCTGCATTATCATCTATCAACAGAAGAGTAGATTTATCCGTATCTCCATCAGATGAAACATCATCCTCTGCCACAATTACACATTCGGTGATATCCATTGCCACACTTTCCAACTCGTCCACTATTTCATCATGCTTATACCCCGTTCTGTCAATGGGAAGTTCTACCGTAAAACAGGTACCTTTACCTAATTCACTGTCTACTGTGATAGTTCCATGATGAAGATTCACCAACTCTTTCGTCAAAGAAAGCCCGATACCATTCGATTCGATTCCCACCTGTTTCTTACTACTATAAAAACGAGTAAAAATATAATTGATTTCTTTGGATGAGATACCTATTCCCTCATCCTTTATTTTGATAACCAAGACCTTATTTCCTTCCTTATTCATAAGGTATACGTTTACTTTGATACATTTATATTCGGGAGTGTATTTTACGGCATTCGATAACAGGTTATATATTATTTTGTCTAACTTATCAAAATCCAGATAACCTTTAATTTCCAATGGTTCTACGTCAATTTCTAAAATTATGCCTTTCTTTTGAGCAAGAGGAAGAAAATTCGTCTTGCAAATATTCTGTATAAACTCACTGATATTTCCTTCGGACACATTCAGATTCATTTTTCCCACATCCATCTTTCTAAAGTCCAAAATCTGCTGTATTAACCGTTTCAGTTTGTCGGCATTGGATTTCAGTATTACAGACTGTTGTCGGATAGCAGGAACTTTTTGTTCCAAATGGTCAGTAACACAAGAAATGACTGTCAGCGGAGTTAGTAATTCATGAGAGATATTTGTAAAATAGTTCAATTTTGTCCGTGCCAGCTCTTCTTTTAGTTTCACTTCATTTTTGATTTTAATACGCTGCGCATAAGTATGAAAAGACAGATAGACAGCAAGTACAATCAAAACAAGGTAAACCATATATGCCAACCAAGTTTCATAAAAAGCCGGAGTCTGGACAATAGCCAATACAACTTTGCCTTCCGTCCATTTTCCTTGTCCATATTTCCATTTTAACCAGAATGAATAAGTACCTTTCTTTAACTGATTATAAAAAGCAGAATTCTTATCATAGGACAGATATACCCAATCCTTATCTACTCCATCCAATTTATAAGCCATCTCTACCTTGGAATTCAATGAATAGATAAGCGATGAAAAAAATATTTCTATATTTCTGGAATTGGGGGCCAAAGAAATCCGGTTGATGGTATGAAGTGATTCATCTTCAGCAAAGAATATACTTTTATTTTCAATTTTTACATCCGTAACGACAGGAGAAAACTGTATCTTATCCGCCAATGAGACACTACCAGACTGAATATGTATAAAACCACGATGCCCACCTACATATAGCCCTCCTTGTCTGTCCCTGCTTATCGCTCTATACCTGAATACATCAACCCATATATTCCCATCCGAAGTGGCATAATTCATACATACCTTCTGATAAATATTATATTGAAGCACCTTTTTGTTAGTTATAATCCACACATTGTTTTCATCAGCAAGCAACCCCAACACAGAGCAATCATCTATCTGATTATCCAAAGCCATATTTTCAAATGCCTCTTTATTCGTATCCGATTTGAATATTCTCCCTAAAGAAGAAACCAACCATAAGCAACCCTCCCTATCTATACAGGCATGATTTACATTTTCCTGTCCTGAAAGAACTGGAATACAAGCCTTTAATTCATAAGATATATTCCTATCAATACAGCTTAACCTGTACACCTTTTTATCAGTAGACACTCCCCATATGTTACCTTCCCTATCACTTGTCAAGGAAGACATCTCTGGAAAATCAGAACTTGCTGCAAGTAAAATAGAATTATCAGGACGCTTTACATAAAGCCCCGACTGGCTAAAAATCCATAAACTACCTTTATTATCTTCAACCAAGTCCCTGATATTTCCCGGATTATAGATTTGTTTTTCCAAATCAATATCCTCTTCCAACTGTATCTTCATACCCTGATGAGTCATTCTCATTACCCGTGCACCATATCTGGGACTGATCCATACTCCTTCCTTAAGCTTGGATTTCACAATAATGCTTACTTCGCCCGGATTTGACAAATTATTACCACTATTATCTGCAAATAGATCTTGTGACAAATCATACAGGCAAAGCCCGTATCTATCCTGATTGACCCACATTACATCATTTTTATCCAAGCAAAGATTCAAGATATTCGCATCCCAACCCATGTGTTTTTTAAGTTGCGGCAAAGGATAATTATCAATCTTCGAATTATCAAAGAAAATAGTATATGCCATATCATAAGACCCCAGCCACAGATTCCCTTCTCTGTCTTTCATGATTTTAGTGTACATCATGTGTGTATCTACCAAATCATGTATATCCACAGATACCAATGTACCCTCTTCGGTATATTGCAAGGCGTAAAGTTCATTATAAGACAATAGCCACAAGTAGCCGAATGTATTATCTTGCGTCATACTATAAAAGATTGGTTCCGTTTCCCCACTTCTGGAATTGATAATATGATGTCTTTTATAACATTCTTCCCCTTCTTTCTTTGGAAAGAACTGCCATAGTCCTTCACCCCACGTACCAATCCAATAATTGCCCGATTGGTCTTGACACATAGTATAAGGTGCATTATTCTTGCCTAATGGAGGATAAGTAACAAAAGAATCTGCCTTTTCATCATATCTGAACAAGCCTCCTCCCGTAAGCGCCCACATATTTCCCTCTCTATCCTGATAAACAAAATTAATGGCATGCCTATTCTGTTGTGAGCCGAAAATATCATATTCCTTCACAATAGAAGCCGTAGAATTACATCTGTATATTGTATTACCGGCTCCTATCCAAATATTGTCTTCTTTATCTGCTGCCATATAATTAATCCCCTTATCCAACAATCTCGCATCCGGAAAAGGAGTTATTTTACAGGTTTGTTTATCATAAAGATTTAATCCTTTCCACGTACCGATCCACACATAGTGATCATTATCCATTATATTTGAAATTGAGTTATTAGTGAGCAAATTCAGGTTCTTATAATCAGCCCGGAAAGGCTGCAAACGAAAACCATCATACCGTGCCAGCCCATTAGTGGTTCCTATCCACAAATATCCTTCTTTATCCTGATAGATATCAAAAATCTCATTGGACGAAAGTTGATAGAAAAAAGGAAGCTGCTTAGATATCATATGCTGCGCACAAACAGAGTATTTACCTAAAAATAAAAGTAAGAAGAGGAAAAAGTACTTCATAGCTATTAGATGTATTGATGGAAACAAAGTTATGGAAATTAATTGTTTGGTAGATGATTTTAGCAAGGAATTCGTATTGAAACAGGAAAAATAATACACCTATACCTTAAATATCTAAATAATATACTTGTAAGTTCTATAATCTTATCCTCGAAAGATTATAAATCTTACAATCTTATCATCGTATATCTTACAACTGCTATTTGTATAAATAAATACAATAAATTTTGTAAGGTGTATACCTAATGTGTACTACTCCCAAAAATGTAAATAAAAACAAATATATATACATGATAAAAAAGTTTTTTATTTTCTGTTCTTTCCATATATCTCCACGACTTTCATTATCTTTGCAACCACTTAATAACAAAGATATTAAATAACAAAAATAGATCATGGAATACAATTTCAGAGAGATTGAAAAGAAATGGCAACAAAGATGGGTAGAGAACCATACCTATCAAGTAACCGAAGACGAAAGCAAAAAGAAATTCTACGTATTAAACATGTTCCCCTATCCATCGGGAGCAGGCTTACACGTAGGACACCCGCTAGGATACATTGCTAGTGATATTTATGCCCGTTATAAACGTTTGCAAGGTTTCAACGTGCTGAACCCGATGGGATATGACGCATACGGACTTCCTGCAGAACAATATGCTATCCAGACCGGACAACACCCTGCCATCACCACTGTGAACAATATCAACCGCTACCGTGAACAGTTGGATAAAATCGGTTTCTCTTTTGATTGGGACCGTGAAGTACGTACTTGTGAGCCCGGTTATTACCATTGGACTCAATGGGCTTTCCAGCAGATGTTCAATAGCTATTATTGCAATGACAAACAGCAGGCACGTCCCATCAGCGAACTGGCGGAAGCATTTTCTAAATATGGCAACGAAGAATTAAACGCCGCTTGTAGCGAAGAACTACATTTCACCGCTGAAGAATGGAATGCCAAAAGCGAAAAAGAAAAACAGGAAATCCTGATGAACTACCGTATCGCTTATCTGGGCGAAACAATGGTGAACTGGTGTCCGCAATTGGGAACTGTTCTTGCCAATGATGAAGTAGTAGACGGAGTTTCAGAACGTGGAGGTTTCCCTGTGGTACAGAAAAAGATGCGTCAGTGGTGTTTACGTGTTTCAGCTTATGCACAGCGGCTGCTGAACGGGCTAGACACCGTGGACTGGACTGATTCACTGAAGGAAACACAACGTAACTGGATCGGACGCTCGGAAGGTACGGAAGTACAATTCAAAGTGAAAGACAGCGATATTGAATTCACCATCTTTACTACCCGTGCAGATACCATGTTCGGCGTAACCTTCATGGTATTGGCTCCGGAAAGTGAACTGGTTCCCCAACTTACCACCGAAGCACAGAAAGCAGAAGTAGAAGCCTATCTAGACCGTACCAAGAAACGTACAGAACGTGAACGTATCGCCGACCGCCGTGTGACCGGTGTATTTAGTGGCTCATACGCTGTCAATCCGTTTACCGGCGATGCTGTTCCCGTATGGATCAGCGATTATGTATTGGCAGGTTATGGTACAGGTGCTATCATGGCGGTTCCTGCTCACGACAGCCGTGACTACGCTTTTGCAAAGCATTTCAACCTGCCTATCGTTCCGTTGGTAGAAGGTTGTGATGTAAGTGAAGAAAGTTTCGATGCCAAAGAAGGTATTGTTTGCAACTCACCCCGCAAGGATGTCACTCCTTACTGTGACCTTTCTTTGAACGGACTGACCATCAAAGAAGCTATCGCAGCTACCAAAGAATATGTGAAAGCCCACAACCTGGGACGTGTGAAAGTGAACTATCGTCTTCGTGACGCCATCTTCTCACGCCAGCGTTATTGGGGCGAACCGTTCCCCGTATATTACAAAGATGGTATGCCTTATATGATTGATTCCTCTAAATTGCCACTTGAACTTCCCGAAGTGGCTAAATTCCTGCCGACTGAAACAGGCGAACCTCCATTGGGACATGCCACCAAGTGGGCTTGGGATGTAGAAAAAGGCGAAGTAGTGGAAAATACGTTAATTGACCATGTCCATGTATTCCCACTTGAACTGAATACCATGCCGGGCTTTGCCGGTTCATCCGCATACTATCTGCGCTATATGGACCCACATAACAACCAAGCACTGGTATCAGAAAAGGCAGATCACTACTGGCAGAATGTAGACCTCTATGTAGGTGGTACAGAACATGCTACCGGCCATTTGATTTATTCTCGTTTTTGGAATAAGTTCCTGCATGACCTAGGCGTAAGCATCAAGGAAGAACCATTCCAGAAATTGGTAAATCAAGGAATGATTCAGGGACGAAGCAATTTTGTATATCGTATCAAAGATACCAATACATTTGTGTCACTGAACCTGAAAGACCAGTACGAAACCACTCCATTGCATGTGGATGTGAATATTGTATCCAATGATATTCTGGATACCGAAGCCTTCAAAGCATGGCGTCCTGAATATAACAACGCTGAGTTTATCCTAGAAGATGGAAAATATATCTGTGGTTGGGCAGTAGAGAAAATGAGTAAATCCATGTACAACGTAGTCAATCCGGATATGATTGTCGAAAAATACGGTGCCGATACGCTGCGTATGTACGAAATGTTCCTCGGTCCGGTAGAACAGTCCAAGCCTTGGGATACTAATGGTATCGATGGTGTTCACCGTTTCTTGAAGAAACTGTGGAATCTGTTTTATAGCCGCACAGACGAATTCTTGCCTGTAGAAAGTGAACCGACTAAAGAAGAGTTGAAAGCAATTCATAAGCTGATTAAAAAGGTAACCGGAGATATTGAAACTTTCTCTTACAACACTTCTATCAGTGCATTTATGATTTGTGTAAACGAACTGACTTCATTGAAATGCCGCAATAAAGAGGTATTGAGCAATCTCATCATCCTGTTAGCCCCGTTCGCTCCACATTATGCAGAAGAACTTTGGGAAGCTTTGGGAAATACCACCAGCGTATGCGATGCACAATGGCCTGCATTCAATGAAGATTACCTAAAAGAAGACACTGTAAAATACACTATCTCTTTCAATGGTAAAGCACGCTTCACCATGGAGTTCGCTACTGATGCCGATAACAATACCATTCAGGCAACAGTTATGGCAAATGAACAAGCCCAGAAATGGATTGAAGGCAAAACCCCGAAAAAGGTAATCATCGTTCCGAAGAAAATTGTAAATATCGTATTATAATCGATACTATACTTGAGGTGTGTCAAAAGCAGTAACTTTTGACACACCTTTCTACTTTATATTAAAAACAATCCTCATTACCATGGACCAAATATTAAAAATCAAACTAGGCAGAGAGGTAAAAGACTATTTAGCCATTACCTTCGGACTGATTTGCTATGCACTGGGATGGGCGGCTTTCTTACTGCCTTATCAAATAACTACAGGCGGAGTAACCGGTATCGCGGCAATTATTTATTATGCTACGGGAATAGAGATTCAAGTGTCTTATTTCATCATCAATGCTGTTTTTCTAGGATTCGCATTGAAAATATTAGGACCTAAATTCAGTCTGAAGACCATTTATGCCATCTTTATGCTGACATTTCTGTTATGGCTCTTTCAAACATTGTTGAAAGGTCCGGATGGAACACTGCCGCAATTATTAGGACCAGGACAAGAATTCATGGCTTGTGTAGTAGGTGCCGGCTTACTGGGATTTGGTATCGGCATTGTTTTCTGCAATAATGGAAGTACCGGTGGTACGGATATCATTGCTTGGATTATCAATAAATACAAAGATGTAACCCTTGGCCGCATGATGATGTATTGTGATATTGTCATCATATCCTCCTGTTATTTCATATTCCATGATTGGAAACGAGTGTTGTTTGGTTTCTGCGTATTGTTTATCATGAGCATTGTGATTGATTATGTAATAAACAGTTCACGCCAATCTGTACAGTTCCTTATTTTCTCGCGCAAACATGATGAAATAGCCGAAGGAATCACCAAACAAATAGACCGTGGAGTTACCCTATTAGATGGTACAGGATGGTATAGCAAACAAGGAATCAAAGTCGTAGTGGTATTAGCCAAAAAAAGCCAGTCACTGGATATATTCCGATTGGTGAAAGATATTGACCCCAATGCATTTATATCACAAAGTAATGTGGTAGGAGTGTATGGAGAAGGGTTCGACAAACTAAAAATAAAGTAACTAAAAAATAATCTCTTACCATTGCTTCATCGTTCTGTTTCTGCATTGAAAAACAGAACGATGAAGCAATGATAAGATTACCACATATCGGTTATCCTATTCTCTCAAATTTCTATTTTATACAATACATGTCTGCATAGCCAATGCTCTTGTTCCACCAAAGGATGATCGAACTCTTTTTCAAAATGCATTCCTATTTTCTGCATGACCCGTGCAGAACGTTTATTGGGTATGGCAGTGAATGAATATACCGTTTTAAAAGGTAAATTATCACTCGCATAATCCAGACAGGCAGAGGCGGCTTCTGTGGCATATCCCTTTCCCCATACATCCCGGCACAACCGCCATCCTATTTCCACTCCGGGAGTGAAATCCGATTCGAAAGCAATATTATGAAAACCTACATAGCCTAGAAAATTCCGAGTTTTTTTACATTCTACAGCATACAAACCATAACCATATTCTTCAAATTCTTTCCGGATACGACAATAAAAAGCCATCGTCTCTTCCTGTGTCAAAGTAGTGATAAAGAATTCCATTACTTCTTTATCACTGTTCATGCGGACAAACGGAAGAATATCTTCCTCCTTCCAGTCCCGTAACAACAAATGAGGCGTTTCTATATATACCATACTATCAAGTATCAAATGATACCAACGAAGATAATCAAAAATTGAAAATACACATAGCAAACAAATTACTATTTACCTTTTCACCTATATTATTCTGTCAGGAATTATCTTACTTTGGTTCATTCTCAGTATCTTTGCATTCAATAAATACAATATAAAATGAAAAGGAAATTAGTATTTGCTACAAACAATGCCCATAAATTGGAGGAAATCTCTGCTATCTTGGGTGAAAAGGTGGAATTATTAAGCCTTAAAGATATTAACTGCCATGCTGATATCCCCGAAACAGCCGATACACTGGAAGGTAATGCGATGCTGAAAGCGGAATATATTTTTGAAAACTATGGTCTGGACTGCTTTGCCGATGATACGGGCCTGGAGGTGGAAGCTTTGAATGGTGCGCCGGGTGTTTATTCCGCCCGTTATGCCGGAGGTGAAGGACACAATGCGGAAGCCAATATGCAAAAATTATTGCAGAATATGCAGGGAGCCCCCAACAGAAAGGCACAGTTCCGTACAGCTATCTGCCTAATTCTGGATGGAAAGAAGCATTTGTTCGAAGGAATTGTAAAAGGTGAGATTATCAAAGAAAAACGAGGTTCGTCAGGTTTCGGGTACGACCCCATCTTTGTGCCCGAAGGATATACTAAAACTTTTGCCGAACTAGGCAATGAGACGAAAAACAAAATCAGTCACCGTGCGCTGGCCGTAGAGAAGCTTTGCCGATTTCTGAAGGCGTAAAAAAGTAAAACTGTATAAAATTAGTTATATCATTTGTTTACTTCCATCGACTCTCATAAAAATAAGTATTTTGTTTTCCTTTGAAAACAATTTTGACGGAATAATGATTTCCATGAGAACCATTATCCCGTCAAAACAAGTCTTTAATAAAACAGAACCAGCAATGTCACTCCTATTCCGATGATACATCCTATCATAAATCTTTTCCAGAAGAATTCCCTTTTACTTTTAGGAATAACAGAAACGTCTTTTATCAACCATATCTTGTTATCTTTTACAAAAGTCATAATCCCAGCTTCTCCGAAATTTCCAGCATCTTCTTGATAGGTTTCACCGCCTCCTCAGCTATTGCTTCATCCACTGCCACTTCCGGCCATTCATATTTTAATGTATTGTACAACTTTTCCATCGTATTCAACCGCATAAAATTACATTCATTGCAAGCGCAGGTACTGTCTTCGGGAGGAGCGGGAATAAAGTTTTTTTCAGGACATTTCTTACGCATTTCGTGCAGAATACCGCTTTCCGTAGCAACAATAAAATCTTTCTTGTCGCTAGTAATGGCATATTTTAAAAGTCCTGCCGTAGAAGCAACCTTATCGGCTAGTTTGGAAACGGCTCCTTTACATTCGGGATGAACCAGAATGGCAGCGTTAGGATACTGTTTTTTCAATTCCAGTATCTTCTCCACAGAAAACTGTTCGTGCACATGGCAAGCACCATCCCAAAGCAACATATCGCGTCCTGTAATCGAATTGATATAATTACCCAGATTTCTATCCGGACCGAAAATAATCTTCTCATCTGCCGGAAAACTATCTACGATTTGCTTGGCATTGGTAGAAGTGACCACCACATCAGTCACCGCTTTAACAGCCGCTGTAGTGTTAACATACGAAATCACTGTATGGTCCGGGTGCTCTTTAACAAACTTAGCAAACTCATCAGCAGGACAACTGTCAGCCAATGAACATCCTGCATTCAAGTCCGGTACCAGCACTTTTTTATCAGGACAAAGAATCTTAGCCGTTTCACCCATAAAGTGAACACCACACATCACAATGATATCAGCATCCGTTTTAGCCGCCCATTGTGCCAGCGCCAAGCTGTCACCTACAAAGTCGGCGATATCTTGTATTTCGCCCGACTGGTAATAGTGACCTAGGATAAGCGCATTCTTTTCCTTACGCAACTTATCAATTTCAGTTTTCAAATCCAGAGTTTTGTCTACCGGTTCGGTAACATACCCTTTTTTCAACCATTCTTCTTTATTCATTATATCTATATTTTTTCTTCTTCTTTCAAAAAAAGAAATATGGTATTGATAATAGTCTGTTCATATTGTTAGTAAAAATAGTACTCTTTTCCTTGCCTGATAAGTTATTCATTTGTAATAGTGAGATATGAATAAGTAATCAACTGGCTTAAGCACTGATTATACTGTCTTTACTTGTTCTATTAACAAACTGTTGATAATATGCAAAGTTAAAAACTTTATGGTTATGAATGCCTATAATAGTGATTAAATTGTGTTGATATTGATTGTTTAAGTTATGTGATTAATTTTTG